>Ga0209993_10013_pt1 | contig 34633 bp, 25 predicted proteins | sample Antgeofumaro1A2A_FD_188082 | JGI IMG/M metagenome (GOLD analysis project Ga0209993, IMG submission 188082) | Geothermal fumarole subsurface microbial communities from Mt. Erebus, Antarctica - 1A2A (SPAdes) (version 2) | ecosystem: Environmental > Terrestrial > Volcanic > Fumaroles | place...
CACTTTGCGTTGCAATTCGGGCAACTTTTCCACCGCGCGGCGGACAAGGTAGCGTTGCTCTATTTCGTCCTGAGCCGGTTCTAACGCCAATCGTTCTAATTCGGCGACGCCCTCGCTCTCTTCCTCTTCAGAGGTCTCCTCTAGCCAAACGAGGTGGAAAAGTTGTTCCGTTTCCAAAACGCGCCGAACCACCTCCGAGCGCAATCCCGTTTCTCGCACCAACTCCTCTTCCGTTGGCTCACGCTTGAGAACTTGTCGCAATTTGTTTCGGGCGCGTTCTACTTTGATGCGGGCTTCCTGAAGCCACGCAGGTTCGGCGATAAGTTTTCCCTGGTCGCGGAGGTAGTGGCTAATCTCGCCTCGGATTTGATACCAAGCGTAAGTGGAAAACTCTACCCCTCGGTCGGGGTCATAGCCGTCTATCGCCTTGATAAGCCCGAGAAGAGCGTATTGCACCAAGTCCTCCAGCGGCTCTCCAGAATCGGCAAAGAGGCGGGCAAGATGCTCCGCTAAAGGGCGGTATTCGCGGATAAGTTCCTCCCGCAACCGTTCGTCCCGTGTTCGTCGGTAGAGCCGAAACTTTTCCCGCTCCGTCAACCTAAACGCCTCCCGCCGAAAAGGGTGCATTGTCAATTTGCCACCGCCCACGGCGCTTTTCAATATTTCGGCAGGGGTGGCAAGATACAAAAGGCATTTTGCAATTCGCCCCCACGAGGTGACGGCAAGTGGCAGGAGAAGAAAAGTGGGAGCATTACTTTTCGGAGAAGCCCAAAACACCCAGGAAGGTCAAACGCATTCGGGCAGTGCTGCGGGGGCGAGAGTTCATTTTTGAGACCGACCGTAGTGTCTTTGCCAAAGACTATGTGGACTTGGGCACCAAGCGGTTGATTGAAAAGGTGGAATTGCCCGAGAAGGGGGAAGTTTTGGATTGGGGCTGCGGCTACGGAGCAATTGGGATTGTCATCGCAGCCATCCATCCTCAATTGCGAGTGTGGATGGTGGACATCAACGAGCGCGCCGTTGCTTTAGCGCGCCGCAACGCCAAACTCAACCGCGTCAAGAATGTGGTCATCCTTAAAAGCGACGGATTTGCTTCCCTCCCTTCTGACCTTCGTTTTGACCTCATCCTGACCAACCCGCCCATCCATGCGGGCAAACGAGTGCTAACGCAACTTATTCGCGATGCCTACCATTGGCTCAAGGTCGGGGGCAGTTTTTGGTTCGTCGCTCGCACCCAACACGGCGCCAAAACCCTCCAACGGCTCACGGAGGAAGTGTTCGGCAACGCAGAATGCGTGGACATTCACGGCGGCTATCGGGTCATCGCTGCGGTCAAGGAAACCAAAACCTTTCCAAGCCCTGACAATCTTTGACACTTAGTAATTCGCACACCACGATAACTAATGCCTGCCATTCTCCACACCATGTGACGGCGGTCACTTACGATTAATTTGCTTAAGCGATAAAATAAGGGCAACAACGCTCCCGAAAGGGAGCGGGAAGTTCACTGGAGGTGAGCGACGATGTTGCTTTGTCGGTTGCTGAAGGAAGAGGAGGGACAAACTCTCGTGGAGTATGGGTTGTTGGTGGCGTTGATCGCCCTCGTGGTCATTGCCGCCTTGACCGTCCTTGGACGAAAAGTTGCCAACACCTTCAACCAAATCAACGCAACTTTGCCGCCTTAAGGGGATTATTTGTGGCAAGCATCGGGCAGGGGGGGAACTTAGGAACGCCTCCCTGCCCTCTTCCAAAGCCTGATAGAGGTGAGCGACGATGTTGCTTTGTCGGTTGTTGAAGGAAGAGGAGGGACAAACTCTCGTGGAGTATGGGTTGTTGGTGGCGTTGATCGCCCTCGTGGTCATTGCCGCCTTGACCGTCCTTGGAAAAAAAGTTGCCAACACCTTCAACCAAATTAACGAAACCCTTCCGTAAGAGCCGCTTTGGGAAGTATCCTTTCTCGTTTGCGCCTACAGATACTGTATCGCAATGCGACGACTTCGGGGGTCTAACCGCTCAAAGTTGGGAATTTCGTAGCGGTTGCCCTGCTCGTCCACGAGAAAGATGCGGGGGTAGCGAGCGGTGTAAATGTGCTCGCTGCCGGGCACGACAAACTCTTTAATGCCTTCCTCAGTTTCCACTCGCCAGCGAGTGTGCCCTGTTTGAGAGAGCCGCTCCACCTGAAGGATGCGGGTAATTCGGGGCATGCGATAGCGCCGCTCCAACTCCTCGCGCACTACTTTTTGGGAGGTTTCGTCTAATTCACGGATGTCTAACACCAGCCCAATCTCATTGTCATCCGTGTCGTAGACGAACAGGTAACGCCAAGGGTCACTGATAGGAAGAGCGCGCAAGATCTTCCCCACAGGATACACTTCTTCGTTCCAGACCAGCATGATTTGTCCATCAGGCGCTTTGAGGAACTTCGCTTCTTTACCGTGAATGAGGCGAACTTCTATGTCTGGTTCTGTTAGCCACTCCCCACGCATCCTTCTCACCTTCTTGATGGTTGCTGAAAGAAGCGGCAGGTTAATGCCCGTTGGCTTTTGCTGGCACGAACGCCAATGTCTCGCTCATTCGCATCTGGATTTCCACCAACCGTCGGTAGATGCCGTCTTCCTTCTCCATCAACTCTTCGTGTGTTCCTTCCTCCACGATTTCGCCGTTCTCCAAGACGATTAACTTGTCTGCTTTTCGGAGGGTTGAGAGGCGATGGGCGATGGCGATAGTTGTCCGCCCTTTCAGCAATCGCTCCAACGCTTGTTGGATAGCATACTCGCTCTCGCTATCCACTGCCGAAGTGGCTTCATCCAAGATGAGGATTTTCGGGTCACGCAAGAGGGCGCGGGCAATGGAGATGCGTTGTCTTTGTCCGCCAGACAACTTCATACCCCGCTCGCCGACATAGGAGTCATAGGCGTCAGGGAACTCCATGATGAACTCGTGGGCATTGGCAGCTTTGGCAGCTCGGATAATGTCCAGCATGTCCGCATCAGGCTTACCGTAAGCGATGTTTTCCTTAATGGTGCCGTGAAAGAGGTAAGGCTCTTGCAACACCATGCCGATGTGCGAACGCAGTGTCGCCAAATCAATTTTCCTCAAGTCTACGCCGTCCAATTCCATGCTCCCTTCAGCAGGGTCGTAGAATCGGGGGATGAGCGCTACGAGGGTGCTTTTGCCCGCCCCGCTGCGCCCTACAATACCCACCATCTCGCCGGGGCGAATTTCCAAGTTGATGCCCTTTAAGACAGGCTCATTGTGTCCTGGGTAGGAGAACCACACATTTCGGAACACAATGTGCCCTCGCACCTTTTTCGGCTTCACTGCGTCGGGAGCATTCTGGATGTCGGGTTGAGTGTCCAAAATTTCAAACACGCGTTCCGCTGAGGCTTTCGTTCTTTGGATGACATCGTTCAATTGGGCAAGGTTTTGCACAGGCATGTAGAAGCGTTGTAGGTAGAGGGTGAACATCGTCAGCACGCCCAAACTGAGGGTGCCTTCCATGACTTGTTTGCCTCCGACGAACCAAACGGCAACGAGGCTGACGGTGCTAATAAGCCCCATCGTGGGGAAGAAAGCCGACCAGATCAAGACACCCTGCAGACTTCCCCGCAAGATTCGTTCGTTCTTCACGCGGAACCGTTGAACTTCGTGCTCTTCTTGGTTGAAGACCTTAACGACACGGATGCCGCCGAGGGTGTCGGAAAGGAAGGAAGTTAAGTCACCCCACACATAGCGCAAGCGCCGATAGACGGGCAACACGAAGTCTTTGTATTTGACCGTCATGAGGAAGAGCAAGGGTGTGGGCGCCAAAGCAATGAGTGCCAATTTCCAGTTAGTCTGGAAGAGAACAAAACCGATGCCGAACAGGGTGAGCAAGTCCACGAAGAACTGTGGGATGCTGTGGATGAGGAAGCCTTCCAACATCCCCACATCGCCCGTGATGCGGGACATCAGTTGCCCTGTTCGGTGCGTGTCGTAGAAACTGAGGGACAAGCGTTGGAGGTGCTCGTAAAGTTCGGAGCGCATGTCGTAAAGGACTTTCTGCCCCAGCCACGACATGAGGTAAGTGCGGGCGAAGGAAAGGGCTGTGTTGACAAGGTAGACACCCAGAAGCAACCCACTCAATTGCCATAACAGGTGGAGGTTTTTTTGAGGGATGGCTTTGTCAAGGAGCAACTGCATTAACTTGGGGGGCAGGAGACTCAACCCTGTGACCAACAGGGTGAGCAACAGACTAAGCAGCGCCCAATACCAATACGGTCGCAGATAGCGGAAGAGGCGCCGCCACAGGCTTTGACTGTCACCACTACAGTTGCTACTCACCACTCTTCGCCTCCTTTTGTGATCGGCAACGGCACACCACAGGCTTCTGACAATCGGTCGGCTCAAGAGTTGCGCCCAAGACTTTCCAAAAAGGAGGCTTTGACGGCACCGCTCATTTTCCTTCGGACCGCCAAAGCCTGCTTGCCCTTCTTGGGCGCTAACCCAAATTGTCCGTGCCGATGCTGACCACTGGCGGGAAAAGATAAGCGGCTCATGCGCCGCTTTTACCCGCCGCTTCCGAGCGTTTAATTTTAACCGCTTTCCCCGCCATGTCAAGGAAATGTGCCCTGATAGGTCAGATGCGCTACAACTTTTTAGTCGGCAAAAATTGCTGCAGGAAGGAGGAAGGGTCATGGCACAGGGAACAGAACCAATGCGGGTCGTGTTGCCTAATGGGTGCGTGGTGATTGCCCAACAATTGAAAGGTTCCCCTCTTATCAGCCTGCACGGGTTTGTCACGGGGGGGACATTGTGGGAAGCACCAGAGAAAGCGGGAAGCGTGAGTTTGATGGCACAAACTTTGCGGCGGGGAACAGAAAAACGAAGCGCTTGGGAGATTGACGAGTTTTTGGAAAGTTGCGGGGCAGAGTTGCGCTTCAGCGCCAGCCACGAAGGCGTGACAATGCAGATGAGTTGCCTTCCCGATGACTATACCGAATGCGTTGCGCTTCTGACCGAAATTCTGCGTCAACCGACTTTCCCTGAGGAAGAAGTGGAGAAGCAAAAAGTGCGGGTGGTTAACGCCCTGCGGGATGCCTTGACGCGACCGGAAGAAGTTTCCTACCGTCGCTTTCTCGCTCTCGCTTATCCTCCCCATCATCCTTTGCATCGTGCGCCCGATGGGACGCCGGAGAGTGTGGAAGACCTCGCTCGCGAAGATTTGGTAGCGGTTTACTCAAAAGCCCTTCATCCTGCCCGCACCATCCTTGCCGTCGTCGGTGATATGCTCCCTCAGCAATTGTTAGAGCCCTTCACAACTCTCCTAAGCGACTGGGTGACTAACAGTCCTGCTGATGCCGAGTTTCCCTCTGTATCGCTTCCTGAAAAATCCCAACGAGAGCGTGTTGCCCTTCCTGACAAGTTGCAGGCATGGGTCGTGATGGGGCACAAAGGGGTGCGCCGCACTGATGCATCGTTTTACGCTGCCAATGTGATGGCAACCATCTTGGGAGCGGGGTGGGGACGGTTGTTTACGGAAATTCGGGACAACCGAGGGCTCGCCTATGCCGTTGGTGCTTCCCTGCAATCAGGGCTGATGGAAGGTCCGTTCGTTATCCGAATGGGTGTTAACCCAAAGGACATAGACCATGCGATTGAGACAGCGCTCACGGAGTTAGAACGCATCCGCCGCGAACCACCGACGGAAGACGAGGTGGCTGACGCCAAAAATTACCTATTGGGGCGATTGGTGTTGAGCATGGAGACGACAGCAGGCTTTGCTTCCATGTTGGTTACTTGCGAACTTTATGGCTTAGGGTTGGACTACCCGAAAAGGGCGAAGGGCTTCTACGACCCCATCACTAAAGAGCGCGTGCGGGAGGTCGCTGAAGCCCTCCTTCACCCCGAACGAATGGCTATCGCCATCGCAGGACCATAAGGCTCAAGGGTAAAAGACGGCGCCAATTTGAGGGTTCCAGTTGTCTTCCGTTCCTCCCCCTGGACCGCCTGCTTCTGAACGAGGGTCATTCAGCACCGCCCAGTAGTCAGGGTTGTATGTTCGAACTTCCCTATTGGTAGCAGCCGTCCAAGTTGTGTTGGGGCGACGCCATTTGACATGTCCGTCGCAAAAGATGAAGTTGCTTCCCAATGAGTGGTAAATAGTGGGGTTGTTGACAGGGATGGGAGGGTGAGCACTAATCCTTCCAAGGCTGAAATAGATGCTCCCATTTCGGGCAACGCTTCCGTTCGTGCGTTGTGCCCCCTCGTAAACCAAAATCACGCGCACCGGTTCTTGAATGGCGGCGTCAGAGGCTCCGTCAAAGTAACCGGCGGAGGAAGTGGAGCAAGGGCGGCTAGTGAAGGCTTGCCCTGGGTGGGCAGCCCGAACATAGTCGTTCATGATGTAGTTCTGCCCCGGCGAAAAGACATTGTCCTGCCCGGGAATGGCGTTGGGACACGACCAAACATTAGATCCTGGGTTGTTGCTCCGCATGCGAACATAAGGCCAAATGCCACCAACATCCTGCCCCAGTCCCGGACCTGCGGATTGCACCCATCCGTTCATGGGAAACTCGCACTGGCCTGTCGCAGGGTTGATGAGCCTTTGCCCACCCGGAGTCGGGAACTTTCCATCATAGTCTTGGGCATACATCAGGAACGCCATGCCGATGTTTTTCATGTTGCTGGTGCAAACCGCCTGGCGTGCCTTATCCCGTGCCCGACTGAAGACCGGAAACAGCATTGCTGCCAGAATAGCGATAATCGCGATCACCACCAGCAACTCAATGAGAGTAAAGCCCTCATTGCGGGTGACCGCGACAGTGTGTGACGTGGCGCAATTCTTGCACATTGCTAATCGCCCCCCGTTGCTTGTTTTTGAGTTTTGAGGCTGTTTGGGCGGTTTTATTTTTTGCCGCTAACATTATGAGGCAACTTTTGGCGGCTGTCCAGAAGGGCACCGTTAAGCCTCTGTTAAGGGAGGGTTATGGTTATGGACAATGGGCTCACAGGGGCTTAAGATTTTGCGGGGTGAAGGAGCATGCGTCTTTCGCCGAAGGTTTGGGCGCTGCTTGTTTTGGCGGGCATTTTGATGGGGCTACTGTGGGTATTCCCTACCTATTTGCCTTTTGTGTCTCCCATTGACCAAGCCCTGTGGAAAGCCAGCAAGGCGCCAGATGCGAAGGAACGGTTGGATGCCTTGCTCTCCCTTCAGAAAATTATCCGAGAACATCCCCTCCCACCTTTCCAGCGAGACCGCCTTGTTCGCCGTCTTTTCTCCGTTGCCGAGAAAGACCCAGACGAGCGAATTCGTTCCTTCGCCTTGACACTTTTGCGGTCATTGGGTGAGTTGGGGGCGGAAATGCAACGCCTTCTCCTTCTCGCTCTTCGCCGCTCCGCTTCGGAGGTGCGTTTAGCAGAGGAATTGCTCCCGCAAATTGCCTCCGCTCCTACATGGCAGCGATTGATGGAAACTTTCGCTGAAGAGACAGACCCTTTGGTGCGGTATCGTCTTGCCCGCATTTTGAGCAAAACGCCGATGAATGTTTGGCGCCCTTTGTGTGAATTCGTGGGACGAGCGCCGCAGCGATGGCGAGAGGTTGTGGACAAACTTGCTGCCCCTCCCGTTGGCTTTCGTGCGGAACTGGTTAGTTGGGCATTGAGCGGTTCAGAACCCCTTCAATTGGGTGCTCTTGAGTTGTTGACAAAGTTTCCTCCGTCCCCTGCCGATGCGGAGCGTTTGGCACCGTTGCTGCGCTCCCAGAACCTTCGGGTTCGCGAGAAAGTTTTAGCCATTGTCGCAAAGTCCCCGTCTGCCAAGTTCATTCCTGATTTTCGCAAGTTCCTCCAAAGCGAAACTCACCTTGCGCTTCTTGCCAGCATGGCGCTGTTGAAATTGGGGGCATTAAGCCCAGTAGAAGGGCGTCAACTGTTGCGTCATTCCTATGCTCCTTTGAGGGCGCAAGGGGCATTGGCATTAGCGCCCTCCCGAAAACCCGAAGATTTGCAAGCCCTAAAGACCGCCTTGAGTGACCCTGACCCAGAAGTTGTCCGCAACGCCACCATTGCCCTTGTGGCGAAGGGGACGGAAGGATTGTCAATAGTGCTTCGGCACTACACGAAAGAGGCTAATTGGGAGCGACGGGCTGCCATGTTGATGGGGATGGCAGGGATGGCTCATCCAAAAGTCATTTCCGCGCTGGTGCACGCTCTTCGGTTTGGGGATTGGCGGGAGCGAGGGGCAGCCTTAGCCGGATTATCCTTCCACAAAGACAACGCCTTACCCGCCATTCAACAACTTCTCCCATCGCCCCACCGAAGCGACCGTTTGGCAGCGATAGAAGCGTTAAAAGCCATCCAAACGCCGAAAGCCCTCCAACTGCTCCTGCAAGTTGGTCGTCAAGACCCCGACCCACAAATTCGGTGTGAAGCCTTGTTGGTCTTGAGCGACTTGGGTGTCCAAGAGGCTCTCCCCCTTTTGGCAGAGTTGGTGAGAAAGGGGGAGGCATCTATTGCCTCCACAGCGGCTGTCGGGCTGACCCGCTATGGTGAGGAGGGACGAAAGAAGTTGCGGGAATTGCTTCATTCCGAGCGCCCCGAAACGCGCCTTGCAGCGGCACGGGCGTTAGCCCTTCTTAACGACCGCGCCGCTTTATCCTTCCTACGAGGGCAAGCCAGCAACGAAGACCTTGCTCAACGGATTACTTTCTTGCAACTGATGGCGCGGGCAGGCGATGAAAAAGCCTTGCGGGAATTGGTGGGGCTTTTAGCCTGCGAGGAGCCGTTAGTTCGGTTGCGCGCTCGGTTGGGATTGTATTCGGTCGGTAAGCCAGCCATCCCTTTGCTCCTTCAAGCCCTTGACAGTGCTGATGAGCGAGTTCGAGCGGAAGCCGCTTTAGTGTTGGGTGCATTGAGGGCAGAAATAGCACGAGAAAAACTGGCAAGTTTGTTGAAAGACTCAAGCCCGCAGGTTCGGGACGCCGCAAAACAAGCGTTGGCTCGTTTGGAACAAGGAAAGTGAGGCTCCATTAGCCTAAGGAGCGACGGACTTGTCCTGCCTCCACAATGTAGCGTTGCAGTCGTTCCGTATCCTTTCCGCGACGCCACAAGTGGAAAATGCTGGAGGCTAAATTGCGGTGCAAAAAATGGTCGGTCTCCACTGGACCGAACTCCAAGCCCAAAATTTTCTGGCACAACTCTACATCTTGGCGGACTTTGCTCCAGATGGACGATTCGCGCTCCAGCAAGGTCAAGTTCTCCCAACAGAGGAAGTAGCCGGCGCGCTTAAGGTCAAAGCGCAAGTTGCGGTAGTAGCGGAAAAGGGTGTCCAGCAAACCTTCCTGCTCTGCGATTGCCAATCCTCGTCCTACGCCGAGAAATTCGGGCGGAACACCCAGCGAGTAAAAAGCGCCGGTGAAGGGGATGGCTCGCGGCAACACTTTTCCTCTCAACCCGCGCGGGTAACCGAATAAGCCAATGTGCAGCATCCGCTCTCGCCGACGCGGGATAAGTGCGGCTAATTCGTTCACCAACTCCGCTAACGCTTCCACGACTTCCTGATAGCAAGCGGAAAAAATGGCGATGAGCCGTTTTAAGCGCTCTTTGTCGTTTTCCTGCCAACGGGGTTTCTTGCCCCAACGAAAGCGAAGGGACAAATTCAGGTCTCGGATGGCACGCTCCACTACCTCTCTTGGGTGGTCGTATCGGAAGGCGGATTGAATGGTGACGGTGCGAACGCCTTCGTATTCGGAGAGGAACTCTTCCACCGTGAGGGGCGAGAGCCCCCCTCGGAAAGGGAGGCAACCGACACCGATGATGGGGTAAACGGGGATGCCCGTCTCTTCCTCAAAATCGGCGAACCCGCACAATGCCCCTTTCGCTGCCAACACTGCCGTCACAATCCCACTGTTGAGGGCAGGGTCAGAGCGGGCAATGAAAGTGCGGATGTAAAGGGGCTCGTCCCCAAATTTTTCACGGTGCAATCGCAAGTAATCATCCAGCAACTTTTTGGCATCCAGCAGAAGTTCTGGGGTCTCAATGAGGGGGATGACTTGGAGGCGATGCAAGGGGCGATTGTTCCCGAACATTTGCCGCTCTAAATTGGCTGCCTGCTCAAAACTCTCCTGAAGGTAAATCAGTTTCCACGCCTCGTCGCACATGGGCAGGATGACTTCAAAAAGCGGCGGAGCGAACAGGTTGAGGTCGCGCGCTAACTCCTCGGCGGTTAAGATGCTCATGTATGCTCGCGCCAACCGATAACCTCGCTCCAGCCAGATGTTAGGCAGGCGAAAGGTCAAAAAGACATCGCGCCCCAGTTGGCGTTGGAGAAAGAAGTTGAAATGTTCGCTAAACAGTCGGTCCACGACGGCTTCGTCCACGAACTTCCCTTCCCAGTCCCACATGTATTCCTCGCAACCCAACTCAGCAAAGTCAAGGTAGCACTCATACACTTCTTCGTAGGAACTGATAAAGGCTTCTCCGTTGGTCTTCCAGTAAGGCGGCGAGGCATTGTCAGGGTGCTGTGTCGCCATGGTTGCTGGGATGCGGCGCTCCACTAAGTACTGGCTCATCTCGCACCTCCTTCCTTGCTCGGAGTGTCCAGGTAAGTTTAGCGCTAAAGCGAAGCGGAAGGAAGCAGAACGGGGATAGCGTGGGGAATGACGCGAACGCTAACGGGTGTGGGGGGTGTTAATTCTCCGTCCATTTGAGTGGGCACAGGTGGCTCGGAAACGATAACCGCGGCACGAATTTGCGTGACGACAACTTCCGGGTGACGAAGATGCCAACCCAGTAAGCCGAGCATGGCGAAGCGGTAGTAGTCTGCTTTGCTTCGGGACGGGAGAATGCACAAATCCAACAAGCCATCATCGGGGCGAGCATCAGGGGTTACTTTAACTCCGCCGTAATCGGGAAAATTGCTGACCAGCACTAACCATGCTTCCTTCTCCCACCGTTCTATTCGCCCATCCGGGAGTTCCGCTTCTACCCAAAGGCGAGACCACTTGTAGTTGAGGCTATGACGCAAGGCTTGAAGCAAGTAGACCAACCGACCCAAGAAGCGCTTCTGGGGTTTGCTGACCGTCTCCATTTGGGCGACTACAAAAGCGTCAAACCCGACGCCCAAACTGCAATGGAAGACACGCTCGTGGGCTTTCCCCAAGTCCAGCCACTTCACTTCGCCCGTTAACAACTGGTCAAGGGCTTTCAATGGGTGGAAGGAAATTCCCATGTTGGCGGCGAAGACATTGCCGGTGCCGATAGGGATGAGTCCAATGGGAATTTTTCGTTGCACTGCCCACAGTCCGTTCAGAGCATCGTGGAAAACCCCGTCGCCGCCTGCCACCAGAAGGAGGTCTGCGTTGCTCTCCCGAACAAACTGTGCAGCGCTTCCAGGACGATCCGTCAACTTTGTCTGCACCCTAAAGCCCCGCTTTTGTAGAAGGTGTTCCAACTTTTCTGCCCAGAACTGACCTTTTCCTCCCCCTGCGTGGGGGTTGACAATGAGCAAGACGCGTTTTTCACCTTCCATGCGGTTTCACCGTCGGCTAAAAGCCTCACTTTTGTTGTAAGTCGCCTTCTCGCTGCACTCGTTGGACAAAAAGGGCTTTCCCTGTTTTGGCGTCGGCTTCCACCAGCACGGCGCACAATTTGACCCGTCCTGTCGCCACTTCATACTTGACGGGCAGTTTGGTAAGGAAGTGGTAAAGCACCTCGCTGACCCGCATCCCAATGACACTTTCCACGCAACCCGTCATCCCCACATCGGTGATGAACGCCGTGCCATTAGGCAGGATTCGCTCATCGGCAGTGGGAACATGGGTGTGGGTGCCGATGACGGCGGTAACTCGCCCATCAGCGTAATAGCCAAAGGCTTGTTTTTCGCTGGTGGCTTCCGCGTGGAAATCCACGATGATGAGAGGGGTTGACGGGCGCAACTGCTCCAGAACACAGTCTAAAGTCCGAAAGGGACAGTCCAAGATGGGCTTCATGAACACTTGCCCCATAATGTTGACGACAGCAATGTGAAGGTTTTTGCCTGCCACTCCATAGACGCCCCACCCGCAGCCGGGCGTTTCGGACGGGAAATTGGCAGGGCGCAAGACGCGATGCTCGCGAGCGAGAAGCCCTCCGGCTTCCTTCTGCTTCCAAACATGGTTGCCAGTTGTCAAGCAGTCAATCCCTGCCTCCAGCAATTCCCTCGCCGTGCTTTCCGTAATTCCCATTCCGCCGGCAGCGTTTTCTCCGTTGGCAATAACGAAGTCCACTGCTAACTCTTTTCGCAAGGCGGGTAACCATTCGCGCAAAGCATGACGACCGGGACGCCCTACCACATCGCCGATGAAAAGGATGCGCACCCTTTCCGACACCTTGATATCCCCTTTCCGTCTTTGAGTGTTGAGGGCAAGATTAAGCCTAACACGCTTCCGCCACTTTTGAAGCAACTTGGTGACAAGGGCTTGTGCCATAATTTAGAAAGCCAAACTGTCAAACCTGTGGGAACGAGTGAAAGCGAAGGGGGGAAACGAGGCATGGCTGAGCCGCGTCGGCGGGAGCGATGGGTGACGCGAATCGGCGTGGTTTTGGCAATGGCAGGAAACGCGATAGGCCTGGGCAACTTTTTACGCTTCCCTGGACGAGCCGTTCGCTACGGCGGTGGCGCGTTTATGATCCCCTACTTCATTGCTTACCTTTTCATGGGCATCCCTGTGATGTGGTTGGAATGGGCACAAGGGCGCCTTGGCGGACGATACGGTCACGGCACAACCCCTGGCATATTTCACCGAATGTGGTCGCATCCCCTCAGCAAATATATAGGCGTTTTGGGCCTCTTCATCCCAACCGCCATCGCCATTTACTACACCTATGTGGAAAGTTGGACGCTTGGTTTTGCCTTTCTTGTACCCTTTAAAATCCTGACGGGCGAACTGACCGTTCAGCGAGGTGTTTCGGTTGAGGAAGTCCTGCGTCCCTTTGAGATCTTCCGCACCAACTATGTCGTCGCTCGCGAAATTGGCTTCTGGACAATTCCGAGTGGGTGGGCTTACCTGTTTTTCCTTGTCACTTTTGCCCTCAACATCTGGGTGTTGTGGCGCGGTATTGCCGGGGGCATTGAGGCATTAGCCAAAGTTGCCATGCCCTTGCTTTTTCTGTTCGGCATTGTCTTGGCGGTGCGAACGCTTACTTTGGGACAACACGAAGGGGGCACACCGTTAGAGGGATTAGGTTTCCTTTGGAACCCTAACTTCCAACAAGCCTTTAGCCTTCAGACGGGACCGAGAGTGTGGCTGGAAGCCTTTGGGCAGATTTTCTTCACCCTCAGTTTGGGCATGGGCGCAATTCAGTGCTACGCCAGTTACCTTGGACCTGACGACGATGTGATGCTGGCAGGATTGTCAACAACGGCAGCCAACGAATTTGCTGAGGTCGTGTTAGGTGGCTCCATCGCTATTCCCGCCGCCGTTACCTTCTTTGGGCTCAGACAGACGCAGCAAATCGTGGAAAAGGGCATCTTCTTCTTGGGCTTTACCTCGGTTCCCGCTATCTTCAGTTTCCTACCAGCGGGAGCGTTGCTCGGTTTTGTTTGGTTCTTGCTTCTCTTCCTTGCTGGCTTCACCTCATCCGTCGCAATGGCACAGCCAATGCTGGCGTTTCTTCAGGACGAATTGGGATGGTCGCGACAGAAGGCAGTGGTAGTATTTGGTGCCGTCTGGTTTTTGGCAATGCATTTGTGCGTGTTTGCCAATACGACCATTGATGTGCTGGACTTTTGGTCGGGCTCCTTTGGGGCTCCGCTTTTCGCCCTCATTGAGGTCGTGCTAATGATGTGGATTTTCGGGGCGGACAAGATGTGGGAAGAAATGCACCGAGGTGCTCAACTGCAAGCGCCACGCTTTTTCTATTATGCCGCCAAGTATGTGACCCCTTTGCTTCTCCTGTCAGTGTTGGTCGGCTTCGCATTGCAACCTTTGTTGGGAATCGTGGGCGAAAAGACAGTTGAAGGCGTGGCGTTGCAAGCCCTTCCAGCCGTCTGGATGGCTCGGATTTTGCTAATAGGGATGTTGCTCGGGCAGTGTTACTTGGTGCATCTTGCCGGTCGGCGCTGGGAAAAGGTAAAGGAGGGCGAAGAAAAACGATGAAGCCGGAAGGCTGGGCGTTTTTAGCGTTCGGGTGGGGCATCACGATTGCCTTATGCGCTTACTGCTTTTGGCGCATTTTGTTTGGGGCGAATAGTGAGGAAACGGCGCAAAGAAAAGGCTAAAAGCAAAGAAGGGTCTGGCACCGACCTACTTTCCCGGCCGCTTGCGCAGCCAGTATCATCGGCGCTGGCGGGCTTAACTTCCGTGTTCGGAATGGGAACGGGTGTTTCCCCGCCGCTATGGGCACCAGACCCTTCCTATTTTTTCAATCCCGCTTGTAGTGCGATACAGGGATATGAAGGCATAAGGAGCCGAGACAGGAACCGCATGCACTGCGGACCTTGAAAGGAAGAGGCACAGTCAAGCCCTCGGGCGATTGGGACTGGTCAGCTCCACCCGTTGCCGGGCTTCCACCTCCAGCCCATCAATCGGGCGTTCTTCCCGAGCCCTTACCGGGTTGACCCCGTAGGAGGCCTTATCTTGGGGTGGGCTTCCCGCTTAGATGCTTTCAGCGGTTATCCCGACCCAGCATGGCTACCCGGCGCGTGCCGCTGGCGCGACAGCCGGGACACCAGAGGCTGGTCCCGCCCGGTCCTCTCGTACTAGGGCGAGCCCCCCTCAAGCCTCCTGCGCCCGCGGCGGATAGGGACCGACCTGTCTCACGACGGTCTGAACCCAGCTCACGTACCGCTTTAATGGGCGAACAGCCCAACCCTTGGGACCGGCTTCAGCCCCAGGATGCGATGAGCCGACATCGAGGTGCCAAACGGCGCCGTCGCTGGGGACGCTCGGGCGCCATTAGCCTGTTATCCCCGGGGTAGCTTTTATCCGTTGATCGGCGGCGGTCCCACTCCCGAACCGCCGGGTCACTAAGCCCCGCTTTCGCGGCTGCTCGGCTTGTGTGCCTCACAGTCAGGCCCCCTTCTGCCTTTGCACTCCCCGGCGGATTTCCATCCCGCCTGAGGGGACCTTTGGACGCCTCCGTTACCTTTTAGGAGGCCGCCGCCCCAGCCAAACTGCCCACCTGACCCTGTCCTTGTGCCGGATTCACGGCAACAAGTTAGGACCCAAGAGCGGGAAGGGTGGTATTCCACGGGCGCCTCCACCCGCCCCGGAGGGCGAGCTTCATTGGCTCCCACCTATTCTCTGCATCCCGCCCCAAAGCCCAAGGCCAGGCTGCAGTAAAGCTCCACGGGGTCTTTCCGTCCCGCCGCGGGTAGTCCGCGTCTTCACGGACACCACAGTTTCACCGGGCCCCCCGCCGAGACAGCGCCGAAGTCGTTACGCCTTTCGTGCGGGTCGGAACTTACCCGACAAGGAATTTCGCTACCTTAGGACCGTCAGGGTTACGGCCGGCGTTTACCCGGGCTTCGGGGCGCGAGCTTTGCCGGGCAGAAAACCCGGCGAACCCGTCCCCTTAACCTTCGGGCACTGGCCAGGCGTCGGCCCCTATACCTCCCCTTTCGGGTTGGCAGGAACCTGTGTTTTTGTTAAACAGTCGCCCCGGCCGCTTATCTGCGACCCCCTCGGGCTACTGGGACGCAAGGTCCGTTCACCCTACTGGGGCTCCCCTTCTCCCGAAGTTACGGGGACATTTTGCAGAGTTCCTTGGCGGGGGTTCTCCCGCGCGCCTGTGGATACTCTCCTCGCCCACCTGTGGCGGTTTCCGGTACGGTCACCAGCACTCCGCGCCGCCCTTTCGGACGGACTCGGTAAGGGCTTTTCTTGGCTCCCTTGGGGCACCACTTCGCCGCGCAAAGGCAGCTCACTCCCGCCAAGCCAACCTTCGCATGGGAAGGTTGACTCCACGGTCGCCGCGGACGACCATCGCCGCGTAGGCTCCCTCGGGCGCGTCCCCCATCCCTGATGGCGGAGGCTGGTGGGGCCGGAATATCAACCGGCTGCCCATCGCCTACGCCGAACGGCCTCGGCTTAGGACCGCCTAACCCGACGCCGACGAGCGTTGCGTCGGAAACCTTGGGCTTCCGGCGGGCCGGATTCTCACCGGCCTTATCACTACTCGTGCCGGGATTCTCACTTCCGCCCGCTCCACCCGTCCTCACGGTCGGGCTTCCCAGCAGGCGGAACGCTCCCCTACCGCCTGACGGAACACTTAGTAGTGTTCCGCCAAGCCCGCAGCTTCGGCGCCCGGCTTAGCCCCGCTGAATTTTCCGCGCAGAGCCCCTCGGCCGGTCAGCTATTACGCACTGTTTAAAGGATGGCTGCTTCTAAGCCAACCTCCCGGCTGTCTTCGGGGCTCCACCGCGTTCCCCACTAAGCCGGGACTTTGGGGCCTTAGCTGGCGGTCTGGGCTGTTTCCCTCGCGACTTCGGAGCTTATCCCCCGAAGTCCGACTGCCGGACCTTAGCCCCTCAAGGGGACCAGCGGCGGCATTCGGAGTTGGACGGGGTTTGGTAGGCTGTCAACCCCCTACCCCCATCCGTGGCTCTACCTCCGCCGCTTAATGGTCCGACGTCACGCCTACACGTGTTTCGGGGAGAACCAGCTATCTCCGAGCTCGATTGGCGTTTCACCGCTACCCCCACCTCATCCCACGGTTTTGCAACACCGATGGGTTCGGGCCTCCGTGCCCGGTTAAGGGCACTTCACCCTGGGCAGGGGTAGCTCGCTCGGTTTCGGGTCTGCCCCCGGCGACTAACGCCCTATCAGACTCGGTTTCCCTACGGCTCCGCGCCTGATGGCGCTTAGCCTCGCCACCGAGGGCAACTCCCCGGCTCATTCTTCAAGAGGCACGCCGTCAGGCAGTGCCCCATGGGTCATCCATGGGGCATAGCCCTCCGACTGCTTGTAGGCACGCGGTTTCAGGCTCTCTTTCACTCGGCTTCCCACCGTTCTTTTCACCGTTCCCTCACGGTACTGGTGCGCTATCGGTCACCAGGGGTATTTAGCCTTAGAGGGTGGTCCCCCCAGATTCGCCCAGGCTTTCACGAGGCCCGGGCTACTTGGGATCGGCACCCCGGGAGACCTCCGACCTTTCGCCTACGGGGCTCTCACCCTCTTCGGCGGGCCATTCCAGACCACTTCGGCTAGGCCGAGGTTTTGTAACTCCCTGAGGGGTCCGCAGCCCCCTCCGGTGCCGTCCCACTACCCCGCCACCGCAACGCCTGCGGGCTTTGACACGGTGACGGTTTGGGCTGTGCCCCTTTCGCTCGCCACTACTCGGGGCATCGCGGTTGCTTTCTTTTCGTCCCGCTACTAAGATGTTTCAGTTCGCGGACTGCCCCCCCCGACAGGCTATGGATTCACCTGTCGGTGACAGGGGTTTCCCCCTGTCAGGTTTCCCCATTCGGGAATCCCCGGATCACAGCCTGCTTGCGGCTCCCCGGGGCTTTTCGCAGCTTGCCACGCCCTTCTTCAGCCCCTGGTGCCGAGGCATCCACCGCGTGCCCTTTCTAGCTTGACTGTGCAGGATGAGAGCATCCACCAGGTCACGCAGGATGCACCCGGTTCCTGTCCTTCCCCGCTCAGCCCAGCGACCGAGCGGTGGCTCCTTATGCCATTGTCAAGGTTCCAATTTCAATCCCACTATGGTGCGATCGCTACCTTCCCCGAGTGGACCCGGACGGATTTGAACCGTCGACCTCCGGCGTGCAAAGCCGGCGCTCTCCCAACTGAGCTACGGGCCCCTCATGGCTCAAATCCATCCGAGTCGGTGGCTTTCCCACATCTTGGTGGGCCTGCGAGGACTTGAACCTCGGACCTCACCCTTATCAGGGGTGCGCTCTGCCACCTGAGCTACAGGCCCATCCCTTGAAAATGGAACAGTGCTGGGCGAACGGTAGCAGAGCGGCGATGCTACCGACTTCATTAGGGAGTGACGGGCCCAACCAAAGTTACACACCGGCTTTTCGGGAAGCCAGAAAGTGGGGTGGGCGTCACCGCCCACCCCAGCCGGTGCTGGGGACTCCTTAGAAAGGAGGTGATCCAGCCGCAGCTTCCGCTACGGCTACCTTGTTACGACTTCGCCCCAGTCACCGGCCACACCTTCGACGGCTGCCTCCGGCTGCCCCTTTCAGCCCACCGAGTTTCCCCGATGGACTCAAAGGGGCAGCCGGTTAGCCCACCGGCTTCAGGTGCAGCCGGCTTCCGTGGCGTGACGGGCGGTGTGTACAAGGCCCGGGAACGTATTCACCGCCGTATTGCTGACCGGCGGTTACTAGCGACTCCGGCTTCACGCAGGCGAGTTGCAGCCTGCGATCCGAACTGAGCCCGCTTTTTTGGGATTCGCTCCCCCTCACGGGTTCGCAACCCTTTGTAGCGGGCATTGTAGCATGTGTGCAGCCCAGGGCTTCAGGGGCACGCGGACTTGACGTCATCCCCACCTTCCTCCCGCTTGCGCGGGCAGTCCCGCCAGAGTACCCGGCATTACCCGGTGGCAACTGGCGGCGGGGGTTGCGCTCGTTGCCGGACTTAACCGGACACCTCACGGCACGAGCTGACGACAGCCGTGCACCACCTGTGCTGGCTGGGCGGTGGAAACCGCCCCACCCTACCCTTTCGGGTGGGCTTGAGCCAGCATGTCAAGCCCTGGTAAGGTTCTTCGGGTAGCATCGAATTAAGCCACATGCTCCGCCGCTTGTGCGGGCCCCCGTCAATTGGTTTGAGTTTCAGGCTTGCGCCCGTACTCCCCAGGCGGGGCGCTTATTGGTTTCCCTGCGGCACGGGGAGGGTCGAGACTCCCCACACCTAGCGCCCAACGTTTACTGCCGGGACTACCCGGGTATCTAATCCGGTTCGCTCCCCCGGCCTTCGTCCCTCAGCGTCAGGGGCGTCCCAGCCGGCCGCCTTCGCCACTGGTGTTCCGGCGGATATCGACGCATTTCACCGCTACACCCGCCGTTCCGCCGGCCTCTTCCGCCCTCAAGTGCCCCAGTCTCCCCCGACCTCTGCCCGTTAAGCGGGCAGCTTTCACGGAGGACTTAGGACACCGCCTACGGACCCTTTAAGCCCAGTAAATCCGGGCAACGCTCGCCCCCTCCGTTTTACCGCGGCTGCTGGCACGGAGTTAGCCGGGGCTTTCTCGCGGGGTACCGTCAACCGATCCCGAAGGACCGGCTTCTTCCCCCGCCAACAGGGGTTTACACCCCGAAGGGCTTCTTCCCCCACGCGGCGTCACTGGGTCACCCTTTCGGGCATTGCCCAAGATCCTCGGCTGCTGCCCCCCGTAGGGGTCCGGGCCGTGTCTCAGTCCCGGTGCGGCCGGCCACCCTCTCAGGCCGGCTACCCGTCATCGGCTTGGTGGGCCATTACCCCACCAACTACCTGATGGGACGCGCCCCCATCCCAGGGCGGCACCTGCCCTTTCGGAACAGGCACCTTTCCTCCCCCGCCATGCGACGAGGGAGCGTATCCGGAATTAGCCCCAGTTTCCCAGGGTTATCCCGGTCCCCGGGGTAGGTTAGGCACGCGTTACTCGCCCGTTCGCCGCTCAGCACCCACCTTGGGGCAAAAAGCCCAAGGCGAGCCTGCGCTCGACTTGCATGCCTTATCCACGCCGCCAGCGTTCGCCCTGAGCCACCATCAAACTCTCCAACGGAAGGGTTCTTTCCCCATCGCACACCGGACGGGAGGCGCGATGGGGCTTCATTCCTTCCATGGAGGGGAGCACAAGCCGCTCCACCCGTCACTCCTTCCCTAAGCCCAGCACTGTTCCATTGTCAAGGTGCAACCTTCATGCGGCGTTCTTAATTATAGCCACGTGAGAACCGAACGTCAACAGCATTTCCAGCCCTTTTTGAAGGTGCTATCCTCAAGGTGGCGTTATTAATGATAGCCATCCCATCCCCGCTTGTAAAGAGCCAAAACCCCATCAAAAGAACGGCTTTTTCCGCCATTTTTCCCTGAAGTTGAGAGCACCTCACACAAAACCCAACCGTTTTCGTCGAGCCGCCACGCTTTGCGCTACCCCTATCAGAAAGTAGCAGACGACTAAGTTGCTTCCCCCCGCGCTGAAGAAAGGAAGGGGTAAACCTGTGATCGGCATCAGCCGAATGGTCATTCCAATATTGACGATGATGTGGGTAGCGAAAAAGCAAAAAGCCCCCGCCACTGCCAGTGCCCCGAACGGATTCGTGGTATCCGACATAATTGTCAATAGTCGCCATAAAAGCACAACAAAAAGCACCACGACGGTACAACTAGCAATAAAGCCTCCTTCTTCCCCCACAACGGTGAAAATGAAATCGGTGTGTTGGGCAGGCACAAAACCCAATTTGCCCATCCGCCCTTGAAACCATCCTTTCCCCGTCAAGCCTCCTGAGCCTATCGCCAATTGAGACTGGACAAGGTGATAACCTTCCTTGTTTGCTCGCGAGTAGGGATCTATGAAAGCGATGAGCCGTTGCTTCTGGTAGTCTTTGATGCCCCCCTTGTGCCACCCAATTGCAAAAAGTGTCAAGCCTAAAAGGAGTGTCGCTACAAGCCACCGCAAAGGAATGCCTGCCAAAAACATCATCCCCCACCACACTGCTACCAATACTAAGGAGGTGCCCAAATCAGGCTGAAGGAAGACGAGTATCAACGGCAAAGCCACATGAAAGCCCGAACGCAAGAACAAACGGAAGTCTGTCAATATTTGCTCTCGGTGCTCTGCCACAAAAGACGCCAGCGTCACTACTAAAGCGGCTTTGGCAAATTCTGAAGGCTGAACCGTAATAGTGCCGAACCGAAACCATCTTTGTGCCCCGTATTGTTCGTGCCCAAAGGCAAGCACTAACAGGAGGAGGGCAATGTTGAGCCAATAAATCCACTTTCCCCAGCGCGCCCAGATTTGGAAATCTGCCTGAAAAGCGAGGAGGAAAATTCCCCATCCAAGCACCATCCATACCACTTGACGCCAAAACTTTGTCCAACCCATCGTGTAAGTAGCACTGGCAAGGGCTAACAAACCCATTGCTTGTAGCAACAGCACAACTGTCAACAGTAACCAATCCATTCGCTTCCAAAGCCCTCGGCTGCTCATACCTTTTCACCTTTCCGTTTCACAAAGGCAAGCGTCCCGCTTCCTCGGGTGGTTCAGGTCGGCGCGAGCGTCGCCGTCGGGGCTGTTCTTCTTCCTCCCCTTCTGAAGGTGTTTCCGAGATTGTCGGCAATTCCGGAAGTTCCGCAAGTTCAGGTAATTCAGGAGGCAAGGCTTCCAACTCTAACTCACTGGGCGGTAACTCTAACTCTGAGGGCAAAGGTGGTAACTCGTCAAGAGTCAGCGGTGGCTCGGGTATAGAGGTTGGCATTTCTTCTGCTGGAGTTTCCGCAATCGGAGTCGGCGTGGGCACTTGGTAACCAACAAAAAGGCGCCTTCCCAGAGTTCGTTCATAGGCTGTCCACGCACTGTCAGGTTCTCGTCGCTCTTTCAGCACGGTGGCGAACTTGCGGAGTTGCGCATCGGCGAATTCCAAGAAATGCAACGCAGCGGCTTCCAATGTCATAGGCGGTCGTGGCGAACCCCACTCGCCGACTCCGTGATGACTGATGAGCATGTGCCGTACCCGCATCGCCAATTCCTGCGGAAAATCGGGGATGCGTTTAATACGCTCCGCTACCATCTCATCGCCCAAGATCAAGTGCCCCAGTAACCGCCCCTCGTCGGTTCGGTCAATATCTGCCTGCCACTCGTACTCGCGCACTTTCCCCACATCGTGCAACAGCACGCCCGTAATGAGCAACTCGCGATCTAATTCAGGGTAGTGTTGACACAGTGCTTCCGCTAAATCCAACACGGTGCACACATGCTCAATCAGACCGCCTACCCAGTTGTGGTGCAGGTAAAGGGAAGCGGGGGCGTTTTTGAAGGCTTCAGCGAATTCTGGCTCATCAAAGAAACTTTTCAGCAACGCCCGCAGGTATGGGTTGCGAATGTGATCAATAGCCGCCCTCACCCTCCCCCACAGTGCCTCCACATCCTTCTCGGTTCGGGGAACCAAATCCGACCAGTCATACTCCCCTTCGGGCACTTTTTCAATGTGAGCGATACGCACCTGGGGATATTGCTGGTAAAGTTCCACGAGCCCGCGAACCCGCACCACATCCCGTTCGGCAATTTCGTGGTCAATCCGTTCAGCCTCCTCCCAAATGCGCCCATCCACAATACCTGTGCGGTCCTTCAACAGGAGCGCAAGGTAATAGCCAGGGCGATTGCGGTAAGGGATGCGCCGCTTGCTCTTGACAATCGCGATGGTGTCCACATAATCGCCAACTTTCAGGTCACCCAAAAATTGTGCCTTTGGCATTTTGCCCACCTCCTTCCAATTGACGGAAATCCAAACACCTCAAAAGCGGTTCGCCAACAACCTCACTAAAAAGTTGGCACAGTGCTCACCTTGAAGGGAAGCGCTCCGCCGAATTGCTCTAAGGCGCTTTCAAGGGACGGTGACAGTAACAGCCCCTCTCACATTACCAAGCCGATACCCGTGGCTTTATCGTTGACGCCTCATACACTTCACCTTGCTTCCGATGGGGCATCATCCCACACATCGCACTTCAGCAAGTCGTCATAGGTCTCGCGGCGCGCTACCACTTGCGCTTTTCCGTCCTTGACGAAAACGACAGCAGGGCGCGGGAAACGGTTATAGTTGCTTGCCATGCTGTAGTGGTAGGCGCCTGTCGTGAAGACAGCAAGGATGTCACCCGGTTGCGGGTCTGCCAAAGGGATGTCGCGGATGAGGATGTCGCTTTCGCAATGTTTTCCTGCAACAGTCACAACGCAGTTGGCGGGTTGGTCGGCTTTGTTCGCTATCACCGCAAAGTAGCGAGCGCCATACAAAGCGGGACGGGGATTGTCGCTCATTCCACCGTCCACCGAAACATAGGCACGAACGCCCAGCACTTCCTTGACAACGCCAATGGTGTAAAGGGTCGTGCCCGCTTCGCCCACAATGGAGCGCCCCGGTTCTACTGCCAACACGGGCAAGGGGAGGTTAAAGCGAGCAGATGCTTCCTTCACTGAAGTGCACAAAGCAGCGACAAATTCCTCTATGCTGGGTGGGTTATCAGCGGGCACATACCGCACCCCTAACCCGCCACCCAAATTTAACTCCCGCATTACAAATCCCATTGTCTTGCGTGCTTCGTCGGCGAACCGAAACATCTCTTCCACAGCGATGCGGAACGGCTCAACCTCAAAAACCTGCGAACCGATGTGACAGTGAAAGCCGTTCAGTCTTAAGTTCGGCAATTCCAACGCTCGCTTGGTGGCTTGAAGGGCAACTCCCCCTTCTATAGCCAAGCCGAACTTCGTGTCAATTTGCCCCGTGCGAATGTATTCGTGGGTGTGGGCTTCCACGCCTGGCGTGATTCGGAGCAGAATGTCAACGACGCGATTGTAATGTTCCGCAATGGCGTTTAAGCGCTCCAGTTCCTCCATGCAGTCCACCACGATGCGTCCTACCTTGTATCGCACCGCCATAGTCAGTTCTTCCTTGGACTTGTTGTTGCCGTGCAGGTAAATGCGCTCAGCAGGAAATCGGGCTTGCAAAGCGGTGAACAGTTCCCCCCCAGACGCCACATCCAACCACAAGCCCTCTTCGTTCACCAAGCGACACATGGCGAGCACTAAAAAGGCTTTCCCAGCGTAAGCAACCCTCGCCTCTGCGGGATAATGCTGGGCAAAAGCGCTCCTGTAGCGCCGACAATTTTGCCGAATAAGGGTTTCGTCCATCACGAACAAAGGTGTCCCAAATTGCTTCGCCAATTCCACACAATCGCACCCACCAATTTCCAAATGCCCCCGCTCATTAATGCGCATTGTCCCTCGCAACATTGCCGCTACTTCCATTTGTCCACCAGCACCTCGCTTCACCGTAATTTTTGGATGACGCCGCTTTTGCGGTGCTGTTGTCGCTCTCGGTGAGAAGGGTGGGAAATTTTTGCTGGCGAAAGTATAGCGACGTCGTCAACGGTTGTGGATGTGCCAGAATGCTCCAAAGTGAGCAACCGAACCTTCAACAGAGCCCCACTGCTGAACTCACCCACTCTTCCGTCCCCTCGGACAACTCGGTGACAAGGCACAAGAAGGGGAAGAGGATTTTTCGCCATCGCTTGCCCCACCAAACGCGCCCCCCTTGGAATTCCACAACGGCGCGCCAATTCGCCGTAGGTGATAACCTGCCCTCGTGAAACGGTCTCCCGCAAAGTTTGCAGGATGCGCCGGAAAATCGGCGGTAGGCTCCGCCAGTCAATTGGAATATTGTCAAGGGAGACAAATTTTCCCCGCAAGTAATCCTCCAGCAGATCCGCACACTCATCCGAAAGCCGTTGATTAATGCCGTCGTCAAAGGCTTTCAGTTGCTTAATGACCGCCCGTTTGGACAGTTGGGGCAAGATGACCCGTGCAACCCCGTTTTGTGTCACGCCAACGCCGAACCAACCCCAACCTCTGACCTTTCGCACCGTCATCCCCATTGCCCTTCATCTCCGTCGCACGCGGACGGTAAAGGCATTTTGCGGGTTCATCACCAACAATTGCTCCAAAGTCTCTTCGTCCACTCCGTTGGTTTTCAGAGCAGGCACGAGTTGGTCGGGAAGGGCGGTGTAAGGTCGGATTTTACTTTTCCCCCCGTCGGGTTCGCCCACCCAATACCAACCCGCATCGTGGGACAGCAAAAGACGGTGTGCGAAACCTTTGCGAACCATCGCCGTGATAAGGCGCACATGCTCGTCAATGGGCTTTGCGCCGACGGCATCGTATTCCACCCAAGCGCCTGCTTCCGCCAACCGCCAATGCACTCGCTCATCGGGGATGCTGTCGGCATGGACGATGATAAGTGCCGATGGGTCAACGCCTTCGCTTTTGACAACCTCTAAAACCTGCAAGGCGGCTTGTGCTTCCCCTGTATGGCAAGCGATTGTCAAACCTGTCTGAAAGTGGGTGCGGGCTGCTGCTTGAACCAATTTGCGGTCAAGGTCGCTGAGCGGACCTGGGTCAACGCCGATTTTGATGAAGCCGGGTTTAATGCCTGTGCCGTCAATTCCCTCTCGCCACTCCGCAACCCAACGCGCCGCCAACTGGTCAGCGGTTTCGGTGAAAGCATGGGGTGGCAGGAATTTATCTCCCGCTGCTCCGTAGTAGCCCGTGTTGGTCAGAATGTGCAACCCTGTCAAACTCGCTAACTGCCGCAGCACTTCTGGGGCTCGCCCGATGTAGGACGGTGTGGCGTCCACGAAGCCTGTGAAACCGCGCGTCTTAACTTCCTGCAAATAAGGTAACATCGTCCGAACCACTTCGTCAGGGTCGTAACGGTGCCGACCGGTTCTCTCAGCACCAATGAAGTCGCACATCACATGCTCGTGCACCAACGCTCTCCCAAAATCAGCAGGCACAATCGGTCCTTGAACCGTCATGATGAGTTCTTGCGGCACTGGTGGAAGGACAGTCAGCCCCCAACTCAACCACAGCATTGTCATCACCACCTAAAGTGTAAGGCAAAAGTGGCGCAAGGGACGATTATCTGCTACAATGGTGACGGATTGTCTGAAGGTGGCAAAGCGATGTCGTGGAAGGAGGGATTGTGGATGGCGGCGCAAGAGGGCTACCATCGGCAGCGGTTGTTCGTGGCAAGTTGTATCGCTTTGGTGACGACAGCGATGGCGTTCTCCATTCGGGCAGACTTGCTCAAGGAATTTGGCGTAGAATTCAACATCAGCCACAAGCAGCAAGGGTTTGTCAACCTCATGGGCATCTGGGGTTTCCCTATCGCCATCCTCATCATGGGTCCGCTGTGCAATGTGGTGGGGATGGGACGCCTTCTGACCCTCGCCAGCATCGGTCACCTTACTGGCACTGCCTTGACAATCCTTTCCCCTTACCTCGGTGGCTACCCGATGTTGCTGTTCTCCACGCTCATCATCGGGTTGTCCAATGGCACGGTGGAAGCCGTCATCAACCCATTGGTGGCGACCATGTATCCCGAAGAGAAGACGCACAAACTCAATGTCCTGCATGCATGGTGGCCAGGTGGGCTCATCATCGGCGGCTTGCTGACCTACGCTTTGGGGCAATTGGGCTTTGGTTGGCAAGTGCGGATGGCGACTATCATGGTGGCAGCGGTTATCTACTTGTCCCTCATCGTCGGTCAAAAATTTCCTCCCACAGAGAGGGCGGAAGCAGGAGTGCCAATGCGGGAGATGTTCATGGAAATTTTGCGCCCCGGCTACCTTTTGCTGATGCTGACAATGGGCATGACCGCCATTACCGAATTAGGTCCCGACCAATGGGTCGGATCAGTCTTGACAGATATTGTGGGCATTCGCGGCATCCTCTTTCTTGTTTACACAGCGGGTTTGATGTTCGTGCTGCGGCAATTTTTCGCTGACATCGCCGTGCGCACTTTCACGCCACCGGGGTTGTTGGCAATTTGTTCGGTTTTCGCTGCCATCGGGTTGTTCTGGCTCAGTGTGGCTTTCGGTTCCCCTGCGATGGCGTTCATTGCAGCGACCCTCTTCGGTATCGGCAAGACTTACTACTGGCCGACAATGTTGGGTATCACTTCGGAGCGGTTCCCGAAAGGTGGAGAATTTTTGCTAGCAGTGACGGGAGCGACGGGGATGATTGCCGCTGGCGTTGCCGGTCCCGTCATGGGTGCCATTTACGACCATTACACCATCGCCAACCTTCCCCCAGACATTGCGGCGAAAGTGGTCGTGAACGGACGGTATAGCCCTGAAGCGGCGCAACGGTTGATGGAGCAGAGCCCCCAACTTCGGGCTGTTATTGAAGAAGCCCTTCGGCACGGGGCGTCCATGACCTTCCGCTATGTGGCGATTTTGCCCGTCATCCTCATCGTCGTGTTCACGGCGATGTCTCTCTACTTCCGCGCTAAAGGCGGCTACCGACCTGTTCGGTTGGACGAAGAGAAGGGTGGCAGTTTGTGAATGGCTTTGCCGCTTATGGTCAGAGCCGTGCAAGCAACAGTAGAAGTGGCGTCAGCCACGAAAAAGCGGAACCGACTGACGGCTTATCACCATGCCAAAATTTCGTTTCGGTGACCGAAGTTGGTGCGGCTTACGACCTTTCTGTGTCTGGGCGTCTTGGCACAATGGTTGTGGGCGGGAGTGACTGCTTCTTTTCTCTTGCGTTGCCTTTTTGTTGCTGAAGATGGGACGCCCTTAACCAATGTGCCCGCTCAAGCCGATCTCATTCCCGCCCCGCCCGCTCAAGGGGGGCAATCGGGGACACGCGGGGTGACGGATAGTCAAGGGCAACTCCTTGTCTTGTTACCCAACCAGCGCCCGTGGTGGGTCATCGCCGGCGTTGCGGGGGCAGCCTTTTTCCTTGATATCCGTAACCACAGTCCGCAACCTATGGTGGTTAAATGCTGGTTGGGCTCAAAACCTTCCCTCCTCTGCCGTGTGGACGGCGACGCCACAAAAGTTGCTCTCTTCTTGCGGCTTTCGCCCTCTCCATGGTGGGTTCGCTTGCCCCCTTTCAAGGACGGAGAGTTGCTACTCTTCAACTTGCCCCCCGGCGACCACCAACTGGTCTTGACTCCCACTCAGGTCCTCACCTATTGGTCCGAGGCTCTCTCTTTGCAGCCGCCCGTCACGGTAACCATCCGCGAAGGGCAAATTACCCACATTACTTTTCGCGTTCCGCCGCTGGGCACCATTGAAGGGCGCATCCTTGACCCATCCAACCACCCCATCCCCAACGCCACTGTTATCCTCTCGCAAAAAGGTTTTGGGCAGATGTCCGCTTTAAGCGATGCCAACGGTCAGTTCCGCCTTGATGGAGTGCCAGAAGGCGCTTACCAATTGCTTGTCACTGCCGCCGATTACGAAGCCGTTGAGCGACCTGTTGTGGTGAAAGCAGATGCTCCCTTAAACCTCACGGTCACTTTGAAGCCATTGCAACTCGGCATCGTTAAAGGACGGGTGCTCGGAAGCGACAGGCAGGTAGTGAAAGATGGGCGCATTTTCGTGGAGCGAATTCTGTCGCCATCCGTTCGGCAACCTGTTGGGATTTGGTTCTGGGATGCTGACGGGCGGTTTGAAGGAAAGGTGCCGTCGGGGGTTTATTTGCTCACTGCTCAAGCCGGCGGGAAGCGAGTGAGCAAGCAAGTTCGGGTGGAAGCCAACCGAGAAACCGATGCAGGCGAGTGGGTGCTTCCGCAACCGGCTTTTGTGGAGGGCATTGTCAAGAGCCGCATCCCCTTGGCAAACACGCGGGTGCGGGCGATGGTGTTGCGGGAAAGCGACGACCCGCTTCAACCGCAGTGGGGAAGTATCGTCGCCGAATCCCCTGTCGCTTCGGACGGGCGTTTCCAGCTGGAAGTTCCCAGCGAGCCGTTGGCGATTGTCCTATTCCCCTTTGGAAGCGGCAAGCCGCTTCTCCAACGCATCCATCCCAAGCCGGGGCAACGGGTTCTTATCCGCTTTGAATTGCCAGAAACAGGGGCGATTGAAGGGCAAGTCGTTCGCACCGATACGGGGCAACCTGTCGCCCAGGCGTTGGTCTACTTGCTGGATGAGACAGGGATGACGGTAGGGCAAACCATGACCAATCGGTTGGGCATGTATCGCTTTGAGCCACTCCTGCCCGGACGCTACTCGGTGCGCTGTCAAGCGCAAGGGTTGGCGATGGGCTTTCGGCACAATGTCCGCGTGAGCGAAGGAAGTCGGGTGCCCGTTGACTTCGTGCTCACGGTGGGCGGCACCATCGTGGGATGGGTGAAGACGAAGCGCGAACAACCTCGCATGTATGTCCTCGTGGATGCCGACACTAACCTGATGGCATTGGTGGGACGGGACGGTCGCTTTCAAATTGACCATATCGCCCCCGGTCGCCACATCGTCATGCTCTTCCGCTTGGGCGAGCAAATCGCCACGAAGGAAGTGTTTGTCAAGAGCGGGGAAGCAGTGGAAGTGGAGTTTGAACTCCCGCAATGAGCGTATACCGAGGGGAGCGCTTCAGGGCAAACCAGCGCAAAATTTGCAAAGCAAGTCAACTGATAGGAGGGACGAAAAATGCGCGACGAAGTAAGGCGGTTGGCAGAGAAAGTGTTGGGAATGTCAAAGGCAGACGAGACGGAAGTCGTCATTAGCGGAGGCGAAGAAGCCTTAACGCGCTTTGCCGAAAATCTCATCCATCAAAATGTTGCCCGCACAGAGTTGACTGTTACCGTTCGTGCCTTTGTAGGCAAGCGGATGGCAGAAGCCACCACCAACCGCCTTGACGAAAACAGCCTGCGCGAAACAGTAGAGCGCGCCGTAGAATCAGCGAAGCAAATGCCCGAAGACGAGAATTTGCTTCCCCGTTTGGGACCGCAAACCTACCAACCCGTCCATGCCGTTGATGAAGCCATCTTGACAATTACCCCAAAGGAGCGTGCCGAGTTGATTGTGGAAGTGGTGGGGCGGTGCAAGGCGCATGGAACGACGGCAGCAGGCGCCCTGAGCAACAGTTTCAGTTATTACGCCATCGCCAATTCTAATGGTCTCTTTGCCTACTACGAGCGGACCAACTTTGCCTTCAGCATCACCGTTGCAACCGATGAAGGCACGGGATGGGCATCTGCCAACAGTTTCCGAAAGAGCGATGTGGATGTGCTGGCGGTGGGCGAACGAGCGCTTCAGAAAGCGCTCTTGAACCGCAACCCCCGTGAGTTGCCGCCCGGTGCCTACCGGGTTATCTTGGAACCGCCCGCCGTTGCCGATCTCTTGCTTTTCATAGCATCTGGCTTCAACGCCCTCGCCGTGGATGAAGGGCGGAGTTGGTTAGTCGGCAAGTTAGGACAGAAGGTCGTCGGCGATAACATTACGCTTGTCAGCGATGTTTACCACCCGCTCCATCAAAGTTGCCCCTTTGATGTGGAAGGCTACCCCACACAACGAATCACGCTCATTGACAAAGGCGTCGCCGTAAATTTGGTCTATGACCGCGTGACAGCCCCAAAGCACGGTGTTGCCCCTACAGGACACAGCGTTGACCCGACCGGCGCTTTCGGCGCTTTTCCGCGCGGGTTGGTGATGGAAGGCGAAGAAAAGTCGCTGCAAGACCTAATCGCCGAGACCGAACATGGCTTGTTGGTCACGCGCTTGTGGTATATCCGAACCGTTGACCCGATGAAAGTCCTCTTGACAGGAATGACGCGGGATGGCGTGTTCCTGATTGAGAAGGGGCAAATCGTGAGCGCTGTCAAAAACTTCCGCTTTAACGAAAGTGTCCTTGCGATGCTGAACAGGGTGGAAGCGATGAGCCGAGCGGAGCGAGCAGGGGCTCCTGAATGGGAATGGGCGGAGGTGGTGCCCGCCTTGCGCGTGAGTGAGTTCCACTTCACCGATGTGACGGTGTTCGCCGGGTGACAGTCACTTGGGTTGGAAAGTGAAAAGCACCAGCGCACCTAACGCTGCCACAATGCCTGTGATTGTGTAAAGGGTAGAAAGCGCTATTAGGCGCGGCAAGGGGCGGTGGATGTAATCCAAGAGCACCGTCCGCATCCCCCAAATGCCGTGCCCGATCGCCAATACCAACATGACGAAATCGTAGGTGCGCCAGAAAGGTGTAGCGAACCGCTGTGCCACAAAGTCGTAGTTAACCCGATTGACCCCGCCGTCCAAAAGGTGCATGATAACTAAATGCCCCAACACAAGGAAAAGGAGCAGCACACCCGAAACGCGAAGATAGAGCCAACCGTAAAGTTCCAAACCGCCGACGGGTCGCACCGAAGGCTGGGGACGAGTGACGGAAAGGGAAGGTATGGAAACGGCAGCAATAGCGCTCGTTGCGCCCAACGCTGGAAGCCAAGCCCGCCATTCCCGCCACCAGTCACCCCACTGGAACATGCGTTCGCTTCCCGTTGCGTGGAGCATTTGGGCAAACATGATGACGGCAGCAGGCACAAAGAGAACGATAAAGGTGACGACTACCCCTGTCAATAGTTGCCGTTGGTAAAGCGTTGCGGCAGGGGCGAAGTCCAGGACGATGACCCACAACCCATTGAGCCCGTGAAAGAGCACTGCCCCCGCCAACAAAATCTCGCCGATGCGGAAAAGGGGATGGTGGTAAAGGCGTATTAGGGCATCGTAAAGGTCACGCCCCCACCCGATGAGTGCAGTGTCTACGATGTGAAGGAGCAGGAAAACGAAAATGCCAACCCCTGTGAGCCGATGGAGCAGCCACGCCCACATACTTGGGTCACCTTTGTAGCGCCAATACACTGCACCGTCACCTCCGAAGCAGCCTTGCGTTTCCTTGCCCGTCCAAATTTTATCACTCGCAAAGCGACAAATCGGCTTTGTGTCCCCCAAAAAGAAAAACGCCGGCAGGCGAAACGAGCCTGCCGGCGCTGGGCAGCAATCTAAAGCATCAAGGCATTACGGGAACCAAGGACCGTTGTTCCAAAGCCCGAAGACCTCAAAGGCTTCCCCTTCGGCTTGGTCGTGGTTCATCCCACGCCGACGAGCATCTTGGTAAATGCTCAGCCAGCGTGACCAGATGGCGGTGTATTGCATCCACTTGGTGTGTCCATCCACAAAGGTGATGTTGGAGCCTTTCAAGTGGCGGGTGGATTGGTTAAGGAAGCCCTCATTGCGATCCCAATCGGGAGGGCGAGGTGACCAATCGGGGCCGCAGGCGACGGCACAGCGATCGGCGAAAGCGACACGCCCAACAGAGGAAGCCGCCTCGGGATGGGCAGCATCAGCGGAGTAGACCGCTGAAGCAGGCTCCCGCACCTGCGGCAACTTGCGCCCGAACAAAAAGTCAAAGTTGAAGCCAATTGATTGGTCAAAAGTGCGCCAACGGGAGTCTACATGGCTGGGCAAAGGCCAGTTACAAGGAAGGGCTTGTCCGTAAATCCGACCCCGCCCAAACCAAATCTGCTTGGCGCTGGGACACATGTAAACCTGCAAGTTCCGAATATAGGGGTCTACGAGGACGGGAAACCGAAGCCACGGATTAGAAGCGGTTGCCGCCCACTGGCAAGTCGGACGAGGATGCCACTCGTTCCATTTGGCTCTTTCCTGATGAGGCGGAAATGCTTCGTCGTAGTCTTGCAGATACTGGAGCAAGCCCATGCCAATTTGCTTAAGGGAAGAAATGCAGGTCGCCTGCCGCGCCTTCTCGCGAGCCTGGCTGAACACGGGGAACAGAATGGCAGCCAAGATCGCGATTATCGCGATTACCACGAGCAATTCAATCAGCGTAAAGCCTAAGCGATACCGCATGACAGCACACCTCCTTCAAAGATTTACCGACTTTGCCCCGGCGTTCCCATTACGGGGCGTTGACCCGGCGGGGCGTAGGGACCAGCAGGCTGTCCCTTCAAGAACGGTGCTTCCGGCACCTGCGGCGTGGGGCGCCCCCAACGGATGTAAACGCCAACGACAATTGCCAACACCACAAGGATAACCACGACTGCCAGCCACGCCGGCACTTGCTGTCGCATTCTCCCTCACCTCCTTTCTTGGCATGACTGCCAAGTGGCTTTCCCTACAGCCCAGCCCCATTTTAGCGCGCTGCCCTGCTTATGTTAACACTTGCTCCGTGTTGCTATTTAGAGCGGAGGAACCGCGAACGACTAACTCGGGCATCAAAATTTCCGTTCCCTCTGGCATTACTCCCCTTCGGATGGCGTCATAGAGTTTGCGCACCGCCCGCCGCCCAATCTCCTCCACTGGCTGACGGACAGCGGTTAATGGCGGCTCTAAGAAGGCAGCCATCGGGGGGTCGTCAAAGCCTACAAGGGAAATTTGGTTGGGAATTTTGAGCCCTGTCTCCTTGATGGCTTTGAAGACCACTAAGGTCATCTCGTAATCTGCCCCGAAGATAGCGGTGGGTAGCGGAACGGAAGCAAGCCAACGCCTTACCGTTTCTTCTCTGTCAAGGCACGAGCGAGAGGGGAATAGCAGCGCCCATCGGGGGTCAATTGGGTAACCGGCTTCGCCCATCAGTCGGGCAAAGGCTTCCCAGCGTTGTTGATGGTCAGTTTGGCGCAAATCCAAGTCCACAATGGCAATCTTTGTATGTCCCAGCGACCAGAGGTGTTCCAACGCCATCTTAACGCCCGCAAAGTTGTCAATGCCGACGCAGGGAAGGCTTTTGTCCTCGTAGACAGAAGAGGTTGCAACAAAAGGAATGCGGTGATTGCGCAATTGCCGAAGGATTTGCTCGTCTTCCACCATCGGCGCCAACACAATCATTCCGTCCACACGGGCTTCTTGGAAAAAGTCGCAGAAAAACTCTGGGCTCATTTGGCGGAATTGAATTTGAACACCCAACTCGCTGGAGGCACGAGCGATACCCCGCAGAAGCGGTCCCCAGTAGATGTTCTCGGGGTCACCAATGTCGCGGTGTGACCAAACAACGGCGAAGGTCATAGTAACAGTGGAGGGACGAGTGGAGGGGTTCGCTACGAAAGTCCCTTTCCCCTTGACCGTCACCAACCACCCCTCCCGAACCAACTCCTGAATGGCGCGGTCAACGGTAAGACGGTTGGTTCCAAACATTTGGCACAATTTCGTCCGCCCCGGAAGCGGTTCTCCCTCTTTCAACTCACCCCGCTCAATGCTGGCACGCAGCATCTCCTTAACTTGCAGGTAAATCAACTTGCTGCTCCCACGCTCCACCTTTCGGCGAACCTGTAAAGGCATGTTCGTCCACCTCGCTCTTAGATTGCAATACATGCCCTGCTCATGTCAATACCTGACTTGGGCGGGTGGGCGTGTTTGTTCCGTTCATTGAGGAAAGGGCTTACGGGCAATGCACCAAATTCCATAGCGTTTGATTGTCCACCCTTCCTCCCGCAGCGGCGGGGCAAAGTCTACTCGCAAAAGGATTGCCGCTTGGGGGTGCTTTGTCAGGAAGGCTTTTAAACGGCGACGGTCTCGCCCCAACAAGGGGACAGGTCGGTCGGCGTAAAAAACTGCCCAATGGGTATCGGAGCCGAAGGTGGCGATGACAGGGGAGCGCCGCCATTCTATCGCTGCTTCCCTTCCTCCCATCACCTTCAAAGCACTGTGAACCCCAAGCAATATCCCAAAGGTGCATATTGCCGCACTCCCCACTCCGAGAAGGAACCGCCTTTCTCCCTGCCGTTCCACCAAAGCAACCAGAGCCCCCATCCCTGCTAAAAGGATGCTGCCTCCCAAGGCAACGCCTGCATGCTGCACCAAACCTAACTCGCCTTGCGGTTCAAATCCCAACTTAGCAAGAGTTTCCATGTAAGCCTGCGGCAATTTGACACTTCCGTAAAGGGCAACGCCGACAGGCACAAGGGCAAGGAGCGCACTCCCAATCTTTTCGCTCCTTTCCCAATCCCGTTGCCACTGCTGAGCACAAAGCCATGCAACAGCAGGGAAGGCGGGGAAGATGTAGTGGGGCAATTTGGTCGCCACCAAGGAAAACAACCCCACAACACTGATTGCCCACCAAACAAATAACGGGTCAAAAGTGAAGGAACTGCCTAAAGGTTGCCGAACTGCCGTGACAGATTTGAAAAAGGCAGAGGGCAACCGAATGCTCCAAGGGAAGAACAAGAACCAGAGGACGGGCAAGTAAAACCACA
>Ga0209993_10014_pt1 | contig 33834 bp, 32 predicted proteins | sample Antgeofumaro1A2A_FD_188082 | JGI IMG/M metagenome (GOLD analysis project Ga0209993, IMG submission 188082) | Geothermal fumarole subsurface microbial communities from Mt. Erebus, Antarctica - 1A2A (SPAdes) (version 2) | ecosystem: Environmental > Terrestrial > Volcanic > Fumaroles | place...
GTGGGGGATAAGCCTCTATCAAGCGTTGAACGATCCCCGCCTGCTTGGGAGCCTATCGCCCCCTATCTTGCAGGCGGTGCAACAATTTGTGCTGTTAATAGAAGATTTGCGTGCGTTTGCCACCGCGAATAGCCTCACAGCGACCGTCAAACACCTCTTAGAGCGTTCTGGCTACTTAGCGTGGCTGGAGAACAAAGGCGATTCCGAGTCGTTGGATCGGGTAGGTAATCTGAGCGAGTTCGTGACGGTGGTCGAGGGGTTCGAACGGCGTATTCGCGATGAGGAAGAAGAGATTGAGGGCAGTCTCAACGGCTTTCTCCAGCATATTGCCTTGCTGTCGGATCTGGACACGCTGGACGAAAGCCGCGATCAAGTGGTGATGATGACCTTGCACTCGGCGAAAGGGCTGGAGTTTCCTGTGGTTTTTCTGGTGGGTCTGGAGCAGGGCATTCTGCCCCATGCCCTCAGTGAGACTCCACGCGAAATTGAGGAAGAGCGTCGACTGCTTTATGTGGGCATGACGCGTGCAAGGGATGAATTGCACCTGCTGTGTGCCCGCTCACGCACGGTTTGCGGCTCACGCAAAGAGGCAATTGTCTCCCCGTTTCTGCACGCCATGTCGGATTTGCCGATGCCCTCACTGATCCAGAGGCACTCCCACACTGCGATGCCCTCTGCTCTTCCTTGGACGCCGCCGCACCGTCGGCAAGCAGAGACGCCCGCCAATACGCCTTTCCTGCCCGGCCAGCGCGTGCACCATCCCGAACACGGCTACGGTATCGTCGTGCGCACGCAAGAGAAGGTGGTCACGGTCATGTTTCCTGGAGGCAAGGGGATGATGACCTTCCCCTTGCACAACTGCCCTCTGGAGAACACATAGCGTCTTTAACAGACTTTTAATCTTTTCTTTAGTTGGGGTATCCTTCAGGAGGGGGATTCCTATGCGAAACAGAGGCTTTACGCTGATAGAGCTGTTGGTGGTGATCGCAATCATCGCTATTCTGGCGGCGATTCTGTTCCCGGTGTTTGCACAAGCGCGTGAGAAGGCACGACAGACCGGATGCCTTTCGAATGTTAAGCAGATCGGTATCGGCTGTCAGATGTACGCGCAAGACTACGACGAGTATCTCCCCCGCAATGCCTACGCGGATCCGCCTCGCGTGATGGAAGGGGACCACTTCGTCAACTGCTCCTCGCCCCGCTGGATGGATGTGATTCAGCCCTACATCAAAAATGTGGATGTGTTCAACTGCCCAAGCGACCCGTTCGCAGCGATCACAGGAACGCTTCCTCACGAGGGCAATCGCGCCCATACCTTGATGCCGAACAAACGCTATGTCTATCAGCCCCTGATGGGCGATAGGTCTATCGCGAGGCGGACTGTGGCGACCCGATGGGAACCACCAATGTCGGGCGTCGCTTCGGAAGCTATGCGATTAACAATATGTATTACGCAAGCTGTAGTGCCACCATCCAGTGTACCCCGCCCAATAACCAGCCGTTGGCAAAGATTGCCATGCCAGCGGACACTGTGCTGATCGCCGAAGTGCAGGGCTACGGACAGAGTGCGGACTTCTACCGACGCGACCTCACCGATCCCCATCCCACAACCCCAGTGGACACCTTCCCTTCCCCGCACTGTTAAACCGCCGCAACGATGGCGCCATACTGGGGCGCCACATGAAGCTAGCGAACATCGTATGGGCAGACGGTCATGCGAAAGCAACCTCGCTGGGGTTGCCGTTCTGATCGGGGAGTTCGAAATCGGGGGCAGGCTTTCCGACAAGCGTTTCCATAGGGGGAGTATACCCTTTTATTCCGATACGGATTCCAGCCAGATGGTCTGCGTTGCGTCCAACGAAACTGCAATCTGCCCCAGTCGCCACAACTCCAGAACCGCCAGAAACGAGACCAGCACATCGTAGATGTCGCGCGCCTCGAGCACCGATTCGAAGCGCACTGGCTGGGAGGCATCGCGAAGCCGATCGCGAATAGCCCTCATGCGGGCGTGGAGCGAGAAGTATCGGCGTTCAGGAATGGCAGTAGGTGCGGGGGCGGCACGCTGAAGCAGGCGTCGCAGTGCCAGCCAAAGTACATCGGGAAGTTCTGCTCCTGCAGGCAAAGAGTTGGCGACGGCGTCTAGGTCTGGGGGGCAGTTGCGGAAAAAGATTTGCATTCGGAGCGATTCGCGTTCTTGAAGGTAAGCCACTCGTGATTGGTAGGATTCGGGCAGATGCTGAGGGGTGAGCCATTCGGGTTCGGGCTCTTCGGGTTGGAGCTCGGGCATGAGGAGCCGTTCGGCTTTGCGCTCGGTAAGAGACGCCAGAATAGCCATCGAGTCGGACGCCTCGTCCAGGTCGCCCACCGACCGCCAATACTCGTAGCACGCTCGAGCGATGGGCGCCAGGTCGATATCCAGCAGGCTCAGTTTTTGGCGGTTGAGCAGGTGCACGAGCCATCCCAACGAGCCGAAGCCCAACGGGAGCTGGAGCGGCACGCGTGGGGGCGCCCATTCTGGACTGCCAATATGAAACCGTCGCATAGAACAATTCTACCCCCCCCTCGTATAGGTGTTGCATAGGTGTTGCGGTTTGCCGAGAATTTATGGAACATTCCTCATGGAGGACGCTGATGAAGGCACGGTGGCGGTTTCTGAGCAAAGAGAGTTGGGCGATTATTTTGATTTGCTTAGCAGACCTCCTGATCACGCTCGTTTTGATTGATAAAGGGCTGGCTGCGGAGGGCAACCCCTTGATGCAGTTCTATTTGAGGCATGGGGTTTGGGCATTTGTGCTGGTGAAGAGCGTGATGGTGGCGGCGCCGGTGGTGATTATCGAATGGGGACTGCGCCGTCGACCGCGCACCGTGATGGCTTTGGCAAGGCTTGGGATCGCAGGGTACTTGGGAATCTACACCTTGATGTTTCTGACGATCAATGTTCCTACGATGCGTGTCGCCCAGGAGCCTGAATGGGTAGAGCTTCCGCCGATTGATCGGGAGCTTTTACAGAGAGAGCGTGAGGGATATCTGCCTGGTGGGGCGTCCTCCACCCATGAGAAAGAACCGCCTATTCCGGAATATCGCCATCGGTAAGTTGGAGGCGCGTGAGGTAGGTTTCAAGCAGAATCGCTGCGGCGACCGCATCTTGGATTTGCTTGCGCCGCTCACGACGCACCTCCCCTGCGCGTAATCGGCGTTCCGCCTCCTGAGTGCTGAGTCGTTCGTCTACCGTCTCGATGGGGGTAGAGAGCCGTTGTCGAAGTTGCTGGACGAACTGTTCGACTTGTTCGGCACGCGTGCTCTTGGCGCCCCACAGGTGCCATGGCATGCCTACCACCACGCGTTCGGCACCCGATTGCCGAATCCACACGACGACGGTCTCGATATCGTTGGGCAGGACGGCGGTCGGCAGAGCGATGCCCAGTTCGGTTTGTGCAATGGCAACACCGATCCGCTTCTCCCCATAGTCTAAGGCAACGATTTTCATGCGTCTTCCCAGTTCAGGATCACTTTGCCTGCTGTGCCTGAGGCGAGCAGTTCGAAGGCGCGCTCGTATTCGTGCCACGCCAGTTCGTGAGTGATGATGGGACGCACATCCAGTTTTCCAGAGAGCAAGAGGCTCTGCATCGTCTCCCAAGTTTGGTAGAGCCGACGCCCCAGAATGGCGTGGATCGTTACCGACTTGAAAATGAGCGTGTTCAGGTCTACCAAGGCGGGCCCTGCGAACAGCCCCAGCAAGCTGATGCGCCCGCCAGGACGGATGGCTCGGGTCAGCAACTCAATAGCCGATGGGTGCCCCGACATCTCCAGCCCGACATCGACCCCCACTCCGTTTGTGGCTTTCATAAGGGCGTGTGTTACATCCTCGCGCGTGGGGTCCCACACGCAGTCGGCGCCCATGCGCAAAGCCAACTCCCGCCGATAGGAGCGTACTTCAGTAGAGAAGATACGCTCCGCACCGCATGCACGCGCTACCGCAATGCTGAACAGCCCAATCGCTCCGCACCCGGTAACCAGCACTGACCTGCCCGCCACCTCGCCCGAAAGTACCGTATGCACCGCGTTACCAAGGGGATCTTGCACGGTAGCCACCTCTGGGGGGATGCGCGGATCGGTACGCTGGGCGTTTTGGGCAGGGAGGGTGATGAGAGGGGCGAAGCAGCCATCGGTATCGACTCCCAAAATGCGGGTGTTGAGGCACACATGGGCTTGCCCTTCTCGGCACGGCTTGCACTGTCCGCATACGATATGGCTCTCGCCTGCCACAAAGTCGCCGACTTGTAGGCTTTCTACCCCCTCCCCCACCGCCACCACATGCCCACAAAACTCATGCCCGATGATAAGCGGCGGTTTCAGGCGCGACTGCGCCCACGAATCCCACTGATAGATATGGAGGTCGGTCCCACACAGCGAGGTTCGGCTGACGCGTACCAGCACCTCGCCGTAGCGGGGAACGGGTTCCGGTACTTCGCAGAGCGCTAGCCCGACGCTGGGCTCCGTTTTGCAGATGGCATTCATCGGTACTGGCAAAGTATACCTCACCCTTGCGGGTACACTTTAATCCGTATGGACTTCGATGTGATTGTGGTGGGTACAGGTCATGCAGGTTGTGAGGCGGCGTTGGCGTCGGCGCGCATGGGCTGTCGAACGCTGGCAGTTAGCCTCAACCTGTCGCGCACGGCGCATATGCCCTGCAACTGCAGTATCGGGGGACCTGCGAAAGGGCATCTGGTGCGCGAGATCGACGCCCTCGGCGGGCAGATGGGCATCCATATAGACCTGACGCTCACCCACATCCGCTTCGTGGGGACAGGTAAGGGACCTGCAGTGCGCACCTTGCGCGCGCATGCCGACAAGGCGCTCTATCCTGCGCAAATGCTCGCCACCCTTCAAGCCCAGCCGAACTTAACCCTGCTGGAGGGCACGGTTGAGAAGCTTCTGGTATGCGATGGGGTCTGCTACGGCGTGCGTTTGCAGGACGGCACGGAGATCTTGGCGCGCGCAGTGGTGCTGACAACAGGAACCTTTCTGAACGGGCTTTGTCATATCGGGGAGCATAAAATCCAGTCTGCACGGTTCGGCGACCCTCCCGCAACAGGCTTGACCGAACATCTGTGCCAACTCGGCTTCTGCGTGGGACGCTTCAAGACAGGCACCACCCCGCGAATCGACAAAAAGAGCGTCGATCTAAACCAGTGGCAGGAGGTGCCTTCTGAACCGTGCCCGCCCTTCTCGTACATGCACGACGTGCTGACGCCCCCACGCCCGCTGCTCCCTTGTTGGCAAGCCTACACGAATGAGCGAACCCACACCATTATCCGTGAGAACCTGCATCGTTCCGCAATGTACGGGGGGCAGATTACCGGAATCGGACCCCGATTCTGCCCCAGCATCGAAGACAAGATCGTGCGCTTCGCCGATAAAGACCGCCACCCCGTCTACCTCGAACAGGAGTATTGGGATCGGGACGACCTCTATGTGCAAGGGATGTCCACCAGCTTGCCTGAGGAGGTACAGTTAGCCTTTTTACGCACCCTGCCGGGTCTGGAAGAGGTGGTGATGCTCCGCCCTGGCTATGCGGTGGAGTACGATATGGTCTTTCCGGATCAGCTTTACCCGACCCTGATGACCAAGCGGGTACGCGGGCTGTTTTTGGCAGGTCAGGTGAACGGCACATCGGGCTATGAGGAGGCGGCAGCGCAGGGGCTGGTTGCCGGGATTAACGCAGGGCTCTATGTGCACCATCGCGAGCCGATGGTGCTGGATCGTGCCAGCAGTTATATCGGCGTGTTGATCGATGATCTGGTCACGAAGGGGGTAGAGGATCCGTACCGGATGTTGACGGGGCGTGCGGAGCATCGGATTCATCTCCGTCACGACAACGCAGACGAACGGCTCACGCCAATCGGGCGTCAGGTCGGACTGGTGGATGCGGCACGCTGGCAGCGCTACCAAGCGCGCCAAGAGCAGATTCGGGACGCGTTGGCGCAGCTGGAACGCCTGGAGATCAGCGGACGGCACAACCCGCAGCTGGTGGCTCTGGGAGGCACGCCTGTGAACACGCGCCTCTGCGCACGCGACTACCTCCGACGCACCGAAGCCACCTATGCGATTATTCAGTATCTCTTTCCGGAGGCGCCCACCCTCTCACCCGAAGTTGCGGAGCAAGTGGAGACGATTGTTAAATACGAGATATACCTCCGCAAGCAGCATCAGCAGATCCAACAGATGCGAAGGATGGAACATTGGTCTATCCCAGACGACATCGACTATGAGCAGTTGCGTGCGCTCTCGCGCGAGTCACGCGAGAAGCTGGCGCGCGTTCGCCCTCGCACCTTAGGTCAAGCGGCGCGAATTCCAGGCGTGCGCCCTGCCGACATCGCTTGCTTGATGGTCTACCTTAGATCCCGAACGCCCAACGGCGCCAAGTGAAGTTAGAGGGTGCGTATCCAGCTCTGGGCACGGCGGAGACGCTCGATCACACGCTCTTTGCCCAAAACGGCAATCATTTCGAAGAGGCTTGGTCCTGTGGTACGCCCACTCAGTGCGACCCGAACAGGATGAATGACCTCGCCGCCTTTGACACCCAGCCATGCGATGACTTCGCGTGTCGCGCGTTCGACCGTCTCGGCATCAAACGGCTCCATGACGCTATAGCGACGGATCAGCTCTTCCAGCATTTGCGGGATATGCGGTTGGCTATACCACTTGCGCACTGCCGATTCGTCTATCGGGTAATCCTCACGGAAAAAGAATTCGGTCAGTGTGACGACATCTTTGAGGAGCTTCATCTTTTCTTGTTCCAGTGGGATCACCGCTTCGGCGTAGGCGCGGGTTGCCTCGTCGGGTTCTGGGGGCAACACTCCTGCCTCTTGCAGATAGGGCAGACAGAGCGCAACCAGCCTCTCTTTAGGCAGATGACGAATGTAGTAGCCATTCATCCAGAGCAGCTTCTCGTGATGGAACACGAACGGATTATCGGAGACGCGCTCCAGCGAGAAGAGTTGGATAATCTCCTCTCGGCTCAGGATCTCGCGGTCGTCGCCTGGGTTCCATCCGCAGAGTGCCAGAAAGTTGAACATCGCTTCTGGCATGTAGCCCTCCTTAACGAACTCCACAAACTGCACATGCCCGTGTCGCTTGGAAAGCTTCTGGCGATCGGGACCCAACAGAAGGGGGAGGTGGGCAAACAGAGGGGGTTCCCATCCCAACGCACGGTATAGGTTCAAATGGCGGGGCATGCTGGAGATCCACTCGTCACCACGAATGACATGGGTAATCTCCATGAAGTGGTCATCCACCACATTGGCTAAGTGGTAGGTGGGGAAGCCATCGGACTTGAGCATCACGAAGTCGTCAGTGAGGGCGTTGCGGAACTCGGTGTGCCCGTGGATCAGGTCGTTGTAGCTGATCATGCCTTCCAGCGGCATGGCGAAACGGATAACGTAGGGGCGTCCTTCTGCTTCACGCGCTTTGACTTCGGCGGGGGTGAGCTTTCGGCATCGTCGGTCGTACATTGTGGCGGCGGCGCCCCTCGCTTTTTGGGCTTCGCGCATGCGTTCCAAATCCTCGGGGGTACAGAAACATTTGTACGCTTTACCCGCTTCTACCAGCTGGTGGGCAATCTCTTGGTAGAGGGCTAACCGCTGAGACTGATGGTAGGGGGCATGGGGGCCGCCCACATCGGGACCTTCGTCCCACTCGATGCCCAGCCAGCGGAGCGAGTTTTTGATATCGTCTTCCGAGCCGGGCACATAGCGGTTGCGGTCGGTATCTTCAATGCGCACGATGAACTTTCCGCCATGGTGGCGTGCAAATACATAGTTGAATAAAGCTGTGCGAATATTACCCACATGGGGGGAGCCAGTCGGGCTGGGCGCATAGCGGACGCGTACCATGTCCAAGATTGTACCCCAGCGGTGAGGTATACTGCTGTTGGAGGCAACGATTTTTATGCTTATTCGCAAACCGAACCGCTTAATTGATGAACGCAGTCCATACCTGCTTCAGCATGCCTACAATCCTGTAGAATGGTATCCGTGGGGCGCTGAAGCGTTTTTGACCGCCCGTGCCGAAGATAAGCCGATTTTCCTCTCTATTGGTTACTCGACCTGCCACTGGTGCCATGTGATGGCACACGAGTCGTTTGAACACCCTCAGATTGCGGAGATTCTCAATCGGTACTTTGTGCCCGTGAAGGTGGATCGCGAAGAGCGTCCCGATGTGGACGAGCTTTATGTTACCGCCGTTCAGCTGATGGCTGGGAGCGCGGGCTGGCCCCTTTCGGTCTTTCTCACAACGGATGGGACGCCGTTCTACGGAGGCACCTATTATCCCCCTCAAGCCTTTGCAGATTTGCTCCAGCGAGTTGCTATTGTTTGGCAGCAGAATCGGGCGCAGGTTCTCTCAGGGGCACAGCAAGTGAAGGAAGCGCTCCAGCAGGTGTTGACCCTACGCCAACACGAACTGAGAGGCGTTCGCAACCCCAATATCTTCCGCGCCTACAAAGCCCAGCTGATGAGCCTGTTCGATCCGCAATACGGTGGGTTGGGCGGCGCCCCGAAGTTCCCACCGAATACCGCTCTGCCGCTGATGCTCGATTTGGCTGTACTATGGGACGATGAGGAGTTGGGCACGATTGCGCTCACCACGCTCAACTTTATGGCGCAAGGGGGCATTTACGATCATCTGGCGGGCGGGTTCCATCGGTATGCCACCGACACCCGCTGGTTTCTCCCACATTTCGAGAAGATGCTCTCGGACAATGCGCAGCTGGTGCGGGCGTATCTCAAAGCTTACCACCTCAGTGGCGAGCCACTCTATGCGGAGGTAGCAAAACGCACCCTCGACTGGATGCTTACCGAGATGTCCTTACCCGAAGGAGTCTTCGCCAGCGCAGTGGACGCCGATAGCCCTGAAGGCGAAGGGTATTACTACACTTGGACAGAACGCGAAATCTACGAGGTCCTGGGTCCCGAAGACGGTGCCCTTTTCTGTGCCGTTTACGGGGTCGAACCCGAAGGCAACTACCGTGAGGAGGCGAACCAACGCCCGACAGGCAGAAATGTGTTAGCCATGCAGGACACATTACAAGAGATTGCCCAGCAATTGGGGCTTCAGTTAGAGGTTTTACAGGCACGCCTGGCGCCACTTCGAGAAAAACTGCTTCAGGTGCGCCGAACGCGTCAGGCGCCCGCGCGCGACGACAAAGCACTCACCGACTGGAACGCTCTGGCTATCTGTGCCCTGCTGGACGCCTTCGATATCCTCGGCGAGCCAGCGTATCTGGATCACGCCGAGAAGATCGCTCAGTTCATGTGGCGTACCGTCTATCGGCAGGACGGGACGCTGATGCACTGCTATCGACAGGGACAAGCCTACATCCCCGGCTTTTTGAGCGACTATGCGCTGTTTGGGCTGGCACTGACCCAACTCTACGAAGTGACAGGCGACCCAGAGTGGCAAATGCGTGCCCAAACCCTTGCGGATCAGATGATAGCCCGTTTCGCCGATCAAGAGCTGGGCGGATTCTACGACACCCATACCCACCACGACTGGCTACTCCTGCCGATCAAGTCTTACCATGACCGTGCCCTCCCCTCTGGGAACGGTGCCGCTTGCCAGTTCTTGGCGACATTAGCGAAGGGCTGGAATCTTAGTGGTGCCGATAACCGTTATGCCCGCCTTGCAGGCGATACGCTGAATGCGTTCTGGGGCTTATTGGAGCAAAACCCCTATGCGGGCAGTAGCTTGCTGATGGGGTATCGGCTACTGGCGGGGACAGAGATGCCCAAGCCGAATATGGCAACTCCTACGCCCTTTGAGCCCGCAGATACCGAGACGCAAGCGGGTCCTGTTAAGGTCTACCTGGTGCCGCAGCCAGAGGGTCTGGTGGTGGTCTTCGATATTGAAGAAGGCTGGCACATCTATTCATCGGAGCCTGTTCCGAACCGTGTGCCGACACAGATTGCGGTCTCAAGTGACCTTCCGCTGGAGTTTGGCGAACCTATCTGGATGCCCGCCAAGACCATTTCGTTGGGAGGTGAGGAGGTGGCGGTCTACACCGAGCGTGCGGAGGCGTTGGTGCCGATAGCAGCGACGGTCGCAGAGGCATCGGGAGAAGGTTACATTCGGGTGCGGGTGGTGTACCAGCCTTGCACCGAGCGCGATTGTGGATTGCCCGTGACCCGTGAGTTCGTCTTGCCGGTGAACCTGCGGGAATCGTGAGTCGTTAGGGATTGCCCACCAGAACACGCCGCCGGGAGCCCCGGGCTTTAGCCCTGGGGAGGAGGCGGCGCTTGCTTTTTCCATCGTCATGTGTTACAATATGGGTGCGATGGACATCAACGCTGCCAGGAATATCCGCAACCGCTATACCGTCTCTCGGGGCGGTGGGCCGTCGTCAACCGGCCCCGAAGCCCTGCCCGGCTTGCCGGGCGAGGGCAAGCCCCCGGCTTTAGCCGTGGGGCAGTTGAACAGGCTAACTGCCAGAAGCCATGTTTCCAGATTGGCGTGAGCTCGAGTGAGGGCTTGGAGGCGCGGATGGCGTGGCATTGCGGAGAGCAGGATTTGCAAGGCGGTACTGTAGTCGCCGTAGGCGTAAGCCCGAATTGCGTCGGAGAGTTCGGGTTTCTCTCGCAGGCGGGGAGCCAGCGCGCGTTCGATGAGGCGGTCGCGCTGCGCCTCTTCAGCGGTGAGGAGCGCGTAGAGGGTCTCATAACTGCCCAGCAGTTCTGCACAGCCAAGCGCAATCTGCTGGCGTGCAATCGGTGACGGGACGCGTGTCATCGCTTGGAGCAGGCGTTCGATATCCTCTGGCGCGCCGTGTCGGGCTAAGGCGCGCGCCAAACTGGCGAGCACAGCAGGCTCCCCCTCTGCATCGAGCCGTTCGCGCAAAAGGGGCGCCAAATCAGGCTGAGGCGGGAGCGTAGCAAGTACCTCGCCAGCACCGATTCGCACATCGGGACTATCGGCGTGGAGCCACTCGGGCAAACGCTCTAACTCCTTCAGGTGGACAATGTCTTCTGGGTGGGCGTGGGCAAGCAGGACTGCGATAGCTTCCAGCAGGCGCGTTTGCTCCAACGGTCCGGGTGCTTCTGTGAGCCGTTGGAGCAAATGGGGGAGAGTGCGGGGGTCGCCGATTTGGCGCATCGCCGAGATAGCCGCCATCCGCACCTCGATGCGTTCTGAATGGAGGAATGCGGTCAGATCGGGCAGTGCGTGCGCCACGCCGATGCGCCCTAAGGCTTCGCAGGCTTCCACAATCATGTCGCTGGCGGGGTCGTGCAGCATGGCAATGAGTGCGGGCACGGCACGCGGGTCGCCAATCTCGCCCAGTGCATGGGCGGCGGCGCGTCGGATAGCTGGCACGGGATCGCGCAGGGCACGGACCAGTTCTTCCACAGCGAGCGGGGGCTTCTGCTCGGCAAGCGTGCGGATCGCCTGGAGGCGTGCCTGCACATCGGCTTGACGACGGAGCTGGCGCAACGCCATCCACCCACGGGGGCGCACCGAGGCACGCAACTGCGACAGCACATAGCCCATCGGATGCTCTGCTGGCTCGCGAATCGCCCAGAGCCACGGCAGTGCCAACAAGCGCAACAGCGATGCACAGCCAAACAGCACGAAAAAGCGGGGCGGATCGGGCACAACGCCCTTCATCGCCTCCATTAATGCACCGCTCGCCAGCGCAGAAAGCCCGCCCACCAGTGCCACCACCGCCAAAAGCGCCCCCATATACACTGCCCGCTGGTCGGCAGGCGCCACCGCAACATTCAGATTAAACTGGGTCAGCCCAACCCCTGCCCACAAAAAGCCTGCGAACACTTGAATGCCCAGAATCACGCCCACGCTCCATAAGTACCGCTCTGGATCCGTGAGAAACCACAGGAACGGCAGGAACACCACCCCGCTGGAGGCGAGCATCAGCAACGGCTTATTGCCGAACTTATCTGCCAGATAGCCCCACAATGGCATCGCCAAACTGCTGAACAGCGCCGCAATTAGCCCCGCCACCTGAACCATGAGATACGGCATCCCAATCTGCTCCAGTTGATACACCGTGAAGAACTGCCCCGCAAACATCTGACCCAGCACCATAAAGGTATTAAACCCCAGCAGCAGTCGGAAGTTGCGCGTGCGGAACGGCTGACGATAGAACTCCAGAAGCCCCTTCAACCCGCGATGGGGCGCAGGGACACGCTGCGGTTCGGGCATCTGTTTGAGCGCCCACAGGGACGCAAACAGGAAAATGGCGCCCAGCCCGAACAGCACGCTGAACGCTATTCCGGGTGAGAAACGGTGGTACTTCACCGCCTGATCGAGAAACAACGCTGGGGGGAGCGCCGAAGCGGCTGCGACCAGCCACAAAATCATGTTACGCTTTCCGAAGTAGCGTCCCCGATAGTCTGCAGGCACTAAATCGCTCAACCACGCCAGAAACGCTGGACCAGCAAACGAGCCCAACACAGCCGATAGGATCAGTAACGCTACAAATAACGGGAGGCGCGGCACCGAGTCGCTCAATAGCGGTAACAGAGCAATCAGCACGAATGGCACGCGCGACAGAAACGCGTAGCGTAGAACAATCGCCTTGCGACTGGGGCTAATGTCTGCCAAGTAGGCGGTAAGAATCTGTAAGGCGCCTGCGAGCGAGGGCACTGAAGTGATAATGCCAAGCCAAAGGTCATTCGCCCCAAAGTAGCGCGCAATTCCGACCTGAAACGCTCCTGTTGTCAGTGCCACATAGAGGGTAAAGAAGACTGCGTCCCAAGTTGCCCAGCGTAGTCCCCGCGCCACCTCCAGTCGGCTTAGCCCTTGAGGCCAGCTCACGGAGTTCGCACCTCCACCCGCCAGTCGATGATGTCGAGGTCGGGGTCGGCTACATCATTGGCTGGCTCGATTGCAGAATCACTGTTGCGCACGGTGCGGTCGGTATCGATTCGGAGGTTCAGATAGCGGTAGTCGTGGAGCCGTCCATCCCCGAGCGAGTCGCCATTTTTACGGACGGGTGCGTTGGGGTCGATGGGGATTATGTCTGTCGTGAGGAAGTTGAGCTGGAGGTATTGGATGGCGCGCGCCTCGCGCTCGTTGGGAATTAGCTGGATAAGGTCAATTTCGAAACGGAGGCGGTTGGTCGTAGCATTCACCGGATCAGCGCGGAGGGGCACGCCCAGATAGCGATGGGGGGGGGGCTGGTTCTCAGTGCCCTGCTCGACCCGGTAGAGCGCATACCCGCCTCGATAGTGCACATAGTGGGTATATGCGCCGCCGGCGAAACCACTCCCCCAAGGCGGCGCCACCACCGGAAGCGGCCCTGTGCTTCCCGTAGGGTCGTTGCTCAGGTTGAACACCACGAAATAGTGGTATTCAGGGTGGATGTGCCCTGCAACCTGCATCTCGATCACCAGCCGTCGGACGCCCCGTTCTCCAGGCACCTGTGGGAAACGCGCACACCCTGTCAGCGCCAGCAGGCCCAGCACGAACCACAGCCGCCACTTCCTGCTCATACCTTGCCCGTTGAGTATACCTATTGACGGGGTATACTTTGAGCGCAGGAGGTTCTGATATGGAGGTCAAACTTATCCCGATTGACCAAATCGTGGAGGATCCCGACCAGCCCCGTAAAGGCTACGATGAAGAGGGATTGCACGGCTTAGCCGAGAGCATCCGCCGATATGGTCTGATCAATCCGATCACAGTGCGTCCCCTCCCCGATGGTCGAACCTATCAGATCGTTACGGGTGAGCGACGCTGGCGCGCCGCCGAGCTGGCAGGGCTGACCGCAATTCCGTGTATCATCAAGCAGATCGACCACGATACAGCCACCACGGAACAGCTCATTGAGAATCTTCAGCGTGAAGATTTGGCGCCTATCGACAAGGCACGCGCGCTCAAACAGCTTAAAGAGTCGCGCAAACTGACCCATCGCGAACTGGCGCAGATGCTGGGGCTTAGCGAGCGTACCATCAGCATCTGGCTCGGACTGTTGGAACTACCCGAAGAGGTCAGTGAACAGATTATTTCAGCAAGTGGGCGCCCCCCCGCAGGTAGTATCACCGAAAGCCATGCCCGAAGCCTCATCGAACTGGATGACCCCAAACTCCAAGCCCGTGTCGCCGAGAAAATCCGTGAGGAGGAGCTGACCAGCGACGAGACCGCCGCGCTGGTGCGTACTCTACGCGAAACGCCCGAACGCGCCGAGGAGATTTTGGAACAGCCCGCCGAGCATGTGTTAGCCTCTGTGCCAGAAGTGCGCGGTCCCGCCATCGAAGTGCGCAAATTCCGACGCTATCTGGAAGGACTGGATGTGCGCGCGATGCATCCCAGCCATCTCGAACCCCTCGAAGAAGAGCTGGAGCTCCTGATAGAAGTCATCGCCGAGCAGCTCCAAGCCCTGCGCGCCGAGATAGGAGCATGATTATCGCAATCGATGGTCCCGCAGGTTCGGGCAAAAGCACTTTGGCGAAAAACCTGGCGCGCGCCCTCGGCTGGATCTACCTCGACACTGGAGCGATGTATCGCGCGCTCGCACTCCAAGCCCAGCGAATGGGTATTGAACCTGACGACGCAGAACGGTTGAGCGGTCTGGCGCAACAGATTGTTCTCGAACTCCGACGCGAGGCAGACGGGGAACAACGAATCCATCTGAATGGGGAAGACATTACGCACGCCATCCGCACACCCACTATCAGCGATCTAGCCTCTCGCATCTCCGTACATAAAGGGGTGCGTAACGCAATGGTCGCCAAACAGCGTGCGTTAGCCCTTCAGGGGAGCGGACTGGTGGCAGAAGGGCGCGATACCACGACTGTGGTCTTCCCTAATGCCGACCTTAAAATCTATCTGACCGCTTCGCCTGAAGAGCGTGCCCGCCGACACCAGCACCAGCTCCAGTTGCAAGGCATCGAAGTGCCCTACGAGCAGGTGCTTCGCGAGATTCAGGAGCGCGACCAGCGCGATCGCATGCGTGCCGAATCGCCTCTGATGGAAGCGCCCGACGCCGTTCGCATCGTCAACGACGGCTGGACCAAGGAACAGACGCTGGCATACGCGCTGGAACTGTGTCGCCAACGGCTCGGTCTCACCACTCCGGAAAGCCTTTATGGCAGGTCAACTACCCCATAGTAGGGGCACGGCATGCCGTGCCCCTACTATGGGGTAGTTGACAACGGGTTCGGGTTCGCCGAGCTTGCAGGAGGTTCGTGGATGGTCGCCTGCTCGTATGGGGGAGGCGAACCTATTGGGGGAGACCTCCTCCGTGCGCTTGAGCTTGCGCGGTTGGGGGAACCTGGTTCCCTATGAGTGTACCTATCGTGGTTTTGGCGAGCCTGATGCGTTAGCGTCTGATGAGTTTCAGATTGTGGTCTTGCGTGAGGGCTACAGGTCAGTGATGACCTATAAAGTTGATGAATCTACGGGGCTGTTCAGCCGTCTTGAGACGGAGTATTTTGCAGATCGCGGGGATGCTCAACCCGAGTGGCGCCTTCGCTATGACTATGGTCTGGACGATGATCCCTTGGCGATAACGGGGGTCTGCCTTGTGTATCCTCTGGAGAACCTGAGCCGAGAGTGGCGTTATAGCGATATTCGCCATGCCGGAACGACCTTGCTGACCAGCGTTTCTGATCCGACCAATGTCCGTGTTGCTGTAGAGTACGAGCACGCGGCCTATCCTGTTTTGCCGAGTGCGATAGTGGACGGGTCAGGTAATCGGTGGGAGTGGACCTATAGCTGCGTACTTTTCGGGAGCCTGAGCGGGGCGCGTGGCTGTTAGAGTACCGCCCTCCGGGAGATGCCTTTCAGAACAAACTACTTCGGCTTACTGACCCGACGGGGCGTTCGGTGGAGATAACAGGATATGACCTGCTGGGGCGTCCCACAGGATGGCGCATGCAAACAGGCAGTGGTCTTTTGGAGCAAAGAGTGGTGTACAACCCGCTTGGCAACCCGACGCGCGTCTCTTGGAGTGATGGGAGCGCCCTTACCCGGTATTGGGAGGGGCTGTGGCTACGGGGTATTCGGGACGCTCGTGAGCGCATCGTTTGGTTTGATGACAATCTCCAACAGGATCTGGGGCGTGCGGCTTTGCTGAATCGGATTCGGATTGGCGGTGAGCGCGATGATCCGAATAGTGGGTTTCTGTTTGCAGAATTAGTCTATGATCGGTTAGGTCGGTTTCAGGGTGTCAAAAGCGGGAACAATGTCGGGGTCCGATACACCTACGGCGTGCGCGGCCAGCTCCGAAGCCTCCGCTACGACGGCGACCAAGCAGCAGATATGATTTGGCAGGGCGTCTGAAACTCGCCCAGAACGATACCGCGACAACGCGGTGGGTCTATGAGGACGAACTTCCCGATGAGCGTCAGCGGAACACAGGACGATTGGGCGAGGAACATACTGTCGAGACGAGTACGCTGACCATAGGCACGGCTCAAGGTCAGCTCGAGCGTCAGCTCCGCTGCTGGCAAGCTACGCTTACGACGGTGCGGGGCGTCTGGTGCATCAGATCGTCCATCCCCTTGGCACTAATGCCACTCTGACTGCTGGCCTCACCTATGCCGAATAGACCTCCAGAACCCTGCGCGCACGCGGTACTATGTGTTAGATGGGTTGGGCCACACGCGTTTGTTGGTCGCCCCTGACGGCACGCCGACAGATGTTTACACCTACGACGCGTGGGGCAATCTGATAGAGGAGGAGGGTGACACGCCCAACCCGTTCACTTGGAACGGGGCGTATGGGTATGAGTGGCTTGCGTCGGTTGGCTTGTATCATGGAGGGCGTATGACCCCCGCACCGTACGCTGGCTCCAGCGGGATTCGATAGACGCCCCCTCCGGCGACCCGAACCCACTCCGCAGCAACCATGACCTGTTTCGGCATAGAGAGATGACGCGCTTGGAAGCCTTCAATCAGGGGGTAGCATAAGGAGACTTTGGATGCAGGGCACCCATCACCCCTGCGCTACCCCGTCGGCTCGCGCACAGCGCTTATAAACAATCCTCGCCGTCGACCCGCTACCAGCCCTCGTCCTCCAGCGCGTTCAGCCCCTTGTCCGGAGAAACCTTCGCTTGAGGCAAAAACAAAGAGCGCGCCAGATCATCCAGAGCGCGCCTATGGGTTCCAGCGACTGATCACCAGGTCGCGATTGGGCGAGCCAGCGTGGCATCCCTGACATTGCTGCACAGGGTTTGTGACGAGGGGCTTGTTGGTGGCATCCCACGCCTGCCAGCCCCATCCGCCCGACTTCGCATAGCGCTTGCTGTCTTTCACCATCAGCGCCGTAACCTTCCGCTTGCCCGCCACATACATCCCGTTCACATCTTTGGCTTCGTAAAGCACAAAGACAATCTGGCTCCCATCGGGATAGCTTTTGGCGTTCTCGCGATAGGCCCTCGCCGCCGGGGCGTTGGCGTAAATGTGATGCACGCCACCAAATGCGCCGAAAAGGGGATGCTTCTCGCTGTAGATGACACCCGTGGTGATGTGAGTCCAATCACGCCAGCCGTTAGGCAAACGGTTCGGCACGGGCGCCTTCGCTTGCTGGGCAATGGCGCCCCAAATCAACAGCCCAAAGAGCCCGAATGCAATCCCAAAGTTTCGCATAACACTCCTCCTAATGCCGATAATATACCATGCACTATCTCAATTTGTCAATAGGTTTCCGAAAAGTAAGATACTTACTTTTTGGAAAGATTTGGCGATTAGGAGCGCAGAGGGGCCGGCAATTGCCATTGTTGAGACGAGCGCATGGTACACTTTGTCTATGCGCTATGTTCGACACGGATGGATTGTTGGGCTTGGGGTGCTGTTGGTAGGCATGGTTCCCGCGGAGGCACCCCACAAGACCTTCAAGGAGCGGATTGCGGGCACGACCGTCGTGTTCGAGATGGTCTATGTTCCGCCAGGCACGATTGAGTTGCCCGACCCTGAAGATCCGACCAAGATGTGTCGTGTTGAAATCAAAGGGTTCTGGATTGGCAAGACCGAAGTCACTTGGGACGAGTACGGTACCTACGCCTTCAATCAGGAGATAGCAGATTTAGAGAAAGAGCGGGGCGCCGATGCGATTGCGAAGCCCAGCAAGCCGTATGGCGCGATCGATCGAGGCTTCGGGTATGAGGGGAACCCTGCGATTGGCATGACCTTTGTGGCGGCGCAACGCTACTGCGAGTGGCTCAGCCGAATGACAGGCAAGCGATACCGCCTGCCCAACGAGGCAGAGTGGGAATACGCATGCAGAGCAGGTGTGCTGAAACGCGAGCCGTTACCGCCGAGCGAATTGGAGAAGCTTGCCTGGTACGCCGGAAACTCCGGCAACAAGCCGCACAAGGTCGCACAAAAGCAAGCGAATGCGTGGGGGCTCCACGATATGCTCGGCAATGTGAAGGAATGGTGCGTCTCGCTGGAAGGCAGACCTGTCGCCTGCGGAGGCTCTTACAAAGACCCTGCCGAGCAGGTGCATCCGGGAGCACGCGCCACCCAAACCCCCGAGTGGAACACGACCGACCCCCAGTACCCCAAAAGTCGGTGGTGGCTTTCAGATGCGCCCTTTGTGGGGTTCCGCGTGGTTTGTGAGGAATAGCTTGCAGGAATCTTCAGGCGCGCCCGAAAGTAAAGGAAACGCGTTATGCAAGGGATCGCCCTAACGGTCTGGTTGGGCTGGCTTCTCTGCCTGTTCGATCAGCCGAGCGGTGAGGTGCTGAAAACGGCGCACCTACAGGTGCGCGGCGAGACCCTATCACTCTCACCTACCCCCCTATGGGACGGGCGTGAGCTTTGGCTCCCTGTGCAACATTTGGATGTGCTGGGCATCGTTGCAGAGCGCGCGGGCGAACGCCTGCGACTGCCGCAACTCGACCCCGATTCGCCAAGCGCAACCCTTCTGCTCGTACCGAAACGACCCTCCGAGAACGCACCTCCGGAAATGTGTGTGCCCGTGCGCGACCTGGTGCGCCGAGTCGGGGGCTATACCCGTTGGGATGAGGCGAGTCAAACCCTGCGTGTGCTGGCACATATCCGTTCGGCGCGCGTCGACGAGCAGGGGAGCCTCAGTCTGCAAACAAGCTTCACAGTGCGCTGGCGCGCCTTCACCCTTTCAGACCCTCCGCGCCTTGTGATCGACCTGCAGGGATGCACCTTGCCCGAACAGCCACCGCAACTGGAAGGCACACATCCCAAGCTTCGGTCCGCACGAATCGCCCAGTTTGATCCGACGACCGTGCGAGTGGTTCTGGAACTGGACGCCCCGATAGAGCGCACGGAGCAGGGGCTTGGAGCGCACTGGCAAATTGCGTTGGAGGCACCCGTCACAGCCGTTCAACAATCGACAGAGCCATCCCCTGAGCCTCAGGTGTCCCCTGCCACGCCTGAGGTCCTTTTCCAGCTACCCCCATTAGAGCGCACCCCAGAGGGCGTGCAACTGCGTCTTCCAATTCCGCCAGAGGTGCGCCCGCGCATGCTGTTTCTGGAGAATCCCCTGCGCATCGTGGTGGAGGTGCCGGGCACTCTGCGAGAGACATTAGAGCAACGGTTCGATGGGGGGGGGCTGATGGTGCGCGCGATTCGGGCGATTCCAGCCGAGAATGGACTGATCCGCCTCGTTTTGGAACTGAGCCGCGCGGTCAGTGCCACTCTTATGCCGGGCGAAGCGAGTCTTGCCATCAATTTACGGCTCCCACGAAACGCAGGCGGGTCTCTCAAGCAAAAAGTTATCGTCATCGACCCTGGCCATGGTGGGAGCCAGACGGGCGCACGCTGGGCGGAGGGCAAGCGCGTCATTAATGAGAAGGAGATCACTCTTGCGATCGGTCTCAAAGTTGCTGAGAAGCTGGCGCGTGAAGGCGCCAGCGTTATTCTCACGCGTGCTGAGGATAACGCCGTCGGGCTTTACGAGCGCACAGCGATGGCGAATCAGGCAGGGGCGCACTTCTTCGTGAGCCTCCACTGCGATTCCAACCCCCGCCCGAACTCGGTATCGGGCACGACGGTTTACTATCACAAAGACAACGCCGATAGCCGCGCCTTAGGTCAAGCCATTTTGGAGGAGATAGCCCGTGTGAGCGGACTGCCTTCGCGTGGCGTCCGCTCAGACAGCACTCTCTACTCATCAGGGCTGGCGGTTCTGCGCACCAGTCAGATGCCCGCCGTGCTGATCGAGGTCGGCTACCTCAACCACGCAACCGATCGCGCACGCCTGTTAGACCCAAAGTTCCAAGAGCAGGTTGCAGAAGCCATCGTGCGCGGGCTGAAAAACTATGTGGAGGGGCGTTGATGCCGTTCGCATCGTTCGTCCCTCCTCTTCGCGGAGGCGCTGTCTGCGAATACCTTAAAATACGCAAGAAATGCGAGGGGTTAGGAGTTCCAAACAGGTGGCGAAGGTTTCGGTATAGGGAGTCTCCCTATTCGCCCCGAGCACCAAAAGGCGGGAGGTTATCGGCACCTCCCGCCCATTGTCTCTGCATAATAGGGGGCTTACAAGTTCCCACGCAGAGCCTGCTCACGCTCTATGGCTTCGAAGAGCGCCTTGAAGTTGCCCTTGCCGAATCCGCGCGACCCTTTGCGCTGGATAATCTCGAAAAAGAGGGTCGGACGGTCTTGAACAGTTTTCGTAAAGGTCTGGAGCAGGTAGCCTTCCTCATCGCGATCGACCAAGATTCCCAGCTCGGCGATGGCGCGCAGGTCTTCTTCAATCGAGCCGACACGCTGCGGCACCTCTTCGTAGTAGGTCTGAGGCACATAGATGAACTGCATGCTGCGGGCGCGCAGATGACGCATCGTTGTCAGGATGTCGTCCGTCAGCAAAGCGATGTGCTGAACGCCCGGACCCGAGTTGTACTCCAGATATTCCTCAATTTGAGACTTTCGGCGTCCCTCGGCAGGCTCATTGATGGGAAGCTTAATCTTGCCCCGACCATCCTGTACCACTTTAGACATTAAAGCAGAATACTCGGTGCTGATATCGTCATCCGAGAAGTGCACCAGCAGTTCAAACCCCATAATGGAGCGGTAGAAGTCGACCCAATAGTCCATCTTGCCCAGCTCCACATTGCCGACGATATGGTCGATTTCATAGACACCGATAGGTTCGCCAGGAAGCAACATCTCCTTGAAGCCGGGCAGAAAGGTGCCGCGGTAGCGGTCGCGATTGACGAACGAATGCACCACATCGCCGTAGGTATGGATGGAAGCCAGGTGCACCTCGCCGTCGTCGTCTTTCAGGACGGTTGGCTCTTGGGCGCCCCGTGCCCCGCGTCGGATCGCCTCGCTGTAGGCACGCTCCACATCGTCTACCTCAAATGCAATATCGCAGACCCCATCACCATGCTTGGCCAACCAGTCGATGTGAGGGTGATCCGCTTTGTAGGGAGCCGTCAACACGAAGCGGATCCCTTTTTGTTGGAGGACATAGCTGGACTCGTGGCGCACGCCTGTCTCCAGTCCAGCATAGGCGACCACATCGAAGCCGAACATCGTGCGGTAGAAGTACGCCGCCTGCTTCGCATTGCTCACAAAGAAACGCACATGGTCAATCCTTCGAATCGGCATAATATCCATTGTTTCACCTCCGCGCTGATGGTTTGCTCTCGGCTGTGAGAGCCACAGAGAGTGTACCCTACAGAAACGCCCCTTCCAGCAAAGCAAATAAAAGCCATCCCCATCGAGTAGAATTAAGCCGACGTCAGGAACCCCATGAAGAGCGACACGGTCGGCAGAATCTATTTTGCGGACAACCTAGAGGTGCTTCGGACGCTCCCTACGACGTCCATTGACCTGATTTACATCGATCCACCGTTCAACACGGGCAAGGTGCAACAGCGCACGCAGTTGAAGACCGTGCGCTCCGATGAGGGCGACCGACTGGGGTTTCAGAACCATCGCTATAAAAGTGTCGTTATTGGCACGAAGCGGTTCAGCGACCTTTTCAGTGATTATCTGGCATTTTTGGAGCCACGCCTGATAGAGGCCCATCGCGTCTTAGCACCCCACGGATGCCTCTACTTTCACATCGACTATCGCGAGGTGCACTACTGCAAGGTTCTGCTCGACACCATCTTCGGGCGCGAGGCATTTCTAAACGAAATCATCTGGGCTTACGACTACGGCGGACGTCCCAAAAACCGATGGCCCTCGAAACACGACAACATCTTGCTCTATGCGAAGGATCCATCTAATTATGTATTCAATATAGATGAGATTGAGCGCATTCCGTACATGGCACCGAGTCTGGTCGGGGCGGAGAAGGCCGCACGCGGCAAGCTCCCAACTGACACATGGTGGCACACCATTGTTCCGACCAACAGCGCAGAAAAGACGGGGTACCCAACTCAGAAACCGTTGGGCATCCTGAGGCGCATAATTCAGGCGTCTTCGCATCCCGGAGCGGTGGTTCTGGACTTCTTTGCAGGCAGTGGCACGACGGGCGTTGCGGCGCTGGAGCTGGGACGACGGTTTATCCTCGTGGATAACAATCCAGAGGCACTTGCGGTTATGGCGCGACGGTTCGACGGCGTCGAGGGGGTCGAGTGGGTAGGCTTCGACCCGACACCTTATCAAGTAGGGATTCCGAAGTGCAGAAGTTTGAGATGAACCCCACACACAACGCCAAGCCAGACGCTCACGCCGACAACCCAACACCCTGAAATAATACCCCGCCACGCATCACACAACCACCCAAAAGCCCCCAACACACACCACACAACAACCCCCACACGCCCCACACACAAAACGCGCCCCACCAACAACACCCCACCCGCACCCACATCGCACCGCTCAACACCGACGACTATCACGCCGCCGCCGACGCCCCCAACCACGCGGACGGCCCCGACGGCGCCCCACCACGCCCAACCCAGCACCCCAAACACACCCAACCCCGGCAACCAAGTCGCCAAACGCATCCGTTATCGGCGCAGGTACCCTCTCACCCCACGCAGGAGACTGGCTCACCAAGTCCCCACGATAGTTCCAATACTGATACGCCACCTCACTGCCCGACACACTCTGATCCATCGCACCACCGTACCCGTAGTATACCCACTCATTACCCACCTTCTCGGCCAGCACCGTATCCCCAGCACCGTACAAGTACCGATACACCAGCCCCCCACGCACCGCACCCACACGACGACCCATACGAAGGCAGAACCAGCCCTAACCCCAACATCACCGCCAGTGCCTTCCCCAGCGTACTCTGCACCGCCACTTTCCGTACCGTTCGTACTGTCCATCGCTGCATCGCTCTGTCCGCCTCCGTCATCACCGTACCCCGCAACCTCGCAGGGTTGGAAACATTATAACACATTTTATAACACATTCCTCCACCGTTTCTATCCCCACCCTTCCGAAGCCGAGCGTCCCTAAAAAACCATCAGGGTGTCATCCACGCGCAAAATCAGCGGGCACACTCTGCCTCGTTGCCGAGTGGCTCAAGTTCGCCGTTTCGGGCTTCTGCGTAGGAAGTCAGCTTTCACCTCCTGTGGGGAAATATTCGCTACAGGCGTGGCGATTCCGGCTTCTTTCTCCGCGGGTTTGCAGAACAGATGCATCTCTGCACCAGCCCTCTCTGCGCTTAGGTATAATTCCTAATGAGACTATGCGATATCTGCCCAGCATCGGGATGGAGGTGCACGCGCAACTGCTGACGGAGAGCAAAATGTTTTGTGCGTGCCCCACGCGGTTCGGCGATGCGCCCAACACCAATGTTTGCCCCATCTGTCTGGGTTTGCCTGGCACGCTACCTGTCCCCAACAAAAAGGCTGTGGAGCATGTGATCCGCACCGCTCTTGCCCTCAACTGCCGAATTGCTCCACTGACGCTCTTCTATCGTAAGAACTACTTCTATCCCGACCTCCCGAAGGGTTACCAGATCTCTCAATATGGCGAGGTGCACCCCATCGGGACGGGAGGCTACATCGAAATCGATGTGAACGGCGAGCGTAAGAAGGTTCGCATTCGGCGGGTGCACCTGGAGGAGGATACGGGCAAGCTCTTTCACTATCTGCCGGGTGAAAGCGAGGTGGACTACAATCGCGCGGGCGTGCCTTTGATGGAAATCGTCACCGACTTTCCACCTGACATTCACTCCGCAGAAGAGGCGCGTGAATACCTCGTGCAACTGCGTGCTATCTTGACCTATCTGAAAGTGTGCGACGGCAAGATGGAGGCAGGCTCTCTCCGCTGCGAGCCGAACATCAGCGTCGCTCCTGAAGGCGCCACCCAAATCGGCGTCAAAACCGAGCTGAAGAACCTCAACTCGTTCCGATCCGTTGTGCGCGGAATCGAGTTCGAAATACAGCGTCAGATCCAAATTCTGCAATCGGGCGGGCAAGTGGTGCAAGAGACTCGCGGATGGAGCGAAGAGGGCGCCTATAGCTTCCCCATGCGCACGAAAGAGTTCGAGCAAGACTACCGCTATTTTCCTGAGCCTGATATCGTCCCCATCCAGATTACCGAGGAATGGCTTGAGGCCCTCCGTCAGACCATGCCCGAGCTCCCGCTCGCCAAAGCCGACCGCTACCGACGCACATACGGGCTCTCCGATTACGATGCACGCGTGCTCACCGCCGACTATGATACCGCAGATTACTTCGAGCGGTGCATCGCTCTCGGCGTGGACCCCAAAACCGCCTGTAATTGGGTCACCGTCGAGCTACAGGCTCGCCTGAACGAGACCCATCGTTCGATAGCAGAATCGCCCCTTACCCCAAGCCACCTGGCAGATCTCGTTCAACTAATACAGTCGGGAACGATTTCAGGACGGATCGCCAAGGAGCTGTTCGACGAGGTCTTCCAAATCGGACAAATGCCTTCCGAGATAGTCAAAACACGCGGGCTGACCCAAATCTCTGACGAGTCGGTTCTGCGCGCCACAGCGCGTAAGGTACTGGAAGATAACCCAGATGCGGTTGCAAAGTACCGCTCTGGGAAGACCAGCATCCTCGGCTTTCTGGTGGGACAGATGATGAAAGCCACTCAGGGGCGTGCCAACCCCCAGCGCGCCCAAGAACTCCTGCGGGAAGAACTGGAGAACCGCTCATGAGAATGGGACTACGCTACGGCATCAGCCTCGTTATGATTGTTCTGGGAGTCTACATCATTTACCATGAATATTGGCTACTGGGAGGCTGGGAGGGCTTGTTTTTAGGCTCGCTAATAATTTTGTGGGGACTAATGCGCGCACTGATGTGGAAGCATCTCGAGAAACGCTATAATGGAAAAATATAGAAACGGACGACGATGGGGCTCAAACTGTTCAGTTGGCGACGGCGCAAATCGGAGCACGAAGCAGAGGGGACACCTACCCATCTGCTTGTGCCCTTTACGAACACGCCCGAAGAGTGTGATCTACTGCGCTACGCTGTACGCATGGCGCAAATCTTCGACGCGCACCTGACCGTGTTGTGCTTCGTGGAAGTCTCGCGGGGGGTAGACCTCAGCTGCTGCCCCGCAGAGAAGATTCAACAGGGCGAGGTGTATGCGCTCGCTGCACGCGAGATCATCGAGGAGTTGGGATTCAACGAGTTCACCATCCAGATACGCCCCACCCATCACTGCGGATTCGCCATCGTCAACGCCGTGCAAGAGTACGGCTGTGATATGGTGTGCATCACCGCGGCGTATCGCCAACTGCTAGGGCGCCAACTGCTGACCGAAACAGTCGAAACGGTCCTCCGAAAGGTGCCCGTTCAGGTCTGTTTATATAGCAAACCGAAGGAGGCAAAAAGATGAACATCGTGATTATGGGCTGTGGACGCACCGGTTCGATTTTGGCACTCCTGATGAGCGAAGCGGGACACTCGGTTACGGTCATCGACCGCTCGCAAGACTCGCTTCTACGACTGGGAAAGTCGCACCGCTGTCGAGTCGTCCTCGGTAATGGACTGGACGAAGACACGCTCCGTCAAGCAGAGGTAGACAAAGCGGATGCCTTCATCGCCTGCACGAACGGCGACAATACCAATCTGATGGTGGTGCAGATGGCACGCGAGATGTTCGGCGTTCAGCGGGTGGCTGCTAAAGTGAACGATCCCGTGCGCGCCGAGTCATACCGACAGTACGGCATCTTTACCATGACATCGGGCTCGATTCTGGCAGGCTCCCTGCGCGACTGGCTGTTCGGCAACCCGCTCCAAACAGTCGACGCCTATAACCGGTTGTACCCCGAACTGCAGGCACTTCTACGAGAGTAAGCGATGCGGCAATGGCTCTGCATGGGCATTTTGATTCTGCTAAGCGCGTGCCAGCGTGAACCTGCGCCGACACCCGAGCAGTTCCGATTTCCCGTAGGCGTGTATATCCAATCTACACGCAACGACTTCTGGGAAGCCTTCGAATCGGGGCTAAAGAGCCGTCTCGACCCGAGCATCGTGCCCGAAATTGTCTATTTTACACCAAATCAGCGAGACGCAATCGCTCAGCAGATGGCACAAATGGACAAGTGGCGTGCACTGGCGCTCTGCGCTCCTCAGGACACCTGGTCGCTAAATGCAATCGAGCAGGCAGTACGAGCGGGCATTCCGCTGGTGCTGGTGGGCGTGGACCTACCGCGCAGTCTGCGGCTGGGCACGGTCAGCACCTATTACTACGATGTCGGTCGCAAAGCAGGCGCGTGGTACGCGAAACGGCTTGCTTCCGGACGCGTGGCGGTCGTGGCGGGGCATCCTGTTCCCCACGCAGTTAGTGAATTCTGGGACGGCTTCCGACACGGCTTGATGAACAACCGCCGATTACAAGCCGAGCTGATCGCTGTAGATCACAGCGCAAAGGCGGCTGAAGCGGTGGTACGCCTACGAGACAATCCGAAAATAAGCGGAATTTTTCTGATGGGTGCAGAGGTCGCGCAGCAGGCGATCCACCAAGCACCTAAAACTCACCTGGGCATCTTCACCTGGCGCGATTCAGCACAGGCATGGTATCATGAGGGAAGATGCCAACTGCTGCTTATCGAGAATCCGCGCGAGATCGGCATCCGAACAGCCAATCTCCTGCGGAACCTTAGCTTAGGACGCGGACAAGACTTTGAGATCGTCTTTGTGCCGTATGAGCGACTGGCACGCTAAGCAGAAGATTCGGCATAAAACTCGCAACAATACTGGCTACACCACTCCCAAAGTTGGTGTATCATAAAGGAAAGGATTGCATGGAGGCTGGGGATTGGAAACACAGGCACTGACGGTCGTAGAAGGCATGTCTGCCCTTGCCCAGAGGCAGAAGGACGCGCATTCCGCGCGTCAACGGGAGCGTGAACCTTTCGTGCGAACCATTGCCCATCTGATGAGACCGATTCGCGTGTGGGTGCATCTCGACCATACCGTCGAGACCGCACTCATCCTTTTACGCGGGCACCAGCTCAGTGGATTGCCTGTGTACGACGGGCAACAGGTGGTGGGCACTCTCGAATACGCCCCGCTAATGGGCATCCCCCCAGAAACCGCTGTCCGTGAGGTTATGTACACCGACATCCCTGCCTTCACCCCCGACACTCCCTTGCGCACGGTAGCAGAATGGTTTCATCAAAGTCGGCGAACCGTTGTGCCGATTGTTCAGGCGGGGAAACTGGCGGGCATCCTCACCGTTTTTGACCTCCTGCCCGAAATCGGGCGCAGTTATGACCCCATGACGGGCTTACCCTGGTCGGACACTCTGCGGGAATGGAGCATCGAACAGCTGGCTCAGGGGCGGGAAGTCACCATTCTCTTTTTCGACTTAGACAACTTTGGGGTCTTCAACAAGCGCTATGGGCATCTGATTGGCGACGAAGTGCTTCGAAAGGTCGCGCGAGTGCTTCTGGAGGAGAGCGACCCCGAAACCGACCTCGTCTGCCGATGGGGAGGCGACGAATTTGCGATGGCAACCCTGCGCCGACGCGAGGAGGCAGGGCTACTGGCGCACCACATCAGCCGACGCATCGCCGACATCCAAATCCCCGAGGTGGATAGGCTTCTCTCGGTCTCCTACGGCTACCAAGGCGGCAAGCGTACCCGCGAGCGCGAGCAGGTTCACTACGCCGCTACGGTGGATAACCTGATTAACCTTGCCAGTCAAGAGTGCATGATGATGAAGGGCGTGGCGACGGCGCGTGGCGGACAACTGACACTGCCGATGCAGGCGATGGTGGAGACCCGTTCAGAACGGCGTCTCCGAATCCAGAGCGTCTCCTACGAGCGCGAGGGGCGTCGCGCCAAAGCATGGGGCTATCTTCAGTTAGAGAATCGCACGCTGGAGGGCGCTGCCGAAGGCGAAGCACGCCCTCAGATGCTCGTTGCGGAAGCCGTGCTGAACGCGCTCCGCCCGCTCCTGCCCCCAAATCTCACGCTCACCCTGCTTGGCACTAACGAAACGCAAGGAGAAACTGGACATGCGGTGATCACTGTCATCCTTCTGTGGGAAAGCGGTGAAGGGCGTCAGGAGCTGGTGGGGAGCGCCCTTTTGCGAGGGGATACGGCGCGCGCCACCGCCTCAGCGGTACTGGATGCCCTTAACCGCCCGCTTGCCCGCCTGCTGGAAAGCGTATAGCGCCTTCAATTAGCCGAACGACCTCGGGGTTTTTACTGCGACGCGCACAGTCCAAAACGGTTTCCCCAAGCGCACTTCGAGCGTTGGCATCCGCTCCTGCGCACAACAGCAGCTGAACCGTGTCGACATGGCCATTCTCTGCAGCGAGCATGAGCAAGGTACGCCCGTTCTTATCGCGCAGATTAGGCGATACCCCTGCTTGAAGCATTCTCTCCAGAATGCGCGTGCGCCCATAGATCGCCGCATAGTGCACGGGGGAGTTGCCAGGGCTTCTCTGCTGGCGATCTCCCGACTTATCGCGCGCATCGATGCTGGCGCCATGATCCAGCAGCAGGAGAGCAATCTCGCCGTAGCCTCGTATTACCGCCAAGCTCAACGCAGTCAGCCCACCCGATGTGCACGTATTCACATTCGCACCCGCTTGGAGTAAGGCTTTGACACGAGACAGATCGCCCGCCTCAACAGCGGTCAGCAATTGCTCATTCTTGGCTAACTGCTGGGCACGAAGCTTGCGGAACGCTGGCGACAGTAACACCCCAAGAGTGAGCACGATGGGAAGTACGAAAAAGCCGATGATTAAAACCTTCTGCCCACGCGAGGCCCCCGGCATCTCATCTCGCATGAAACAATTAAACCCGATAAACCCGATTGGCACGGTTGTTTTCGCATCGGGTCATAAAAAAAAACGGAGCGGAGTGCGATCGCACTCAGCTCCGTTTGCTCATAGTGGCTTCCTCGCAGGAGAACTTCCTTACGAGGGCAGGCTTTGCCCCCCTATCGCCCATAACAGCAACTTTTGTGCCAAACGGACAGGGGAACCGTCGGGTATCCTCAAAATATGGCGAAAACGCTACTGGTCACGGGGGGAGCGGGCTTCATCGGAAGCCATTTCGTTCTCCACATGCTCCGAAGCTCCGATTATGTCATTCGCGTGCTGGATGCCCTGACCTATGCTGGGCGGCGCGAGAACCTAAAAGAAGCGGAAGGCAACCCCCGCTTCGAGTTTCTCCACGGCGATGTCCGCTCCCGAGAAACGGTTCAACAGGCGATGGAGGGCGTGGAAGCCGTCGCTCACTTCGCCGCGGAGACCCACGTCGATCGCTCCATCCTCCATCCCGACGCCTTCATCACCACAGATGTGTACGGAACCTTCCTGATGTTGGAGGTGGCACGCGAAAAGAGGGTGAAGAGGTTTCTGCACATCAGCACCGATGAGGTCTATGGCGACATCGAGCGGGGGACTTTCGACGAAGAATCGCCCTTGCGTCCCAACAGCCCCTACGCTGCAAGCAAAGCAGGGGCAGAACTGCTGGCACGCGCCTACTACCGAACTTATCAACTCCCCGTGATTATCGCCCGTCCCAGCAATACCTTCGGTCCGCGCCAGTACCCTGAGAAGTTGATCCCTTTCTTCACCGTACGCGCCCTGTGTGAGGAACCGCTCCCCCTGTATGGCGACGGCACGCAGGTAAGGGACTGGCTCTATGTGGCTGACCATGTGCGCGCCCTCGCCCTGCTCTTGGAACACGGTCAAATCGGCGAAGCCTACAACATCGCTGGGGGCAACGAGCGCCAAAACCGCGAAATCGCACGCCTCATTCTGCAGATTCTGCAGAAACCCGAAACCCTCCTCCAAACGGTCCCCGACCGTCCCGGGCATGACCGACGCTATGCCCTGAACACCTACAAAATCCGTGCCTTAGGCTGGCAACCCCAATCCCAATTCGAGGAGGCTCTTAGGGAGACCGTTCTCTGGTACGCCCAGCACCCCGAATGGTGGGAACCCATTCTCCAAGCCCAAGCCGAATACCGCACCTTCGTGGAACAGTGGTATCGAGGTAAACTTATAGAGTGAGCGTCCAACGTATGGCACAAGAGTTCGCTTTTGAGGCGTCGCACTTCTACCGACTGCCCCACCTAAGCCCTGAGGAGAATGCCCGCCTCTTTGGCAACGCCACACGCCACCACGGACACAACTATCGCGTGCGGGTTTGCTACGCAGCCTCACCAGAAACGCCCCCTGCCCTCTGGGAACAGATCGCGCATATCGTGCGCAACCTTATCGATACCGAGTTAGACCATCGCTGCCTCAGTACAGAGCATCCTTATTTCCAACAGCACTTGCCCACCACCGAGAACTTAGCCATCTACCTCTGGCACGCGCTCCACTCGAAAGTGCACATCCCCATAGAACAAGTGGAGGTGTTGGAATCAGAAATGCTGGCTTCTGCCTACACTGGTGAGCCCCAGCCGTTGCCCTCTGGGAAAAACATCCATCCTGTATCGCTGACACGCGCCTACAGCTTCTCATGCGCCCATCGGCTCTATAACCCCCAGCTGAGCGAAGCGGAGAACCGCGCCCACTTCGGTAAATGTGCGAACCCCTACGGGCACGGGCACGACTACCGTCTGGAAGTCACTGTGCGGGGTCCGGTAGACCCGACCACAGGGATGGTTCTCCCCCTCGCATGGTTAGATGCGCTCGTGCAGAAGGAGATTCTGGAGGTGCTGGACCACCGCTACCTCAACGAAGAGGTGCCGCCGTTTGACCAGATTCCCCCAACCAGCGAGAACTTAGTTGCGTTTATTGTGGCGCGTTTGATACCCCATTTCACCAACGCGACACGCCTGGTGCGTGTCCGACTCTACGAAACGCCACGCAGCTATTTTGAGTGGGAAGCGTAATCAGGCGACCTTCTCGCTGAAGAGGGACGGCTCATCGGGCGGGGACTGCTCGCGCACGCCTTCAGCTGGCAAAAACACCGAGAAACGCGTGCCTTTGCCGACTTCGCTCCAGACCTCAATCTGCCCGCCGTGCTCCTCGACAATCTGACGCACCAGCGATAGCCCTAAGCCAGTTCCCTCATCCCGCCGCGTGAAGAAGGGCTCAAAAATGTGGGGGAGGTCTTCGGAGGCGATCCCAACGCCCGTGTCTTCCACATGCACCCACACCCCTTTGGGATGCTCTGACCACTCGGTACACACCGTAACCGTGCCACCTGAAGGCGTCGCTTGTTGAGCGTTCACGATGAGGTTCATGAACACATGCTGGAGGCGCGATGGGTTCGCCTGAATAGGGTGGAGGTCTGAGGCAAACTGCTTGTGTAGCGCAATTCCGTTGCGCAACAGCAGATGCTCCGTGAACACGAATACATTGCGCAGAACTTGATGGATATCCACAAGCGTGCGCATCTCTGCTCGCGAAGGGCGCACATATTGCAAAAGGCTCGACACAATATCCCGCGAACGGTGTGCCCCTTGCACTAAATTCTCCACAGCCGTTATCACATGCTGATAGTCTTCCTCACTCCAGTTGAGGGGACGCTGGTTTTTGAGCTTCTCCTGAAGAATCTGCGCGAAACCGACCACTGCAGTCAGTGGATTGTTCAGCTCGTGTGCTACCCCTACAGCCAGCGTGCCGATAGCGGACATCTTTGCGTTTTGTACCAACGTCTCCGACTTTTGTTTGAGCTCTTCGTAGGCTTGCTGAAGCTGTTCGAATAGCTGTTTGTTGTGCCTGCGCATATTGCGCCGTTCGATAGCGTGTGCCACCTGCGTGTTCAGCACGCCGATATCGTCTAACGGCTTGAGCAGGTACGCGAAGATGTTGCCTGCCTTGAACGCCTGAAGCGCGTTTTCCAACGATCCGTGCCCCGTCAGCACAATGACCTCGGCTTCGGGCAAGAACTCGCGTGCAGCACTCACGACGGTTAATCCATCCTTGCGCGGCATGCGCATGTCGGTGATAATGACCGCATAGTCATCAGTCTGGATCTTCTGGATCGCCTCTTCCCCATCGACGGCGGTCTCGATCTGGTAGCCATCCATCCGAAGCTGACGCACCAGCACATAGCGCAAATCCTCTTCATCCTCCACAATCAGTACGCGCTCTGGCATGTCCTCATCACCTACCGTTGAGTCTATTTTCGGTATGGGATGAAGTTTTGTAGAGAGTGAGCCGCACACCCCTACCCTATCACCATTGCAAAGGTTTTCAAGGTACAATTTGCTGTGCGGGATAAAAGATGATGGGAGCGAGCCTACACCAGAGTGAGTGGATAGCGATTCTGTTGGGCGCTGTGGGGTTCCTGTTGGTGTGGAACCTATGGCTCACGGTGCGCTGGCACAGGTTTCAGAAGCGTTGGCGCCTTTTGTTGACCCATTCGGAAGGCGGTTCGCTAGAACACACTCTCTACGAGACCCTGCGTCGAGTAGCGCATCTGGAAGAAATTCTCAAGGCGCAGGGGAACCATTTACAGGAGCTTCAGAGCCAAACAGATCGATGCATTCAGAATGTGGGCTTGTTGCGCTACGATGCGTTTCCCGACATAGGTGGACAGCAGAGCTTTGCGATTGCCCTACTCAATCAGCACGGCGATGGGATTGTGCTCAGCGGCATCCATAGCCGTCAGGAGATGCGGGTCTACGCCAAACCGATTCAGCGCAATACCTCGCCTATTGGGCTCTCGGAGGAGGAGCAACACGCCCTTCGTTCAGCGCGCACGCAGTAGGTGGGAGTGGACAGAATGCTCGGTGGATATGAACTTAGCGACGAACAGCTCATTGAACGGTTCAAAGAGGGCGACGAATTCGCCTTCGACATGCTGGTACGCCGTTACGAGCAGAAGGTTTATCAGTATGCCTTCCGACTCGCCCGTAACCACGATGACGCCGCCGATGTCGTCGCCGAGACCTTCTTGCGCATGTATAATGCCCTCAAACGCTTCCGCGGCGATGCCCAACTCTCTACATGGTTGTACCGAATCGTCAGTAATGTGTTCTTCGATTTTCGCAAGCGCGAGCAACGGCACGAACATCTTCCTCTGGAAATTCAAGGCGAAGAGGATGACGAGCCGATGGAACGCCCCGTCCCCGACGAAAGCATCGATCTGGACGCCTATGTGCTGGAACAGGAGCGCAAGCGCGTGCTGATGGAAGCAATTGACCAACTGCCCGACTACCAAAAGACGGTGCTGATCCTCTTCCATATCGAGGAACGCACTTACGAAGAGATTGCGGAGATTACTGGGCTCCCGTTAGGCACGGTGAAGTCGCGCCTTAACCGCGCCCGCAACACCCTGCGCGAGCTTCTGGAACCCCATCGGGAACTTTTTGGATATCCCACCAGTCAGACAGATGATGCTCTGGAGGAAACAAGTGATGCGCTGTGAACAAGTACGGGGATTACTGCATGACTATTTGGATGGCACACTTAATCGGGGGATATTGTGTCGAGCCTTTTGCAATATGTGCGCCCTTCGCGAGCAGAGATGCGCACGCTTGTGGATATCCATCAAGTTCTGCGCAATGTATTCGT
>Ga0209993_10016_pt1 | contig 33076 bp, 34 predicted proteins | sample Antgeofumaro1A2A_FD_188082 | JGI IMG/M metagenome (GOLD analysis project Ga0209993, IMG submission 188082) | Geothermal fumarole subsurface microbial communities from Mt. Erebus, Antarctica - 1A2A (SPAdes) (version 2) | ecosystem: Environmental > Terrestrial > Volcanic > Fumaroles | place...
AGAAATCGCGAAACACCCGCTCGGATAACATGGGCACCCATCAGCATCAACACTGGCGCTCTGTTTCGTCGGGCTCGCACAATTCGTTCGGCAAGGAGGTCAAGGGCGGGATGGTCAAACGGTAGGATGGGGTCATCTAAGCGGTAAAACTGCTCCAAAGTCAAGTCGTGCACTCTCTCCCGCAGCGGCTTAAGTTTCAACTTGCTTCGGTCAAATTGTGGGAAAGGCATCGTCCATCACCACTTGTCGCGCCAAAATTGCGCTACTTCCAAACCTGTTTGACAAAGCATTATCACCAAGCGCGCTAACGGCAACCCTACCACATTGTAGTAACAGCCGTCAAGGTGCGTAACGAAAACGGCGGCTTTCCCCTGAATGCCGTAAGCACCCGCTTTGTCCATCGGCTCGCCTGTCGCCACATAGGCGGCGATCTCTGCTTCCGAAAGAGGGCGGAAGGTCACGCGGGTTCGCTCCGCCGCTTCTAAGCGAGGGCGAAGGCGTCCTTTTCGGTCTGTCCACGCTAAGCAAATGCCCGTGACGACGAGGTGTGTGCGTCCCGACAGTTGCCGAAGCATGGCAATGGCTTCGTCAGGTGATGACGGTTTTCCCAAAGGGCGCTTCCCCACAACGACCAAAGTATCGGCGGCAAGAAGCCATCGGTCGGGAAACTGAGACGCTACCGATTCCACCTTCCGCCGAGCGAGGGCGATGGCGACAAATTCAGGATTGTCAACCCGAGCGGGAAGTGGTTCGTCTACTTCTGATGGACAAACAACGAAAGGGACGCCAATTTGGCGCAGCAATTCTTGTCGGCGTGGGGATGCCGAAACGAGCACTAACGGCAACCTTTGACGATTTTCTCTACTTCGCGTGCCCATTACCATCACCGCCGTGTCACCGAAAATGATGCCATTTCAGTTTGTCACTCCGCTTGGCAAAGGAGAAAACAGGATTGCAACTGCCACATCATCCGCCAGGAGGATTGTCTTTGTGGCATTATTGCAAACGGTGATGGACGAAGATGGTCATCACGGGCGTTTTGCGGAAAGACCGTCGGACGAAAAACTTGGTACGGCGATTGCGGAAGGGCGAAATCGCTTTGCTGGCTCACGCCGACCTTGACCCCGTTGCGGCAGAGGCATTAGCTCAGCGAGGTGTCGCCGCTGTTGTCAACACCCAACCTACTTTGACGGGTCGTTTCCCGACGACAGGGGCATTGGTTCTTTTGCGGTGTGGCATCCCCATTGTGGAGACCCGAGAACCGGAAGCCTTTGACCGATTTCGGGAAGGGCGCTTCGCCATCCTTGACCTTGAGCGAGGTTTTCTTTCCCAAGACGGCGCTGCCGTTTCTATCATTCCCTTGGCAGAAGCGGAAGTGCAAAAGCGGTTGCAGGAATCGGAGCGACGATTGCTGGAAGCGTTGGAAGCCTTTGCCGAAAACACGCTGACTTACCTTCGGCAAGAGGGAAAACACCTTCTGTCATCACCTCTCCCCCTCCCACCCTTGAAAGTCCCCATCGCCGGTCGGCACGCTCTCATCGTGGTGCGGGGGCATCATTATCGGGAGGACTTGATGGCTATTCGCAATTACATTCGTGACCGTCGCCCCGTGCTCATTGGCGTGGATGGTGGAGCGGATGCCTTGCTGGAGTTGGGCTACAAGCCGGATATCATCGTGGGCGATATGGACAGCGTTTCCGAGGACGCATTAAAGTGCGGCGCTGAATTGGTCGTTCACGCTTACTCCGATGGACGAGCGCCGGGGTTAGAGCGAGTTCAGAAACTTGGCTTGACGGCGTATGTGTTTCCTGTCGGCGGCACCAGCGAGGATGCGGCAATGCTTTTGGCATACGAAGCCGGTGCGGAACTTCTCGTCGCTGTCGGCACTCACGCCTCCGTTGTGGAGTTTTTGGAGAAAGGGCGGCAAGGGATGGCAAGCACCTTCCTCACACGACTTCGGGTGGGACACAAATTGGTGGATGCTAAAGGTGTCAGTGCCCTTTACACCACTGGCGTCCGTTGGTGGCACATTTTTGCCCTATTCCTCTTCGGCGTTTTGGTCGGGTCGGGGTTGATTCACCTGTCTCCGACGCTGCAAACTTATTTGCGACCGTTGTGGCTTTGGGTTCGCACCAGTTTGGAGCATGCTTTTTTGCGCTAACGGAGGCAACACACATGGTGGATGTTCGCCTTTACATCGGCACCCTTGTGGCAGTGCTCATCTTTTTCGGTCTCGGCGTTCTCGTCGGAATCGGTATTACTCGCGAACCTACTGCCGAGCAATTTTACCAGCGGATTGAAAAGCAACTTCAACGCTACCGTGAAGAAACTGCCCGCGAGTTGCGAGAGCGCGACGAGCGCCTTCGGCAGTTGGAGGGCGAATTAACTGCCCTTCGCCAGCGGGTGCGAGGGAGCGAACAGTTTTTAGGCGGGCTCTTGCCAGAAATTGTGCGCGACCAGTTACGCTTCCGAAACATCGCTCTCGTCTCAGCAACACCCGATTCTGATGGGGAACTTCGGGGGCGGGTGCAAGCGTTTCTGCAAAAAGCCGGGGCAACGGTGCCGGTGCGCTTCATATTGCAACCTGACAACATCTACCAAGCCGACACCGCCACTTGGCAGAAGGTAGCGAGTGGGTTGGGCTTGGTGACCCTCGGCGTTGATGAAGAAACGGTGAAGGCGGGAGTTTGGAAGCGGGTGGCACTTCTGGTGCGTTATGGCGATGCTCAAAACAGTTGGCGGGTGTTGGCACAAGTTGGTTGGGTTCGCGTGGAGGGGGAAACGCAAACTCCTGTCGGGTCACTTCTGCTGCTCACCGCATCCCGAGGACGAACGGCAGAGCAAGTTCAAGCCGTTGACCTACCGTTTCTGAAAGCCTTGCAAAGTGTTGGGGTGCGGGTTGTGGCGGCAACCACGACATCGGTGGATAGCGAAGAGTTAGCGCTTTACCAAACGGATGGCTTTCCGACCGTTGACCATGCTGATACGCCCTTGGGGCTCATCAGTCTTGTGGCAGCCTTGATGGGGCATCCTGACCATTACGGGTTCGGGGCAACGGCGCGCCGTCCATTCCCAGAGTTGGACTGGTTCGTCAAGGCGAAGCAACCGTAGCAGCGCGAGGCAGGGAGGTGCCGGTCAGTGCGCACACCACCGTCCATGCCAGACAGGAGGGCGACACCTATGACTTACGACGAAATTCAGCGGCTTTCCGAGCGCATCTACGAAGCCAGCGCCTTCGTGGAACGCATCGTCAACGAAATCAGCAAGGTCATCGTGGGACAGCGCTATCTGATGGAGCGGCTGTTGGTAGGGTTGCTGGCGGACGGACACATCCTTGTAGAGGGTGTGCCCGGTTTGGCGAAAACGATGGCAGTGCGCTGTTTGGCGGAGACGCTGGATGCTAAATTCCAACGCATCCAATTTACGCCTGATTTGCTCCCAGCGGACATCATTGGCACGATGGTCTACGACCAACGGACGGGCAGTTTCACCCCCAAAAAGGGACCGATTTTCGCCAACATCATTCTCGCCGACGAAATCAACCGCGCCCCAGCGAAGGTGCAGTCGGCGCTCTTGGAAGCGATGCAGGAACGGCAAGTGACCATCGGCGAGCAAACTTTCCGGCTGGAGGAGCTGTTTCTCGTGATGGCGACTCAAAACCCTATTGAGCACGAAGGCACTTACCCACTGCCTGAAGCGCAAATTGACCGATTCATGCTCAAACTCAAAGTCACTTACCCAAGCCGAGAGGAGGAGTTGGAGATTTTGCGTCGGATGACGGGCGAGGAGACTCCTTGGGTGAGGCAAGTGGCAACAACGCAAGAAGTGCTCCGTGCCCGCAAGTTGGTTCGGCAAGTCTACTTGGACGAAAAGTTGGCGCGCTATATCGTTGACCTCGTGAACGCCACCCGTAACCCGAAAAGTTACGGCATCACTGACCTTGACGGGATGATTGAGTATGGGGCTTCTCCCCGCGCCACCATCTATTTAGCCCTTGCCGCAAAAGCGATGGCTTTTTTGCGCCGCCGAGGATATGTGCTCCCTGAAGACATCCATGCCATCGCCCACGATGTCTTGCGCCACCGCATCATCCTCAGTTACGAAGCGGAAGCCGAGGAAATCACACCCGAATGGGTCATTGACCGCATCCTCCGTCGCATCCCCGTACCGTAATTGGGGAGGTGCTTTGCGATGGCGGTTACGGAAGTGAAGCCAACTGTCGTCAAGCCGCCAAAGGAGCTGTTTTGCCGAATCTTCGGTTGAAGGTGGAGTGGCTTTGGCAACACCCCCCAAAATCTCTGACGCCATCAAAACAATGCGTTGGCGACGAAAGGGTTAGGAGAAGGATGACGGCGGGTTTGGGCAACGACAAACGAAGCCCCCGAGTGAGGTGAGACTGATGGCGAAATTAGAACTGAAGCAACCTAAGTTCATCACGGATGCGGAAGGGAAATCCATCGTCGTGTTGGACCGACAAGCCTACATCGCCTTACTGGTGCGAGGCAACATAACTGACCCGTCCCTCTGGCCACCCGGAGCAGAAGAGGGGGCAAAAGCGTTAGCACGCATTCGCGAGATTGAAGCCAACTGCATCGCCCAACACGGCATTTTTGATTGGGAGAAATTGCCCCCCGACCTTCAAGACGAATATGACACCCTTTGTGCCCTCCTAGACCGCCTAATGGATACAGGGGAGCGAGTGCCATTGGAAGACCTAAGAGCGGAGGTAAAGGGTTCGTGAGTTACCAAGTGCTCTTCACCCCTCGCGCTGTGAGGGACATTCGTCGGTTACAACCTGAATTACAGCAGCGCCTCCTCAAGGCTATTGCTGCCTTAGGCGATAACCCAAGACCTCAGGGTTGCGAGAAAGTGAGAGGCTCAGATGAATGGCGAATTCGTGTCGGCGATTATCGGGTGCGTTACCGCATTGATGATTCCCAACACCAAGTGATCGTAACGCGCATCGGACACCGAAACGAGATTTACGATGTTTAAAACTCGCTGGGAGGTGCTTTGCGATGGCGGTTACGGAAGTGAAGCCAACTGTCATCAAGCCGACAAAGGAGCGGAAGCCTGACCGAAGTGGTTTCACCACAGCGCTGTTTTGCCGAATCTTCGGTTGAAGGTGGAGTGGCTTTGACAAGACCCCCAAAATCTCTGACGCCATCAAAACAATGCGGCGAAGGAAGGCAAGGTGACGAAGCATGATGCTACTGGAAAGCGTAAGGCATTTGCTCGTGACGAAATTGCCGGCGAAAGTTCGGGAGTGGTGGCAGCGGTGGCAAGGCAATGGGCAACGACCGCAACAAGTCATTTCGCCTGCCGAAATCTTGCGGCGTGTGAAGCGGTTAGAAATGAAACTGCGGCGGCTCGTCAGCGAGATGTTTTTGGGCGCCTACGAAAGCATCTTCAAGGCACAGGGGCTGGAGTTTGAAGAGGTGCGGGAATATCAGCAAGGCGACGATGTGCGCACAATTGACTGGAATGTGACGGCGCGAATGGGGAAGCCGTTCGTCAAGAAATTTCGGCACGAGCGAGAATTGCGCGTCTTCATTGTCGTGGATATTAGCCCCTCCTTGCTCTTCGGCACGCAGGGGAAATTGAAAAGCGAATTGGCAGTGGAAGTAGCGGCTGCCCTGATTTTCGCTGCCATCCGCAGCAATGACCGTGTTGGTCTATTACTGTTTACCGACCGCGTGGAGAAATTCATCCCGCCTCGGAAAGGCATTCGGCATGCCCATCGGCTCGTCCGCGAGTTGCTGTTCACCCAACCACAAGGGCTCGGCACCGATTTGGCAGCGGCGTTAGAATTTCTGCGGCGCATCACCCGCCGACGACGAAGCATCATCTTCCTGCTCTCCGACTTCCATGCCACAAACTACGAATCAGTGTTGAAAAAGTTAGCAGCTCGCCACGAAGTTTTGGCGTTGACGCTCCACGACCGAAGGGAACGCTCTTTAGCACCCTGTGGGGTTATCCGCTTCGTGGACTTGGAGACAGGAGAGGAGCGTTGGATAGACTTGCGCTCGTCGCGCCATGCGGAGCAATGGCAACGCTTCTTGGAATCGGAATGGCAACGCCGCCGTCAACTGTTCACTCAACTGCGCATTGATTACGCCGAGGTCATCCCCGGCGAATCGCCCTTGCTGCCTTTGATGGAACTTTTCCGCAAGCGGGAATGCCGCCTGAAAAGCGGTCGGTAAGACTTTTGATGCCACAATGATTTCCCCTCAAGGTGAACAAAAAAGGCGGCAGGCACCCTTGGGGGCGTCCGCTTTTTTTTGCGGTTCACTGCTTAAGGAGAGGGGCGTCGGGGGCGTGAGAAGGAAGCAAATGGAAGGCACTGCCTGTCCGTCCCCACTGTCCCCCAATTTGACGTTCCAACACGGAAAGAAGGGTTACTGTCTCCACTGTGCCGGTGGGAACGCTCACTTTTTCCATTGCCCAGGCAGCGGGGAGGAGGAAGGGTGCTTTTGTTTCCCACGCCAAGTGGGTGGCAAGGTCAAGAAGTGTCCACTGATCGCGTTGCAGGGTGAGGGAGCGCTGCCATTGAGGAGGCTCCTCGCGCTCGGTGGCAGCGAAGATAATCCACCACTCGCTCATCTGTGAGTGCCCGTCTTGGGTGCGCACAATTAATCGCAATCGCTTTACCCCTACTTCGCTCGCTCGCAGGAGCAGCGGAATGCGAATATCTCGTCCAGGGAGCACCCTGTCTTGCCAAAGCAACTTTTCTGCTTTAACGGGAGTTTCCGCCTGCGCGTTGAGGATGTCCACTCCATCTGCTGGTTGAATAGTCACCGTTATCGTTTGCGGCTGTTTCACAGTGAGGGCAAACTCCCACAACCGAACTTTGTCAACTACGACCGGCTCAAACCGCACCCAGCGCAAGGGCACGGAGATTATGGCAGGAAGAGCGAGTTGTTCGCCGCCCAAGCCCCCTTGTGGAGCCCTCGTCGCCCTTGTGCCTGCACCGGGGAGAGGAGGAGCGGCAGGTATCTCCGAAAGTGCCTTTTGCCGTCGCGCCTGTTCGCTCAATTGCGCCTCCGCTGTGAAGGGGACAGTGCGCGGTTGAGAAGGCAATTGAGCCATTCGGGGCATCTCTTCCTCAGGCGGTGCTTTGAGAGACTCTGTCCATTCCTTTGGCGTCTCCTGCGGTATGGCTTCTACGGTAGGGGGCTGGGGACGCTCCGTCAGGACAGGAGCAAGCGATTTCGCAGGAGGTGACTCCAACAGAGGGAGGTGCTTGGGCACCTTTTTCAACCCTTCGCTGGGCGGTGGGAGTTGCGGTTTGAGGGCAGGAGGGGTCGGCTTTTGCCCTTTTTCGGGAAGCGGGGGCAATTTCAACGCTGGTGCTGGCATCATCGCTTTAGGTGTTGGCTGTTCGGCGATGATTGGCGCCTCTTGACGACGGGTGGGAAGCAGGCGGAAGGAAGCGAAGCACAAAAAGAGTGCGGCAACGGCACCAACAGCCACCACGCCCCACCGATGCAAAGCAAGGGCACGGCGGGAAGCAACTTTTGCCCGAACAGCGGCAGAAATTCGCTGGGGCAAGTCGGCAGATGGCTCTGGCACAAAAGCACTCTGGAGGGCATGCATCGCCCCTTGAAAAGTTGCCCACTCCCTCCGACACGCAGCACATTGACGCAGGTGCTCTGTCAATGCATGGGAATCGGTCGGGCTCAATTCGCCGCTCCAAAATTCGCTCAGACGCTCTGCGACTTCTCGGCAAGTCATGACACATCGCCACCTTTTGGACGCTTTGTCGGGCTCAATTGTTCCTGCATCATCTGTTGCCAGACTTCCTTAAAAGCGTGGCGAGCCCGGTGAAGGCGCGACTTGACTGTCCCTTCAGGAATGCCCAAGATGGCGGAGACTTCTGAATAGGAGAAGCCTTGCATATCGCACAGCACTAAAATTTGGCGCACTTCCTCAGGAAGTTGTTGCAACGCCGTCCAAACCAATCCCGAACGCTCCCGCCGTGCCATCACTTCTTCGGGATGAGGTTCCGTCAGGGTAGCGAGGTCAAACTCGTCGGGCTTTTCATCGTTGGCTAACTGGGAAAAGGGGATGGGACGAGAGCGACGGAGGAAATCGCGACAAGTGTTGACGGCGATTCGGTAAAGCCAAGTGGTGAAGGCGGAAGCGCCGCGAAAGGTGTGCAGTTGTTCAAACGCCTTGACAAAAGTTTCCTGCGTGGCATCAGCAGCATCTTCGGCGTTATTCAGCAACTCAAACGCCAGAGCGTAAATGCGTTGGTAATAGCGCGCCACTAACTGGTCAAAGGCGGTCAAATCGCCCTTCTTCGCTCGTTGCACTAAGGCATCGTCACTGGGTTGCTCTTCGCGCATGTTCGTCACAACTCCTCGGGAGGCGCTATTTCTTGCCCGTTCACCAATACACGGATTTTGGCAGGACCGTAAGCAACAACCGTGCGAATGACACGGTCACCGGGAACATGGGTGCCTCGGTAAACTTCCCGTTCGCCCCGTGCGTCTGCCACGAAAATTTGCACCAACTGCTGCAACTCCGTCCCACCGACAACCACAATGACGCGAGCGACGCGGGCATCGGCGGGAAGTTTGCTCCAATCAATTTCTGGCTCTGCGGGAGGTTTCCCTTTGCTGACGATGAGGTTGACAGGCGTCTCTTCAGGCACTTCTACACCTGGCGGCGGTTGCTGTCCGAGCACATAGCCAGGTGGCACTGTTTCGCTGAAGGTTTCCACCCGCTTTCCTCTCTGCAATTTTGCCCGTCGCAATTCGGCGAGAGCGTCGGTAAGGGGACGACCAGCCAAATCGGGGACAACCGTCTTGGCTGCCCCTTGGCTGACAACAACCAACACTTCCCGCCCTTCCACGACCCGTTGGTTGGGTAGGGGGTCTTCCATGCGGATGATGTGCTTGGGGGGAACTTCTTTGCTGAACTCCCACCGCGTGACCTTAAGCCGCAAATTTCGCTCCGCCAACACTTGTTGCGCTTGTGACAGGTTCATTCCCGTCACATCGGGCACGACCACTTCGTTGGGCTTCGTTCCGACAAGGAGGGCGTAAATGACCCCCGCCACAAGGAACAACCCTAACACCAACCCTGCCATAAGCCCTAAGGCTGATTGGGCAAATCGCTGCCACACTGTCCCTTCCTCCTTTGCCTCCGCCACAGTCTCCTCATGGGGAGGGGGCAAAGTTTTCGGCGGCGGTTGAGGGACTTGCTCCGTTATTGTCAAGTTCACCAAGACTTCTTGGAGGGCAGTGCGAAGTTCGGTTGCGGAGGCGAACCGATTTGGTGGGTCCTTCGCCATCGCCCGCAAGATGACAGCATCCAAAGCGAAAGGCACTGCCGGATTGAGACTGCTGGCAAGGGGAACGGGAGCAGTCAAGTGCAGGTGCGCAAAGTCCGCCACCCGCATCGCTTCAAAGGGCAAATGCCCCGTCACCATCTGGAAAAGCAAAACGCCCAGTGCGTAAATGTCGCTCTGAGGCGTTGCCGCATCGCCTTGAAACCGCTCGGGTGCCAAATAGGGTGCCGCTCGCTCCAACCATTCCGTTTCGGCGATACGAGAGGTGAGGAAAGCCGCCCACAGCCCATAGTCGCCCACCTTGACTTCTCCTCGCGGGGAGACCAAGATGTTGTGAGGACGCAAGTCACCGTGAAGGGCACCGTTCTGGTGAAGGTAGCCAATCCCGTCGGCAATTTGCACCATCAATTCCAACGCCTGCCGAAGGGGGAGCGGGATTCGGCGCTGCAATAATGGGGCGATGGGATGACCAGGCACTAACTCGCAAACGAGGAAGGGCACAAATTCGTTATCCACTTCTGCCTCACCGGCAGCCAAGTAACGCACTAAAGTGGGATGAGCCAAGTGAAGATGGCGTTCAACGGCTTCCAGCACCATCTCTACAAAAGGGCGTTGCAAAGCGAAAGTGGGATGCATGACCTTGACGACCACCAATTGTCCCGTCAGTTGGTCGCGTGCTCGGTAGACGGTGAAGAGCCACCCTTCACCAATTCGCCCAACGATGTGGAAGCGGGTGCCAATGGTCATGCCAATCATCTTGGTCGTCCCTCTCCCCCGACGGCAAGAGCCGTCCACTCGTCCAACGGCAATTATAAAGCAGCACCAAAGGAGGGCTACTGAGGATGGGTGTGCGGGTTCTGGTTGTCGGTGACATGCATGGACAGTTAGCTCCTCTGTGGAAAGCCCTTTCAGAAGAAGCCACCGAACTGTTGCTGTGCGTGGGAGACTGGGGCGACCCTGGGCAAATCCCCCGCACCGATTATGAAGCCATCCTTGCACGCGTCCTCACCTACTCCGTCTACGGCAACCATGACGATTGGGCGCTCCTTTTAGAATTGCGCAACCGAGATGGTTCCCCTGTCCTTCTCCCGCACGGCGAGGTGGTAGAAGTGAACGGCATTCGGTTGGCAGGCATCAATGGCATTTGGGCGAAGAGCCACCGAAAGCCTTACTACATTACCGACGAAGAAGTGCTCGCCATCGCCTCCCGATTGGCAAACAAAGGCGTAACTTTGCTCCTTTCGCACGGCTGCCCGATTGGGTTAGCGGACGAGACGCCCAAAGGCACGCACGGCGGACAACGATGCTTTTTGGACGCCTTCAAGATTGTCAACCCAAAAGCCCACCTGTGCGGGCACTTGCACAAACCGCAACTACGGCAACTTAAAAGCGGGCAAATCGTGCTCAATGTGGGCACGACCGCTTTGGGCGATTATGCCGTGTTGGATGTCGCCCCCGAACAAGTCACCGTCGTCAAGAGAGTGACACCCTCCCTTCAAGCGCCCCTGTTGCCAGAGTGACAGAAAGGCTATGCCAAACTTTCGGGTAGCCGCAAAACAGAAGGGACGGACGACTTTCGCCACAATTCCTTCGCCTTCAACGCTACTGACAAAGCGGTGCGGGCTGAGTGAAGGGAGGCTTTTCCAAAAACAAGTGCTTGCCGTTTTGTGCGGCGGCAACGGCGATTTCGGCATGTGTGTGAGGCGGTGTGAGGACACAAACGATGTCTACTTTCGGGTCAGAAACCAGGGTTTGCCAGTCCGTCGTCCATCGCGGGATGCCCATCCGCTCAGCGAACACTTTCAAGCGGTCGGGCGAGCGACCGGCAACGGCGTAAAGGCTCACTTCAGTCAACCCGCAGAGAGCGTTCAGCACGAATGCCCCAAACGCTCCGTAACCGATGGCTGCCACCCTCACCTTCCCAGCAAGGGGCGACCGAACCACCTTCCCGTTCGGTGCCATAAGACCAATTTCAAGAGGGCAAAAGTGGCTTCCGTGACAATGCGGCGGGAAAGTTTGGACTTCCCGCACCGACGGTCTACGAAGACGATAGGCACTTCCGCGATGTGCAACCCTTCCCAAACGGCTAAAGCCGTGCTCAGGTAGAGGAAGCCGTAGCCCTCTACCCGCAACCGCTCAAGGGGCAATTTTGTCAAGGCATCGCGACGATAGAGCCGAAACCCACTGGTGCAATCACGAACGGGCAAGCGCAAGAGGGTGCGGACGAGCCAATTGGCACTTTTTGAGAGAAGTCGCCGAAAAACCGACCAACCTTCTACACCGCCCCCAGCAACATAACGCGACCCAAGGGCGATGTCAGCGCCTTCCTTTATTGCCTGCCACAAAGCAGGCAATCGCTGTGGGTCATGGGAGAAGTCTGCATCCATGTGCCCTAACCACTGAGCCCCTTGTGCTAACGCATATCGCAATCCTGTCAAGACAGCGCTCGCATAGCCCAACTTTCCCGGACGGCGGATAAGGTGCACCCGCTCGTCCGTTTGAATGAGAGCGGCGACGATCTCCGCTGTTCCGTCCGGCGAGTTATCATCCACCACAACAACCCGCACTTCAGGAAGTGCCTTCAAAATGGCTTTGAGCAACGGGCGAATGTTTTCCGACTCGTTGTAAGTCGGCACTGTTATCCAGACAGACATGCCCCTTGCTCCTTAAGCGAGCAATTCACGGTAGTTGTCCTGCACTTTCCGAATGGCGCTGGCAATGTCCTCCATGTCCTCGGGTTCGCCCAGCAACACCGATTGAGCAAGCCAGACGGCTTCGCGGTCGCAAACCCGCTCGGTGATGGGGCACTTGACTTTGCTGTAGTCATAGTGGCGAGCGTAAGGGTGCCAATCAAGGGACGCTTTGCTGAAAGCCGGTTCTCGGTAGAGGGGCTTGTAGCCGGGGCTGGCGGGAATGCCTTCGGCGCGGAGGGCTTCAATGAACCGCATCTTCGGCACATTGCCCATCCGCTCTGGGAAGTAGCGGAAGATGAATAGGTGGTAGGCATGTTCCGTCACCCGCTCATCGTCTCGCAAAGGCTCTACGACCTCTAACTCGCGAAGCAGGCTGTTAAGGTAGGCAGCATTCTTTTGGCGTTTTGTATGCAACTCGTCGGCTCGCTGAAGTTGCACCAGCAAAATCGCTGCTTGCCATTCGGTCATGCGGTGGTTTCCGCCGAGGATGTAGTGGGCATACCACTCGCCCGTGCGGGAGCGACCGCAGTTGTGGAGCGACCAAACTTTTTCAGCAATTTCATCGCTGTCCGTCGTGACCGCCCCGCCTTCGCCGGCGGTGATGTTTTTGCTGGCTTGGAAACTGAAACCGCCCGCATCGCCGATTGCTCCCACCCGCCGCCCTTTCCAAGAGGCCCCATGGGCTTGAGCCGCATCTTCAATGAGCGCCAAGCCGTGTTTTCGGGCAATTTCTGTCAAGGAATCCATATCGCACGGACGCCCCGCGATGTGGACGGCAATGATGGCGCGGGTGCGAGGGGTGATGGCGGCTTCCACCGCTTGCGGGTCTAAGGTCAGGGTGGTCGGGTCAATATCGGCAAAAACGGCAACAGCCCCGACATCCAGAACGGAAGAACCGGAGGCGATAAAGGTGTAAGGCGGTACAATCACTTCCTCGCCCGGCTGAACTCCCACCGCCCGCAAAGCGAGGTAGAGGGCAATCGTCCCGTTGGTGCAGGCAATACCGTGGCGGGCATGTTGGTAACGCGCGAAAGCCTGCTCAAATTGCTCCACTCGGCTCCCTGGTGTCCGCCCCCACCACTGTCCGCTTTCCACCACTTCCCGCAAGGCTTTGACTTCCCGCTCGTCAAAAACAGGCCACTTGGGAAAGGGCTTGGTGCGCACCGGTGTTCCCCCGCAAATTGCCAAAGTGCCCATCAAAAAAGCACCTCCTTGCTCATCCCTTGCTTGCCTGCGAAAATGATAACACCTTCCGCCACAAAGCAAGGGCATAATTGATGGCGAGGCGATGGAAGGATGACTTGCCTTGTTTGTCAAGGCCCTGTGCCCGAAGGGGCTCGCTTCTGTCCTTACTGCGGGGCAACTTTGGCACAAGGAGAGCCCGAGGAGGTCAACCCGGCTTTGCTGGACTTGGTGAGGCAATATGAGCGGCAACTTCGGGACAATCCGCACGACACCACAACTCGCTTTAATTTGGGGTTGACTTACCTTCAGATGAAGCGATGGGGCGCAGCAGCCCAACAACTGGATTTGGTTCGGCAACAAGAACCAGACTTTCCCGACGCGTGGTATTGGGCGGCGGTGGCTTATTTCAAGGTGGGGCAGAAGGAACGGGCGCTCGCTTTGTTAGCGGAATTCCTACGCCGTTTCCCCGACCATCCGAAGGTGAAGGAATGGCGGCGGAAAAGCGAGACCCTTCCCCTTGCCGATACCGACGTCCCAAAATTGTTGTCGCCTAAGGGGGGAGCGAGTCATGAAGGCATTGGCGAAAACGAAACGAGCGCCGGGCTTTGATTTGATAGACACGCCCGTCCCTCAACCGGGGACGGGCGAAGTGTTGGTGCGAGTAAGGTTCGCGTCCGTCTGCGGAAGCGATGTCCACCTATATCAATGGGCACCTTGGATGGCACAACACCTGAAAGAAATCCCCCGCATCGTCGGGCACGAAACGGCAGGGGAAGTGGTCGCCGTTGGGGAAGGGGTGGTGGAAGTTCAACCCGGCGATTTTGTGGCAATAGAAACCCATCTTGCCTGCGGCACCTGTTACCAATGCCGAACGGGTCGGATGCATGTTTGTCGCAACCTGAAAATTTTGGGCTTTGACGCCGATGGCTCTTTTGCGGAATTTGTCAAGGTGCCTGCCCGCAACTGTTGGAAAGTGCCCTCTTCTATCCCACTCCACTGGGTCTCCCTTCTGGAACCGATGGGCAATGCGGCAGATACCGTGTTGGCGGAACCGATTGCCGGTGCCCGCATCGCCATCTTGGGATGCGGTCCGATTGGCTTGATGGGCATCGCCATTGCGAAAGCCTGTGGCGCTGCTCTTGTCATCGCTTCGGAGCCAGACTCAATGCGTCGGGAGTTGGCAAAGCACATGGGTGCCGATATCGTTGTCAACCCTGAAGAGCAAGACCTGAGAGAGGTAGTGCTTTCCGAGACCAGCGGTGACGGAGTGGATGCAGTGGCGGAAATGTCAGGGCATCCCTCCGCTTTCCTGCAAGCCATTGACATCGTGACGCCGGGCGGATGGGTGGCGTGGTTAGGGCTGTTCAACCAACCCGTTACCTTCAATCCCTCTGACGCCATCATGAAAGCCATCCGCATCCATACGGTGACGGGACGACGCATCTTCAGCACTTGGGAAACGGTCACGCGATTGGTAGCAACGGGAAAGGTTGACTTGGAGCCACTCATCACCCACCGTTTGCCGTTAGAGCGCTATAACGAAGCCTTCCAAAGCATTATCGCCCGTCAAGCCGTCAAGGTCGTATTTGAAGTGTCTTAATGGGCGACGGGAGGTTCGCGGTTCGCGCATGACCGTTTCCACATGGGAAGCCATTTTGCGCGTATTGCTCACAATGCTTTTAAGCGGATTGATTGGGGCAGAGCGAGAAGCCCATGAGCGCCCTGCCGGGTTGCGAACCCATGTGCTTGTCGGGGTGGGAGCGTGTCTCTTCATGCTGCTATCTCTCGCGATGACAGAGTTGGGAGGCGACCCTGGTCGCATCGCCGCTCAAGTGGTCACCGGCATCGGCTTCATTGGAGCGGGCACGATTTGGATGCGGGGGGATGTCATTCGGGGCTTGACAACGGCTGCTTCCATTTGGGCAACAGCGGCAATGGGGATGCTGGTCGGGGCAGGTTGGTATTCGTTGGCAGTCGTGGCAGCGTTGACTGTTTTCCTTGCGCTTACTTTGTTGCGGCGGGTGGAACGGTTGTTGGTGCACCGGTTGGCAGGTCAAACAGTGGTCGTTCGGTGCGAGTTGCCCCACGATCCCGAAACTTTTTGGCATCTCCTGAACGCTCTCGGCGATTTGCGGGCGCGTTTGTTGCAGGTGGAAAACTTGCCGTCAGGCGATACCGACTTCTACCGCGTCCGTTTCACTTTGAGCCTGTCAGGACGAGTTCCCATAGAGCAACTGTTGCAAGCCTTAATGCGGGCGGGAGCCATTTCAGCACGTGTAGAAGAGTGAGCGTCAAGGAGGTGGCAGATAGTGTATCGGGTCGGCATTGTGGGCTTGGGGCGAAAAGCGTTGACCATTGACGACGAAACGCACCTGCGTTGGTTGACCAACTACGAGTTGCCACCAACCACTCATGTTTCCGCTTACCTTGCCAACCCCAAAACGCAAATCGTTGCCGTGTGCGCCCGAACCCGTGAGAGCCTTGAGCGGTTTTACAAGCGAACGGGTCTTTGGGAAGTTCGGGGCTATACGGATTTCCAGGAGATGTTTGCCAACGAACGCTTAGACATCGTAAGCGTTTGCACCCACACGGACATGAAAGCACCAATCGTCATCGCCGCCGCCGAAGCAGGCGTCAAAGGCATCATTTGCGAGAAGGCGATGGCAACTTCATTGGCGGAAGCAGATGCGATGTTGGAAGCCTGTGAGAAGGCGGGAACGAAGTTGTTGGTCAACCATCCCCGCCGTTACCATCCCGCTTATCATCGGGCAAAGGAGTTGCTGGCGAGGGGCATTATTGGCGAATTGGTGCGCCTGCACGGGACGATGTGGACTTGGCTGCTGCACAACGGGACGCACCTTTGGGACATATTGCGCTACTTTGCAGGCGACGCCGACTGGGTTTGTGGTTGGGTTCGCGATGACCATCCCACCGACCCCGGCGGCTACGGCCTCGTTCATTTTTGCAACGGCATCTTTGCCTTCGTGGATGTCGGCGGCGGTCAAGGCTTTCAATTGGAACTGCACGGCACGAACGGGCTCATCCGCATTGACAGTTTCCACGACGGGGTGCAAGTGGAAGTTTACGCCGATGTTTACCCACCTGACCCCGACCGCCCTGCTTATCAGTTTCGCCCCCGTTACATTGCTCGGCGCGAGGATTTGCCCAATCCGCCCCGCTTCACGCCGCCAATGCAAGCCGCCTTGCAAGACCTGATAGACGCCATTGAGCAAGACCGCCAACCACAATCCAACGGTTACGATGGGCGCGCCGCGTTGGAAATCGGGCTGGCGTTCCACGCGTCCCATCGTGCCAACAATCTCCCCATCCCGCTCCCGCTTCAAGACCGTCACCTTCGGGTCGTCTCGCGGTGAAATCGGCTCTATCCAACGGATTGAGCGACTTTGGTAAATCCTGCTCTACCGTCTTCACTAGCAGCAATTCCTGACGATAGCGTTCCAACGGGATAGATGCCACGAAGTCTTCAAAAGCCTGGAGTAACTTTTGCGCTGTGTCATTCATTCTAACCTTCACTCCCATCCCAAATGCTGAGTTGGACTGAGCGGCGTACAGATGTTAGCGTGGGAGGCACCGGCAACAATTTGAGTTGCGTGATGGTCAGGTGCGGCACGATGTCCCGATATAGGGTGCGCACATATTTCTGCACTAACTCGCTATTCAGATAGGTCACCAATTGCGTCTCGTTTATCCATGCTTCTTTTGGCACCAGATGCATTTCTTCCCGCCAAGGATAACAACGCTCATCGTAAGCAGCGACGACTCGTGCTCCTTTTGTGTGCCCAATAACAATGTGGGGAAAACCGTAGAAAAATCGCAGGCTCGGTGCTGCTTCTTTGGGCATCCACAAGCCTGAGTAACAAGTCTCGTAGTCTATCCAGCCCGGCTTTAGGTTCCGTCCCGTTAGAACAGGCACATCCCCTGTCCGACGAGTTTGCGAAACAAGCGGGTGGGCGCGAAACTCTGGGCTGCGGGCGGCGAAGCGAATGTCGAAGATTTCACCCAACGGAACGCCCGCTCGCTCCATCGATACCGTTTCGGGTGTCTCAAAGCGAACGAGTGTTCCACTGTAACTGGGTTTATGCACGACAGGCTGCGTTCCATCGTAAAGAGTCAACCCGTGTTTCCCCTTCTCCAACAGGAGCACGACGCAAGACACATTGCGGCGAAGGAACGCCTTGCCGATATAGTAGACTTCCAACCTACCCGATGCCGCTAGGAATTTTCGAAGCCTCGCAAACTCGTCCAACACCATCCAACTGGCAGGAACCACAAACACCAGCTTTCCATCAGGGGCAAGGAGGTTAACCGCGTGTTCAATGAACGCTCCATAAATGTTGAACTTGCCCTTCCAAGTGACGAAGCGTTGGCGGTATAACTCCTTTCGCTCCTTGAAGACGTGGATGGGGTAATGTGACGCGTCGCCGATGATGCCGTAAGGTGGGTTCCCGATGATGATGTCAAACAGCACGTTAGGATGCCAAAGCAGAAAGTCGCCTTCTATGATGGTGGCAGACGGAAGGCGATGGTGGGCGTTCCGAACAGCCTTAGGATCAACCTCTATGCCGACCAATTCATGATGATCGCCATAACGCTCAGAGAAGGCAGTAAGGAAGGGGGCTGATCCGCAGGCAGGTTCCAACACGCGACAGTGCGGCTTCGGTGGGACAGCGAGGGATGTCATAAAGGCGACAAGGTCCGGTGGAGTTTCCACAATGCCCAATGACCGTGCCCGCAAATCAAATTGCTCAGAGCAATTCATCCTCCTGCTCCCCTCCTACGGCTTGCACCATTTGTCCAACCATTCGGCGATGCGGTTCAGGCGGTCAAGGCGCAAATCGGGGGGACCGCTTCGGCTGAGCCCGTGACTGGTCTCTTGCGGATAGCGGACGAACAGGACTTCCTTCTTGAGCCGCTTGAGAGCAGCGAATAACTCCTCGGCTTGACCGATAGGACAACGCAAGTCGCCCTCGCTGTGAATGATGAGCACGGGAGTCTTGACATTCGCCACATACCGCAAGGGTGATTGCTGCCACAACTTTTCGGGGCGATCCCAAAAGTTGCCTTCCCAGTAGCCGTCGGGCTTGAAAGGAAAGTCACTGGTGCCCGCCATGCTCACTAAGTCCACGACACTTCGGTCAGTCACTGCACAGCAAAAACGGTCGGTATGCCCGATAATCCAGTTGACCATGTAGCCACCATAACTGCCGCCAGCAACCGCCATCCGGGAAGCATCCACATAGGGCAACGATGCGGCAAAATCGGCTGCCGCCATGATGTCCTTGAAGTCCACCTCGCCCCAGTTGCCCCGAATGATTGCCGCAAAGCCTTCCTCATAGCCCATGCTGCCGCGCGGGTTGGTGTAAAATACGATGTAGCCGCGCGCCGCATGCCATTGGAACTCGTGGAAGAAGGTATTGCCATACTGGGCATGGGGTCCCCCGTGAATGTAAAGGAGCAGCGGGTATTTTTTAGTCGGGTCAAAATCGGGCGGTTTCAGCAGCCATCCCTGAATTTTCGTGCCATCAAAACTGTCAAACCAAACTTCCTCAGGTTCACTCAGTTGTACTTTGTCCAACCAATCCGCATTCAGGCGTGTGAGTTGTTGGAGTGTAGCCGCAGTTGTCACGCTCCCTGAGTGCACCTGCAAAAGGAACAATTCGACGGGCATCGTGGCGGTGCTCAATGCCAGAACGAACAGGGAAGCGGGTTTATCGGCATTGAAAGCGTAAATGTCCATCGCGCCTTCTGTTAGCGGTTGCCAATTGCCATTCAGGTCGGCAGTGTAAAGATGGCAATTGCCCCGATCGCTAACGGTGAAAAACAGGCGACTGCTTTCAAAGTCCCAGATGGGGCGACCACCTCCGATGAAGGCTTCCCTCATATCACTCAAAGTCGCGTTGCCCACATCGCGGTCTAAAGTTTCCGTCAAGCATCGGACTTCACCTGTTTTTAGGTTGACAACCCAAACCTTGTCGTTGCGAGGCACCCAGGGGTCCTCCTTGCTTTCATGTCCCACATAAGCGAGCCACTCGCCATTGGGCGACCAGGATAGGTTGCCTTTGTAGCCTGTAGGGGTTGGCACTTTTGTCAAGGGACCACCGTCAGGCGAAACGAGCCAGATGTCCACCTCGTAAGGCTTTTCTTCTGGGTCGTCACTGCGGTTGGAGACGAAAGCAATCCGACGCCCGTCAGGCGACCATGCTGGCGAGTAATCGTCATAATCACCGTCCGTGATTTGTTTTGTCTCCCCTGTCTGAGCATCGCAGACCCATAGGTGCTGGCGCATGTCCAAAAAGCCCACGCCATCCAAGCGGTAAAAGAGCCGAGTGATCACGCGCGGTGGATTGGCCTTGCCTGTTTCTTCCCGTTTCTTGCGGGCTTCCCGCGTCCAGTCGGGATGGACAGGTCGGAAGGTGAAGGCAAGTTTCGTCCCATCGGGCGACCAAACGGGTTCGCCAATGCTGCCTTCGTCCAACTTCGTAAGTTGCCACGCTTCGCCACCGTCGGCACGAATGAGCCAGATTTGGGATCGCCTTTCCTTCAAGTCGGTACGCACAAAGGCGATGTGGTTTCCATCGGGCGACCATCGGGGTGCCGCATCGCTGACTTCGCCGAAAGTAAATCGTCGCACTTCGCCTGTCCGCAAATCCGCCAACCATAAGTGGGACAAATAGCGGTTCTTTTCGCTGTCAATCGTTTTGACGGTGAAAACGCACCGCGCCCCGTCCGGGCTCACTTGCGGGTCGCTGACGAGTTTGATGGCGAGCAAATCTTCCGCCATGACCTTCCGCTTCGCCATTTGCACATCCCCCCTTCTCTCATGTTTGGTCACCGAATTGCTTCACAGATGGCTTGGCGCATGAGCGCCATGAAGGCATCAGGACGCATCCCTTGAATACCCACCGCCTTCCCATAATGGCGTGTGTTGAAAGTCACTAAAACCCGACACCCCGAAAGAACTGCCGCCGCCAAAATGGGCGCATCGTCCAAGTCGGTGACTTGAGGGAAGAACGGTTGCACCTGCTCGGGAGTGGGATCAGGCACAACCACAAAGTAGCCTTCCACCAACTCTCGCAAAATCTCCCCCGCTTCTAAAGCACGATGAGCGAGACAGGTCGCAAGGACAGAACGAACTTCCGCAAGCACTTGCTCCGAGACCACTCCTCGCACTAAGCCAGCCGCAGCGATGACCAACAAAGCCCGAGAGGCGCTGTAATAACCCCGCATCGTGGCGCAACCGGCGCTCACGGTATCGCTGTCAAAGAACACCCAGACTTCGCTCATGAAGACCGCTTCACCGCCTTGCGACGCTCTCTCATCAACCGCTTCCGTTGCCGCCGTACTTCTCGGATAAGGTCCCGCTCGGTAATTCCTGCCTCCCGCGCCCACTGCGTTAACTTGTGCAGCCCAACGATAACCCGAACAAACCGCTCGTCAGCATCTTGCAATTTCGTTACTTTTCTTGCCATCGCCATCACCGCTTCAAAGTTTGCCGCACCCGAGCCTTTCACAAGTGCGTTTGCAGCCACTCCAAAGTGACCTGCATTACTTCTTCTTCCCAAGTCAGGCGAGCAAAGGTGTGGTCGGCATCGGGAATGATGTGCAGGCGCTTCGTGTATTGGAAGGCGGAGTGGTAGCGATGGGCATGGTCTACGGGCACAACGGGGTCGTTACCGCCATGCACGATGAGAACAGCCCCGTCGTAACGGAGGGCTTCCCGAAGCGGGTCAATTTGTGCAGCGTCTTCATAAAAGGCTTTGGTGACTTTCCACCCACCGAAATCCAGCCAGCCTTGCTTTGTCAAGAGGTCACGGGTCGTAGAGTCCATCCGTCCCTCAAACAAGTCCCGCAAGGTAGCGACCGCCGCCCACAAGACTAACGCCCGAACACGCCCGTCCCGCGCTGCCGCACAAGTCGCCACACATCCGCCCAAACTCAGTCCAATCAAGCCAATGCGCTCAGGGTCAATTTCTGGCTGCTTTCGGAGAAAGTCAAGGGCTGCCAAAGCATCGGTAATTTCGCTGCTCACCGTCACCTGCTCAAAATCCCCTTCGCTTTCGCCACAACCGCGAAAATCAAAGCGGAGGGCGGCAATACCGTTTGTGGCGAGGCAGCGCGCCATCTTGACAAAAAGGCGATGGGCTTCAATGCGGTTGCCTGTAAACCCGTGACAAAGCGCTACCGCCGGCACTTTCCCTTCCCTGTCAGGAAGGTGCAGCATTCCGTAAACTGTCTGTCCTTCCACCCGAAATTGCACGAAATGCTCTGACATCTCCTTCACCCCTTCGCAAAAGTTTGTTCCGTGCCAAATTGTAACACCGACAGTCCGGCGATTCTGAAGGCGAAATGTGAGTGAGCAGCCTTCAACAACGGAGGTGAAAACCTGTGCTGCAAGTGCGTGTAACAGTGGGAGAACCAACGGAATTAGAGCGGGAGGCTCTCCTTCTCGCGGGGGCGGAAGAAAGCGAGCGATTTGTAGGAAGTGTCGCAAAGGCGAACCAGCGCTTGAACGGATATTTGCGAAAACTGCGGGAATGGGGCGAGGTGAAGGGAAAATTGGGCGAAGTTACTGTCTTGCACACTCTCGGCTTGATGCCGCCGAGGCGAGTGGTGTTGGTCGGAGTGGGCAAAAGGCAGGAGTTGGAGGCTGAGAAAGTGAGACGGGCAATCGGAAACGCTGTCAGGAACTTGAACCGCATAGGCGTCAAACGCGCCGCTATCGCCCTTGACAGTTTTCCGTCCGAACAGTTGGATGCTGAAACTTTGGGGCGAGCCATTGCGGAAGGGGCACTTCTTGCGAACTATCGCTACCTGCGAAAATCCACCAACGAGGAAGCACCGACTTTAGAGGCTCTGGAGTTGGTGACGCCCTATCGCCGTCAGGCAGCGGCTTTGGAAAAAGGGGTGCGGTTGGGGACGGTCATGGCAACCGCCACCAACTTTGCTCGCGATTTAGTCAACACGCCCGCTTCCGAGATGACCCCAATTGCCCTTGCAGAACAAGCAAAGACGGTCGCCGAACGGCATCAGTTGCGATGCGAAATTTACGACGAACGCTGGATTGAGGAAGTGGGCATGGGGGCATTGCGAGCAGTATCGTTGGGCTCCGACCAACCGCCCCGGTTTATCGTATTGCGCTACGAAGGAAAGAGGGGAGCCCCGACCATCGGCTTGGTGGGCAAAGGCATCACTTTTGATGCGGGTGGACTGTGCTTGAAGACGGCAGAAGGGATGTTGGAGATGAAGGGCGACATGGCGGGCGCTGCAGCCGTTATCGCTGCGATGGAAGCGATTGCTCAGTTGCAGCCGCCCATCAATGTTTTGGCATGCATGCCTGCAACGGAGAACATGCCAAGTGGGCGTGCTTTCAAGCCCGGCGATATTTTGCGCACTTTCAGCGGCAAAACGGTAGAGGTCATCAACACGGATGCGGAGGGGCGTCTCCTTTTGGCGGACGCCATTGCTTACGCCAAGCAGCAAGGGGCATCCCCCATTTTGGATGCCGCAACCCTAACAGGTGCTGCCATCATTGCCCTCGGTCCTGTGTGCACGGGGGCGTTCGGAAACGATGAAGGGCTAGTGCAAGAAGTGATAGAAGCAGGCAAGCAGGCGGGGGAGCCAATTTGGGCAATGCCTTTGCTACCTGACTATCGCGACCTGCTCAAAAGCGATTTCGCCGACATCAAGAACACGGGGGGACGCCAAGGTGGCGCCATCACGGCAGCATGGTTCATCGGTGAGTTCGTGGAAGACACTCCTTGGGTGCATTTGGACATTGCACCGACTTTCTGGAGCGACAAAGAGAACCATTATTTTGTCAAGGGAGCAACAGGTGTTGCCGTTCGCACCTTTGTTCAGTTCGTGCTCAACCAAAGTGGTGAGGGGTTGCGTTGACGGTTGCCGTGTGCTATATTGATGGCGACGCACGGTCGGGATTGTGCCGCTGCCGCACCGGACCTCCGGAGGCAGGGGACGCAATCCGCACCAGTGCGCAAAACTGCTGAAGGAGGTTCGGTCGCAATGCCGAAGTTCAAGGGCACCGTGAAGTGGTTCAATGAATCCAAAGGCTACGGGTTCATCTCCCGCGACGACGGGACGGACATCTTTGTCCACTACAGCGCTATTGAAGGCGAAGGCTTCCGCACCCTTCGCCAAGGGCAGCGGGTAGAGTTTGATGTGGAAGACTCGCCCAAAGGTCCTCGCGCCGCGAGGGTACGAGTCATTCGCGAGTGGTAACGAAAGAAAGAAACGGGGGCGGTTCTTTTTCGCCCCCGCCTATTTCACCGCCCGAAACAAAGTCGCCACTCCAAAGGTAAGAGGCATCCACACCGCTTGCCGAAATCCCACACAGCGAAGCATTTTCGCAATCTCTTCCGCCGGAAGAAAAGTGCGGATGGAAGCGGTCAGGTAAGCATAGGCGAGAGGATTGCCCCACAAGCGCCCCAAAAGCGGCACCCCGTAACGAACGAACAACCCGATGGGAGTTTGCCACCATCCGTCGGGGGGTTGACAGAATTCCAAAATAAGGGCAACTCCGCCAGGGCGCAAGAGGCGCGCCATTTCCCGCAACCCATGCAACAAATCTTCAAAGTTGCGAATGACGAAGGCACTCAACACCGCATCGGCTTTCCCGTCAGGGAAGGGCACTTTCAACCCGTCCGCTAAAACCCACCAACACCGCTTCTCCAACCCGTTCTTTTTTGCCTTCCAACGCGCCAGCGAAAGCATACGGGGAGAAATGTCAATGCCGATAACAAGGGCTTCTGGACACCGACGCAAGGCGGCGAAGGCGAAGTCGCCCGTCCCCGTGCCAATGTCCACAATCCAACGGGCAGTGCGGGGAAGCCACTTCACAGCAAACTGCCGCCACCGAACATCCTGCCAACCGCTCAACAAGCGGTTGAGAAGGTCATAGCGGAGGGCAATGGCACCAAACATTTGGGCTATCGCTTCCCGCTGTCGTTTCAACAGCGGCTCCATGTCTTCTTCCCCCTTGCGAGCATTGTCATCGTGCCTTCCGCGTCACAAAATTTCTGGCAGTCGGGCACAAAAGTTTTTCACAGGCAAGCAAGGTGAAAAGCGATGTTGGGCATAGGAACAGGCGAACTGTTAGTCATTTTTCTCATCGCCCTGCTGCTGTTTGGACCACAAAAACTGCCGGAAATTGCCCGATGGCTCGGGCGAGCCACCCGCGAAGCCCGCAAGGCATGGGAAGAATTGCAACGGCAATTGATGAGCGACGATTAATGGGCGCGTGCCCGAATGAACTGGACGATTTTTTCGGCGGCTTCCTGCATTGTTACTGCTGGAATCAGGGGCGTCCCTTCCAGCAACTGACGCCCTTCTTCCTCCCGCGTCCCCGTCAAACGCACGACAATAGGCACTTTCACTTCCATCCCTTCCAACGCCTCCAAGATGCCCTTAGCAACTTCATCGCAGCGGGTAATGCCGCCGAAGATGTTGATGAGAACGCCCTTCACTTGTGGGTCACTCAAAATCAACTTCAACCCTTCCCGCACCACCTCCGCTCGCGCCCCGCCCCCGATGTCTAAGAAATTCGCTGGCGCTGCTCCTGCCCGCTGGACGACATCCAATGTGGTCATGGTCAATCCTGCTCCGTTGCCGATGATCCCCACTTCCCCCTCCAAGCGCACATATGCCAACCCTTTCTTGCGGGCTTCGGCTTCAAAAGGGTCTTCCTCCGTCTCCTCTCGCCACGAAGCAATTTCTGGCTGGCGGTAAAGCCCATTGTCGTCTATGAGCAGTTTTGCGTCGGCAGCAATTAGTTCCCCACTTTTCGTCAAGACCAACGGGTTGATTTCCGCCAAGTTGGCATCGCACTCCACATAGAGCCGATAGAGGGCTTTTGCCATCGCTATAAAGGGGCGCAAAGTCTCAGGCTCCAGTTTCGCCTGCTTGTGCAGTCGGCGCACCTGAAAGTCCAGCAACCCCAAGAAAGGGTCAAGGTGAACTTTGGCAATTGCTTCAGGGTGTGTCTCCGCCACTTCTTCAATGTCCACACCGCCCATTGCCGACACCATCATCAGGTTGCGCTTTCTGCTGCGGTCTACGACGATGCCCAAGTAATACTCGGCAGCAATGTCAAGGGCTTCTTCCACCAGCACCTTTTCTACGGGCAAGCCTTTAATTCGCATGCCCTTAATTTGCCCCGCTACTTCTTCCGCTTCTTTAGGCGTGTTCGCCACTTTAATGCCTCCCGCTTTCCCACGCCCTCCGACCAAAACCTGTGCTTTAATGGCAACGGGTTTCCCCAGACGCTCCGCGATGGCTCGGGCTTGCCGGGGCGTCGTCGCTACCTCCCCTTTTGGCACAGGAATGCCATAACGAGCAAACAACTGCTTCGCTTGATATTCGTGCAACTTCACACCCCTCACCTCTCTCCAAGTTCTACCTTTATCACCTAATGTGCTTCCACCGAATATTTGTGGCAATAGCGCCTCTTTGGCGCTATAATTATTCTCGCCGCCACAACTACATTATGGGGAGCAAGGTGATGGAGATGGAGAAGACGGAGAAGTTCTACAATCTGACAGAAGTGGCGCGAATATTGCGGGTGTCGCCTATAACCGTTCGTCGTTGGGTGGAGGAGAAGAAATTGAGGGCGTTTCACCCGCCGGGGACGCGCCTTTACCGCATCCCAGAGACCGCCCTGCGGGAGTTTATCGGACCAGAGTGGTTTGAGACGATGGTAGCGCCAACCGCCGCTGCCGTTGCGGCAGAGGCTTCCCAGAAAGGGAGGCGTCGCCGACACCGTTGAGGCAAAGCCTCCCAAAGGGCAGGGATATCCCCCCTGCCCCTTAACTTCTATTCCACTTTTGGGGGCGTAATCCCCCGCTGTCCTTGATACTTGCCACCTCGGTCGGCGTAACTGACTTCGCACAAGCTATCCGCCCCCACAAAAATCACTTGGGCAATGCCCTCGTTGGCATACACTTTCGCCGGCAAGGGTGTGGTGTTGGAAATCTCAATGGTCACATGCCCTTCCCACTCGGGCTCCAAGGGTGTGACATTGACGACGATGCCACACCGAGCGTAAGAGGATTTCCCCACCACGATGCCGATGACATCGCGGGGGATGCGGAAATACTCCACACTGCGCCCCAAGACGAAACTGTTGGGGGGGATGATGCAGTAGCCACCTTTGTGCTTGACGAAGGCGCGCTCATCAAAGGCTTTCGGGTCTACGACCGCCCCCCACACATTTGTGAAAATCAGGAACTCATCGGCAAGGCGCATGTCGTAGCCGTAGGAACTGAGCCCAAAACTGATGACACCCTTTCGCACAAGCCGCTCCTCAAAGGGCTCAATCATCCCGTGCTTAAGTGCCATTTCCCGAATCCAACGGTCGTTCTTAACGCCCAACACCAAACACCTCCTCATCGCTTCTCGCTCTCCCACAAACTTTGCCACACCTTCATGGCAGCTTCCTTGCCACTGCGGATGCAATCGGGGATGCCGATTCCTATCAAGTAGTTGCCGGCTAAAACGAGGTTGTGCCAATGCGCCAACCGCTGTTGAATTCGCTCCACCCGCCGAGAGTGCCCTACCGTGTATTGCGGCATCGCCTCTCGCCACCTAAACACCCACGCCCGCAGTGGTTCGCCCGTGATGCCCAACAACGGTCGCAAAGCACTCATCACGCTTGCCACTAATTCCTCATCGCTCATCGTCACCCCTTCATTCACAAATGCCCGAAGCAGCACTTTCCCCTCTGGGGCGCGAGGCGGAAACTTGCTGGATGTCCATGTGCAAGCGAGAAGGGAAAAGGACAAAGGGTGGAGAGCAAAGAGGGAAGGACAGAGAGCACAGGGTTTCTCATTGGGGGCGACAAGAAAGCCGGAGCCGTTGAGGGGATGAGCCACTTGCTCTCGTTCAAAGGCAAGAGAAACAGTGATGGCAGAAGTGTGCGGGATGGCTTGCAGTTCTCTGGCAAGGTCTTCGTCAAGGGGGCGCAGCAAGTTCGCTGCTTCCCAAGCCGGCGTCGCCACAATGACTGCATCGGCAACCACCTTCTCACCGTCATCCAACCAAATCTCCCACTTGCCTTGTGCCTCTTGTCCTGCCTCCCTTACTCTCACCACCGACCGCTTTGACAGTAGCAACGCATCGGACAGTTGGGCGAGGAGAGCGTCCACCAACTCGCCCAGCCCACCTTGCAAGGTCATGAAAAAGGAGAGAGCATGTTCATTGGCGTTGGTGACCGATGAGGAGCGAAACCAGCGGCGGATGCTTTGCCGCACGAAGGACGCCCACGCAAGATTGCGGTAGCGGTGTGCTAACTGCCAAAGGAGGGGCAAAGTGGAGCGGGCACTTAAAACTTCCACACTCCCACCGTAAACGCCTGCGATGAGGGGAGCAATAACCCGTTCCGTCATCTCATTGCCGAGATAGTAGCGGAGGAATTTGCCTACACTCACATCGTCGCCCCAATTCGGTTTCGGCAGGGCGATTCCAAGGAAAACCCGCATTTTACCTCGCCAAGAAAGCAAATCTGTTGTCAATAGACCCTTCAAGTCAGGGGCGAAAGTCAAAAACCCGTGCGGCAACAAGTGCAACTGTCCCCGCCACAGGATGAAAACGCGGCGAGCGTGCGGGTTCATAGGGAGGAGCCGATGTTCCAAATCCAATTGGCGGCACAACTCCAGTGCCCAAGGCTTGTTGGTCACGAAAGCGTCAGGACCACCCTCTACTACAAACCCGTTCTCCCGTAGGGTGCGGATTTTCCCGCCCCACCAACTTTCCCGCTCTATGATGGTTAAACGCAGTGGCAATCTTTCCACTTGTGCGCGCTTACGGAGATGGTAGGCAGCGGATAACCCAGCAATCCCGCCGCCAACAATCACCGCATGTCGCTCCGCCAATTTGCTTTTCACCTACCTTGCCTGTTTGAACCGTTTCAGGAAATCTTCTTCGCTTCTGCCCTCTTATTAGGGGGCTTCAACCTGCTTCGTCTCTTTTCGCCACCGCTTTTAACAGCATCTTCGCCAACCGATTCCTTGGCGGCAACTTCTGCGCTAATTCGTAAAGGCGTTCTACGGTGGCTTCCATCTCCTTCCCCCTGCCAGCGAAATTGGCGGGGTTGGCTCGCTCTCTTCTGGCAATTGTGGCGTGACAGCGATGGTTTTGAAATGGGTGTAGAGTGCCAGCCCTTTTTGTCCCTTGACAGGGCGGACATAGCGTGCCCGCGTGTAATCCACTTCCACCAAAGAGGAAGTGCGGCGCTTGCTGAAGTAGGCGGCGATTTGAGCGGCTTGCTCAATGGCTTTTTGAGGCACTTCTTCTCCCCGCTTTTTGACCCGCAGCAAGGCATGGCTGCCCGTAGCGCCCTTGACATGAAACCAAATATCATCAGGGCGAGCGGAACGCAACAGGCGAAGGTTCGCTTCCGCATGCCGTCCGACCCAAACTTCGTAATCGCCGGCTACTACAAACCGCAGAAAGTCGCCATCTCGCTTGCCTGTCGGTGAAGGAGTGAGTTGGGCTGTCTTCCTGATTTGTGCTGCCAACTCTGTCAACTCCGCTTCCCCTGCTTTCTTAACCCGCTCCGCCAACGCGATCCATTCTTCGCGTCGGAGCCGCAAGCGCTCCAATACCGAAGGAACGGTCTCAGCGGCGCTTTTGAGTTTGCGGTAGAGGGCGAAATAGTGCTGGGCGGCTTCCACAGCAGACTTGCCTTCCGGCAGCGGGATGTGCATTGTTTGAGGCGGTTCGGCGTCAAAGTCGGTCACTTCCGCTTCCGTCGCCCCTTCAGGAATTTGATGAGCGAAAGTCAAGAGCAACTCACCCCAATGCCGATAACGCTCGGCCTCTTTCGCTTCTTGCCATCGCTGATTAAGCTCCTGCAATTGCCGCTCTATGCCGGCGAGGTTGCGCTGGATAGTTGCCAACAAACTTTGCCGCCGTTGCTCCACCCCTTCACAGGTCATCAATACCTGCAACCACTTTGTCAGGTTGGAACCGAAATGCTCGGTGGGCGTGGGGAACGGAGTGGACACTGGAGGCTGTGGCTTGGCGGCGCTGGCTTGGAGTTGGATGTTGAAGGGAGCGGGCAAGGGGTAGCACCAAAGGGGCATACCTGTCTGGTCGCACCAAATTGTCGGGGCAAATTCACCCTTTGCGACAATCTCTAAAAGCCACGCTAAGGCTTTTGCCATCGTTTCCGCTTTCGTCAAGTCACCAAAGCGTTCTTGCAAAAGGGCAAGGAGCGGATCGCTCATCCCGAACAAGACCTTCGCCCAATCGCTCGGCGTTTTGACGGGACGGCTTGCGGCAAGGTGCTCTAACTCGGATTCCGTAATTGTCAAGGGATTGCGCCGGTCACCGGTTGGTGGGCGGATGTAAGGTTTGTTGGGCAGAACTTCGCGGTAGCGGTTGAGGGACAAGGGCAAGCGCTTGAGGGCATCAACGATTATGCCTACTCCTTCGTCCACCAAAACCAAGTTACTATGCTTGCCCATGATTTCGCACCAAAGGGCGTAACGCTTCCGCTCGCCCAGAGGTGTGAGGGTAACAAAGCGCAACACAAGGAGGCGGTCAAAGTCCACTTGCTCCGCTTCAAGGAAGCGGGCTTGCTCCAAGTGGCGCTCCAACACATCGGCAAAGCGCTCCGTCTCTTCATGCGGTTCTGCGAGAGAAGCGGGGGCTTCCCTTCGCCAACCGATGTGGGCGTAACGGGTATGGGCGGAAGCGAGGAGCCATATGCGCCCCTTGCCCCGCCCTTGCAGTGGCAAAGCGATGGTGAAGGGAGCCACCGCTTTCACCGACCGAACCCACCACCCTTTGGCATTACGGTTGAGTTCGTGAGCGACTGCCGCCAGCATGAAACTGTCAACGAGCATAGGAGGCTCACCACGCGCTTCGCTCGTTCAGGAAGGCGATGTCTTCGTCGCTGAGGCGGAACCCGGAGGCAGCCACCGTTTCTTCCAGTTGGGCGATGCTGGAAGCACCGATGATAGCAGCGCTGACGATGGGCAGCCGCAGAACCCACGCCAAAGCGATATGGCTGAGGGGGCGTCCATGCTTCTGCGCCAGTTCCTTGACCGATTTCCAAATGCGGCTCTCTCGCTCCCTGACGGTTTCGCTTTGTCGGTCTCGGGGCGCTCGTGCCCAAAAAACGGGCGGGTTTGTGGGCATCGGGTCTTTGGCGAGGAAGCCACCCCCTAAGGGGCTGTAAGCGAGGATGCCCACTTGCTCTGATTCGCACAGCGGGATAAGTTCAGGCTCAATGCTGCGGTCTAACAGGTTGTAGCGCACTTGATTAGTCTCAAAACGCGCCCACCCGTTTTTGTCCGAGAGCCACAGGGACTTGCAAAGTTGCCATGCCGAAAAGTTGGAGCAACCGATATAAAGCACCTTACCGGCGCGCACCAAATCGTCCAGTGCCCGCAAAGTTTCATCCAGAGGGGTGTGGGCGTCCCACCAGTGGACTTGGTAAAGGTCAATGTAGTCCGTCTGCAAGCGGCGCAGACTGGCTTCCACTGCGCGGACAATGTGGTATCGGCTGAGCCCTTCATCGTTCTTGCCTTCACCCATCTTGCCCCGCACTTTGGTCGCCAGCACCACTTGGTCTCGCACACCTTTAATGGCCTTGCCCAAAATCTCTTCCGCCCGACCACCCACATAGATATCCGCCGTGTCAAAGAAGTTGACCCCCACATCCATCGCCCGATGCACCAACTGAATGGCTTCCTGCTCGTCAGCGGGCTTGCTGCCCAAGTGGGCACAACCAAAGGCAATTTCGCTTACCCAAACGCCTGTCCGTAAGAGCCGTCGGTATTCCAAGACCCTTCACTCCTTTCCGTTCCGAACTTGTTGCCGCCACAATTTTGGCAGCCACAGACTGCTTCCGGAAAAGCGAGGGATAACAAATGAGCATTAGAGTTGGCATTGCGGGTGTGGGTCAGTAACTATCCCGATCTCCATCGCATCGCTTTGTGCAATGTGAATTCAGAGCGGCTTGTCGCTTGTGCTCACCAGTTCGGCATTTCCGAAACCTACAACTCGCTGGATGAGATTTTCCGCAGTGATTTGGACGCATTGGCAATTTTCACGCAACTTGGCGATACCAGCGAGGGATGAAGGATGGAGCGACCAAAGTTGAGCATCATTGTGCCCGTCTATAATGAGCGGGCGACAGTGTTGACCGTTTTGGAGCAGGTGCGGAGGTTGCCCGTGAGCAAGGAAATCATCGTCGTGGAAAACTGCTCCACCGACGGGACGCGAGAGTTGTTGGCGAATTATGAAGCCCCTGAGGTGCGGATCGTGTTGCAGGCAAAGAATTTGGGCAAAGGGACTTCCGTCAAGTTGGGCATCGCGATGGCGAAGGGCGAGTGGGTCATCATCCAAGATGCTGACTTGGAATACGACCCGAACGACATCTTGCGGTTGTTGGACTTCGCCGAACGAACGAATTCGGTGGCAGTGTTCGGTTCGCGCTTGTTGACGGGCAACCCGCAAGGGATGTGGGCGTTTTACATGGGGCGTGTAGTGCTCAATTTGATTTTTCGGCTCCTTTTCGCCACCACGACGACCGATGTAGCGACTTGCTACAAATTGGTGCGCGCTGAGATTGCCAAACAATTGCGGCTTTTTTGCAGTGGGTTTGATTTGGACTTTGAGTTGGCATCGGCGCTGCGGCGATTGGGTTACCCGATTGCCGAAGTGCCCATTTCCTACAGACCGCGCACGGTGGCGGAGGGCAAAAAAATTCGCCCCATGGACGGTTTGCGCGCCATCGCTACCATGCTGCGGGTGCGACTAACATCACGGCAGAGTTTGTTGCGCAGAGGGGGGAAGTGAGATGGGCAAGCCCATCGTGAGCGTTTCAGGCATTCGTGGCATTGTCGGGGAAACGCTGCTTCCCGAAGAGGCCCTTCGTTGGTCGCTGGCGTTTGGGACGATGGTCAATGGCGGCACAGTGGTGCTGGGGCGCGACACGCGCCCATCGGGCGAATGGCTCAAAGGGGCTGTCCTTGCAGGACTTCTCTCCGCTGGTTGCAAGGTGATTGACTTGGGCATTGTGCCGACCCCGACCTTACAGCTTTCCGTCCAACACTGGCAAGCGGACGGTGCCGTCGCCATCACCGCTTCCCACAACCCCGTTGAGTGGAACGCCCTCAAGTTTTTTGAGCCGTCAGGCATGTATCTGGATGCCGAAGGGCTGAAGCGGTTGCGAGGGATTTACGAGAAAGGCGAATTTCGCCGTGCCCGTTGGAACGAAGTAGGGCAAATCCAGCAAGATGCGACCGCCCTTGACCGCCACATTGAGCGCATCCTGACTTGCGTGGATGTAGAGGGCATTCGTGCCCGCCGCTTCCGAGTCGTCATTGATTGCGTCAATGGGGCGGCGTGTTTTATCTCCCCGCGCCTCTTGGAGCGGTTGGGCTGCGAGGTCATCCCGCTGTTTGCCGAGCCGACGGGCATCTTCCAACGCAACCCCGAACCTATTGCGGAAAACTTGACAGAGTTGTGCCAAGTGGTGCGGGAGAAAAAGGCGGATGTCGGGTTCGCTCACGATGCCGATGTAGACCGATTAGCCATCGTAGCGGATGGCGGCGAAGCGTTGGGCGAAGAGACCACTTTGGTGCTGGTAGTTTACCATGTGTTGGCGAATAAAGAGCGAGGTCCTGTCGTGACCAACTTGTCCACCACGATGGCGGTGGACGAAGTAGCCCGTGAGTTCGGCGTCCCCGTTTACCGAACGCCAGTGGGCGACATCAATGTGAGCAAGCGGTTGAAGGAAGTGGGCGGTGCTGTCGGAGGTGAGGGCAACGGCGGTGTCATTTACCCACGCATCCAATATGCCCGCGACGCCATCGCCGCTTTAGCGCTCGTGTTGGAGTTCCTAGCGATGCACGATGCG
>Ga0209993_10017_pt1 | contig 32031 bp, 23 predicted proteins | sample Antgeofumaro1A2A_FD_188082 | JGI IMG/M metagenome (GOLD analysis project Ga0209993, IMG submission 188082) | Geothermal fumarole subsurface microbial communities from Mt. Erebus, Antarctica - 1A2A (SPAdes) (version 2) | ecosystem: Environmental > Terrestrial > Volcanic > Fumaroles | place...
GCCCGACGAAAAGTTGCCCCTCGTCGTCGTCCGCTTTGATGACCGCACCATCGGCGAGAAGCGATTGGCATTGGAATTTGCCCCACTGGAAGAGGCGTAGGGCAGGTGCGCTACAGTTTAAATGCGTCCAAAACCTGAAACCGAGCGGGGTGGGGCAGCCATGAAGAATGCCGAAGTGGTCGCCATGCTGGAGGAGACTGCCGACTTGATGGAGATTGCGGGGGAAAACCCTTTCAAAGCTAGGGCTTATCGGCGAGCAGCGGAAGCCATCGCAGCCCTTCGCGAGCCGATTGAAGAGTTAGCGCGCCAAAAGCGCTTGTCGGCAATAGAAGGCGTTGGCGAAAGTATTGCTCGGGACATCACCGAATTCCTACAACGGGGCACCACGACCCGCTTAGAGCAACTCCGCACCAAATACCCACCCCAACTTCGGACTTTGCTGGAAATTCAAGGCGTCGGTCCGCGCACCGTCGCCCTGCTTTACGACCGCTTGAAAATTACCACCGTGGACGAATTGGAGGAAGCCGCCAAGGCGGGGAAGTTGACAAAATTGCCGGGAATGGGGGAGCAGAAAGTCCGAAACATTCTGGAAGGCATTCAACTATGGCGGCAACAACAAGGGCGAGTTCCCCTCTCCATCGCCCTTGACATCGCCGAAGGCATCGTGGCTGCCCTTCGGGAATTGCCCGAAGCAAAGCAAATCTTGCCTGCTGGCAGCCTGCGCCGATGGAAAGAGACGGTCGGCGACCTTGACATCTTGGTCGCTACCCGCAACAGCAAGCCTATCATGGACAGATTTGTCAGTTTGCCTGAAGTGGAGAAAGTGCTGGCGCACGGAACCACTAAGTCCAGCGTCCTGATGCAGAATAACTTGCAGGTAGACTTGCGGGCTGTGGAGCCGGAAAGTTTTGGGGCGGCTGCTCAATACTTCACAGGCTCCAAAGCCCACAACATCGCCTTGCGCAACCTCGCCCTTAAAAAAGGCTTGACAGTCAACGAGTATGGGGTTTTCCGCGAAGCGACAGGCGAAAAGGTGGCGGGGGAGACGGAAGAAGGGGTTTACGAAGCCATCGGGTTGGTGTGGATACCGCCCGAACTGAGGGAAGACCGAGGGGAACTGGAAGCGGCTGAGGGTGGTGCTCTCCCCCGTCTCGTCACCCTGCAGGATATTCGTGGGGAATTGCACAGCCACACGAAATGGAGCGACGGGTTCAACACGGTGGAAGAGATGGCGCTAGCAGCGATGGAGCTTGGCTACGAATACCTCGCCATCACTGACCACTCCCCGCCGATGGGTTGGGGCGTTAAACCCGATGACTTCCGCAAACTCCTCCGCGAAATCCGCACCGTCAGCGACCGATTGGGGTTTCCCATCCTCGCTGGCATTGAAGTGGACATTGCTCCTGATGGCTCCCTCTACATGGACGAGGACATCCTCCGCCAATTGGACATCGTGATTGCGTCCGTTCACTCGGCGATGAGGATGGACATAGACGCCATGACCAGGCGCATCTTGACTGCGATGGAAAACCCGCTGGTGCACGCGATCGGTCACCCGACAGGGCGGCTTATCAACCAACGCCCTCCCTATGAGGTTCGGATGGATGCCCTCATTGACAAAGCCCTCAAAGTGGGGGTGGCGCTGGAAATTAACGCCTCACCAGAGCGGCTGGACTTGAACGATGAGAACGCACGGGCTGCCAAAGAAGCAGGTGTTCTGCTGCTCATCGGCACGGATGCCCACCGACGGGAGCACTTGTCCTTCATGCGCTTCGGTGTGGCTGTTGCCCGTCGGGCATGGTGCGAGCCTGAGCACATCCTCAACACGCGCCCTTTCGCTGCCTTGCGGGATTGGCTCACAAGACGGCGCTCATAAGGCGATGGTGTCATGCATGGGGGTCCCACGAAAGCCGCAGGAGATGAAAGGGGTTTCAGGCAAATGAAGGCGCCACTTGCAGAACACCTTGCCGTTCGGGTGCGGGATGTGTGGAAAGTGTTCCGAACCTACCACGCAGTGCCTCGCACCTTGAAGGAAGCCGTCCTTTCCTTTAGGCGATGGAAGCCTGCCGAAGTGACTGCCCTGCGGGGCGTCAGCCTTGACATTTCCTTTGGTGAGATTGTGGGGATTGTGGGGCGAAACGGGTCGGGCAAAACAACCCTCCTTGCCATCATCGCAGGCATTTACCAACCAACCAGTGGGAGCGTGGAAACTTTCGGGCGCGTGGTGGCATTGTTGGGAGTGACGGGCGGCTTCCATCCTGAATTGACCGCCGAAGAAAACTTGCTTTTCGTCGGCACGGTCTTGGGCATTCCTCTGGCGGAGATGCGGCGGCGCTTGCCTTTCGTTTTTGAGTTCGCCGACTTGACAGGATTTGAACACGCACCAATGCGCACATACTCCTTGGGCATGACGGTTCGCCTCGGGTTTGCGTTAGGCATGCATGTGGACGCTGACATCTTCCTCGTGGACGAGCAATTGCAAAGCACCGATGCTGCCTTCCAACGGAAAGCTTTGCGCACCCTTCAACGGTTGCGCGAGCAAGGGAAAGCCATCCTTTTGGTCACCCACGAATTGGCGTGGGTCACCGAAATCGCCACGCGGGCTGTTTGGTTGGACAGGGGCGAAATTCGCCTTCTCGGCCATCCCGAAGAAGTTGTTGCTGCCTACCTCCAAGAGAGCCAACAGCCCGTCGCCGATCACCAGTGAAGGAACAGTGGCTCTTCCGTGACGGTCAAGGAGAGTTGCCCTCTTCTCGGACGGAGCAAGCGACTATTGCCCATCAAATCCGTCCCAGTGACTGATTTCGTCAAAACAGCAACGCTTACTTTCTGTTTCCCTTCAAGTGACCAAATCGCCCAAACTTCCCCCGTCTCGCCAGCGAACACCAAGCCCACTGTCCCTTCGCCCACATCCAATTGCCGCACGAAGCGCTTGCGATGCAACATTCGCGCCATCGTGTGGAAAGCAGCGTAAGCGACTTTGGGAGAGCCGTCAAAACGAATGAGCCCAAAGTTGTGCTCGTTGTAGGTGGGGTCTTCACCGTCGTCTTGAAAGTCGTAAACGAAGAGGCGCTCTATGAAGGGAAGGGTCAGTGCCCAAAGGCAAGTGCGAACGATGTAAGCGGCAGAAAGCCATTGAGGCGTCCCGCCCGTGATGTGGGTCGGGTAGCCAAACTCCGTCAGCCAGACTTTCAAGTGACCTGCACCATACTTGTCCAACAACCCTTTGAGGCGTCGCAATTCGCCCACAAAATCGCTTGCTTCAGGTGAGCGGGGATAGCGGTAAGGGTGGACAGAGAGGGCATCCATGAACTTTCCGCCCCCTCGCTTTAGCACTTCCTCAATGAAGCCCCAATCTGTGCCCGCCGTGCAAACACCCACGACCGTCGCTTTCGGGTCGGTTGCTTTGACCGTTTCGTAAACGACTTGCAACAAGCGAGTGTAATGGTCGGGGTTAGGCTTAGGTTGCCAGAAGCCAATGTTAGGCTCATTCCAAACCTCCCAATGACGGCAAATGCTCCCATAGTGCGCCATCAACGCCCGACAATAACGGGCGAAGGCGGCACGCCCTTCCTCGGTGTGGGGCGCTAAACCTTCGTCGTAATGCGGGTTGGCGTAGTTGAAGATGATGAGGGGACGAATGCCCAGCCGACCAGCAACTTGCATGTAGGTGTCGTAGTAGTCGGGGAAAGCGAATTGGCCTTTTTCGCGTTCCACATTGCTCCAGTAAAGTTCGTCGCGAATCCACACTGCTCCCATCCGCTTGATGAGCTTGAGCGTCTCAGGAACTTTGTGCTTGAACTGCCCGAAATGGGTGCAAACGCCGAAAGGACTTTCGTCCCAAACAGGCGCTGGCTCTGGCAACCAGCAGATTGATTGGCGGAAGGTTTGCTCGCCAACTTGACTTTCCACGAACCAAACCCCAAAGCCCGATAGCCGCAGTGGCAAGGCGCGCTCAAAAGGTTTATCGGGAGCAACAGTCACTTTCCCGCGCCACAGCAACCGCACAAACTCTTCGCGATGATTGAGCAACCGCACCACCACTTCCACTGTTGTCGGCTCTTTGGCAGTCACGCGGAGAGTGCCGCTTTGCGTGTCCTCGTTGCCCCAAAAGTAGCCCCATTGCTTAGCGGGCAGAAATTGCACTTCCACCTTCCTCGCCTCCTCGCCGTATTCCGCTGTTACTGCATCAAAAGCGACGACCCCCTGCGACGGTCGGACGAGGCTATCCAGCACGATGCTGAAGAAGGTGATGGGGAAGTCAAGGCGTCCGTTGCCGTCCCCACCCCAATGCCCGTGAGGCGTGTCAAGGTGCGTCCAGCAGAGACGCCACCCGAGAAAATGCAGGACCGTCAAGTCATACTGGTGCCACTCGCCCTTTGCGTCCACGAAGCGCAACCGCACAATGTTGCCCGACCCATCCCCACGCACCGCCACCAAGATGCGGTGCGGTTTCTCGGTCAACGAATGGGGTGCGATGACCTCCAAATACTGCAACCCGCTGACCCGCTCAAAGCGGTAGCGCAGCTGAGCACACCGCTTGCCTTCGTAAGGTTTCTTTTCGCTTAACCACACTTGCGATTGGGGGTGAACTTGCATCCCGCCCAAGCGCAACTCCTTCGGTTGCTCAAAATCCTCCACCACGACCTGTTGCGGCATTCCCACCAGCATGCCCATCACCAACCACAGCCACACAGGGTGTCACCTCCCCTTGCGCTCCAACTTGTCAACCTTCCTCCAACGCTTCCCCCAGCATTTGCTCCAACTTCGCTTTTCCGACGACCATCCGAACCTGCTGTTCCACGAACTCGGTGATGATTTCCTCCTCTCTCAGGACGGCAATGTAGCGGCGCAATTCCTCAATGCGTTGGTCAAGGTCGGGATACTCTGCGATGCCTTTCGCCTTCATCTCCAGCAACTTCTCCAAGCGCTCCTCCAACGCCTCCCGCCACTGACGCCATTGTTCGGCGCGGGGGTGTCCCTCCAGCACTTCTTCAATCAGGCGCTCAATTAGTGTCTCGTCATCCCAGTTGACTGACAGCGAAGTTGTTTGCGGCTCGCCCATCCTGTTATCACCCGACAAAATTTTGACAAGCCTGAACGCATGAGGAGACGTAGCGGACGGTGTTGAAAGTTGCGGGTGATGGCAATGGTTCGGGCGCGAGTGTTGAGCGCTTTAGCAGGCATCCCGTTGGTGGCGTTAGTGGTTTGGGTTGGGGGATTGCCGTTTACCCTCGCTGTGCTGGCACTGGCGCTGCTGGGGTTGTGGGAGTTAATGCGGGCGATGCGGCGAATGGGGAAGGAAGTTGCCAAAGAAGTGGCAATAGCGGGAGTGATCGCTGTCGTCTTGAGCGCTCACCAATGGCACGACCAACCGCTGACTTTGATGGGAGCGTGGGCTTTTCTTTGGTGGGCGACCGTGTTGGGAAGCATGGGAGCGTTCGTCTTTCGGTCTGCGAGAGCACCTGCAACCCTTCCGTTGGGCGACCGCCTTTTCGGAGTGGCGGCAACAGTGTTCTGCATCGGCTACTTAAGTTTGTTCGCTTTCCTTGTTTTGCTACGCCATTTTTTCGTTTCGGTAACCGACCGTCTTTATCCCGTTGGGCGCGATTTGGTTTTTCTGGTGCTCGCCAGCGTTTGGATGACAGACAGTGTGGCTTTCTTTTTCGGGCAAAAATTCGGTAAGCGCCCTTTGGCGCCGCAAGTGAGCCCCGGCAAGACGCTGGAAGGTTCCCTCGCAGGCATGTTGGCGGGGTTCGTGACGGCGTGGCTTTTCGCATGGCTGTTGGTGTCTCTAGGGAAGTCGGAAAACGTCAGGCAAGTTTGGCTTTCCCTTGCCCGTCCCGTTCCGTTTGCATTGCTGGCGTTGGCATTGGGTACGGTTGGGCAATTGGGCGATTTGGGGAAGAGTGTGCTCAAACGCGATTTGGGCATTAAGGATTTCGGAGCGCTCGTCCCCGGTCATGGTGGCGTGTTAGACCGATTTGACAGCCTTCTTGCCACCGCCCCTCTTGCCTTCCTTTACGCCCGCTGGGTGCTGGGATGAAGGCTTACCCTGACAAAAGTTTTCGGAACTGACCGACACTTAACGGGAAACGGCATGCTACATTTTAGCATTGGAGGTGAACCCATTCGTGCCTTATCGGGTGTTGGTCGCTGACCCGTTAGAGGAAGCCGGCATTGCGCTAATGCGGACGATGGCGGAGGTGGATGTCCGCACCAAATTGAGCGAGGACGAACTTTGCCAAGTAGTGGGCGATTACGACGCCCTTGTCGTTCGCAGTGGGACGAAAGTGACCCGTCGGGTTATAGAGAACGGAGTCAAACTGCGGGTTATTGGGCGCGCGGGGGTAGGAGTGGACAACATTGATGTGGAAGCGGCAACGGAACGCGGCATCTTCGTGGTCAATGCGCCTTCTGCTCTCACTACGGCGACCGCCGAGCACACCTTCGCTTTGCTCTTGGCGCTCCTACGAAAAATCCCGCAAGCCTTTGCCTCCTTACGGGAAGGGAAGTGGGAACGGACGAAATTTGTCGGCACCAAGTTGGAAGGCAAAACCATCGGCATCATCGGTTTGGGGCGCATTGGCACGCAGGTAGCGCGCTACGCCAAAGCCTTCGGGATGCGGGTCATCGGGTGTGACCCCTTTATTTCCGAAGAGCGCGCCCGCCAGTTGGGCATTGAGTTGCGGGAATTGGACACCCTCCTTCGGGAAGCCGAGATTGTCACCATCCATGTGCCCTTGACGAAGGAGACGCAACGAATGATTGACGCCCATGCCATCTCGTTGATGAAGGACGGGTCTGTTTTGGTCAACACTTCGCGGGGCGGTGTGGTGGACGAGGAAGCCCTTTACCAAGCCCTTGTTTCTGGTAAGTTAGCGGGAGTAGCCTTGGATGTGTTTGAGCACGAGCCACCGAAGGAAGGGACGAGCAGTTTTAAACTGCTCCAACTGGATAATGTGGTCGCAACGCCCCACTTGGGTGCTTCGGCGCGGGAAGCGCAGGAAGAAGCCGCTGTGGAAGTTGCCAAGCAAGTATTGGCAGTCTTGCGTGGGGATTTCCCCACGACGGCTGTCAACATCCCTGCCCTCCCCACTGACTTGCTCAGGGCTTTGCGTCCCTTCATGGACCTCGCAGACCGAATGGGACGCTTTTTGAGCCAATTGGCGCGCGGGCGCGTGGAAAAAGTGCGGCTGCGATATGCCGGTCAATTGGCAGAAGTGGAAACGGAGCCGATTACCCGTGCCTTCCTGAAAGGTTTGATGGAAATGCGGTTGCCAGAGACAGTCAATTTGGTCAATGCTCCCGCATTGGCGCGCTCGCGGGGCATTTTCGTCACAGAAGAGCGGAGCACTCAACCGACGGACTACGCTTCTCTCATCACCGCCACCGTCCAAACCAACCAAGAAGAGCGCACGGCTTCTGGCACCCTCTTTCACGGCGAAGCTCAGCGCATCGTCCAAATTAACGGTTATCGGGTGGATGTCTCGCCGGAAGGGCACGCCATCGTGGTGGAACAAATTGACCGCCCCGGCATCATCGGGCGGGTAGGAACTTTGCTGGGGCAACAAGGCATCAACATCGCCTTCATGCAAGTGGGACGAAAGGAAATTGGGGGGCACGCGGTGATGGTCATCATGGTGGACACCCCTGCCCCACCCGAACTTTTGGCGCAAATAAAAAACGCCCACGATGCCATCTTGGATGTCCACCAAGTGGACTTCGGTCCGCCGTTAAAACCGTGAAGGGCAGAGCTAATATGGGTGTCTTCCGCTACCCTGTCGCCCTTTACAGCCTTGACCGAACCTGCTTGCCTAACGGTTGGTGCCAGGGGAAGCACGGCTGATGACCAAACTCTTTGGGAAAGGGGTAACGGCGGTGGCGAAGCGTGAGCCGTTGATTTTACTCAGCAATGACGACGGCGTTCACGCTCTTGGCTTGTTGCACCTGAAACGAGCGATGAAGGAGATCGGTGAAGTATTGGTGGTGGCGCCTGACCGTCCCCGAAGTTCGTGCAGCCATGCCATCACCCTTCACAAGCCCTTACGCCTTTTTGAGGGGCGCGATGCCGATGGGGACATCATTTATGCTTGCAACGGAATGCCTGCCGATTGTGTCGTGTTGGGCGTCCGTGTCCTATGTCCGCGTCTGCCTGATTTAGTCATCGGAGGCATCAACGACGGTCCGAACTTGGGGGACGATGTGATTTACTCCGGCACAGTGGCAGTGGCGCGGGAAGCCGCCTTGGAAGGTTGCCGCGCTTTCGCTCTCTCGGTGGCAGGCTTTGAAAACATCCACTACGAGACGGCAGCCTTCGTGGCGCAGTGGCTTGCCAAGCAACTGTTGAAAGTGGAACTTCCTTTAGGCGTCTTTCTGAATGTGAATGTGCCTAACCTGCCCCGTAGGAAGTTAAAGGGGCTGCGCATCACCCGGCGCGGCTTCAAGCACTATGTGGGGCTTCCGGAAAAGCGCACCGACCCGCAAGGGCGCCTTTACTTTTGGCGCGGCTCTGAGCGACCCATCAGTGAACCGCTCCCCGGCACGGATGTGGGCGAAGTGGAGCAAGGTTTCGTTTCCGTCACCCCCTTTCATGTGGAAGCGACTTTCACGCCTCTTATGGATGCCCTTCACTCATGGGAACGCTCTTTCGCTAAGGCTCTCTCCCGCCGAGGGTGAGGGACGATGTCGCCCGAATGGAAGGAGCGAATGCGGAAGCAATTGCTGGCGTGGTTTGCCCGACACGGACGGAATTTGCCTTGGCGCCAAACAACCGACCCTTACGCCATCTTGGTGAGCGAGTTTCTCTTGCAACAAACAACGGTGGAAGCCGCTTTGCCCTACTTCCATCGCTTCCTGCAAAAGTTTCCTACCCTCCACGACCTGGCAGGGGCATCGCCCAACGAAGTTTTGGAAGCGTGGGCGGGGTTAGGTTACTACGCCCGAGCGCGCCACCTCCTTGAAACGGCTCGGCGGATTGTGTGTCACTTTCAAGGCAAAGTTCCTTCCGACCCTGAAACGCTTCAGAAATTGCCGGGCATCGGGCGCTATACTGCTGGCGCAATTGCCAGCATCGCTTTTGGGCGCAAAGTGCCTGCCCTTGACACGAATGCTATCCGCGTGCTCGCGCGTTTGTTGGGATGGAAAGGCAACCCTAAACAGGCTGCCTTCCAAAAGCGACTTTGGGAAGTTGCGGCTGACTTGCTCCCTGATGATGCTCCCGGTGCGTTCAACCAAGCCTTGATGGACTTAGCGGCTTTAGTATGTCTTCCAGAAGCCCCCAAGTGCCATGCTTGCCCGCTGTGGGAGTTATGTGCGGCTTTCGCTTCAGGAAAGCCAGAGCAATTTCCCACCTCCCCACAAAAGCGACAGTGGCAAGAACGAAGGGAGGTGGCATGCGTGATTTGGCGAGACCAATGGGTGCTGGTAGGGCGGCGGCAGGAAGGGTGGTGGGAGGGGTTATGGGAATGCCCACGCGGGCAACTCTCCCCTCACGAAAACCCCTTGACAGCCGCCGAACGACTGGCGCATCATGCTGGTTTAGAAGTCGCCGTTGAAGCCGTCCTGACAACTTTGAACCACACAGTGCTCACCTATCGCATTCACTTGATAGCAGTGCGCTGCCGTTACCTTGCGGGGGAAGCCCGATGGAGCGGTTATGAGCCTTTGTGCTGGGTGACTTTGGAAGAAGCACAAAACCTCCCTTGCCCTGCCCCTCAGCGAGAATTGCTGGCATGGCTCGTAACTGAGCAGGCTTATGGAAGGCAAGGAAGTCTCTTTTGAGACCCCTCCCCGCCTTGCACCCCTTGACGGTTCACACATCAAAGTAGAGGTAGAACTCGTAGGGATGGGGGCGGATGTTGACCTCGTCTGCCTCCTTGCGCTTCAGGGAAATCCACACTTCCAATACATCGCGGGTGAAGACATCGCCTCGGAGCAGGAACTGGTGGTCTTCCTCCAAAGCGTCAAGGACGGCGTGAAGGGAGCCGGGCAGCGACTTAATGGCTTTTTGCTCTTCTGGCGGCAAGTCGTAAAGGTTCTTGTCTATCGGCTCGCCAGGGTCAATGCGGTTGAGAATTCCGTCCAAGCCAGCCAATAGCATTGCGGCGAATGCCAAGTAGGGGTTGCAGGACGGGTCAGGGGGGCGAAATTCAATTCGCTTAGCGCGCGGGTCACGAGAGTAAACGGGAATGCGAACACAGGCGGAGCGATTTCGTCGCGAGTAAGCAATGTTGACAGGGGCTTCGTAACCAGGAACTAAGCGTCGGTAAGAGTTAGTGGTGGGGGCGCAAAAGGCCAAAAGGGAAGGGGCGTGGCGAAGAAGACCGCCAATGTAGTAGCGGGCAATCTCGGAGAGTTGAGCGTAGCCACGCTCATCGTAAAACAGGTTGGTCTCGCCCTTCCACAAACTTTGGTGCGTGTGCATCCCGGAACCGTTGTCGCCGAAGAGGGGCTTGGGCATGAAAGTGGCTACCAAACCGTGTTGACAGGCGACCATCTTGACGATGTATTTGTAGATTTGCAACTTGTCCGCCATCCGAACCAAGGTGTCGTATCGCAAGTCAATTTCGCACTGACCGCCCGTCGCTACTTCATGGTGATGCACTTCCACCGGCACACCGGCTTTTTCTAGCGCCAGCACGATTTGGGAGCGGACATCCTGTAGCGTGTCCGAAGGGGGGACAGGGAAGTAGCCTTCCTTGTGGCGAATTTTGTAGCCCAAGTTAGGTTGCTCGTCCCGACCGCTGTTCCAAATCCCTTCTCGGCTATCCACACGGAAGAAGCCCTCGTTCGCCTTGTAATCGTAGCGGACATCGTTGAACAAGAAGAACTCCGCTTCAGGTCCCCAGTAACTTCGGTCGGCAATTCCTGATGCGACCAGAAACTGCTCGGCTTTCTTGGCGATATAGCGGGGGTCGCGGCTGTAAGGTTCACGGGTCACGGGGTCGTAGACATCGCAAATGAGCACCAGCGTCGGCACTTCCAGCGTCGGGTCAATGAACGCCGTGTCGGGGTCAGGAATGAGGAGCATGTCGCTTTCGTGAATTTCCTGAAAGCCCCGAATGGACGAACCGTCAAAGCCAATTCCCTCCTCAAACAACTCCTCCGTCAACTCTCGGACGGGAACGCTGAAGTGTTGCCAAGTTCCGGGCAAATCGGTGAACCGTAAGTCCACGATTTGCACCCCGGCTTCCCGCGCCATGCCAATGACTTCCTTCGGCGACTTCGTGTTACGCTGCGCCACAACTCATCCCTCCTTGCCAAAGTTTTTTCGTCAGGCTTCGCGCATTTCAAACTCAGGGTAGGCAGTGATGCCGTAAAGGCGCTGATCCAAGCCAACGAATTCGTCCATTGGCAAGGGGCGCAAAAGCCCCAAACTCGCCAGCAACTTCCCGGTAAGCCACACTGCTAATAAGCCTAACCCAAAGGAGATGAGCCAACTGACAAGCCCAACGCCGAATAGTCTTTCTCGCCACAACCATTGCCCCACCAAACCGACCAACGGGGCAATCCCTTCGGCTGCCACAATCCCCACCGGGTCGTCCACAAAATGCCTGTCAAGGGTCAGCGAGAAAGAGATAGCAAGAGCGCCAGTGACAAGCCCTACGAATGCGACAGGAAGGAACGAAACGCCTCCAACGGCGAGTCCTGCAATCAATCCCGCCCAAAAGGCTGTGAAGGCGAAAGAAGGGTCTGTTTTGCCAAACCGCCACTTCGTCCATACCAAAGCACTCAGCCAAGCCACAAAAGCGCTAAGGGTGGCACTTTCCCATAAGGGAGCGGAGAAGGCGCGTGCGCCCAACCACAAGAGAAACATGCCCGCTCCTGCCAGCGAAAGGTTGTGGGCAGGCATGGCGGCAGGGGTGCCATTGCGGCTATACCGCCCCACACGCGGTCCCGCCGCCAACAACGCCCCAAAGGCTGCTCCTCCTGTTAAGGCGTGGACAGACCACAAAGCAGCGTAGTCCGGCAACCAGAAGGCAACCAACCAATCCCGCACCCAAGCCATGCTGGCAAAAGGGTCAGGCAAGTGGACATTGGCGGCAACAGACAGCAAGCGGTCAAAACTCCACAAGAGCCGATGCAGCACGGCGACCGTTGCCCCTAAAATTGCCGCTCCGATTAGGGTCACACGGTCTCCCAGCCCAGTTGTCGTCAAAAGCGAGACAGTGCCGCCCAAAAGGGCTTCCTGCCCGCTGCCCTTGATGCTTCCCAAAAGGACGCCCACAGCGAAGGCAGTTAAGCCCTTAACAAAACTGTGAAGCGCCCCTTTAGCGCGTCCCATGCCTGCTTCCATCAAAACTGCCCCCAGAGCAAATAGCACCAACCCTTCCATCGCTCCTGTCTCCTTTTGCGTAATGGCGTAGGGGTAAAAGTCAAAAAGCCCTTTGACCGCGCACCGTGCCAAGACACGACACGGGTCAAAGGGCTCCATTGCCCCCAACGGCTCAAGCGCCCTTGCTTGAGCCGCTCAAAAGGTTATCACGCCGACGCCAAGATGTCAAGCACCATCGTTACCAAATTATCCCTCGCCGCACAAGAGCAGAGACTTTGGGTAAACCCATTGCGTTTCGGAATTGGGGAGTTAAAATTGCAGCGGTGATGGTTCGTGGTGTGGACAGTGCTTGGTTACGCTTTGCTGTCGGATTTAGCGACGGCGTTAGGGGCTGTTCCCTTCGCCTTCCTGCGGGAAGTGAACGAGCGATGGCGGGGCATCTTGACAGCCACTTCCGGTGGCATGATGGTGGCAGCAGGACTTTTTGCCCTCAACGAGGGGAAGCAGTATGGGGCGATGGGGACGGTGTTGTTGGGGCTGTTAGCGGGTGCGTTGTTCCTCGCTTGGCTGTCGCACCACCTTGAGGACCAGAGCCTTGACTTTGAGCATATGAGGGGTGCTGAGGCACGCCAATCGTGGTTGTTGCTCCTTACCCTTTTCGCTCACAGTTTCCCTGAAGGCGTCGCTATCGGCGTTGGCTTTGCAACAGGGGAACTGATGGTGGGACTCTTATTGGCTCTCGCCATCGCCGTCCACAACATCCCTGAGGGATTGGCACTCGCTTTGCCCCTGCGGGCGAAGGGTGTATCAGTGCTTAAATGTGCGTGGTATGCAATTCTGTCAAGCCTGCCTCAGCCGTTGGTTGCTGTCCCCGCTTACCTTTTGGCAAGGCAGGTTAAGCCCTTCCTGCCCTTCGGGCTCGGCTTCGCTGCTGGGGCGATGATTTTCTTGACAATGTTGGAGTTAGTGCCCGACAGCCTCACCCGAAGTAGCCGTTCCGAGTCGGCATGGGGCTTCATGGTCGGCTTGGTGTTCATGCTCCTGTTTTTCAGTCTGTTGCACTAAGGCGTCACACGAAGAGCAACTTCAGGGCTTCTAAGTCCTCCAACTTGGGCGGAATTTCTTGCTGATAGAGCGGCTTCTCCGCTAAGGCGGGGATTTGTTCTTCCAGCGTGGGCAAATCTTCATTGATGTAGAAGATGCCAATGGGGATGCGGTCACCCCATTCGTGGGCTTTCTCCCACGCCATCTGCTTGTCGTGCGGGTCATAGCTTTTGTCTTCTTCCAACTTGTAAATGCGCTCACGGAACCAGTCGTAGGTGTTGACTCGGTTGAAGATGACACACGGCTGAAAGACATCAATCAGCGCATAGCCTTTGTGTTGGATGCCTTTAGCGATTAAGTCGGCAAGGTGCTTCGGGTCGCCAGCAAAGCCTCGGGCAACGAAGGTTGCCCCTGCCGCTAAGGCGATGGCGATAGGGTTGATAGGCCACTCAATCGTCCCTTCGGGGGAGGTGCTGCTCACGAACCCTTTCATGCTGGTTGGAGCATACTGCCCTTTTGTCAAGCCGTAGACCATGTTGTTCTGGACGATGTGGGTGATGTTGATGTTGCGGCGCATGGCATGGAGCCAGTGGTTGCCGCCGATGCCGTAGTTGTCGCCATCACCGTCTACCACGATGACCACCATATCGTGGTGCGCTAATTTGAACCCTTGGGCAATGGGCACAGGGCGACCGTGCAGCGAGTTGAACCCGTTGGCACGAATATAGTCAGGCAACTTGCTGCCACATCCGATACCACTCACGAAGAAGACTTCGTGGGGGCGAAGGTTCAACTGCACCAGTGCCCGTTTGACAGCGTTCAGGATGCCGTAATCACCGCATCCAGGACACCAAGTCGGCTCTACAGGGCTTTGTAAGTTCTTCATGCTCACTTGAGCCACAGCCATTCTTAACACCTCCTAAGGTTGCGAATTAAACGCGTGCCAGCACTTCCTGAAGATGCTCCAAAATGTAGACGGGATTGAAGGGTCGTCCGTCGTATTTGCTGATGACGCCGTGAGGCTTCAAGCCCGTGTTCATACGAATCCATTGCCCCAGTTGACCTGAGTAGTTGCCTTCCACCGTGACCCAACTGCGGCACCCTTCCAAGATGTCCGCCACCCGCTCCCAATCCAACGGGTGGATGTCCACAAAGTGCAGCATGTTTGCCCGAAAGCCGTTTTGATTAAGCAAATCTACTGCCTCGCGGACGGGACCGTAGGACGAGCCCCAACAAACAAGGGTGACTTCCGCATCTTCTGGACCGTAGAACTCTGGCAGCCGCATGTCGTTTTGGGCAGCCACCTCTAACTTCTTCATTCGCTTCTGCACCATCCTGTTGCGGTTGTCCGCTCGTTCTTCCCAATCAATAAAGCCTTCGGGCAAGTGCTCTTCGCCAGCGACCGAATAAACGGCTTTGGGATGTCCGGGGGGGATGCGTAAGGAGATGCCATCCTCGGTGAACTCGTAGCGGTAGTAACCATCCTTGACGGCGGCTTCAATCTTTTCGTGTTGGTGAGGCAAGAGGAGTTTTCCTCGGTCAATCTCTGCAGCAACCTTGGCAAAATCCAGCACTTTTGGCTCAATGGCACGAAGGGAGTTCGCCAAGAAGTTGTCGGTGAAGAGGATGACGGGCATTTGATATTTTTCGGCAAGGTTGAAAGCCCGCGCCATCTCATAGAAGCACTGCTCAATGGTTCCGGGCGCCAACACGGCACGAGGGAATTCACCGTGTCCAGCGTGAAGGGCGAAGAGCAAATCTTCCTGTCCTGTGCGGGTGGGCAAACCAGTGGCAGGTCCGGGACGCTGGGCTAAGACGACCACGACAGGAGTTTCGGTGGAACCGGCAAGGCTTAGGGATTCCACCATCAGGCTGAACCCTCCGCCAGAAGTGCATGCGAAAGCGCGAACGCCGGCATGGGCAGCCCCAATGCAGTGAAGCAGCCCCGAAATCTCGTCCTCGCTTTGTCGGACAACGATGCCGAACCGTCGGGCTTGGGCACACATGAACTCAAACAGGCTGGATGCCGGCGTCATTGGGTAACTGGCAACGAATTTGCACCCTGCCGCCAACGCCCCTAACCCTAAGGCTTGGTTGCCGTTAATGACCATTCGTTTGGGTGCATTAGGGATGGGCTCCAGTTTCCATTCAAACAAGGGAGCGTAGCGCTTACGGGCTTCCTCAAAGGCTGCATTGGCGACCCGAATGTTGCGCTCGGCAATCTCTGAACCCTTTCGGCGTCCGAAGTTGTCGCGAATGACCTGCTCAATGTAGGTGAGGTCAAACTCCATGACCCCTGCCGCAGCGGCGACGGCGGCGGTGTTCATCATCAATTTGTTGCCGCCCACTTCCTCCGCAATCCTCAGCAGGGGCATCGGCATAGGGATGACGCCCTGCGCCTTGATGGCTTCCTCATCCACCTTGAAGCCTTCCTCGTAAATAATGCCGCCACCCTCCACGACTTCCGGCAGGTGTTCCTCTACAGTCCGCTCGTCAAAAGCAATCAGCAGTTGGATTTGCGGCTCGTGGGAATAAAGTTGTCGCTCCGCCACGCGCACTTGATACCAGTTGTGTCCGCCGCGAATGCGGGACATGTAGTCCTGAACGCCGAAGATGTAAAGCCCTGCTCGGGCAATGGCTTTCGCAAAGCCCATGCCCGATGATTCTACACCTTGCCCCGCTTCACCGCCCAGTTTGATGTTGACATTGTTCTTGATCATCGGAAGCGCCCTCCTTTTCGTCAACGGCTTGGCGTAATCGGAAGAGGCGTTCACAATTATGATGCTGCTGTGGGATGGAAGGAAAGATGACTGCCGTCAACCTTTGACGAACCTGACGAAGGGGGCGGGTGGGGCTTCGCTCAATTGTCGCCACACCCGCCATGCTTTGCTTTCGGCTTCCAAGTGGTAGCGAAAGTGGGCGCGCAGCAAAAGCAAGGCTTGTCGCCACCCTTCAAAGCGCAAATGCAAGGTTTCCATCAAGCGGGGTTGTTGCCACAAGACACGGAGGGCTTGAAGCACTGCTAACGGAGTAGTCTGGGCATCGGCAGGTGCCCGCAATTGTTGACACCGCTCACAAACGCTGCCGCCCGCCGATGGGGCAAAGAAAATGGGTTCTTTGTCAAGGGGAGACTCGCACAGGGCACAGTGAAGGAAGTAGGGCAGCCAACCCAGATGTCCCAGAAGGCGCACTTGCACTGTCGCTAACCATTTCATCACCAAAACGCCTTCCTCCAGCCGTTCGCAAAACCAAACCATCTCGTCAAACAAGTCCGCTTCAGGCACCTCTGTGGGAGCGGCTAACTCCAAAAGTTCCGCCACTACGCTGAAAGCCGTCAAGGCGGGAAGGTCACAGCGAAGGCGGTGGGGCAAAGCGAGAAGGCGATAGTCGGTTACTCGGTCAAAATCACGAGCCCGCACCAGCCAAAAAGTCGCTTGAACACCTGTTTGGGTAACGGGTCCCAACCGATTTTGAGGGCGTTGCGCCCCTTGGGCTAAAGCGAAAACCTTTCCCCGTTCCCGCGTTAAGAGAACCAGCAGGCGGTCTTTCTCCCGCCACGGGCTTGCTCGTAGCACCAAACCGGTCACTCGTCCCGTTCTTTGCTCAAACCGCATGGCGATCACCGTCGCCTAACATAGCGCACTTTCGCGCGGTTGCTACAATGCTTAGGCGGTGATGGGACGATGGGTTGGGGGGAGACCTTAATGAAGGGGTTGGCGCAGCCCCTCTTTGTTTTGGGGGGCGCTTCCTTCTCGGCGTTAAGCCTGTTGAAAGGCGCTCTCTTGATTTTGCTCGTGCACTTTGCCGCTAAGGGATTGGGGCGGGCAGCGGAGCAATGGTTCCGCAGCCGCCTTGTTACCCCCGACTACACAGCAGCCATCCTCTCTCGCTGGGTCAAGATTGGCGTCTGGGTTCTTGGGCTTCTCCTCATCGCTGACTTCCTTGGCATCAAACTCAGTTCCCTCGCTTTTTTCGCTGGCGCGTTGGGAGTGGGTATTGGGTTCGGGTTGCAAACGATTGTCAACAATTTCGTAAGCGGACTAATTTTGCTGATAGAGCGCACGATGAAGGTAGGGGATGTGGTTTCCGTTTCCGGCGAAATTGGGCGCGTAGTGCACATTGGGGCACGGGCAACACTCATTGAAACCCCTCGCGGCGCCGTCATCGCCATCCCTAACACCCAGTTCATCACTGCCCCCGTGACCAACTGGACTTTGTCGGGGCACAACATCCGCCTCCACATCCCCCTCACAGTGGCGCCAGTGGACAATCCCGAAGAGTTGGAAGAACTGCTCTTGACCATCGCTCGCTCTCACCCACAAGTCCTGCCAGAGCCTCCCCCTCAGGTTTGGTTGACAAAAATCGGGGACACTTTCTCCTACGAATTGCTCGTTTGGGTGACCGACCCGATGGATGGGGCGCGACAAGTACAGCATGACCTTTACCACGCCCTCCTTCGTGCCCTTCGCGAGCGAGGCATCGCTGTGCGAGGATAGCCATCAAGGTTGGGCGGAGGCGGGCAGCAAGCGCCGACAGTGGGTGGAGTTAGCCGGGTTGTTGGAAACTTGACAGGACAGGAGTTGATGAACGGCGATGCAACTGCTTTTTGGGGGCAACTGGCTCCATCGCTTTGAGGGGCGCTTGCGCCTTTGGGCGACGAAGCCCCTTTCAGTCTGGCTTTTAACTCCACTGCGCACCCTTGCATGGGGCGGGGTGCATTTGCATCGGCATCTCCGTCCGCAACCTCCCGCCCCCTTGCCGGTTCCTATCATCAGTATCGGCAACCTCGTCCTCGGTGGAACGGGGAAAACGCCCTTGACACAATGGCTGTGCGAGCGGCTGAAGGCAATCGGAGAGCGCCCTGCCATTTTGAGTCCTTTGCCGAAAGACGCTGACGAAGTGCAGGAACATCACCTTTTCGCTCCTGTCTACTCTGGGCGCGACCGGGTGGCAAGTGCCTTGCAAGCCCTTGCCGATGGGGCAACGGTGCTCGTCTTGGACGATGGGTTTCAGTATCGGCGCTTGTGTCGGGATGTGGACATCGTGCTGTGGGATGCTACCAATTGGCTTCATCCAGCAAACCCTTTCCTTCGGGAACCCTTGACAGCCTTGCGGCGGGCAACGGCCATCGTCCTCAGCCGCTTAGATGCTGTCACACGGAAAGTCGCAGAAAAACTGCGCGATGAGTTGAACCGATGGTCAGGGACAGAGAAGGTGGTAGCGGCTTTCAGTTACGAACCCCTTCCTGTGGCGATGAAAGAAGCCCCCAAGCAGGTCATTGCTGTCACCAGCGTTGCTAACCCCCTCTACTTCGTCCACACTGCTAAAAAGGCGGGGTTTGAGGTGTTGACCCTCATTTGCTTCCCCGACCACTACCCCTTCACTTTAAGCGATGCAGCATGGGTCATTCAACAAGCGAAGCGAGTCGGTGCGCAAGCCGTCTTGGTGACTAAAAAGGATGCGGTCAAATGGCGAGATGTCTGGCAAAGCAAACTGCCCTTAGTCACCTTGACAATCCAACTGCATTGGTGGTGGGGCGAGGAGAGGTTGTGGGAAATTGTGGCAAGTCGCCTCCCCCGAAAGGGAGGCGCCCTTGCTTAGGCGTTGATTTGGGGCGAAGGAGTGTCCAAACTATTGCAGGTGAGAAGTCGCAATGTGGGGACGCTACGCAGCGGAGAGAATTATCGCACTGACTTTTTGTCAATTGGCAAGTAGGATGGCGTGGGAGCGACTTCCTCTCGCAGCGAAAGTCTTGGGGCGGTTATTGTGGTTGTCAATGCCGCGCCGTAGAGCCCTTGCCATAGACAATTTGCGTCAAGCCTTTCGGTTAAGCCTTCAGGATGCCACTTGTATGGCGGGCGAAGTCTTCACCCACATCGCCTTGACCGCCTTGGAATTCCTGTGCTTGGGGGTCCGTCCTTGCGAAGTCCTCGCAAAGGTGCAAGTGGAAGGGTTGGAAGGGGTAAAGGAAGCGTGGGAGCGAACGGGACGGCTCATCCTCGTGACGGGACATCTGGGCAACTTTGAGTTAATGGGGGCACGGTTGGCGCAGGAGTTTCCCCTGTGGGTGATTGCGCGCCCACAAAGTCCTGCTATGTGGGGGCTCATCAAAGGCATCCGAGAAAAAGTGGGGATGCGGGTTTTGGACAAAATCGGCTCCCTTAAAGATGCGTTGAAGGTCTTACGAAATGGCGGCGTGCTGGGCTTACTTGCCGACCAACATGCCGGAGAAGGGCAAGGGAGTTTGCTTTTGCCTTTCATGGGGCGGTTAGCCTCTGTCTTCAAGACCCCTGCCTTACTGGCAGCCAGAACCCAATCCCCCTTAGTGTTCGGCTACGATGTGCGCCTCCCCGATGGGCACCACAAAGTCACCTTGCTCCCCCCGCGGCTTGTTTCCGAAGGGGAAGTGGTGGAGGCGACGGTTTGGTTCTGTCAAGAATTGGAGCGCGCTATTTTGAAAGCCCCCACCCAGTGGTGGTGGTTGCACGACCGTTGGAAAGTTGCCCGCAAATTGGGTTGCCGAAAAGACACTTGAGAGGAGGGGGGTAATGGCTATGTCCTTCGCACAGCGCTTGGGGGAAAGTATTGCCGCCTTGCAAGCCAGCAGCGCCTGTGCTGCTGATGTCCACACTCTGGCACAAGCCGTCTTGAATTGCCTGAGGAAAGGGCAAAAGGTAGTGTGTTTCGGCAACGGGGGAAGCGCTGCAGAAGCGTTGCATTTCGCTGCCGAACTGACGGGGCGATTCTGCAAGGAACGGCGCGGCTTACCTGCCCTTGCTCTCAACGCAGATATCTCGGCAGTCACTGCTATTGGCAATGACTACGGGTTTGAACGAGTTTTTGAGAGACAAGTGGAAGCATTGGTGCAGGAAGGAGATGTGGTGATTGGGCTAAGCACCAGTGGCACTTCTCCCAATGTTTTGCGGGGTTTAGAGAGGGCGAAGGAGCGGGATGCCACGACGGTGCTTCTCACCAGCATCCGTTGTCCCTCTGTGCCCCCATTTGTGGACATTTGTGTGCAAGTCCCTGCTACCGACACAGCGCTGGTGCAGGAAGTCCACCTTGTTATCCTGCACTGGCTTTGCGAGCAGATAGACGCTGAATTTGCGGAAGGGACTTAAGAGATACCGACCCTTTCGCCGCCTTCCCCCCTTGACATGAGCGGACGGGTGGCTATAATATTGCACGGCTTCAAGGCACCTTGAAAAGCGAGACGCATGCTTTTACCTGACGCGGGGTAGAGCAGCCAGGTAGCTCGCCGGGCTCATAACCCGGAGGTCGCGGGTTCAAATCCCGCCCCCGCAACCAGCCATCATCTGGCTTTTTCTTGTTCTTGCCTCATGGTATGTCCTATTGGGGAGAGAGAACAGCCCTCGGCGGGGAGCCACCCCCCTAAGGGCTCACCTCCCGCCCTGTCTTTCCCTCCTTGCTTGCTCCCCGCCATTTTCTCCGAGGAAGGTGGGCTGCCCTGCCCACCCCCGCCCCTGCCAGCCTGCAGACTGTCATCGCCTGTGCCAAAATAAGGGCATGGAGGCGATGGCGATGCGTTCAGCAGGCTGGCTTCTTTTTTTGTTAGGCACGATGGCAAGTCTCCTATGGACGCAGCAAAAGGATGGGGCTGCAAGGAAATTGTTGGAAGCCCTCGCCCAGCGTTACGAGCAAGCGAAGGCACTCCAACTGGAAGGCACCATCACCACTGTCACTAAATCGCCCAGCGCAGAGACGAAGGTGGTGACAACTTTCAGCCTCATCCTTCAAAAGCCTAATCGGTTTCGGATGGCGCTGCGTGACCCTCAGGGACGCTTACAACAACTTTTGGTCTCCGATGGCAAAACCCTGTTCTGGGAAGTTCCCGCCATGAAGCAAGTGCTCAAACGCCCTGCCCCTCCCACCGGTGTCCCTTTGCCGGGTGGGGGAATGCTGTCAGGCGCGTTGCGAGAACAGTTAGCGAAAATCAAGGAAGCCCAAATCACCGGCGAAGAGACGGTGGGGAACAGACGGGCAAAAGTGGTAAAAGTGGTCGCTGACGACGGCACAACGGCGCTGCTTTGGGTGGCAGGAAACACCCTTTGGCAAACAAAGGTCTCTATTCAAGGGACACGGTTGGTGCGTCGCTCGCCCGGCAATCAGCCCACCCCTTTTGAGGAAGCGATGAAGCAAACCTCCATCACTCAAGTGGTCAATTTCACGAAAGTCATCTTCAATCCGCCCGTAACTTCCAGCCTTTTTGCCTACAAACCCCCGGCAGGGTTCAAGGTAGTGGAACAGGAAACGGCGGCACCTCCGTCACCCTCGCCATTGCCTCGGTGACCGTCATTCTCCCATCGTCTCGCGGATGAGGGTGCTGATGGAGCGGTTTTCGTGAATGATGAGAAGGGCTTTTGCCAGCAGGGGAGCGACGGAGAGCACTGTCAGCCGCTCAAAGCGCTTTTCAGGAGGGACGGGGATTGTGTCTGTCACCACCAACTCCCTGATAGGGGAAGCGACGAGGCGCTCTACGGCAGGTCCAGAGAGGACAGGGTGAGTGCAGCAAGCATAAACCTCTACAGCCCCTTCGGCAACCAAAGCGACAGCGGCTTGGGTAAGGGTGCCAGCCGTGTCCACGATATCGTCCACCAAGATGGCGCGCTTGCCCTTGACATCACCGATGATGGCAACCATTTCGCTTCGGTTGGCGTCGGGTCGGTGCTTTGCGAAGATGGCTAACCCGGCTTGCAACATTCGGGCAAACAAAGTAGCCCGCTCCACACCGCCGACATCAGGGGAAACAACAACCACATCGTCCGCTGCCAATCCTTTCTGGCGCATGTAGTGGGCTAACAACGGTCCTGCAGGAAGGTTGTCTACGGGGATGTCAAAGAAGCCTTGAATTTGCCCCGCATGAAGGTCAATAGCAAGGATGCGGTCGGCTCCAGCCGTCGTGAGAAGGTTTGCCACCAACTTTGCCGAGATGGGTTCCCTTGGGCGGACTTTACGGTCTTGACGGGCATATCCGTAGTAGGGGATGACCGCTACCACGCGGGCAGCCGAAGCACGCTTGAAGGCGTCAATCATCACCAGCAACTCCATCAGGTTTTCGTTCACGGGCGGGCAGGTTGGTTGGATGATGAAGACATCGGCGCCCCGAACATTCTCGTGGATTTGCACCCGAACTTCTCCGTCACTAAAGCGGCTGACCAGAATCTCGCCGAGGGGGAGCCCCAACTCGCGGGCGACGGCTTGCGCCAAAGCGAGGTTTGCGTTCCCCGAGAAAATTTTCAACGCTGGCTCTGCCATCCACCTTTCCGCCTCCTAAGAGTGTTAGAAGAAAGCGGCAGAGAGACGAAATTTTCTACGGCAGTTGGGAATGGCTGGGGCGCCTGGCTTCGAACCAGGGACCTCGGGATCCAGAGTCCCGCGTGCTACCAACTGCACCACGCCCCAGCCCTTTTGATGAGCGATAGTTTGTCAAGGCGATGATACACAGGATTTGTGCTTCGTTGTGCCCCCAATGTAAACAGCCACCAACAATTTAACACAGCAACCTTCCTCTGTAAACACAAAACGAGCACAGAAACCGCTGGCACTCCCATGTGTGACCCATAGATGGTGTGACCCCTTGACACTTTAGCACATCCCTCCCAAAATTTCCGCGAGAAAGCCAACGGTGGGGGTGATTGCGATGACTTTACCTGATTTGGTGGATAACCGAACCTTTCAACCAAAGACATTGGCGGATGTTTTGAATAACCTGCTAAGAGAAGCCGGACAACCCCAACTTTCCGTTGTCACTGCTTACTTCAATTTGGACGCCTTTAAAGTCCTCCAACACTCCCTTACTCGTGTCACAAGGCTGCGTATCCTTTTAGGCAGGCAGCAAGAGCAAGAATTCGTGCTGACAAAAAGACTTTCGGAAGAATTGAGTGAAACTTTGCGCCGTGCAGGCACTCCCACTTCGCCCCTTAATTTCCCCGAAATCCGTCATTGGATAGAGTTCCTTCACCAATCTCATGTGGAGGTCCGCTTTTATCCGCACGGTTTCCTTCACGGAAAGGCTTATTTGGTTGATGGGGGCATCTCTGTTGTTGGGAGCATTGGGATTGTTGGCTCATCCAACTTTACGGGCGCGGGATTAACCTCCAATCTGGAGTTGAACGCTATCCTTAAGCAGCAGTCAGCGGTGGGTCAACTTCGGGATTGGTTTGAAAAACTTTGGGCTGAAAGTCAGGACTACAAAGGCGAACTCTTGGAAATGCTATCCAACTTCACTGCCTCTTATTCACCCTACGAAATCTACATCAAAGTCCTCTACGAAGCCTACCGAGACCGATTTGAGAGCGACCTGTCCGAGCAGGATGGGAAGCCTTCCCCTATTGCTCTCACCGATTTCCAACGCGACGGCTTTTTGGCAGCGGTGGAGATTTTGGAAAACTATGGAGGCGTCCTTCTCGCCGATTCAGTTGGGCTTGGGAAGAGTTACTTAGCGCTTCGCCTCTTGGACGAGTATGCCTATAAGGCACGGCAGCCTGCCTTGATTGTTTGTCCTGCCGCCCTCCGCGACACCCTTTGGAAACCTCTGCTCCAGCAATACAGCATCCCTCACGAAATCGTTTCTATGGAGCAGGTTAGCCGCAAAGATTTTCCCATCAACGAGTATGCCCGCTTCAAGGTCATCGTCGTGGATGAGAGCCACAACTTCCGCAACCCTGAGGCAAACCGATGGAAGAATTTGTTCCGCCTTCTGATAGAAGGAGAGACCGACAAAAAACTCATCCTTCTCACAGCGACTCCTGTGAACAACTCCGTCTTTGACCTCTACCACCAATTGCGGTTCATTACAAAAGACCAACCTAACTTCTTCGCTGGCATCGGTATTCCGAACTTGCCCGAATACTTCCGTCGCGCCGAGAAGGAAAAAGACGCTCTCTATGAGGTTTTGGAAGCCATCGCGGTGCGCCGAAGCCGTCGGTTCATCCGAGAAAACTACCCCAACGCTACCATAGACAACCAGCCCGTTCGGTTCCCAGAGCGGCGACTTTATTCGGTAGACTACGATTTGGAGGGCAGTTACGGTCGGGAACTTTACCGGCGTATCGCTGAAGCGATTGAAAACCTTTTCCTTGCCCCTTATCAGGTGGATACTTTCCGCAAAGAAATTGTAGAGGCAAAGCGCATCCGTGCCGAGCAACTTTCTCCCTTTCACGGTAACGAAGCGCCCCTTATTGAGCGGCTCAAAAATCTGGGGATGTCAGATGAAGCCGCTCAGGCTTTGGGCAGGTCCGTTGATCGCCAAACCGCCTTAGCCCACATCATGCGCGTCCTCTACCTTAAGAGGTTGGAGTCATCGGTGGAAGCCTTTCATCGCTCCCTCCGCCGCCAAATGGACTTCCAACAAAAGTTCCTTGAGGCTTTGGAAAAGGGACGGTTGTTGGACAGCAAATCCTACCGCCTCTGGCTTCAGATAGAGACCACGGATGACCAAGCGGAGGAAGGGATGGATTTAGACGCCATCCTAAATCAACTCCCCACTTTGAACCCCAATGACTACGATTTGGACACCCTCAGGAACGCTATCCAAGAAGACATCCGAGTTTTGAAAGAATTGGTAGCGGAGTTAGAAAAGGTCGGCAAGGAGCACGACGATAAACTTCGGAAACTGAAAGAGTTGCTAACCAGCAATGAATTACGGGGTCGGAAGGTCATCGTGTTCAGTTACTTCCGTGACACTGCCCGCTATATCTATTGCGATTTGAGCCGTGACGAGGATTTCTTGAAGCGATTGGGGCATCGGCAAATTAGCATCGTGGATAGCTCCATTGACCCTGACGAGCGAAAAGACCGAATTTGGCGGTTTGCGCCGATGGCGAACAGAAGGGAAGACATCCCGCCCGAAAAGGAAATCCAATTGCTTATCAGCACCGATGTTTTGAGTGAAGGACAGAACCTTCAAGATGCTGACACCATCATCAACTACGACCTCCACTGGAACCCTATTCGGATGGTTCAGCGGATTGGGCGATTGGACCGACTCGGATCGCCTCACGAATTCGTCCATGTCTACAATTTCGTCCCGCAAAAGGAGTTGGAACACCTCTTGGGTTTAATGAAGCGCCTTTACGAGAAGTTGGACGCCATCAATCAGACGGTGGGCTTGGACGAATCCGTTTTAGGGGAGATCCCCAATCCGATGGACTTCAATACCCTCCGCCGCATCTACGCCCAGAACGACTCACAAGTAGTGGACGAATTGGAAGCAGAAAGCGAACTGGATATCGGCGAGTCCTTGTTCCAAGATTTATTGCGGTTCTTGAAGGAGGCAGGGGAAGAGAAACTCCAACGCATCCCAGTGGGGGTAGGAACGGGAATGGATGGACGAGGGCGCAAAGGCTTCTTCGCCGCTTTCCGAAACAAGCGAACCAACCAGCATTATTGGCTCTTTTACGACGAAAACGAAGAGAAATACGTCGAAAGGCGATTGGACGCCATTCGGGCAATCCGATGTGACCCCAATGAGCCATCCGTTCCCCTTCCCCCTGACTTTGACCACTCCCCTTACGTCCGTCTGTTACGGGACTACCTGCTCACCCAAATAAGGAAAGTCCAACACCACCCTCCTTCACTTCCTCATCCCCAGAACAAAATCGTTAACTGGCTTTATGCCCTCCCTCCATCGGCAGAGCGAAATGAACTGTTGGCATATTTCCAGCGACCGTTAACGCAATCGGCATTGAGAGACCTAAAGCGATGGTGGAAAGAACGCCGACATCAAGTTAGGCAAGACGAGCAGTTAGCGGAGTTGATGGAGTTCATGCGAAAGCACCCTCACCCTGAGCCTTCCAGAGCACCAACGGAAGTGGAAGGAGTGACTGAAGAAGATTTGGAGTGCATCGGTTGGGTGCGTGTTTTGTGAGCGTTTGAAGTCCATTAAGCCCAGCGGGGGGTGAAAAGAGTGTCGGGGCAACAGGTAAATAGACTAGAGGAGATTGGGCAAGCCTTGTCGGGATATCGGGATGTTCATGGCGGACGGGAGTTCTTTTCAGCGCTCGGCTATCCCACCATAGAGCCGCTCCCATTCGACCTGGAGCCCCTTCCACAGGGTGCGCGCGAACCTGTAAAGTCCTGCCATCAACTGGTCCATCTCGAGGGCGGGTCGCCTTCCGAATTCCGTGTGTTTCACGTCGAGTTGCGCCATTCCACCATCCGGCGCACGGATGTCCGCCGTTTCCTCGAAGCTTTCTACCGACACTATCCCCAGGGCAACAACCTTTTCGTGTTCTCTGCGGGTGGAAACTTTGACGAGCTTCACTTCGTCTCGCTCCTGCGGATTTTGGACCCGCGGGATCACCACAATCCCTACAAAGTGCGCCTGTGGCTCCGGATCCTTCCGGTGCGGCGGGAGCGTCCCTATCGCACCGACCTGGAAACTCTGAACCATATCCGGGCGGACGGTCTGTCTGCCGAAGCGGTCTGGCGCCGCCACGAGGAGGCCTTCAGCGTCCAGCGGGTAAGCGAGCAGTTCTTCCGGGATTACCGGCATGTCTTCCGCCTGCTTGAAGAGAAGTTAAAGGAGACCCATCCTCATAATGAACCCGCCTGGGCGCGCGACTACACCCACCAGCTGCTCAACCGCATCATGTTCCTCTACTTCGTCGCCCGAAAGGGGTGGCTGTTGGGTCCCGACAAGAGGCCCGACCGAGATTTCATGCGCCACTTCTGGGAGGCCTATCGGGAAGGCGGGGAGCAGGACGCCTTCCACCGCGAGTGGCTGGGGGGTGCTCTTTTTTGAGGCCTTCAACAACCGATGGCAGAACCGCTCGGAGTATCTGAAACGCTTTCCGCGGTGGCTGGTGAAGACTCTCGCCCAGGCTCCCTTCCTCAACGGCGGGCTCTACCGGCACACGGACTTGGACCGCAGGTTGCACACCCCCCTCCCCGATGGGCTCTTCGCACTGCTCTTTGAAAGATGGACCGACGGCACCTTCCCCGGTCTCTTTGAACGCTACAACTTCACCGTGGTGGAAAGCGGGCGCTTTGATGAAGAAGTGGCCGTGGACCCCGAGATGCTGGGCACGGTCTACGAGCGCCTGGTGAACATCACTTTTGAAGGCAGCGAAGAAGACCCGCGGGGTCAGGCGGGCATCTTCTACACTCCCCGCACCGAGATTGACCTGATGTGCCGGATCGCCCTGGTGGACTGGCTGGGCAATCAAGTCGGGAGGGAACATAGAGGGCTCATTTACCGCTGGGTATTCGCCTTTTCCGAAGAGGAGAAACGGGAGGCCAGCGAGGAAATTACCGCTAAGGGACTCTGGGAAAAGCTGAATGAAGCCATCAGGCGGGTGCGGGTGTGCGACCCCGCCTGCGGCTCGGGCTCCTTTCTCGTGGGGATGATGCTGGTCTTGGATGACCTACAGGTCCGTTGCAACGCCGTGCTTGGCATTGACGAAACCCCCTACGAGCGGCGCAAGCGAATCCTGCAGGACCAGCTCTACGGTGTGGATGTGATGGATTGGGCGGTGCGGGTGGCGGAGCTGCGGCTGTGGCTGCAGCTGGTGGTGGAAACGGAGCTTGAGCCCGCTGAACTCCACTCCCGCTCCCGCCCCCTGCTGCCCAACTTGGACTTTCGCATCCGTGTCGGCGACAGCATCGTCCAAGAAGTGCCCGAACTCCCTTACCCCTTAATCCTTCGCCGCCAACAGCACTTCGTCTTGCCCATCCAAAGGGAGTTGGAAAGACAAATACAGGATTTGATACGCCTGAAACAGGAACTGGAGGAAGCGCGGATAACCGACTTGGGACGAAGGGAGCGAGAGATTTGGAGAAAGGAACGGGAAATCATCGCCCAACTGTTGGAGCGAGTAAGCGAAGCCCTGAAGCGGCGAATTGCAAATGGGTTAACCGCACAGCGAAAAGTCCGACAGGAGTTGGAAGCCTTACAGAGAAAAGTCCAGGAGCAAAGGGAGAAACTTTTAAGGGGCGAGCCAATTCCCTTGTTCCTTTGGGAAGTTGCCTTCCCTGAAGTGTTCTTTGGCGAAAATGGCGAGAGAGCAGGCTTTGACATCGTGATTGCTAACCCGCCCTATGTCCGTCATGAAAAAATCGCGCCCCCAACCGACCTGAGCCCTCGTGACTACAAGGCTGCCCTTAACCGCAACATTGCGCAACTCTATGAAAACCGAGTGCAATTTCCCGGTCGGGCTGACTTGTATGTGGCGTTCTTCTTTGCCAGTCTCTCGTTGCTCAAACTGGGTGGCGTTCTCTGTTTCGTTACCTCTAACTCGTGGTTGGATGTAGACTACGGGAAAGCGGTTCAAGAACTTTTGCTCAAGCACTCCCGATGGCGGATGGTCATTGATAACCTTGCAAAGCGAACTTTCGCTGAAAGTGACATCAACACTGTCATCACCCTTGCAGTCCGACCGAAAAGGGACGAAAATGTTTGGGATAACACAGTGAGGTTCGTTGCCTTCCGTGTCCCCTTCCAAGACCTTCCTCCCGATTTGATGGCGGTTGCCTTTCAGGAAATCAATGAGGCAACCGAACGACGACAGACCCCTGAATACCGAGTGACACCCAAAACGCAGCGGGAACTTTGGTTGGAAGGTGCCGAAGAGCCCAAAGAGGAAAGCGACCAATATGGCATTGACGCTGAAACAGACCCGTCACAGGTGCCTTATGCCGGCAACAAGTTAGGCAGCAAGTATCTCCGCGCGCCCGACATCTTCTTCACCATTTTGGAGAAGGGAAAGGACAAGCTGGTCCGCCTGGGCGATATCGCCGAGGTGCGCCGTGGCTTTACGTCCGGTGCCAACGAGTTCTTCTACCTGGAGCCGGTGGGGCGGACGGTGAAGGAGGTGGCAGAGCTGGCCCAGAAAGACCCCATGGCCCCCGTGCGGGTGAAAAACGGCGCCGGCTGGACGGGGGAGATTGAAGCCAAATTCTTGGAGCCCTTTTTATTCTCTCTCAAAGAAACAGAAAGCGTTCGTCCTGACTTAAAGCGGCTTCATCGCTGTGTATTTGTGTGTAGGCTCAGCACGGAACAACTCCGCAAACAAGGTTACTTACGAGCTCTGGCTTATATTCAGGAATTCAGTAACTATAGAGTACAATTAAAACACGGTGGCGAGTGTCTCCTGCCGGAAGTTCCAAGTCTCCGCGGCCGTGATCCCTGGTATGCCCTTCCAGAACAAAAGCCACCTCACTTTATTTCTAACCGTTTTGTGGGTGAGCGCTTCCTTTTCCTTGAGGGAAACAATCTCATGGTTTGCGACGTTTTCTTTGTAGGTTACATCAACAATGCAAACCTGAAAAGCATAGTAGTAGCGATGCTGAACTCATCCTTAACCGCAATGATTGCCGACATTATTGGACGAAAAACCTACGGCATTGGTGTGGTGTATCTTTACGGACCAGAGATTAACAACCTGCTTGTCCTCAATCCGGCATTGGTCTCAAATTCTAATTATCTCCTCTCCGCCTTCTCTCGCCTCTCCCGGCGCCCCATCCGCTCCATCTTTGAAGAACTGGGCTTTCCCCTCTGCCGGGAGAAGAAGTGCCCCCACCCCGAGCACCCCTATGAGCATGTAGACCCCTCCGCCCTCACCTTAGAGCAGGTGAAGAGCGCGTCCCCCGACCGGTTTGAACTGGACAGCGTGGTCTTTGACGTGCTGGGTCTTACGGATGAGGAACGGTTACAGGTGTATCGGGCAGTTGTGGAACTGGTGAAAAATCGTCTGGTAAAGGCAAAGAGCGTACGGCGCTAAAAGACCGTTCCGTGGCGCATAGTCATCTGTTGACCGGCCACTTCCTGCTTCCTCGACCCCATCTTGGGATCTCCACAGGCGTGACTTCCCGGGGAACTCCCGGTAGGGCCGCTTAGGACGGCCAGCCCTTGAACCACCGCCAAGCGGTGATGTAGCTGATTCCCTGCTTGCGCGCCCAGTCAGAGAGCTTCATGGCTGAAATGAATGATAATAAAAACGTCAGCTGTTGTCAACCCTTGGAATGTGTCCGCACGCAAAGGTTATTTTAGCCTCGCCGCCCCTTTATTCTGCCTGTGGCTCTCTGAAACCTTTCCCGTTGTTGTGAGTGAGGCTGCCGTTTGGTGCAGCCGTCAAGGGGGAGTTGCTTCGGCAGACCGCCGAAGCCGAGGTTAAATGCCTCAGGTGCCACCGTAGCCGATGGTCACTTGGTCACCTTCCACAATGACGGGCACTCGTCGCTGTCCCCCCGAATACTTGAGCAATTCCTCCAAGTAAGCGGGGTTTTCTTTCGCATCACGGTAGTCAACCTTGTAGCCCTTCTTGGCGTAGTCCTCACGGGCCGCCTGAGTGTAAGGTCAGCCAGCCTTGCCGTAAATGATGACTACCTTCTCACCTGCCATCCGACATCCCTCCTTGAGTGAGTTTGTAGCCGACGCAAAAATGATAGCACGCCCATCAAGTGCCTTCAAGAGGTTTTGCTCCGCAACTCTCGGATTTTATCCCAAAGCCGTTGGGCGACTGCCCGCTTGCTCATCAATGGCAATGGCTCTACAGTGCCATCGCGGGCGATGAAGAGACATCGGTTAGTGTCAACCCCAAATCCCGAATTCGGTTGTGTGACATCGTTAGCGACAATTAAGTCAAGCCCTTTGCGGCGCAATTTCTCCGTTGCGGCTTGCACCGGCTCACCCACTTCGGCGGCAAAACCGACGAGGAAAGCATTGGGACAACGAGTTCGCACGGTCGCCAACAAATCGGGGGTTGGTTCTAACTCCAACACCAAAACTTCCGTTTCGCTGCGCCGAATTTTGCCTTCAGCCACCTGCTTGGGAGCGAAGTCCGAAATAGCAGCAGCGGAGACGAGCACTTCAAACCAATCGGCATATCGCAACACAACATCCACCATTTCCTGGGCCGTTTTCGCCCAAACCACCTTCACGCCCTTCGGGGGTGCAACTTCCAAATGCCCTGCCACTAACACAACTTCCGCCCCTCGTTCCTTCGCCACCTCCGCAACGGCAACGCCCATTTTGCCCGAAGACGGATTGGAGAGGAAGCGGATGGCATCAATAGGTTCGCGAGTTGCCCCTGCCGTCACTAACACCCGCCATCCTTTCAGGTCTTGCCTTCTTGCCAACACCATTTCAATGGCAGTGAGAATTTTGTCAAGGGATGCTAACCGTCCTTTCCCTATCTTTCCAGAAGCGAGCCACCCTCCTTCCGGCTCCACGAGAATGGCGCCCCGTTCTTTCAGGGTTTGGATGTTGCGCTGTGTGGCGGGATGTTCCCACATTTTCGTTTCCATTGCGGGAGCGATGATAAGGGGTGCTTTGCACGCAAGGGCAGTAGTCGTCACGGCATCGTCAGCGATGCCTGCTGCCAACTTCGCGATGACATTTGCCGTCGCAGGTGCAATGACATACGCATCGGCTCGGTCCGCCAGTGTGACATGCTCAACAGCGTGTGTCTCCGCTGCAAACAGGTCAACGATCACGGGGTTTCCAGAAAGGGCATAAAAAGTCAAGGGTGACACGAGTTTGGTGGCATTGGTGGTCATGAGCACATGAACCTCTGCGCCCCGCTGGCGCAATTGGCTCACTAACTCGCACGCCTTGAAAATAGCGATGCTGCTGGAAACGCCAACCAAAATGACTTTGCCTTCCAACATGTTTTCCATCACCTGCTTTCAAACCGCTGCATTAGTTGAACTAAAGTTTGCACGGCTCGTTCTAATTCGTCATTCAGCAC
>Ga0209993_10018_pt1 | contig 30449 bp, 25 predicted proteins | sample Antgeofumaro1A2A_FD_188082 | JGI IMG/M metagenome (GOLD analysis project Ga0209993, IMG submission 188082) | Geothermal fumarole subsurface microbial communities from Mt. Erebus, Antarctica - 1A2A (SPAdes) (version 2) | ecosystem: Environmental > Terrestrial > Volcanic > Fumaroles | place...
GGAGGGAAGGAGCATTTTGGCGCGGATTTGGTGGTAGAACTGGAGGAAGTAGCCGAGGGCGAGGAAGGTAATGCCCATCATGACAATGCCTTTGAGCCACTGCTCGTTGTAAATTTGACCGGCTCCAGGCAGCACAGCGGAAAAGGCGACGGCTAAGTTGGGGTTCTTGGGAAGGAACGGCACTTCTTCCAACGGGGGAGGTGGGTTGAGAGCGAGAAGGGTGTCTGCCAGTTTTTCCTCTGCTGATTTTCGTTCGGGGGCTAACTCGTGGGCGCGCCGATAGCAGGTGAGCGCCGCCTCTAAGTCCGCAACGCCCCGATACACATCGCCCAACATTTCGTAAATGTCGGCACGGTTGGGGGCTTTCTCTAAGGCTTGCTCCAACAAGCGGCGGGCAGCGAGGAAATTTCCCCTCGCCCGTTCCGCAGTGGCTTGACTTAAAAGCCGCTCCACCTCGTCTTCCGCTCGCATCTTCATTGTCCCTCCCGCACTTCCGCCGATTGTCCCATCGCCTGCCGGATAGCGGCTTGTTCCTCCTCGGACAATCGGTAAGGCGAATTTCCCTTCACAACGGGTTTCGCATAACAACGCGATTCTGTCCGCCCAAAAAGGGAAGTGATGACGACCCCGTTACCCCGATTGTCCAGCAAGGCGAGGGCGAAACTTTGTTGCCCCGCCACATCCTCAAAAGCGTCAAAGCGCACCAATCCAACCCGCTGAAGGCAACCTTGCAAAAGGGCATGGAGCCGATGGACTCGCTCGTCCACCAACGCCAGTAACGTTCGGTTTTCCTCCTGCTGGATGAGGAGTTGCTCCAGCAGTTGCTCCAAAGAACGCTCCGAGCCTTCGGGCAACAAGCGATTCAAAAGTCGCACCATTCGCTTCAGGCGGAGCGAAAGGAGCAGCACCCAAAGAGCCAGAAACAAAAGCAACGCCGTGTTAACGAGGACAAAAACTGGCAGCCCCTTTTGCCACTCCATCCTTCCCTCTCCTCTCCGCGAGTGTGTGCCCTTTAATTTTTGGCGCAAAAGAGAGCAAGAAGGCAAGTGGCAAAATTGAGGGCAGAAGGGGGTGAAAGGGTGCCATTGGCTGATTTGCACATCCACTTGTTGCCCGGAGTGGACGACGGTCCTACCGATTGGGAGACAACGGAAAGGATGCTGGCGGAAATGGCAGCGTGGGGGGTGAAATTGGTTGCCCCCACCCCCCATGTGCGAGAGACGGATTGGAGTGACCCGCAAACCAAACTTTTCGGCTTGGTAGAATTGAAGCAGTTGGCAAACCGTCACGGCATCCAGGTGATCGGTGCAGCGGAGTTGTGGGCGATCCCTGATTTGCCCGAACGGTGGCAGAAAGTGCTCCCCCTCACCTACGGGGGTTCGGGGAAATACGCGTTGGTGGAGTTTGATGTCGCCGAAATGCCCTTGTTCGCTGAGTGGTTGCTGTTCCAAATGAAGGTGCGCGGGGTTACACCCATCATCGCGCACCCTGAGCGGTATCTTTGGGTGCAAGAGGACGAACGCAACCTCTTTCGGCTTTTGGGCAGCGGCGCCTTGGTGCAAGTGGGCGTTGACGCTCTGCTTTTAGCAGGGACCCCAATGGGCAAAACGGCATGGTGGCTATTGCGCAATGGGCTCGTTGATTTTCTGGCGTCTGATTGGCATTCCCTTGACTTGCCTTACCCTTTGGCACAAGGAGTGCAAAAATTGAAGGGCGAAATAAGCAGCGAGCAGGTGGAACGATTGGTATGGGGAACTCCACGCCGAATTGCGAGCGGGCAACTGGTTCAGCCTGCTTGGATGCAAAGCCCGTTGCACCTTGACATCCAAGCCTTTCTGTCCGGCATCCAACGCCCGCAGCGGCGACATTGGTGGCAATTTTTGCTACTTTGGCCCTTTCGGAGAAGGTGAGGGTGAATGGCGGAGACAACTGGGCAGCAACCGCTCTTGGCTGGAGAGGACGCCTTTGACTTACGACAAATTGTCCGCACTTTACTGCGACGGTGGCAACTCGTCCTTGGGGTGCCGATGGTCACCTTTCTGTTCACTTTGGGCTACCTAAGAGCAGCCCCGCGCGTTTACGAAGCCTCCAGCATCATCCGTGTGCAGCAGGACGTCTCAACATCGTCCCCTGTGCTTCCCTTACTCAACCTGCGCCAGTCGCCATCACAGATTGACTTGAAAACAGTGGAGCGGTTAGTGACCACTCGCCTTACTGCTCAAGAAGCCATTCGCTTCCTGCGAGGCAAGAACTTGAAAGCCTTTGAGCGATTGGTGCACGCAAATACCACTGTGAACTTTGACTTCTCAAAATCGCAGGACAAGACGAGTAACCGTCCCGCCCTTGACGAACTGCTGATAGGGCGGGTTCTAAAGATGGTGCGCACGAAGGCGGTGGAACCAGACTTGGTGGAAATCCGAGTCCGCCACACTGACCCAGAGTTAGCCATGTTGCTGGCGAACAGTTTGGCGGAGGCAATGGTGCACCGCTTCACGACAGAAGCGCAGCGGGATGCTAGTCAAGAGCGCCGCTATATTGAGCGGAGCCTGAAGACGCTGGAGCAGCAACTCCGTGATTTGGAAGCCCAAATCGCCCGCGAGAAGAAACGGTTGGGCATCGTGGACATTCCAAAGGAGACAGAAGCATTGCTGACGGCATTGCGCACCTACGAACTGGAATTCCACAACGCTCAGGCTCAACGGGATACTGCCGCTAAAGAACTTGCTCGGATTCAAACCTTGTTGGCAAAAGAGCAACCCATCGTTTCAGTGGATGTGCTGAAGGAAGACCCGCTTTTCAAGCAAACAAGGGAGCAGTTAGCGCAATTGGAGTTAGAGCGGGCAAGACTGCTTACGCTCTTCACCCCAGAGCACCCCGAAGTGCAGCAGCTGGAGGAACGCATCAACACGCTTCGTGAAAGTTTCGCCAAGCAAGCGCGCCAATTGGTTAGGGAGCGAGAAGTGGCGCCGAACCCTGCCTACCAGTTGCTCTACCAGCAGTTGATGGCAGCGGAAGCAAATCGTTTTGCGGCAGAAGCGCGCCTACAAGCCCTTAACCGTTTCCTGCCTGAACTGCGGCGGCGATTAGAAGAACTTCCCGAAAACCAACGCCGCTTGGGGGCCCTCTTGCGAAAGGCACAAGCAACCGAGCAAGTTTACACGAATTTGCTGATGCGGTTGGAAGAAGCCCGCATCCGCGAAGCAACTCAAGTGGGCAACTTGACCATTGCCGATGTCGCGACTTTGCCCCAAGAACCCGTCTCACCTCGCCCTTTGCTCACCCTCGCGTTAGCGCTGATGTTGGGCATCTTTTTGGGCGTGATAGCAGCCCTTGCATGGGAAGGGTTTCGGGAGACGGTGGCATCGGCAGACGAAGTTCAAGAGCGATTGGGCATTCCTGTGCTGGCGAGTGTGCCCAAAACGCGTTCTGACCTGACCCACGAGCACATCTTGGACTTGATGGCATCGCGGCGCGCTGCTGCGGAAAGCCTTCACTCCTTGCGGGCAAACTTGAAATTCCTCAGCCGTCAAAAACCACTGCAAGTGTTGCTCATCACCAGCACTGCCCCTGAAGAAGGAAAAACTTTCGTGGCGTGCGGATTAGCCATCGCATGGGCGCAAGCGGGACACCTCACCATCCTTGTAGACTTTGACCTGCGGCGACCTCAAGTGCACGAATGGTTGCAGGTGCCCAACGAGAAGGGATTGACAAATTTGCTGGCCCAGACGGCGGAGTTGGATGAAGTGCTGCAGCCTACTCCTTTGCGAAACTTGCAGGTCATCACCTCAGGTCCCCTCCCGCCCAATCCCACTGAGTTGCTGGACAGCGAACGCGTTGGTCAAATTTTGGGCGAGTTGCGGAAGCGAGCAGAGGTCATCATTCTGGACACGCCGCCCGCTTTAGCGGTCTCAGATACTGCTTTGCTTATCCCTCACGCGGATGGAGTGCTCATCGTTGTTGTGCCCGACCAGACCCTCCGACCCATGCTGCGGCAACTAAAAGAGCAAGTTGTCCTCGCCCAAGGGCAACTGATTGGGGCTGTGGTTAACAAAATCACGCCCGCGCAAGGCAGTTACTATCGCTACTACCATCGCTACTATGGCGAGCCGTAGTAATGGCTTCTCATTACTGTGAACTCCTCAAAGCCTCCCGCCCGCAACACTGCGGCAGGTGGGCGAAACGAGACCACTTGTGGAACGACAGAGACAATATCCACTTGTGCGCACCAAACGACATCGTCGTCAAGTCCCAACTGGAGCAATTCGCGCCCGTGCAGAGTGTGGGCGAAAACGGTTTTAAGGTCGCAGAAGTTTTGGGGCTCAGGGGGAAAAAGTTGTGGCGCTTCTGTAACGGTCAAACTGAGCCGTTCGGCAATGACCCAGGCAGCGGCAACATCCTCTTGCGCCCATTCGTCGCCCTCAACGTAAACGCCTGATGCGACAATAACAATGGGGGCGTTGAACCGTTGTGCTAATCGGCGCGCTGCTTGCGCGACTGCCGTGGCGTTGACGGTTGTGCCGATAAGCACTGCTTGTGCTTGCCGGCAAGCAAGAATGCGCCGTGCACCCGTCGTGGAAGTGAAAATGGCTCGGCGTCCGGTTAAGTCGCCTGCTTGCCAAATTTCTGTCGGGCTGTTGCTGAAATCAAAGCCGGGCACTTTCACGCTTTTTCGTTCCCCCCACCAACAAAGCGTCGGGCATCTCTCGTTTTAGTCGCCACGCTTCCGCCACTTCTGCCACGACCCAAACTTCCTCAACCCCTAAAGCCATCAAAGCGGAGAGGGTGGCGCTGGCACGCAAAGCGTCCACGATGATAGCGACGGCACGAAGTTCGTTGGCTCGCTGGCAACCTTTGTCCCCAATCGCAATATGCACTGGCATCTCTCCAACCCCCTCTCACGAACGACGGGTTGCGGAAATTTGGGGGAGCAACGGATTTTCACCAATCGCCTACTGCTCCATCTTCGTAGTGCACCAACGGCGTTTCTCGGAAGGACTGGGACAAAGTAGCGATTTGGGCTTCGTCGGGTTCGGCACACAGCCCAACCCCTTGCGGCACTACCACATAACCGCCCACCTGCTCAAAAGGCTGCTTCAAGAAGCCCTCGCCCAAAGTGATGTGCTCTTGGATGACGAAGTTAGGGAGGCAAGCAGCCAGTTGCAAAGCAGCAGCAGTGTTGAGGGGACCGTAAGGATTGTGGGGCGCTATGCCCACATAGTAGGCTTCCGCCATCGCCGCAATCTTCCGCAACTCAAAAATGCCCCCGCAAATGCACGGGTCTGGTTGCAACACAGAAGCGGCTCGTTTCTCCAAAACTTCGCGGAATTGCCAACGGGTGAACAGGCGCTCGCCCGTTGCCACAGGGACAGGGGAGCGATGGGCCACTTCCGCCAACGCCTCCACATTCAAGGGTTGACAAGGCTCCTCAATCCAGAAGGGCTTGAAAGGGGCCACTTCCTCCGCCAGTTGCAAGGCGACGGCGGGAGTTGTCCGACCGTGAAAATCTAACAGCAAATCCACTTCCCAGCCAATTGCTTCCCGCACCGCTTTCACTCGCTCAACGGCTTTTCGGATGAAGGACGGACCTTCCAATGGACGGGCAGGGTCAACGGGACAGAACTTAACGGCTGTGAAGCCGTGCTGCACTCGTTCCTCAGCACTGCGCTTTAAATCATCCAGCGTTTCGCCCTTGATGTGAGCATAAAGGCGAATACGCTCCCGCACCTTCCCGCCCAGCAATTCGTAAACGGGCACGCCGAGCACTTTCCCTTTAATGTCCCACAACGCCATTTCAATGGCGCTGATGGCGGAGCAATGGACAAACCCGCCTTTCCAGAAAAAGCCGCGAAAGAGCGTTTGCCACAAGTGCTCAATACGGAAGGGATCTTGTCCAAGCAGGAAGCGTTTGCATTCCTCCACGAACGCCGCTACTGAACGAAAATGGTCGGGCAACCCTTCGCCCCAACCGACAATGCCTTCGTCCGTTATGACTTTGACGAACAAATAAATTCCCCCTTGCACTAACGCCACATCCACAATCCGCATTGAAACCACACCGTCCCTCATTCAGCTTTAATAAAGCCCATTTTTCCCTTACGCCTGCAACACTTCCCGAAGGGCAGTGACAAACCGTTCCACCGTTTCAGGAGTGCCAACATCTACTCGCAGATGGGTGGGCAACCCAAAGGGTTCGCAGGGGCGAACGATTACGCCCTTGCGCATCAATGCCTCCGCCACTTTTTTGGCGGGGCGTCCCACATCCATTAGCACAAAGTTGGCTTCCGTCGGCACATAGCGGATGCCTAACTGCTCCAACGCCCGATACAGGAGCCGCTTACTCGTCCAAACGGTTTTGCGCACTCGCTCTAAAAACTCCTTGTCATCCAATGCCGCTTCGGCAGCGGCAGCAGCGATGCTGCTCACATTGAAAGGCTCACGAACTTTGAACAAGTGTTGGGTCAACTCGGAACGGGCAAACCCATAGCCAACCCGCAAGCCGGCCAACCCGTAGGCTTTGGAGAAAGTGCGCAGGACGATGACGGGATAGCCTTCCCGCACATAGTCCAACGAGTTTGGGTAATCGGAGGCTTCCACGAATTCGGCATAGGCTTCGTCCAAAACGACAAGGACACCTTCAGGGATTTCGTCCAGAAGGGCTTTAACGGCACGGTCGCGCAAAATCGTGCCTGTCGGGTTGTTAGGGTTGTCAATGAACATGACTTTCGTGCGCGGAGAAATAGCGCTCAGCAAACCCGCCACATCGTGCCGCTCATCGCGCAGCGGTACCTTCATGCAAACGGCATCCATGAGGGTGCTCAGGAGGTCATACATGACAAAGGACGGGGTGCTGAATACCACTTCATCGCCCGGCTCCACGAAAGTTTGGACGATGTGCAGCAGGATTTCATCCGAGCCGCGCCCCAGCAAAATCCAGTCGGACGGCACTTGGTAAACGGACGCCAATTTTTGGCGCAACCGAAAATAGGTGTCGTCGGGATAGCGATGGGCTTCTGAAAGGGCACGAGTAGCCGCTTCTATCGCTCTGGGCGACGGACCTAACGGGTTCTCGTTGGACGCTAATTTGACAACTTCCGTGATGTTAAGCTCCCGCTGCACTTCCTCAATGGGTTTGCCGGGCACATAGGGGCGAAGCCGATGCACTGCTTTCCGAACACGCGTTGCCCAGTCCATCCTTTCCGCTCCTTTCTCCGAAAGGATTGGGAGGCGATGCCAATGTTAACGCAAGCGAGAACCCCCGCGCTACCCAAAGTGACGAAAAAAGGCAGGGCAACCGCCTCGGTTGCCAATGTTGGTGCGAGCGGGGGCGTTGGTTGATGGAAGTGCAAGCAGTCAGGCATTCGTCCTGTTTTGAGCGTTTTCAGCGAGGCGCCCTACGGCTTGCTTGAAGGCTTCTCCCCGTTGAGCGTAATTGGCAAACATGTCAAAACTGGCACATCCAGGTGAGAGGAGGACGACATCGCCCGGTGCCGCCAACGAAGCGGCTTGTTGGACGGCCTCATCCATGCTGCCGACCTTGACAATTGTTGGGACACCAACTTGTCGCGCCATTGCCGCTAAAGTGTCGGCAAATTCACCCATGACCACGAGGGCTTTGACCCGCTCCTTGAGAGCCGCAAGGAATTCCCGCCAATCGCCTCCCTTGTCAAGCCCACCGGCGATGAGGACGATGGGGGCTTCAAAGGAGCGGATGCCTGCCGCCGCTGCATCGGGCATGGTGGCAGCCGAATCGTTGACGAACCGCACTCCATCAATTTCGCCCACTAACTCTAACCGATGGGGCACGCCTTTGAATTGAGCGCTCACTTCGGCAATGGTGTCAGGGCGCGCCCCCGCCAATAGTGCCACCCCAACAGCTACCCGCAGGTTTTGCAAGTTGTGCTCGCCCCGCAACGGGAACAGAGAAAGGCGGGCGACAGGAAACCGCTCGCCGCCCAAAGCTGCCCAAAGAATGTCGCCATCGTCGCTGACCCAATGGGTGCAGTAGGGGCAACTTCGGTACACTTCCCTTCCGCACCACAGGATGCGCCCTTTCACAAATTGCGCCAGCCAACGAACACCCGCGTTGTCCGCATTCAACACTGCCCAATCGCTGCCCCTTTGGTTCACAAAAATTCTCGCCTTCGCTTCCCAATAGTCCTTGACACTTTTGTGCCAGTCCATGTGGTCAACGAACAAGGTAGTGACCCCTGCCACATCGGGGCGGAAAGTTTTGGTGGTCGCCAATTGGAAACTGCTCGCTTCCAGGACAAGCCGCAAGGGTGGGTTTACCAAGTCGCGAGGCAAGTGCGCTACAAGGTCAGTCAAAGGTTCTCCCACATTGCCCCCCAGCACAGTCGGCAAGCCTGAAGCCTTTAGCATTGCAGCAATTAAGTGCACAGTGGTTGTTTTGCCTTTTGTCCCTGTAACGGCGAGCAACTGCACCTTCTCCCTGCCATATTCGTCGCACAAAAGGCGGTAGCCGAATTCTAACTCGCCCCACAATTCCGTCCCCGCAAGGTGCAGGGCTTGGATGTCGTCGCGATGGACAGAGATGCCGGGGCTAAGGATGGCTAAAGGCGGTCGCATCTCTCGCACCCGAAAGAAAGCGCCTTGCCCCAGCACTAACTCCAACCCTTCCTTCACCAGTTGGAGGACGCGTTCCCGATAGCGCAATTTGTCAAGGTCTGCCTCGTCGGCGCTGAGAACGCGGATGCCTCGCCGCAACAGGGCTTCTGCGACAGCGCATCCCGAAACTCCTAACCCCAACACGGCGACCGTCTCCGGAAATGGCATGGGCATCATGGCGGAAGGCAGCCGGAAGATAGCCGCCTTCCCCCACTTGACACCTCCTTTCTGGGGTGAAGCAATTCCTGTCGGCGATTGACCGCAGAAATTTTGTGCCGCCCTCATAAAGGGCGACATCGGTTCAAGGCTGCCGAGAAGACGAGAAGCGTCGCAGTTGCGTTAGGAGTTCCGCCATATCGGACGGTATGGGGGCTTCAAAGGTCAGGGGCTCGCCTGTTCGGGGGTGGGTGAAGGTGAGGCGCCAAGAGTGGAGGGCGTGTCCCCTCATCGCTGAAAGGAGTCGTTCCACTTCCCGCCACTTTTGCTCGCGGGCGACCCGCAAGGCTTTTGCCCGACCGTTGTAAGTTTCGTCACCGGCGACAGGCAGCCCTAAGTGCTGCAAGTGGACGCGGATTTGGTGAGTTCGCCCTGTGATGGGGCGAACTTCCAGAAGGGCAAAGCGGTCAAACCGCTCCCGCACCCACAATTCGGTCACAGCGTCTACGGCTTGGGGCAACGGTCGGGTTGCCACCGTGAACCGTTCAGGGTCATCGGGATGGCGAAGGAGAGGGGCAGCAATAACTTGATGCTCAAAAGCAGGTTCGCCTACCACAACCGCTAAGTAGCGTTTGTCAACGGTATGCTCAGAAAATTGTCGGGAGAGATGCAAGTGAGCGAAATTCGTTTTGGCGACCACCATTACGCCCGATGTTCCTTTGTCAAGGCGATGGACGATGCCCCGTCGCTCCGACCCTGCAATGTCGGAAAGGGAAATGCCCATAGCCAGAAGGGCATTAACCAAAGTCCCCCTTCGCACACCCGCTCCAGGATGCACGACCATCCCTCGCGGCTTGTCTACCACGAGGAAGTCGTCATCTTCGTAAAGCACTGGCACAAAAGCGGGTTCGGGCAAAAGGTCAGTCGGCTCAGGTTCAGGCAGGTGCACTGTAACTTGCTCCCCACCTTTCAGGATGAAACTGGGCTTTGCGACCACCACGCCATTGACCCGCACGAGCCCGCCCCGAATGAGTTGCTGGCAACGGGAGCGAGAGAGGTCAGGGAATTGTCGCACCAAAAAATTGTCAATCCTCATCCCGGCAATTTCCAGCGGAACCACCAACTGTTTCGTCCACTCCCTCATCCCTCTCTCACCTTCCTTTGCCGCCTTGAGATTGCCAAAAGGTGTGCTAAGGCGTGTTGTCTAACGGCAGTTTCACCCATTCTCTTTTGTGAGCGGAACGGTAGATGGCTTCCATCAACTCGTGCACTTTCAAGGCATCGTCAAAGTCGGGTTTGCTTGGCTTGTCGCGGACGATGGCGTCCAGGAAACAGAACTGGGCATGGACATGGGAGCGCATCCAACCCAAGGTGAACTTTGGCGAGGGATAAGCGGCAGGAGGTGGATACTTCTGCACTGTTGACAGTTTCACAAAGCCCCACTCGCTCGCCGGTTTGGTTCGGTCAAAGACCCAAAGCCAGTTGGGCTCTATCAGGTTGAAAGCGAGGGCGCCTTTGTCGCCGTGAATTTCAAACCGCAATTCGTCCTCGGTGCCCGTTGCCACCCGAGAGAACTCCACATAGCCCAAAGCGCCACTTTTGAAGCGGATGAGCGCCGATGTGGCATCGTCCACCTTAACGGGTGCCTTTTTCGTCGGGTCTTCTGGGAGCGGGCGCTCCTTGACAAAAGTTTCTGTCATCCCACAAAGGGCTTCGGGTTCGTCTACCCCATCCAGCAGCCACAACATCAAATCCAGCAAGTGCGGTCCCAAATCCACCAATACGCCGCCGCCAATAATTTCTCTCCGCAGCCGCCATTCTAATGGTCGGTTAGGGTCTACATAGCCCGAATGCAGGTAGACACCCCGAAAGTGGAAGAGACGCCCCAGAAAACCGCTTTGCGCCAATTCTTTCGCCTTCAAGGTGGCAGGGAAAAAGCGATACTCGGACACGACCTGCACCTTGACACCTTTTGCTGCCACTTCCCGCGCCAGTGCTGCCAATTCTTTCGCTTCGTCGTAGTTGTAAGCCAACGGCTTCTCGCAATAGACATGCTTGCCTGCTTTCAACGCTTCGCGGATGATTTCGCCGTGCCACCGATTGGGCACACAAATGTCCACCACCTGAACTTCTGGGTGGTGCACCAATTCGCGGTAGTCGGTAGTGCGGAAGAAGAAGCCGCCTTGCTCGCGCCCCGCTTCTGCGGTGCGTTCGTCCACATCGCAAACCGCCACCAATCGGATGTGGCAAGGTTCGCCGTTGTAAAGGAGAGGGATGCTCCGCCACGCATAAGTATGCACGCGTCCCATCAAGCCATAGCCGACGACCCCAATTCCGATGGTCGGTTTCGCCATTCTTCACACCCCCTTCTGCTTCTGTGCCATTGCCCACTCCGCCAGCGCTTCCACCAATCCGTCAATCGTGTGGGTTTGCGAGACGATGGCGGGTTCTATTCCCCGCTGGCGGCAAGTTTGCTCGGTCACAGGACCGATGACCGCAACAGCACAGTTGTTAAGGAGGGAACGCGCTCGCTCGTCACCCAACACTTCAAAAAACGCCCGAACAGTGGACGGACTGGTGAAGGTGACGATGTGGACGGGCTCTTTCAGGAGCACATTCAGGTAGTCGGAGGGGAGAAAGTTGGTAACAGTTCGGTAGGCGGAAACTTCGTCTACAAGGACACCCAGTGCCCGTAACCGCTGCGCTAACACTTCCCGTGCCCCGTGAGCCCGCCAGAGGAGGAAGCGAGGTGGGGAGATGGGAGGGTGAGCAGAAAACCGTTGAGCGAACATCTCCGCCAACCCTTCATTGGTGAACTGTGGGGGCATTGCGTCGGGATGGATGCCGTAAGAGTGCAACGCCTCGCCCGTCGCCGGTCCGATGACCGCAAAGCGTGTGGAGGCAAACGCGCGGGCATCTGCCCCTTGTTGAAAGACCCGTTCAAAGAAGGTTCGCACCCCGTTCACGCTGGTGAAGACAATCCAGTCGTAGCCGCCTTTCAACGCCCGCTCCAAAGCCTGCTGCAAAGGTGTTTCGTCATCAGGCGGTGCGATGCGGATGAGGGGCAAGCGAACGGCTTCCGCTCCCAAGTCTTCCAACTTGCTCGCTAAAGTTTCGGCTTGCTCTTCCGCACGGGTGACCAAAATGCGTTTTCCGAAAAGAGGCTTGCCTTCATACCACGCCAGTTGGGTTCGGAGCCGAACGACTTCACCCACGATGAGAACGACGGGAGGGTGAAACAGTTCGGTGCGGGCTTTCAGGGGGAGTTCGGCAAGGGGAGCGACGAGAACTCGTTGGCGTGGGGTTGCGCCCCACTCTATCAAAGCCGCTGGCGTTTGTGGCTCTTTCCCACCTTCCAACAGTTGCGCCACTACTCGCTCCAATTCGCCCATCGCCATCAATGCCACCACTGTGTCCGCTTTTGCCAATGCCCGAAAGTCCCCCCCTTTGTCCGTCTCGCTGTCTTTGGCTGTGCTCCGCCCCACTCCAACGGCGAAACTGGATGCGTATCGGCGGTCTGTCAAAGGGATACCTGCGTAGGCGGGAACAGCAAAAACGGAACTTATTCCGGGCACGACGTCAAAGGGGATGTTTGCTAGGGCTAACGCTTCCGCTTCTTCTGCCCCCCGCCCAAAGACGAACGGGTCACCGTTTTTGAGCCGCACCACCTTCTTGCCTTCCCGCGCCTTCGCAATCAACAGGGCATTAATTTGCTCTTGCGGTGTCTTCTCCCCACCCGGCGTTTTGCCTGCATAAATCAACTCCGCATCGGGACGCACAAGGGAAAGGATGGAGGGCGTAATCAAGCGGTCGTAGACGACCACATCGGCTTGCTCCAAGCACTGCTTGGCTTTCAAGGTCAGCAAGCGAGCATCGCCTGGTCCCGCCCCTACCAACCAGACAAATCCCAGCCGACGAATTCCTTCCGTTCGTTGCCCTTCCCTTTCGCCCATGTCCATCACCTGTTAAGGCGCCAGTTTGCCCGAAAGCCGCTTTCGCCACCAACATATGAGCGATTGAGCGATGAAAAACGGTAGGGCAACCATCTCGGTTGCCAAACCGAAAGGGTTAGAAGCCGCCATAACAAGGTTGGCATGGGATGATGCGGCTCGTTCGCTTTCTTGACACTGCGGCGACGGGCACGCTACCATTTTGAGGCGGTGCGGAAAGCCATGTTGAGTTTGACCTTAGCGCACTGGTGGCTCTCACTGCTTATAGCAACTGCATGGCTTGCTGTTCTTTGGTGGCGAAAATCTGCCGCCTTCCCATATCCCAACCTGCAATTGTTTGGGCAGCGGCACTCTGATTGGCGTCAGAAAGTGGCGCGGGGCTTGCGCGGGTTAGCGGTTTTCGCCCTCCTTGCGGCATTGGCTCGCCCACAATTGGTTGGATGGGAAAAAGTGCGGACGGAAGGGATTGACATCATCCTCCTGCTGGATATTTCGGGCAGCATGACAGCAACGGACTTTGTGCCCAACCGAATGGAAGCCGCCAAGGGGGTTATCCGCCAATTCGTGGAGTTGCTCCGGCAAAAACGAGGGGGCGACCGTATCGGCTTGGTTGTGTTCGCCGCCGAAAGTTACACCCAATGTCCGCTTACTGACGACTACGACTTCTTTCTGGAGGTATTGGAGCAGGTTCAAAATGCCCGTGAGGGCGTTATGCAGGATGGCACCGCCATTGGGGATGGGTTGACTGTTGCTTTGCGCCGGTTGCAAGGCTCGCCCGCCAAGAGTAAGGTCATCATCCTACTTTCGGATGGGGTGAACAACGCTGGTCAAGTTCAACCCCGTGATGCTGCCCAAATTGCGGCGGCAATGGGCGTGCGAGTTTACACCATCGGCATCGGCACCGCAACGGGCACGCTCCGTTGGCAAGATCCTTTGACAGGCTCTCCGCAAATGGGACGAGTGGCAGGTTTTGATGAACCTTTGCTGCGGGAAATAGCGCAACGGACGGATGGCGCTTACTTCTATGCCGCTGACCGAACTGCCCTCGCCTCCATCCTGCGCTATATCTGGCATTTGGAGACGACGCCTTTGGTCGTCCGCAAGGAGGAGCGACGGTCGGAATTGGCGACTTGGCTGGTGGCGCTCGCGTTGGCGTGCTTGTTGTCGGAAGGGTTGCTCGTTCATGTCCTTTGGCGGAGGGTGCCATGATGCCCATGTTGGATTTCGCTCATCCGCACGCCTTCTGGCTTTTGCCCGTTTGGCTATTAGCAATGGTTGCGCTCGGCTGGGGCATGCGGGTGAAACGGAAGCGGGTGACTTTTTGGCTTAGCCCTGAAGGGGCAACTAGGTGGTGGCGCCAAGCGCAATGGCAATTGGCACTTTTCGGGGCTGCTACCCTTTTCCTGACCCTTGCCCTTGCCCGTCCCCGTTACTTTGCGGGCAAGGTCGCTGCCCCTTCACAAGGTGTAGATGTGGTCATCTGCTTGGATGTCTCGCACAGCATGTTGTGTCAGGACATCAAACCATCGCGCCTGGAATTTGCCCAGGCCCTTCTCGCCAACTTTTTGGAGCGATTGCAACCGAGCGACCGGGTGGGGCTTGTGGTGTTCGGGGGGAGCGGTTTCCCCCTTTGCCCCCTTACCCAAGACCGCAGTATCGTGCAGACCTATCTGAACCTGATAGACCCGTCGGTGATGGTCTATAACCCGACCACCTACCTTGCTGAAGGATTGCGGACCTCTTTGAAGTTGCTGCAGCGGAAATCAGCGAGGCGTTCGCCATTGCCTTCCGCCGTTCGGGGCGGTGTCATCCTCTTGCTGTCGGACGGGGAAGACCAAGGGAGCGATTACGCTCAAGCCGCCAATGCCTGCGCAAAAGCGAGAGTGCCCGTTTTCGCAATTGGAATTGGCACCACGAAAGGAGCGCCTGTTCCAGAAGTCACCGAACACGGCATCGTGCGCGGGTATAAGCGGGACTTGCAAGGCAACATCGCTGTCTCTAAACTCATGCTGGAGCCGTTGCAATTCATCGCCCGAAAGACCAGCGGCAAAGTTTATACAGCAATAGATACGCAGCGGGAAGTGGCAGCCCTTTTGCGAGACCTTTCCGATTATCGCGAGCGGGTTTGGACACGGCAAGTGGCGCAATGGCGGGAGTTGTTCCCGCTGCTTTTGCTGGTTAGTGCGTTGTTGCTCCTTGCGGAGACATGGCTTGGACGAGGGAGCCTTACGGAAATTCGCCGTTGACCCCACTCCATTGGGGCAGCCCAAAAGCGTGGGGCGAAAGTGCATAAGTGTTGTCAAGGGAACAAAATCGCTGAGCAGGCAAGGAGGGTGAGGATGATGAGCATTGTGCCAATTGTGCCGGGGCTGAAGGAAGCCATTCGCAACATCCCAGACTTTCCCAAGCCGGGCATTTTGTTCCGCGACATCACGCCCGTGCTGCAAGACCCCCACCTTTTCCGCAAAGTCATTGACACCTTCGCTCAGATTTACGAGGGGCGACAGATTGATGTCATCGCAGCGGTGGAATCGCGTGGCTTCATTTTTGCGGCCCCCTTAGCCATCCGGTTGGGAGCAGGCTTCGTGCCGCTGCGAAAAGCGGGCAAGTTGCCCTACATGACCTACAAGGTGCACTACGCGCTGGAGTATGGTATTGAGGCGCTGGAAATGCATGTGGACGCCATCAAGCCGGGGCAGCGAGTGCTCATCATGGACGACTTACTGGCAACGGGCGGGACAGCACATGCTGCCGCTCGCTTGATCTTGCAAGCGGGAGGCATCATTGACTCCTTCGCCTTCGTCGTTGAACTGACCGAATTGCGCGGGCGAGAGAAGTTGCAAGGCTACGAAGTCATCACCCTCGTGCAATTCCCGTAAGCGGCATGGATTGGACTGCCCCGCTGACTTGCCCACCCCGTTTTTGCTCCCCCAAAAAGGGGAGCGCCCGAAGGTGCCTGCACAACGGGGGGCCGGCTGCCCCCGCGTCAGCAACCTTCGGGCGCCGGGGGTTTAAGGGGGGTGCCGAGCATCCTACAGGACGATTGCCGCAATCGTCCCCCGTGACCCCTTCGGACGATGGGCACCTTTCTGGCGCCCCATCCTGTCAGGCATCCCCTTGGCATGCCAGCCCATAGCATAGCACACCCGCCCTTTCCCGTCAAGCCTTGACAATCCTAAAACCGAAACGCTCCCAATTCCACATAAATGCGGCGACGGGAGCGAGACCAGTTGAGGGAAATGTCAAGCCCGTTGCCCAAACTTCGGATGAGGCGGATGCCGTAGTCGGTGTAATGGAAGCCCCGATAACCCTGCTGGGACAACTCCAACCCGACCCGCCACGCCTCGCTGGGCGTGAAGTAGGCGTAAAGGGAGTGGAAACCGCCCCCGCCCCGCAAGTTCAGCGAACTCATGCCATACACCTGCCACTTCTCTTCGGGACGCCACATCAGCGACAAGGAAAGGGTTTCCGCAACGGAGCCGCCACCACCCCACAGGCTCCGCCCCTTGTCCAAGTTGTAGGTCAGCATCAAATTGCCTGTCCGCCCAATGGGGTGTTGGAGCATAGCGCTAAATTGCCAGGGCACTTCCCATCTCCCGCCCCATTGCAGCAAGGAAAGCCCAATTTGTGAAGTGAGCGAGCCTTGCTGACCGAGCCGAAGGGAAGGCAAGTTGAAGTTGGCATCTATGCTCCATCCGAAGGAAGCACCCCATCCGCTAGGTTGCCAGACAATCCCACCCGACAAACCGTAGGTGATGCCCGACTTACCGAGGGACTTGCCGGGCAGGTAGGTGTAAGCATGGACGCCGTGCGAAAGCCCGCGCCCTTCAGGCTTTTGCAAGTTCACTTCTATCCCCACGCCGTTGCTGCCCCAATTGCCCTGATAGCCCAGCCGCAAGAACAACTCCTTGTGGCGGGGATAGTCCAAGAACAGGTTCAACCGTCCCCCATCGCCCAACCGATGGAAGTGTTGCCACCGAAAACCCCATTCGGAGCGGGTGAACTGCTCCAATAGGAAGCCACCTTCAATTTCGCCCCGCCGTCCCAGCACATACTGCTCTTCCAGCGACAAGGCGAAGCCTTGCCGATAAGCGCTGAACCCTTGCCCACCAAAATACTGCAGCCGCACCGCCCCAACCCCCCGTAAATCGGCGCGATAATAAAAGGGCGTGTCAATCTGGAAGCCGCTGTAGGCAGTCACGCTGATGCCTTGCAAGCCGAAGGGCGAACCAATCCCGCTCCCAAAAGAAGTGGCGAAAGCGTACCCGCTTTTGGCTTCCACATAGAGCGGGAGCGCAATGACCTTCTGCCCGCGCGTGTAAATTTGGGCGCGGCGGATGACCAAGCGTTCATTAGGAGGGGGATAGAGCACAAAGGCTTTCCCACGCACCCAGTTGACTTCCAAATCCGTTGGAGCCGGCGGTTCCGTGAGCCCTCCTACCTCCTCGTCCCTCCCTTCGCTCAACATCCATCCCTTGACAATGAACCGCTTGGGTTCTGGAACGACTTTGACGAGGATGCCGACTTGCCGTTCAAGGTCAGCGAGGAAGCGGTCGCCTTCCAACTGGGTTTTACCGTTCGTGACGATTACCCGGTTCATGCCCGGCTGACCTTCAGCGATGACGATTTTGCTGTTCAGCCACAAATCCAACCGCACATCGCTTCGGATTTCCCAGCCCTTGTAAACAAGCCGCACCTTCCCGCTACCTGCCACGAAGTTCCACTGAGGGGTATAGGCGATGTAGTCGCCTTCCATCAGCAGCACTTGGGCTTCGCGAGAGGCTTCCACACCGGGCGGAACCAATTGCACTTCCAACGTTTGACGGGAAGCACCAAAGAAGGCGGTGACGACCGTGATGCCCGGCACCGTCCCCGCCCGCAACCTGACCCTGGCAATGCCATTGCGCAAAGGGGCTTTTGGCTCAATGACTGTCCCTTCCAACGAACTGGTGAAGTGGACAATCGTGCCCTCGGGGACGGACGGGTCATCAATTCGGACAATGATTTCGCAAGTGCTTTTGCCATCCGCAGGGATTTGAGGCGGAGTGGCGGTGAGCAAAAAAGTGCGTCGTTGCGTTAAAGGGCTTTGCGCCGTCCCCCACTGTACCGCAAAGGTTGTGAGAATTGCCACGATCGCGAATGCCCCTTTGAACCAACGCATCCTTCGCCCCTCGCTTGCCGCTCGGTTGGTCGGTGGCATTGGCTTTTTGCCCCGACCGAAAGCCCACAAAACCTTCACCACACCGCTTCCACCGTCACAATTTGCCACGCTTTCACCCTCACGGGGATGCGTCCATCTTTGCCGATGCGGAGGGCACGCTTCCGCTCTTCGTTCAAGTTCGTCAGGTAGGCTTCTTTCGGTGGACACCACAGGCAGATGCTTCCGTTACTCTGTGCCCCCTGCTCCATGCTCCCTGTCCCGTAGAACCGAACAATCAGGCTGTCTCGGTCTTCCGCTCGCTTGACTGCCGTCACGAAGAAATCGGAAGGTTCCACTCGCAGGAAGGAACAGGAAACGGGCAGGGGGGCTTCTGTTGGGTGCTTCTGGTCTTTTCGGCGGGCAGGCACAAGGCGCATTGGCACATTGAACTCGTGCGCCAACCGCATCACGCCCGCTTGGCGCCAATCCCCCTTGTGGATGGCAACAGCGTAGCGGAAGGTGTGAGTGCCCAAGCATTGGGCGTCAGGCGTGGCAATTTGCGGTCCCGCATGACCAGGGCGTGTCTTAAAGTCGCCCCGACTAAGCCAGCCGACACAGCGAAGCAATGTCAAGCAAATAGTCACGCCTTTTCCATCCTCCCGCACTTCGTATTCGGGCAACCCTTCACTGATGACCGTCACGCCGAAAGTGCCGTCGTCCACGCTGACGAAACTTTCCATGTGGTTCGTCGGTTGCGGTGGTTGCGACCAGTTTTTTCCTTCGGGCAATTTCAGCGGGCGCTCAATGACATGGAAGTGCTCTTCCACCTTCGCCACTGCGGTCTGGATGTCCGTTTTAAACAAAGCCCGCAGCCGATGGTCTTTGGCGTTGTTAGTGACAGTGACTTCAAAATCCACGCGCGGGACGCCGCTGCTCAGGGAGACCTTAACTTGCACAGGGCACTTGACAGTCCCGTTGGAGCGTCTCCTGTGGTCGGGGGTCAGCCCTTTAGGGAGCACCAAGTCGTAGGTGATGAGGAGGCTGGCGCGAACCGGTCCGCTCTCCACCACCTTGACCTTCGCCTTGACATTTTCACTGGTAACCGTCTGCGATTCTTCTGCCGGCGAGTAATCGTATTCATCGCCCGCGTCTTCCGTGTCTTCCAGCAAGTTGAAGCCCGGGTAGGTCTTGCCCGTTTGCTTGTCCACAACGGTAACGGTGCCATTGGGTTCAGCGGTCACTTTCAGGAACTCGTTTTCAATCGTAAAGCCTTCCGCCCGCACATCCGTTGCCCACTCATGCCGCTCCTTGTCAGTGCGGTCAAGGTAAAGGGTCGTGTAGCCCAACGAGGGCACAAGGGCAGGCTTGACAAGGACGAGGGCATGGTCGTCGCCCTTTTGCACCACTTGAACAGGCACAGGTGCTCCCGTGCAATCTTTCAAAGTTCCGCCGTCCGCAAGCATGGCTTGCGGAACCGTTACCGTCACTGGGTCATTGCGGTCCCACGGAAGCGGGTTGAAGACGGCAAAGGCTTGCCAATCGTCGGAAGGGGCTGTGTAGGCGGTGTCAATGCGAAGCGCGATGGCAGTGAGCGCTTCGTTCACCAACATGTCACTGACCTGCTCCACCAACATGAAGCGCGTCTCGTCTTCTCGGTGAACTTCGTCCACGCTGCAACCGCAAATGTCATCGTGCGGGTGGTTTTTGAGGATGGTTCGCCAAGCGTAGTTGATGTGGGCATGGGGGTAAGGAGTGCCGGCGACGAAGTGGGCGATGGCGCAGAAGGGCTCCACCCACCGTTCCAACAGCCTTTGGCATCGGAAGTTGGCTTGCTTAAGGTAGATGCGAGCCGAGAAGACGCCCGAGAGCAAATAGTGGTAGCGAGCCGCCCGCATCTCGCCCTTGTAAGTCTTGAACTCTTTGCGACAGCTCTTGACGAGGCGGAAGAAATCTTCGGGCGTCCCTTGCACAAACCGGATGCCGTTGTAATGGCGGTTGAGGTAGCGGATGATGTTGGGCAACTCGGGTTGCGGCTCAAGATGGTCGCACCCGTTGCTGATGTAAAAGACGGGAACGGTAGCGTAACGCGCCATCGTGCCCATGATGCCCTTGACATGTTCTAAGGCGCGCTCGTAGTCCACACGGGGCATGCCATCTTCAAAGACATAGCCGAGGTGAGCGGCATTGCAGTAACTGGTGATTTGGTGGTGCGCCAACACTTTGCTTTCACCGTCCGGCGCAACCCACCAAAACTCGCTGCCCAATTCTTCCCCCTCGTCGCCCATTCCCCGCATGAAGAGGAAAGTGTCAAGCCCAAAACCATTGAGGATTTGCGGCAGTTGGGCGATGTGCCCGAAGGGGTCAGGAATGTAGCCGACTTTCATGACCCGTCCGAACCGTTGGGCAATGCGGTGACCGATGAGCAAGTTGCGGAGGAGGGCTTCGCCGCTGACCAGAAACTCGTCGGGGAGCACATACCAAGGTCCGACAAGAATGCGCCCAGCAGAAATGTGCTCTTTCAACTCCGCTTCCCACTCTGGGCGCACTTGGAGCACATCTTCCAGCACAACCGTTTGCCCGTCAAAGGTGAAAGTGAAGCGGGGATTTTCGCGAAGGATGCGCAGCAACTTTTCCGTCAACCGAACCAAGCGGATGCGGAACTTCTCAAAGGGCAGATACCATGCCCTGTCCCAATGGGTGTGCGACACCACAATCGCCACTGCTTGCTCCGAGCGCTTCGCCATCCTTGCCACCTCCGTCGCCGAAGTGAAGGGCATTGACATGCTCAATTTTGCCACTTCCCCCACTGCCGTCACTCCTCAATGGGCAGAGACACTTGCTTGATAGGGATTTGCCTTAACGATTGAAGGGGCTGGTTTCGCTTCAGGCGGTGGTCCCACTTGCCGCTTTCCTTGCGCTCTTTGAAAGTCTTCCGCACGACATGGAGGGCAAGTTCCGCCAACACGCGGTCTCGCTCGGCTTCCGCCTTCTCCAATCGCTCACAGGCAATTGCCACATAAGTCTCGCTAATGTCTATACCCAAGTAATCGCAGCCCAATAATTTCGCCGCCACCAAGGTCGTGCCAATTCCGCAATAGGGATCAAGCACTACGCCTTTCCGCTCGTCCAACACGGAGTAGATGCAGCGGGTTGGCAACTCTATCGGGAAGGGATTTGGATGGCGTTGGTCGCGCTCAGGCAATATCTCCCAGACGGAGGTCAGCAAGGCATGACGGGGGTTTAATTCTTCGCCAATTGTATCGCCCTCCCATCGTGGCTTATAAAGCCAGTAAATGCGCTCTTCCACCTGCCAGAACCGCCATCCCCGCAAGTTTGCGGCAATTTTGCGATACCAGATGATTTCCTGCCGCACAATCCAGCGGGACTTGCTCACCCATTCGTAGGGATGTAACATTCGCCCCCGCACCCATCGGATTTTGTGGTTGTAAAACAAACTCCCACCCGGCTTCGTCACCCGATACAGTTCGTTAAGCACAGCAATTTGCTCGGCTTGGTAGGCTTCTTCGTCTTTGCGGTCGTTTGCCACATCGTAAACGACCTTATCCACCAGCCAACCCTTATCCCGCTCGCCTTTGTTATATGGGGGCGAAGTTACTGTCACATCCGCAAAGTTGTCTGGAAGCGTCTTCAAAACGGTCAAAGCATCGCCGACCATCACCGTGTTCAACTCCATTGGTCGCACCCCCCTTCAAAGCGCTCCAAATATTTCTGAAAGCTTTCAGTGCACCACTGGACGAACTGTCGCCACTGGGGATTGAGATAGCGGCACTCCACGCGCTCATCGTCCTGATAGTCCTGAAAACTAAAGTTGGCGCTCCGCAGATATTTGCCTTTTTCTCGTCCTTGCGGGAATGCCTTGTCAAGTTGCGACTGAAGTCGGTCACAGAGGCTCTCAAATGGCACTTCCAGCACATAAACGAGTTCTCCGTCTACAAAACCAGCCACGAGCAACCGAACACCTTCCTGCCTATATTTCTCTAGCCGCTCGGGTGTAAAGTCGGTGAAGTTGCCATCGCCATTGAGTTTCTTCGGCTTCGGTTTGTCGGAGCGGTTCACAACCAGCGATGTGCAATACTATCCACTCCCGCAGCGTGGAGGAGTTTTTATCATTGGCGTAAAGAGCGAGCAATTCTTTTAGCGCTATCGCCAACCCTTGGGACGGCTGCTGTGCTACGGACTGTTCAAATTCACTTCGGTTCAACAAAAACTTTTTCACTAACTCCTTCGTTGTCTCACTAAACATTTCGTCCACCTTTTTGCTCTTTTCCGACATCATCCCGCCTCCTTATCTGTTGAAGCCGCCATGATTTTAGCGTGGGGAGAAGCGGAAGGCGTGGGGGAGGAGAACCCTCAGGTGCGTTTCTTGTTGGCTTCCGTCTTCGCCGACAATGCGGATGGGCAAATCGTCGCAAAATTCCGCCAGCACTTGTCGGCACGCCCCGCAGGGGAACACTTTTTCGCTTTGCCCTGCTACCACGAGGGCGATAAACTCTCGCTCCCCCGCCGCAACGGCAGTGAAGACCGCATTCCGCTCCGCACAAACGGTCAATCCGTAGGAGGCGTTCTCTACATTGCAGCCGACATAAATACGCCCCGATTTGCCCAGCAAGGCAGCCCCGACAAGAAATTGCGAGTAGGGAGCGTAAGCGTTTTGGCGCACTCGCTGCGCCGCCGCAATCAAGGCGCTCCAATCAATAGCCTCCCTCGCCATAACCTGTCACCTACCCAAACTGGCTTGTTGAAGGGAAGTGGTCGGAAGCACCATTAAGGCGGTCGTGAGTTTTCGGTTGGGGCGAACGAAGAAGTTGCCAGCGCAGTAAAGGGCGGACGAACCGCCGCCGTCCAAGTTCATCGCATCCACGCAACCGAGCCCCCGCAAAATCCGTGCCGCTCTGCTCAGCGTGACAGGAGTGACAATAACGGCGAGAATGACCTTGCCATGTTTGGTTACGCCCACAACGCTTCGGCGGGCAGGGCGAAACAGGCGTCGGTCGCGAAAACCTTCCGCTTTCGGGTAGACAGTGATGCGCCCATCGGTCAACAGGCGTGGTCCGCACGCCAGCAACCCATCCACTTTACCCGTAAAGTCCATCTCCGTCGGGATGGTGCTGATGAAGGCGAAGGGACCTTGCACAATGAGAGCCGTTTTTAGTTTGCCCTTGTGGACATGCGTCCCGCCAATCACGATGTCACCGATGGGGCGCTTGCTGGTTGGATGGAAGAAAGTGCCGTTAATGGCAGCGATGGGACGATAAAGGGCTACCAGCACTTCAAAAGGCAAGCCACCTTGCACATAAACGGGCGTCAACCGCACCAATTCGCTGAAAGGGTTGACAATCACATAGTGCACTTTTGTGCCGAAAATTTTCGCCCCGTATGTGTAACTCACCTGCCCCGCCACCAGGGTGGGCAAGGTCGCTATCATCGCCGGTAAAATCGCAAAACGCATTTTCGTCACCGTCCGCTGCCATTTTGACGCACTTTCCGCTCTCCATGTGTGACGCAAAACATCCGAACCTGCCCTATCTTTCGCGGTGGGAACAATTTTCCGCCCTTTCCCGTCCAGTTTGTCGGCGCAAGTTCCGTAGGGGGGTATTGAGCATGCGTTGGGTTCAAGCGTTGCTTCTGACACTGTGGACAGTCGCTCCTGCAGCGACTGTTGGCAGGGAGTTGAGCGACCAAACGCTGATAGCGTCGTGGCTGATAGCCACTCCGACAAAAAATTCGGCAGGGCATCAAGCCCTGCCTTCCTTTCAGTGGCACAAGCGTCTCGCTTGCGGTCATTGATTTAGGCAACCGAGGCGGTTGCCCCACCATTTTGGCATCTAACAGTTTAGAACCGAAGGCTGATGCCCACTGCCAATCGCTCGCGCGGCTTCAAACCGCTGGCGAGGTCAATGCGCAGGACTTTCAGGTTAACGCCCAGCCCGACAACAGGACGGTCATCGTCATAGCCCACGCGGATGGCGAACACATTGCCCGCTAACCAATGTTCAATACCCGCGTGGATGCTCATGTCCCCACCATTGCTAGAAGTGACATTGTGCAACTCCAACACGCCGATAGTCCGCCCCCATTCCGCCAACACACCCAAATCAATTTCAGGATTGAGGCGGAAGGAAAAGTCAAAGTCAAAGTCAGTGATGGGTTTGTCGTTCACATCCTTGGCAGGCAGGTTAAACTTGACAGGAATGACATTGCGGACGACGGCAGCGTAGCGCAATTTTACTAAGGGCGATTGGACAGGCGGCTCCCAGAGGGCGCCCACATCCAAAGTGAATTTGTTCTTGTGGACACGCCCGAACGGTATGCCCTGTGCATCGCCCCTCGTAGGGTTGTTCAGATCGTCAAGCCCTGCAGAAGCGGCAAAGCCGAGAAAATCTGCCCGAACGCCCCGAAGGGAGATGCCGAAGTTGAAGCCCGCAGGCAGAGGGCGCCCCCACGCAAGCCCCAAACTGCTAATCGCCACCGCACCGCCTCGTGCGTAGACATTGTTCGGTTGGTTGGATAGGTCGATTCTGTCATCAGGGTCAGGGTCAGCGAGCTGGTCAACGAAAACTTGCACTTGCAAGAAAGAGCCACTGCTTAAAGTGAGCCCATAACTTCCGAACGAGATGCCCGCCACTGGTGCCAGAGAACCTGTCAAGGTCGCAGGTTTTCCCCCATCAGCACCGTGCCGAAGGGCGAAGGAGCGAACTTCACTGATGGCTTCAGCAGCAAATTTAGCGATGCTGGTAGGGCTGTCGTTAATCCGGTCGCGGATCTCCCGCAAGTCGTCAATGAGGTCAGTAATGTCGCGCACTCGGAAGTTCTTCGCCCGCACTGCCAATTCAATAGGCAAAGTGAGCCGCTTGACATTCACTAAGGCGGCAGGATTCCACGCGACGGCGGTAGCATCGTCGGTTGCCAGCAAGTAAGCCCCACCCATGCCTAAGGCACGAGCGCCGGGGCGCTGGAAGGAGCGGTCTAACACCTTCGGTCCCACCTGCTGCCCAAACCCAACGTTGGCAACGCACAGCAACACCGCAACACAAATGCCTGCTGTCCATCGCATCACCCTCTACCTCCTTTGAGCAGAATTCACTCGTGCCGCAAGTATAGCGTTTCTCCGAAGGACTGTCAAGGTATTGGGAGGAGGGTTAAACTTTGGGGTGCTTGCAAGGGAAATCACCTGCAAAGGGGGCAGGAAGGATGACGATGGAGGAAGTGGTGCGGTTAACTCAGCAGGCGCTCACACCCAATTACGCTCGGCTGCCTGTCGCTTTCGTGCGCGGTTATGGGACACGCCTGTGGGATACTCAGGGCAAGGAGTATCTGGACTTCTTGACAGGAATTGCCGTTTGCGGGGCAGGGCATTGTCATCCCAAGTTAGTGGCTGCCCTTCAACATCAAGCCGCTGGGCTTTGGCACACCAGCAACCTTTTCCACAACCCCTTACAAGCCCAATTGGCGGCACGACTGAGCGAACTGAGCGGGGGCTACAAGTGCTTTTTCTGCAACAGCGGGGCGGAAGCCAACGAAGCGGCGTTGAAATTAGCGCGAAAAATCGGACACGATCGGCTTCAAGGCAAGTGGGAAATCGTGGCAGCCATGGACAGTTTTCACGGTCGCACCTACGGCGCCCTCTCGGTAACGGGACAACCCAAATACCATCACGGCTTTGAACCATTGGTGCCCGGCGTTCGGTTTGTGCCTTTCGGCGATGCCCAAGCATTAGCCGAAGCGCTCACCGACCAAACTTGCGCTGTCATTTTGGAGCCCATTCAAGGTGAGAGCGGGGTGAAAGTGCCACCCGACGACTACTTGCCACAGGTTGCTCAACTGTGTCAGGAGCGCCATGTGTTGCTCATCTTGGACGAAGTGCAAACGGGGATGGGACGCACCGGAAAACTGTTTGCCTTCCAACACTACGGTGTAGAGCCCGACATCTTCACGCTGGCGAAAAGCATTGCCGGTGGCTTCCCAATGGGTGCGATGTTAGTCAAGCCCGAATGGGCAGAAGTCTTGCAGCCAGGCACCCATGCTTCCACCTTCGGTGGGAACTATTTGGCGTGCGCAGCCGCATTAGCCTTTTTGGAAGTGTTGCAGGAAGAAAACTTGCCCGAAAATGCAGAACAGATGGGCAACTACTTGATGGAGCGGTTGCGCCAATTGGAGGCGCCTGTCAAGGAAGTGCGAGGCAGAGGATTGATGGTGGCGCTGGAATTTACCGAACCGATTGCGCCCAAAGTCCGAGACGCCTGTCTTGCAGCGGAGCCTGTCGGATTGATTGTCAATGCCATTGGCGATTTTATCTTGCGCTTTTTGCCACCCCTGAGCATCACCCGTGACGAGATTGACGAAGGGATTGCCATCCTTCAAGGGGCGATCGCACAAGTGCGAGGCAATTGAACGCCCCTGCCCCACCTGCGTCTAAGAGTAACGGCGTTGTGAAGCCACTCCCTTTTCACGGAGGTGCATGGGATGTGATGAGACGCCTGCTTTTCCCCACACTGCTGGCAGGGGCGTTGGTGGGCATGCTGATGGCACAGCCACCAGTAGGAGGTCGGCAAAGACCGGGAGGACAACCGCCAGGTCCGCCCCCGAGCGTTCCCATGATGTTCGGACTCGGCGGTCCGATGAGGCTCCTCGGTCTCCTCCGTAACCCACAGGTGCAGCAGGAACTGAAACTCACCGAGGAGCAGAAACAGAAGTTGCAAGGTTTGACGGAGCAACTTCGTGAGAAGTTCCGAGGGCTCGGTCAAGAGTTGCGAGGGCTGTCCCCCGAAGAGCGACCCAAGCGCTTGGCACAAGTGAACGCCGAAGTGGAGAAGGAGTTGGCAAAAGTTCTCAAGGAAGAGCAACTCAACCGGCTCAAGCAGATTGCCCTGCAAGTGGAAGGTTACGCTGCTTTGAGTCGTCCTGACATCGCCAAGCAAGTGGGTCTGACGGAAGGACAACGAAAGCAAGTGCAAGAAATCCTGCAGGAAGCCGCCGAAAAACGCCGCTCCCTCTTCCAACAGGGACCTGGCGGTGACCGACAGGCGAGGTTCCAGAGGTTCCAAGAGTGGCAGAAAATCCGACAGTGGGTTGACCAGCAAATTGAGAAGTTGCTGACCGAGCAACAAAAGAAGAAGTGGCAGGAGTTGATTGGTCCGCCCTTCAAGTTTGAGTTTCGCCCCTTCGGCAGGACAGGCAGGTTCGGGCAGCGCCAAGGTGCTCCCCGCTCGTAAGCCTTCGCTGAAAACCTGAGAAAAATAACTTGTTTGCCCGAAGGTCGCCTACAAGTTAAGCAAGTAGCGAAGCAGTTGTTGCCATCCTGCCCATGTTGGGTCTTCGTCACGAACGGGCACACGGAGACCGCATTTTATCACTACGCCTTTACCCACTTTCCCTTTGACGATGACGAAAGCACCGTTAGCCCATCCCCAAATCGTTCCCGATTGCGGCTGCAAAGAGAGGGCGCGACCGAGAAAGGTGAAGGTGGTCTTGTCAAGGTGAATGGTTTTGATTTCTCGCTCGCCCGTTACGAGGGCAACTTCGGGGAACAAATCAGCGTGGGCGCGGTAGCCGCAGGCTTCCGAAAGGAGCACCAAGCGTCCCCCCTTTTCCACCCATTCCCGCAGGGCAATAGCGCGAGAGAAGGTCAATTCTCGCACATCGCGCAAAGGCAAAAAGAGCAACACATCGGCGGCTTGCCAGTAGGTCGGTTCTAACACCCGCACTGCGAAAGCGTGCCGACCCATCTTACGCAGTATCTTGACGAAGTTCTCGCTCCCCCACCCTTCCGCCACGACACCGACGACAGGGCGCTGCACTCCTTTGGGCGGTCGGTAAGGCAATAGCGAGCGCACCAACGAATGCAACTCCGACGAGGGGATGCCCTTGACAAAAGGACCACGCCGCACAAAAGGCTGGGTGGTGCCATCGGTGAAAACAGCGACGCCTTTAGCCACCAAGCGGGCTGTCCCTTCAGGAATTGCCAACTCCCCCCTGACCACTGCCCCTTCCCGCACCGCATCGCCGCTCAAAGAAACTTCGGCAACGACCTGCTCTAAAAACCCATCGTTTCGCTCCAGTTGAAGGAACAAGCGCACTTCTTTCAGCCGTTTTGGGGGCAACAAGCCGGGCGACACAGAAAGGGTAAAGGGCACTTTGTCGCCGGTGCGGTAGAGGATGGGCGCATCTTTGAGGCGGAGACCGTTTCGGAGGGCGAAAAGGATGTGAGGGGTTCGGTGGGTGGGGAAAGTGGGTTCAGCGGTTGCTCCCAACCGCAAGGCTTCCAGAAAGTCGGGCAAGGGAGCGATGTTGTAGGCGAAGATGACGAACCCGTCGGCACCTAAATCGCGGGCAATTTTGACTTGCTCTACCAATTGCCATTCGTCGGCGTGCAAGTAAGCCCCGATGCCGACGGCGATGGGGATTTGCCCGTTGACTTCCAACACTTGTTCCGCAACCCGCTCGCGGAAGGCATCGTTATCGGCGGTGTAGTCCATCGGGCACACGAAGTCCAAAATGCCTTCCCGCACCCAACGCATCCAGTCCTGCTTGATGAGGGCATAGTAGTAGCGGTGGCGTTGCCAAACAGCAGCGGAAACTGCCACCTGGGGGTTTTTGTCCTTGACAGCGTAGTAGACGCGCCGAACGAGATTGGTGATGTTGTCCCGCTGCCAATCGTCGTAGCGAATTTTCAGCGGACCAAAGAGCACTTGGCGGGGAAAATCGGTGAGTTGGATGGAAGTGGCTTTCTCAAACTCCCGCCGCGACACCTCGCTGTAGTCAAAGTCGTAGTGGGGGACTTCAGGGTAGCGGATATAGTCAAACTGGACGCCCGCAACAGGGTAAGAAAGCAACTCCAGCATCGCCCGAAATTCGTGCTCTTGATTGCGCGGGTCGCCGGGGTTGAGCCAAAGGGCTTGGCGCCCTTGCGGGTCGTTAGCGAGGCGGTCTTCCTTTGCCATTTGCTCCTTCAACCAATCGGGCGCTGTCCCAAAGTGGTGGTTGACCCGCCATGCGTGGAGTTCAATCCCGTAGCGCTGAGCGGCTTCAACGGCGTTCTGCAACTCATCCAAATCCCCTTGCTCCACCCACGCATCGCGGGGCAAAAACTGGCTGCGATATACCACATTGCCCCCCCGACCTGCTCGGAAGAAGAGGCAGTTGAGGTTGGCACTCTTGACCGTTCCCATCACTGCGTCCCAGTTGGTGGGAGCGTAAGTGTGAAGCCAGATACCGCGAATTTCGCCATCGCGCGGCTCCAGAGAAATCGCCATCGCTCGGTGAATGCGCTCGTGGGCTTGCGCTAGTTGGAGTAGCCATTGAAGCCATGCCCTTCCGTTGGCACTTGATGGAGGCGACAACGGTGGGAGAGGCGGCTGCAGAAGTGAAAGGGCTTGACGACGGCGCTCTTCCCTGCGGAAAGGGCGACAGGTGATGTCCGAAATCCAAGCCGTTCGCTTTGCCTGAAGCGAACGATACCACTCCCGCCAGCGCTCCCACAAAGCGTGGCGCAAAGGGAGGGGAAGGTTTGCGCCATCCAGAAGCCAACTCGCCAATCCTTTTGCCTTCTCACCATCGGGCAAACCATCAGGGAACGGTTGCGTGACGATAACCCAACCATTGCGGCGGATGAGAGGGCTACGTTCCGCAATGCCCAATGCTTGTAGCCACCCTTCCGTTTGCTCACCCACGAAGGCGAACAAGACGACCCGCTGGGCATTGCGCAATTTGGCGAGCAAGTCTGGCGTTGGGCGATTGGCAGGCAAAACGAAAAAGCCGTCTGCGCCGTTGCGAAGTTCCGAAGCATTCAAGCGCCGATAAGGCAAACGCATTCGGCGCAACCATCGCTCGGCGTTCTCCCCCTGTCTGTTCACCAACGCTCGGGCAGCGGGCTCAGTGGCTGCCCATCGGTCATCGCGGACAACGAAGATTTGCGCCCAAAGGAATGAGGGAGCGAGAAGGGCGGTCATCGCTACCGTTAGCCATCGCACTTTGCCTTGACCCTCCTTTCCGTTCCCCTGCGTTGGGTGTCAAGATAAGCATGCGGCATTCGTCCTAAAGTTGGCACAAACAGTTGCCGATAAACGAAGCGACGAGAGGTGATGCCCGATGCGCATTTCGCCGGAAACGATGGCACGGCTACAGGCGCTGCTGACGGAGCGGTTGGGACAGGCTGAAGCGTCGGGCAAGGCAGGTGCCCTGACGGGGAGCCTGCCTCGTTCGGAGGAACCAGTGCTTCTGTCGCCAGAGTTGCGGCTCATTCTGCTTCTCCACGAGATGGTTCAACGGATAAGCGACGAAGACCCACAGCGGATTGCGGAAGTAGCGCGGAAGTTGCAAAGCGGGGACTACCATCCCGATGCAAAAGCCGTTGCGGAAGCCATCTTGAACGAATTGGGAGGCTGACAAGCATGCAGGACGGGACAGCGGAGCGGCTCTGTCGGGCATTGGCGGAGTTGGTCGCCGCCCTCTGCCGGGACGATGTGCGAGCAATAGAGATGGCATCTTCGCAATTGCAACGACTGCTGGAAACGGAAGGACCGAAACTCCGCTGCGCCCTTGACAGCGAAACTTTGCGG
>Ga0209993_10020_pt1 | contig 29325 bp, 32 predicted proteins | sample Antgeofumaro1A2A_FD_188082 | JGI IMG/M metagenome (GOLD analysis project Ga0209993, IMG submission 188082) | Geothermal fumarole subsurface microbial communities from Mt. Erebus, Antarctica - 1A2A (SPAdes) (version 2) | ecosystem: Environmental > Terrestrial > Volcanic > Fumaroles | place...
GCTTCTCGGTTCACCAATGACCCCACGACGCACCGCTACATCGCCGCTTACTTGCAAATTAACGCCATTTCAGAACCCTTCCTCGCCCTCGGCATGACTTTGGGCGGAGCGTTGCGGGGGATCGGCGACACTTTGACTCCAGCGGTTATTGGCGTGGCGAGCCAATGGTTCGTTCGCCTTCCCACCACTTACGCCCTTTGCCATTGGCTCGGCTACGACACTATCGCGGCTTGGTGGACGATGAGTTTGTCCACCATCTTGAGCGGAATTTTGACGGCGTGGGCATTCAAGTGGCGGGTCCGTCAACTCCGTTGAGGCTTCTGCCGCAAGCGCTCTTGTTCCTCTCGCAATTGGGTCAATCGCTGCTTCAACGCTTGGCGGATGGTTTCGTCTTCCGTCTCCTCCAACATTTGCTCCAAAGTGGCGATGGCAATTTCTACCCGCTGCGCCTTTGGGATGGTGAACGGGTCTTCCGCCGTGGAAAACTCTTTGCTTTGTGCTCTATGCTCTGCGCTCTGTGCGAGTGCCTGCAAATCCTGCCAAATCGTCTTGTCCGCCCAGAGCAGGTAGACAAGCCCACCGAGGAGGGAGAGGAGCCAAGTCATGACCCGCCACAAAAGTGCCCAAAGCATGGCTTGCTCTGGCGTCACCGAAAGCAGTGCCCACAACTGAACACTGGCGAACTCCCGAACGCCTAAGCCGTGGAGAGTGATGGGGAGCGAACCGATGATGGTGGCAATGGCGACAACCATCGCGAAGGCGCTGAAAGGTTTGTCAATGCCAACAGAATGCCCAAGCAGCATTAAGGTAGCGGTAAGGGACAGGTGGTAGGTCAAAGCGATGGCGAACGCGGCGGTACCAGTGGTTGGACTTTGAAGGAAAGCGATGATGCCGTTCACAAAGCGTTTTAGCCACTGAGCCCATTTCCCTTGCCCGTAACGGTAGATGAGCAAAGGGAGCGTCACCATGAGTGCTGTAACGCCAACAGCAAGCAGTGCTCCCAGCAAAAGGGGCTGCCAAACGAATTGGCGCTTTGTCAAGTGAAGGGTAGCAGCGCCCCATGTGCCGACGAGAAGCATCGCTATGAATCCGACCATTCGGTCTGCGTAAACGATGCCGAAAGAACTGGCAAGGGAATGCCTCGTTTTGCGGGCGGCAAGGAACGCGCGCACCGCATCGCCTCCCACCAAGCCGGGCAGGAACAAGTTGAAGAACATGCCCGTGTAGAAAGCCGCAACGGCATCCCACCAAGAAAGGGACATGCCCGAAGCGCGGGCAAGACACCACCAGCGAGTTGCCGACAAGCATTGCAAGACAGCGGAAAGGGAGGTGGCGAAGACGGCAAAGAGCAGGGAAGAGTGGCGGAAAGCGGTTGCCATCTCTTGCCATCGCACCGCTTTCATTGCCAGCACGACGAACACAACGGTCACCACCAACCGCAATGCCTTTAACCATGTCGGTCGTTTCAGGAATGTTTTTGTTGTCAATGCCGTCACCTACCGTCAAAGGGCATAAGGAACCGGGTCGTCTCGCACCAAAAGATTGGACAACAAAAGCACCCAAATGCCTAAAGCCTGCGGTTGGCGGCGGAAAGGAAGCAGGCGAACGCCTGTAGACTTTCGCTTCCGTCGGGAGACGCTCCGTTTCAAGCAAAACGCACCATCTCCGTCGGCGGAACGCTCGCTTTCTCGCCCAGACACCTCGGAGCACGCCTACACCCGCAAAGCCTTCCGCACACATGCCGACCACGGAAAGGATGCGGCAAATTTTTGGTTGCGGGCAATGCCGCAAGGGGAGGTGACCGAGATGGCCGTTTCCGTGGCGGTCGTTGGCTTAGGCTTTATGGGAGTGACTCACTACCGCAGTTACAAAAAAGTGAAGGGCGCAAAGGTTGTCGCCCTTTTCAGCCGTGACCCCAAAAAGTTGAGGGGAGATTGGCGAAGCGTTCGGGGGAACTTGCCCACCGAAACAGGCGGTCAGGAAGATTTGAGCGGCATCAAGCGCTACGACGACTTGGAGGCGATCCTGAACGACCCTGATGTGGACCTGGTGGACATTTGCCTGCCGACTTACTTGCATGGGGAAGCAACCGTGAAGGCGTTGCAAGCCGGCAAACATGTCCTTGTGGAGAAGCCTATCGCACTGACTTTGCGGGATGCGGACCGCATGGTAGAGACGGCGCAAAAGGTAAAGCGCTTCTTGATGGTCGGACAGGTTCTTCGCTTCTTCCCCGAGTTCCGCTTGCTCAAAGATTTGAAGGAGAGCGGTCAATATGGGCGCTTGAAGGGCTTGCACCTGAAGCGGATGATCAGCAAACCAACTTGGGCATCCGACAACTGGTTTGCTGACCCCAAAAAGAGCGGCGGTCCCATCATTGACTTGCACATTCACGATGCCGATTTCGTCCTGTTTTTGTTCGGGATGCCCCAAGCCGTGTTCACGAGAGGCTTCATTGACCCACAACGAAACACGCCCGAATACTTTGTGACCCACTACCTGTTTACCGATGGAGACATAACGGTGACGGCGATCGGTGGCGATGCGGCTATGCCGAAATTGATGTTTGAGCATGGCTACGATGCTTACTTTGAGCGAGCGACGGTGCAGTTTTCCTCCCAGTGGGGCAAACCACCCGTCCTTTACACTGCCGACGGAAAGCAGCGGGAAATTCGGTTGAAGGCACAAGATCCCTTTGTCGCGGAATTGCAATATGCTGTTGACTGCGTCCGCGAAAACAAGCCGCCTAAGTTGCTGGACGGAGAAAGCGCCCGCAATGCGTTGCTGCTTTGTCTGAAGGAAGCAGAGTCGCTGCGCAAAGGAAAACTGGTGAAGGTAACCGGATAGGTGAAAACCCGTTAGGGTGTGAGAGAAGGGGTGGGTCACAGCGGCGAGCAAACCTCTTGGGCGAGGTGACGCCCAACGATGCAAAAGGTGGCGCCGACCCGATTTCAATTGCTGCGTCGCTACTTTTTGACGGGCATCGCTTTCGTGGCACCATTAGCATTGACCGTCTTCATCTTGGGCTACCTTTTCCAACTTGTGCACCGTTGGATTGGGCGACCAGTGGCAAAGTTGTTGCCTCAGGCAGGGGGGATGCCTGACGGTTCGGCGTGGATTGCGTCCCTCATCGGTTTCTTGTTCATCGTGGGGCTCCTTTTGGTCATCGGGGCAATCACTTCCACGATGTTGGGGCGACGGCTGGCAACTTTCAGCGAGCGGGTGTTGCTTGGGTTGCCTCTCATTCGCACCGTGTATGCGCCTGCCAAGCAAATTGTGGAATTTTTTGTCAACCCCACTTCCGTGCAGTTTGGGGCGGTGGTGCTGGTTCGGTATCCCCACCCTAACAGTTACGCCCTCGGCTTCATCACGGGGCGACATGTGGAGCCATTGGAGGCGGCGACGGGGAAGCGGTTGGTCAATGTCTTCATACCTTTTACGCCGACACCCATCACAGGGACTTTGCTGCTTGTGCCTGAGGAGGAACTTATCCCTGTGGACTTGACGGTGGAGGAGGCGTTGAAGATGGTGGTTTCGGGAGGCGTGGTGACCCCTACCCGCGTTACCACCCTTGTGTCCGAAGAGAAAACTTAACGCGCTTTCATCCCGTATTCTGAGGGGTCGGGCTTTCGGGCGCGCAGGAGGGAGCGCAATTTTTCTGACTTCAAGATGACCCAACCGTCACGGGTTCGTTGCAAGATTCCTTCCCTTTGCCATTGGCTCACAATGCGGCTCGCTGTTTCTCGCGCTAAGCCGCATCGTTTGGCAAGGATGTTGACACTGAGCCAAGAGGGCAATCGCCCTTTCGCATCAGCGAATTCCAAAAGTGCCCATGCGACCCGCTCCGGCGCATTCAACCACGCCATCCGCATGACCATTTCGTCTGTTTCCCGAAGGCGCTTCGCCATTGCTTGAAGCAACTGCCAAACCAAATGGGGCAGTCGTTCCATCAGTGCCAAAAAGTCAGGACGCCGAACAATCAATGCCTCACCGTTTGTCAAGGCAACGACATCGGCGGAGTGGGGGCGCCCGTCAATAAGGGAAACCTCCCCGAAGAAATCGCCCGGCTTGAGGAGACTAAGGAGCACTTCCCGTCCCTCGTCGTCTACGCCGATGACGATCATTTGCCCTTTCAAGAGCACAAAAAGGGTGGAGCCGGGCTCCCCTTTGGTGCACAGCACTTCTCCCGCCCGAAACTTCCGGCAAATAGCAACTTGGATGAGGTGGCGTAAAAATTGGGTGGGCATGTTGTGAAAGAGCGGCACATGCTGCAATGTCGCAACCGCGTTCCCGTTCATGGCAACACCCTCCTTTAGTATTTGTCGGCGTTATGCCATACTTCACCACCATGCTCAAAGGGGGGTCGCGATGGCACGCCGACCTTGGGTTTGGCTGACTTGTGCCGTCGTCCTGACAACTTGGTTGCCCTACCTGTTCGGTTGGTGGCTGACCCCGCCTGGCATGCGCTACTTCTGGCTCATCTACAACCCCGACGACCAGAATGTCCACCTGATGTGGGCACGGCAGGCGATGGAGGGCGCCTGGCACTTCCACGACCTTTATACCACCGAACCGCATCCGGGACTGTTCGTCAACTTGTTCAGCCTTGCATTAGGTTGGTTTTGTCGCTGGACGGGCATTTCGCTCCATTTGGGCTACCAACTTTTCCGCACCCTCGCTGCGGTGGCGTTCCTGTGGACAGTTCATTGGTTCGGTACCCTTTTCCTGAAAGACGAAAGGGGGCACTTGCTCTTCTTGCTTCTGGTCGCTTTCTCCTCGGGTTTCGGATGGGTGTTGGTGCTTTGGTGGTGGGTGACAGGACAGCGACCGCCTGTCTTCCTGTTGGATGTGAGCCCTGAACTGATGATGCCCGAAGCCAACTCCTTCCTGTCGCTAACGGTTGCCCCATTAGCAACGTTGGGCGCGACGTTGGCAATGGGAGCGCTGGGCAATTGGTGGTTAGCGCTGAAGCCGAATTGCCTTGCCCGAAAGCGTCGCCTGAAGTTGGCGCTCCTATTTGGCTTACTGGTTGTCAATGTGCATACGTATGCGGCGATCCCGATGCTGATTGCCGTTGCCCTTTGGCAAGGTGGGAACCTTCGCCAGTGGCGCCACACCTTACCGACCACCTTGGGCTTCCTCGTTCCGAGCGCATTGGTTTTGTTTTGTCAAGCCCTCGTGTTTTCCTGCGACCGTGCGTTCGCTCAGAAAGCGGCGACCCCGACCTTAACTCCCAACCCTGTCATTCTTATCGGCAGTTACGGGTTTGTTGCTTTAGGGGCACTTCTCGCTTTGCCGAAGATTTGGCAAGAGCGAAGGGGTGGGGCGAAAGAGTGGGAATTGCCGATGGCATGGCTTGTCGCCATCCTCATCGCGATTTACCTGCCCGTCCGTTTCCAGCGCAAGATGATTGAGGGGCTCCATGTGGTGCTGTGCTTGCTGGCAACGGTTTGGTTGGCGCCTCATTTGGGACGGTTTCGCTGCGAACATTTTCGGTGGGCGTTGGTCGGTTTGGTGATGCTGACGGTTCCGTCGCAAATTGCCTTCTTTGCCCTGAATGGCTACTGGTTAGTGCACAACAACCTGATTTACGACAAGCGCTTTAACCCGCCTTACTCGCGCCGCCTGATGCCACCTTACTATCTTTCCGAGCATCACCTGCAACTGTTTCGTTGGTTGGAAAGGCACAGCGACCGGCAAGATGGGGTGCTTTGCCATCCGATGCTGGGCAATTACCTACCTGTCTTGACAGGGCGGAAAGTTTTTGTGGGGCACTGGGCGGAAACGCTAAACTTTCCAGCGAAACTTCGGCTCGCAACGGCTGTGTGGGAAGGCAGTTTGCCGGTAGAACTTGCCCGTCAACTCTTTCGCACCCATCAACTTCACTTTGCACTGGAGACCGAATTTGAGCGGGCGGCAGCCCAGGGCACAACGGCTTTAGCACGCTATGGGAAAGTCGTTTTTCAAGTCGGCAACAACCGCGTTTTTCGGTTGCGGTGGTGACCGCAAGGGAAAGGAGGTCGGCAAGGTGATGGGGCACCGCTTCCCCGTCCAGCAACTCCGTTTCCTTTTGGGGCTCATTTTGGTCAGTGCGGGCATCGGCATCGCCGTTTCCTTCAAGGCGGGCGAGAACCTGTTTTTCACCCGCGACAACCTCTTGACCTTGCTGCGGCAAGTGTCCTTCAACGCCATCATGGCGTCTGGCGTGAGCGTCGTCATCATAATGGCTGGAATTGACTTGAGCATCGGGTCGGTTTGGGCACTCTCGTCGGTCGTGATGGCGTTTGTGTGCGTCCATTGGGGTTGGGCGTGGACGCTGTCCGTTTTCGTTGGGCTATTGGTTGGATTGCTGTGCGGCACGGTCAATGGGCTGGGCGTCACTTTGTTTCGCCTTCCGCCCTTCGTCGCCACTTTGGGCATGATGAGCATCGCTCGCGGGTTAGCCGAAGTCATCACGGGTGGCTTCCAGATTTCGGGGTTGCCCGACGCGTTTCAATGGTGGGGTCAAGGGCACTTAGCGGGTATCCCCGTCCCCGTCGTCGTCGCCGTTTTCGTCCTCGTGTCCACTTGGGTGTTCTTGCACGCCACTCGCTTGGGGCGCTACATCTATGCGGTCGGCGGAAACGAAATCGCAGCACACCTTTCGGGTGTCCCTGTGGGAAAAGTCAAGTTGTTCGCTTATGCGTATTGCGGGTTGCTGGCAGCGTTAGCGGGCTTATTGGCGACGGCGCGAATGGGTTCGGTTCGCCCTTCCGATGCGTTGGGCTACGAGTTGGACGCCATTGCCGCATCGGTGATCGGTGGCATCAGCCTGATGGGCGGGCAAGGGTCGGTATTGGGCACAGGGGTCGGCGCTGCCTTCATAGGCGTGCTCCGAAACGGTATGGTGCTGTTGGATGTTTCCGCCTTCTGGCAGAAAGTCGTCATTGGCATCGTCATCATCGTCGCCGTTGCTTTTGACAACCTTGTTTGGCGGCGTGGAAGGCAATAGCACTCACTGGACCTCCACCTCTGCCAACAAAGCACCCGATTGCTTCAGGGCATGCAAGATGGCAATGAGGTCGCGGGGGGTTACTTTTAGTGCTTGCAACGCTTGCACTAAATCTAAAACCGTGTCGCCTGGACTCAAGATAGCAACTTGGGCTTTCTGCTCTTCCGCTCTGATGCGGGTTTGGGGCACGATAACAGTTGCTCCGGGCGAAAGGGGCGGTGGCTGCACCACTTGCACCTCTTGCTGAATTTCCACCCTGAGCGAGCCATGAGCGATGACAACGGGCAGAATCCGAACATTGCCCCCCATGACAATCGTGCCCGTTCGCTCGTTGATGACCACTTTCGCCCGCATGTCTGGCTGAAAGGGAATTTGCTCCAATTGGGCGATAAAGTCGGGCACTTTCCCCACAAACTCCTCAGGCACGCGGACTTTTACCGCTGCGGGAGGGATGGATTGCGCAATGGGTTTGCCGAAGTTCTGGTTGATGGCTTGAGCGATTTTGGCAGCGTTACTTGTGTCGGGCGCAATCAACCGAACTTCCAGTTCGTCGGCGAGGGTGACCGTGTTGTTTGTCAAGGGACGGAGAACGGTTGCCCCGTTGAGAATGCGCCCGGTGGTTGGATGGTTTTTCTGCACCGCAGCCGAAACGGCTTGAACATTGAACCCGCCGATAGAGACAGGACCTTGTGCGACGGCGTAAACTTCCCCGTCTGCTCCTTGCAAGGGTGTTTGGAGCAAGACACCGCCATGCAAACTGCGAGCATCCCCAATGGCGGAAACGAGCACATCCAACCGGTCGCCTTGCTTGGCGAAGGGCGGTAAAGTTGCCGTTACCATCACCGCCGCCACATTGCGCAACTGTAAGCGCGAAGGGTCAATGGTCACGCCAAACCGACGCAGCATATTGGCGATAGATTGAACAGTGAATGCCACTTGACGCGAGTCGCCGGTTCCGTCCAACCCGACAACTAAGCCGTAGCCCACCAACGGGATTTCCGTTCCCCAATGGATGGTCGCAATGTCTTTCAAGCGGACAGAAAGCACGGAAGGTGGCGAAGGTGTTGAACGGGATGGTGACGACGGTGTGGTGACCGTCGGTTGCGCCAACACATTGCCCACGAGCAGAATTGTCACGGTCGCGGCAACTTGCCAACGCATCGTCCTTCACCCCCTTGTCGGACGGTTAGAACAGAACTCGCAAGATGCGGTTGAAGCCTTCCACGATGCGTTCCAGCAAGTTTTTGCCTTTCCGCGTCTTCCAATCGCCTTTGAACTCCAAACGGGCGTCGGCGACTTGCGTAGATAGGATGGTGTTGCCCTGCGAGATGTCTTGGGGGCGCACCCACCCGCTCAACTTGACCGTTTGCTTGCGCTTGTCAATGATGAACTCTTGGCTGCCTTCAATTCGGAGCAATCCGGTGGGACTGACTTCCATCACGCGGCAGGCGATGGTGGCGATGACGCTCAAGTTCTTACGCTCCTGCGCCTGAGCGGCAAAACTGCCTTGATGAGCAAGCCCCGCCGAAGGAATGAAGCCGAAAACGCCCGTGCCTGCCTGCGTTTGCACTTTGACTTGTTTGCTCGTCGCTGTTTGTGAGGCTGCGGATGCCACTGCCGTTTGCGTGACCAAAACCGTCACGACATCGCCCACTTTAAAGGCTTTGTCGTCTCGGAAGAGGAAAAGCAACGGTTGCCCCGCAACCTGTGGTCGTGACGGGTCATTGGGAGCGGATTGGGCAAAAATTTGCCCGAAAAGCCAAATGGTCAAAGCGACACCAACTTGCCAACGCATTGCCTATCGCCTCCTTTCCGCAGTCACACCTTCCTTCAGCTTTGCGACTGACCTATGCCCTTTGCTCTATGTCCCGTGCGCCATGCTCCACGCTCCGTGCCCCAAAGGCGGAACGACTCAACTCGCGGTAAAGGGCGTCAGCGATACCGAGCCGCATGGCAGGTGTCAAACTTTCCGCCACCTCGTAGGTGAACAAGTCGCGGTAGGCTTGGCTCATGAAGGGCTTTTCTTCGCCCACCGCTTCCGCCGCCCGCCACATCTGCCACAGCAAGTAACTGACCACGAATGCCTCAAACCGCTCACATGCTCGCCGCAACGCCAATGAGTCTTTCGCCTTATCGCCAATTTGCCCGACCAAACTTGCTTTGTGCCCTGTTTCCTGTGCCACTTTCGTCACCATGTCGGGATAGTCACCTCCCGTTCGCCGGTCACGATCCCTTTCAACAGCACTTTGCTCCATGGGACGGCAACGAGCATTTCGTCACCCAACTTGCCGTCTTGCAGAGCCAATCCTTGCGCTTCCACACGAACGCGTCTTAAACGCACCACAATCCGCACCGTTTGCCGGCGCTGCACCAAAAGCCTGCTCTCTCGCCCTTTTCGCCCAATCTCCAGTCCCTTGTCCTTCGCTCCATCCAATTGCACCAACACCTTAGCAGTTGCCGCTGGTTGTCCGTTGACCAGCAACGTGATGGGCAACAAGGCGCGCGGAGAAGTTGGCGCTTTAGCGCTTACGGAAAGGTCACCTTCTGGCACGACAATGGGCGGTGGGGGGAGCAATAACTTGACGGAAGTGCCCAAAGCAACACTCAAAAGGTTCTCCAGTTCGGCGCTTGTTACCGAACGCCCAGACAAAGTGACTGTCACTCGCTTTGCCCCGTCCAAAAGGAACTCGCCCTCCCGCCATCCGGCTTGCACTAACTTCGTGGCAATTTCACCCAGAGCGAAAGTGCGCGAGTAGCGAGGCAAAGGCGATGGGGCGATTGTCAAGGTTTTCAGTTCCTCGGCTTTCCTTTGAGCCGTCTCGTTCAAAGGCACGACATCAGCGATATCGCCCAACCGAACGATGGGCGCACTGACAATCGCTTTCTCCCGCAACACGATGCGCACCATTGGCGCTTTATGAGCAGGTTGGGCTTCTGCCCAACTGAGAATAGCAACCGTTAGCAACCCGACCTTTCCAATCCGCATCGCCTTTCACCACCGAAAAGGGAAACGGGGGGCAGGGGTGACCTATCCCCTTCGCCGTTACCGCCGCACTTGATTGGCAATGGAAAGCATTTCGTCGGCGGTTTGGATGGCTTTGGAATTGACCTCGTAGGCACGCAAAGCGGTGATGAGCGCCACCATCTCCTCCACGACCTTGACATTGCTCATTTCAAGGAAGCCTTGGGCGACGCTGCCGAACCCTTCCAAGCCTGGCGTTCCCACTTGCGGTTCGCCCGATGCGAAAGTAGCGACGAACAGGTTGCGCCCGATAGACTGCAAGCCGGCAGGGTTGACAAAGCGTGCCAGTTGAATTTGCCCAACCTCTTGCGGTTGTGTTTGTCCTGGCAGCATGACGGAAACGGTGCCGTCTTGACCGATGCTGATGCTCAAGGCATCTGGCGGGATGGTGATTTCGGGCAAGATGGGGAAGCCATCGGAAGTGACGATACGCCCTTGGTTGTCCAGTTTGAAGGCGCCGTCGCGAGTGTACGCGATGCGACCGTCGGGGAGTTGGACTTGGAAGAAGCCGTCGCCCTCAATGGCTAAGTCCAGCGGGTTTCCCGTTTGCTGGAAGGTGCCTTGCGAGAAGATTTTGTAGACCGCGCCAGGGCGAGAACCCAAGCCGACTTGGATGCCAGCGGGCACTTGAGCATTGCGCGCCGATGCGGTGCCCGGGACCCGTTCAGTTTGGTAGAGCAAGTCTTGAAAGTCCACGCGGCTGCGTTTGAAGCCCGCTGTATTGATGTTCGCCAAGTTGTTGGCGATGACATCAACGGTCAATTGTTCGGCGTTCATGCCAGCCGCCGCTGTCCATAAGGCGCGAATCATCGGCACTCACCTCCGCACAAAATTTCGGCATGCGGGGACGGATGTCCCCTTACGCCTTTGTTGCCTCCAGCAAGGCTTGTTTGAGAGCGTCAAAAGCGGAGAGGGTGCGAGCCGCCATCTCGTAAGTCCGCAAGCACGACAGCATCTTAGCCAACTCGGTGATGACTTGCACATTACTGCCCTCCAACATCCCCTGAACGATACGAGCTTTAGCAGGCTTTGGGTTGACACCGAGGTAGTAGCCAGCACCAGCAGGTTGGATGCGCTCCAAAGTCACCACTTGCAACCGACCAAGTCGCTGAGTGCCCGCAAAAATCTCGCCTGTCTCTGCAATCCGAACTTGGTGCTCGGATTGCCTTTGGTCGGGGAAGTGGATGGGCTGATTGGTTTCATCCAACACGGCATACCCTTCCGCCGTGACCAAACTTCCGTCGGAAGCAAAGGTGAAGTTGCCTTTTCGGGTGTAGCGGATGCCTTGGGGTGTCCGCACCACGAACCAACCGTCGCCGTCAATGGCGACATCCAACGGATTGCCAGTTGGTTGCATCACCCCCCTCCGCATGTCCACCCTCTCTTGGGCAATCGTCACTAAAAGCGGGAGCCGAGCAGTGGCGAAGGTGCCGGGCATCAGCGGCCCAGGTTGGGAGAGAAGGTGAAAGAAAGTTTCCCCAAAGTTGCCGAAACTGACCCGTAGCCCGCGAAAGCCCGGCGTGTTGGCATTCGCCAAGTTGTGGGCAAGGGTCTCCAACTCTGCCACGCGCGTGAGCATCGCGGAAGCAGCGTTGTAAAAACCGATACTCATCGCTCCTCACCCCCGCGCAAGTAACTGGGCTTACCGTTACCAGCACGGGTCATTCGTTCTAACTTCACGACGGTCATCTCCAATCGGTAGACGCTCTCGTGCAAAGCGGCGATGGCATTCCATAGGGCTTCAAGGGTCTCTTCGCTGATAGCGGGACGGGTGAGCCATCGCCACAGCGCCACGAACACGGCTAAAGTTGCGAACACCAATAGCAACAACCCAATGCCCACTAAAGTCGTCATGGCTCTCGCCTCCTTCTTTTTGGGACGGCGTAGAATCTGCCCATGCCCCCAACGGAAGTCGGGGTCTAAAAGACGAAGCCTACAAAAGCAGGCGTTCGCCTTCTTTGTTTTCGCAGCCGCCGACCTCGGGTCGGGGGAAAAGTTCTTACCGAACCAAAAACGGATTGGTCGGGCAGAAACCCGACCCCATTTTTCATCCAGTGTCACGCCAAAGTGTCAAGGTGCGGCGTTTGCTCTTTTTCATCCTCTGTGTCCTCGGTTGGTTTTAGAGCGGGATGGGGTGGCATCGGTTGCTCCTTCTGCGGACCTTTCCCCTTCCGCCCCTGCACTTTATGGATGCGCCCTGTTTCTGTCGGAACACTGGGCAGTTGCCGAACTCGCTCGGTGCGCATCGTTACCACCCGGCGCGCTTCAACGCCACCCGAAGGCGCATCAGGGCTTGTGTCTTCAGTTGGCAAACTCGTCCTTCCGTCAACTTCATCACTTTTGCGATTTCCTTCAGGGTCAGTTGCTCGTAGAAGTAGAGGGTGATGACGAGCCGTTCTCGCTCAGGCAGTTGTTCAACGGCTTGGGCGAGAATTTCCACAAATTCGCGGCGGTGGTGTTCATCCCACAAGGCTTGCTCGTGCGCCTTTTCTACCAAAGGAAGCAATTCCTCCAACGGCAGAACGGTGACAGGGGCGGCTTCCAAGACAAAGTTAGCATACTCGTCCTCTGTCAACCCCAATTCTTGCGCCAATTCCTGCTCTGAAGGTGGATGGCCCAACCGTTGCTCCAGAACTTCAAGGATGTCTTGCAGATGCTTGGCGCGGTGGTAGGCGGAGCGAGGCAACCATCCCATTGTCCGCAACCCGTCCAAGATGGCACCGCGAATGCGCTGGACAGCGAAGGCTTCAAAAGGCACACCGCGCGTTTCGTCAAAACGGTCAATGGCTTCCAAGAGCCCGATGAGCCCGTAACTGATGAGGTCGCCTTCCTCCACGGAGGGCGGCAGCAGCGGTTTGATGCGGGCGACCATCCGCTTGACCAAGGGCAAGTAAGCATTCACCAGTGCCTCACGGCTTTGGTTATCTCGGTGTTCCTGATAAGTGCGCCAACACCGCTCCAACTCTCGCGCTGTCATCATCGCTGCCACGCCTCCTTTTCGGCAAATTCGTCAAGGATGGCCTCTCCCTCCAAAATTGGCAACCCTTCCCGTAAAAGCCGCCGCTGAAAGGCGAAACTCCAAGCAACAATCAAGTCCTGTGTGCGCCGGTCAATGGCGGTGAATTGGACGCCGATTCGCCATCCTGCCTCCATCTCGGTGACATTTTGGATTTCCCCCTTCGCCTCAAAGGACAACTCAGTTGGGAATTCAGGGTGAACAGGTGGAAGGGTGCCAAGCACCCAAAGGCGTTGAGAAGGGCAAAGAGCAAAGGGCAGAGGGCATTGGGGAGGAAAAGGGCGCTTGAGGAATAAGCCCACTCCCATGCTGCTGATGTCAAGACCAGTCGCAGGATAGAACTGAGAAGGCGTCTTCTCTTCCCCGAAAAGAAAGGCGATTTTGGCGGAGAAAAGAACTCGCACGCGAAAGTAGCGGCGGCGCTCCACGATGGTGACCTGCTGAGGGGCAGAGAGCAGCAGCATAGGCAACGGAATGCGCCGGGCGCGGATGACGACGGCTTGGAACTGGTAGGGTGGGTCGTGCTGCACAATGCCTGTCACAATCTCGCCCGGTATCCAAAGGCGAGGAAGGTCTAACCATGCGTCGGTGGGCGCCAGCAATACTTCCTCGGGCGAAACGGCTTTCACCAAGAACTCATACTCTGCGCCCGTCTGCCGTTTCAGCACCACTTTTTGGTTCGGTTTCAAGACAAACTCTCCTGCCATGTCAAGTCCTCCATTGCGTTAAATTTCGTCTGACCAAAGTCCCCGCTTAAGCAAGCGGCGTTGATAAGCGAAGCACCATGCGATAATCCGCTCTTGCGTTCGCCGGTCAATGTCCGTGAAGGCGATACCGAGCCGAAGGTATCGGTCGTTCTGGGACATCCAGATGAGTTCACCAATCGTTTCCACTTTCAGCCCTTCGGGGAACTCGCGTTCCACTGGTGGCAGGGAGATGGAAAGGCGGAAGCGTTGGTGAAGGCGCCATGTCAAGGCAGTGGGAAGGCGTCGCAGTTCCACCCGCACCCCAATTCCACCAGCGTTGATATCGGTGGCGAAGGCTTCAATAAGGGGCATCGGCTTCTCCTCGTGCCCGACCGGTAGCGGTTGCAGTTGCGCCCTGTGCAGGACGCGGACGCGGAAGAAGCGACGCCGTTGCACAGGACGAAGGTTTTGAGGCGGGTCCAGTACGAGGGAAGGGTTTGGAGCAAATTGGCAGGAGCGCACCACGCTCTCAAACTGATAAGCGCGAACAGGCGTGGGGAAATAGCCGCGAACAGGAACTCCGGGAGCATACAAGGGCAAAACGTCGCCCTCCGTCAGCGGCGTCAACCGAATCTGGGTTGGTTGCACTTCCTCCACCACAAAGGTGTTTCTCCGCACTTGATCTTCGTTGACAACCTCCAATACCACTCTTTGTCCGCGCCGCAGCAACATTTGCTCCATCGCCCATTACCCCCTTCAAGCGCCGGTCAGGAAACGAAGGAGGCGTTGAAGGAAGGAAGGAGTGTCAGTTTCGGATTGACCGTTTCCGTTGCTTTTTAGCAAGCGGGTGCTGAGCAAGTGTGCCAGTTGACGGATACTTCGGGCAGTGGGGCAGGAAGGGGCTAACTGGACAAGGGGTACCTGCCGTTTCACCGCTTCCGAAACCCACACGCTGGTCGGAACACAAGCAACTACCTGAGCACGCAACCCCAAAAACCGTGCGGCTGCCCAACAGAGCCGCTCGCCCGCTTCCTGTTCGTTAGGGTTGTTCACCATGTTCACGACGACGCTGATGCGCCCTCCAAAGCCATGATGAGCAAGGGCTTTTAGCAGACCATAGGCATCTGTCAAGGAGGTCGGTTCGGGAGTGGTGACCAACAGCAATTCGTGGGCGGCTTGACAGAGAGCAATGACATCTGGTCCGATGCCTGCAGCCCCATCGGCAATGAGGAGGGAAAATCGCTCCTCCATTGCGGAAAGGCGAGCGCGCAGGGAGGCGAGAGTGTGTCCATCCAATTGGGCTAACTCTGCGATGCCTGAAGCGCCGGGGAGAAGCCAAACTCGCTCGTTCACAGGGAGCAAAGCCTCCTCCACTGTCGCCGTCCCTTCCAACACCTCGCGGACGGTGAATTGGGGAGGCAGGTTCAAAAGGACATTGGCATTCGCCAGCGAGAAGTCAGCATCCCAAAGGAGCACCGAGTAGCCCAACTCACCCAATACAAGCGCTATGTTGACAGAGAGGGTGGTCTTCCCCACACCGCCCTTTCCGCTGGCAACGGTTACTGCGTAGATGTGGGTCGGTTGCGATTTGTCATCTGCTGTTGTGGCGAAAAGTTCCCGTAACCTTGAGGCTTGGTCACGCATCGTCTATCACCTCCCCCAAAGCCGTCAAGACCATTCGGTTCTCTCGCACCGGCAGAAGCACCCACTCCGCTAAACGCTCTGAAGTGGGCACTTCCAAGTCCTCGGGCACATTCTGACCAGTGGTGATGTAAGCAACGGGAAGGTTCACTTTCGTCACCAAATTGACCATCACTCCCGGCTGTGTGGCTTCGTCCAACTTCGTGAAGATGAGGCTGGTGGGGCAAAAGATGGAGAACTGCTCAGCAGCGAGGGCGAGGTCAGGAGGGTTGCCATTGGCAGGCAAGGTAAGGAGCACTTCGTCGGGATGCATCGCTGAGACCAACTCCCACAGGGCGGAGAGTTGCTCTGTGTGTTTAGGGCTTCGCCCAATGGTGTCCACCAAAATCAAGTCCGCCACTTGCCTTGCTTGACGGATGCAGCGTTCTGCTTCCTCAGGCAAAGTCGCCACAAAGAAAGGCAAGCCCATCAAGCGGGCGTAGGTTTCCAGTTGCTGCACTGCGCCGATGCGGAACACATCCACCGTCACCAACGCTACCCGGCGCCGCCCCTGCATCAACTGGTGGGCAGCAATTTTTGCAACCGTTGTCGTCTTGCCTACCCCCGTCGGACCGACTAAAACAGCGACACCTGTCACCTTCGCCAACCCACCCGTGACGGGCAGGTGCTGACAAAGAAGGGAGTGGAGCCACTTTTCCATCGTTGTCCCTCCATCGGGAGCAGGCGGGTGTGAGCGGAGAAGGTGTTGAATGGTTGTCAAGTCAACACCGCACTTCCAAAGCAACCCCAATGCGCCGGCTTGAGGAAGCGCCCCTTCCTGACCCCAGAGGGACACTGCCAGCAGTTGCAACTGTTGCTCAACCCTCACAGCAAAATCGGCGAATTCAGCAGAAACTTCGGGTGACCGCTTGAGAGCGGATCTTAAGCGGCGTTGGGTTTTCGCGTTTGTGTTTCCCGTTCCCTTGCTTGTCCCTCGCTTTGTTCGCTTCTTTTCAGACAACGTTTCCGAAACCACCGTCAAGTCGCCCGAGGTTTCCGCTGGCTCCTGCTCTAAACGCCCATCGTTTGAAGGAAGGTCATTGTCAAGGGGCAATGAATTTAGCGGGGAAGCCTCGGCAGATAGGGAGTTGCAAAGGGTGGGGGCAATAGCCGCCCAAACGCGCACGGTGGGCAGACGGCGCAACCATGCCCAAAAGCTGCGCCGTTGTTGGGTGTGCAGGATAACAGCGTCTTCGCCCATCTCGCGCCGAACACGCTCCATCACTTCGGGCATAGAGCGTCCTTCAAAGCACCGCACGATCACGCCCGCTCACCTCCAACGATGGCTTTGGTTTGCAAGGGCACGCAAGCGGCATTGACTTCCTCGTAACTGAGTACGGGGATAGAAGGCAAGAAGCGAGCAAGAAGTCGGCGGAAAGGCAGTCTTAGTCCGCCGCTGCACACGACGACCGGTTGATTGCCTTCAGCGGCAATTTGCTCGGCGGCTTGAGCAATCTGGTGGAGCAACGGCTGCCAAAGGTTGGGGTCGGGAACCAACATCAAGCCGACATCCGTTTCCTGCACCATTTGGCTCAACCGCTGCTCCATTTCAGGGTCCAAGGCAATGGCGGTGAGGGTGTTTTGAGGCGTGAGGAAGGGTTGACAGATGAGGCGGGCTAAACGGCGCCGCACTCGCTCGGTGAGGAAGTCAGGGTCTTTGCGCAACCGGGCCGCATCCGCCAGTGCCTCCAAAATCGCCACCATGTCCTTGATGGGCACACCCTCCTTGAGCAGGTTGCACAACACTTGGTGGATTTCGCTTCGGCTAAGCAGTTGCGGCGTTACTTCCTCCACGACGGCGGGATGGGTTGACCGAACTTGGTCAAGGAGCGCCTGAACCTCTTGGCGGGACATGATTTCGTGGGCATGGGCTTTGATGACTTCCGAAAGGTGTGTGATGAGCGCCGTCTCCGCATCCACGACGGTATAGCCCAGCCGCTCCGCTTCCCGCTTCTTGTCAGGGTCAATCCAGAAAGCGGGCAGACCAAATGCCGGGTCAGTCGTCGCAATACCGTCAAGGGGCGGAAGGTTAAAAGCACCCACCGCCAATAACTTGTGGGGATAATTGTCGGCTTCCGCCACTTTCGCCCCGCGCACCTTGAGCACATAGCGGTTGGGGGGAAGGAGCAAGTTGTCGCGCACTCGGATGGGCGGAACGAGTAGCCCCAAATCTTCTGCCAACTTGCGGCGCAGGTTGGTGATGCGTTGGAGCAACTTGCCCCCTTCCTGTTCCATTGCCATCGGCACAAGGGCAAACCCCAGCTCCAACTCCACAGGGTCAATCCGAACATGAGAGGTGAAGTCTTGGGGTTGTGCGGGTTTGATTTGGGGTGCCGCTTGAGTTTTTATCGCCACCGCTTGTTGGCGCAGCAACCATGCCCCTGCCCCCAAAGCAACACCCAAAGCAAGGAAGGGGAGTTTGGGCAAGCCGGGCACGAGAGCCAACAAAACCGCAATGCTTGCTGCAATCAGCAAAGCATCCGGTTGCCCCTTCGCCTCCTTGACAATCGTGAAACTCAGGCTCTCCTCGGAGACAGCGCGGGTGACAATGAAGCCTGCTGCGGCCGAGACGAGGAGGGAAGGAATTTGGATGAGCAGACCCTGACCAACTGTCAAGAGGGCATAAGTGTGCAAAGCCGTCTGCAAGCTTTCGCCGCGTTGCCAGACGCCCACCACCAGCCCGCCTGCAAAACACAGGACAGCCACCAGCAACGCTGTGATGGCATCCCCCCGAACGAATTTCGCCGCACCGTCCATCGCACCGTAAAAGTCAGCTTCCATTTCCAACCGCTTGCGGCGCTCCCGTGCCTCCTCTTCGGTGATAAGCCCCGCCGACAAGTCAGCGTCAATGCTCATTTGCTTGCCGGGCAACGCATCCAGCGTGAAGCGAGCGGCAACTTCCGCAATGCGGTTGGCACCACCCGTGACGACGGCAAATTGAACGATGAACAGCGTCAGGAAGAGTACGACGCCGACGAGGAAATTGCCCCCCAATACCATGTCGCCCACTGCCCGCACGAATTGCCCCGCTTCGCCAGTGGTCAAAATGGCGCGCATCACCGCAACGGACAGCGCTGTCCGAAAGAGGGCTGAGAAAAGCAGCAAGGACGGAAAAGAAGACATCTCCAATGCGTCCCGCAACATCAGCACCGCAAAGAACAGCATTAGCGCCCCGACGAAATGCAAGGCGAGCATAAAGTCCAGCAACAAAGGCGGCAAGGGCACCAGCAACATCGCCAAAACCAACGCTACCGCTCCAACTGTCCATAGTTCACTTTGCTTAAGTTGTCCCGCTTTCGGCACCGACGCCATCTCGCATCCCCCTTTGCTGAGTCAGGTTAGAAAGGGACGCAAGGCACAGGGCAAAAAAGGCAAGGTGAGACGCTTAAAAAGCCTCGTTAAAACGCCCTGCGCCAAAGTGGGTGGCTGGTTTCGCCAAGTCTATCGGACGAGAAACGAAAGCGCTGTGACCGTTACCACGATGAGCCATTGGCTTTTGGCTCGGCAGGAACCGAACTTCCTTGCTGGTGAGCAGACGCACCTGCTTGCAGCCTGTCATGCTTCGCCCAGCACCTCCTTAGCGCGACCGGTCACACGGAAGACATAGGCAAGCACTTCAGCGGTGGCTTGGTAAAGTTCGGGTGGGATGAGGGCGCCGATGTTGACCTTCATAAGGGCTTGGGCAAGGGGCGCATTTTGGACGATGGGAATGCCATGCTTTTGGGCTTCCTGCACGATGCGTTTAGCAATCCAGTCAGTGCCTTTCGCAATCACTTGAGGGGCGGGCAGAATTTTCGGGTCATAGCGCAGCGCAACGGCGTAGTGGGTGGGGTTGGTGATGACAACCGCAGCTTCCTTGACCCGTTGGATTTGGCGGTGCAAAACCAGTTGTCGGTACCGGCGGCGCAGTTGCGCCTTGACCATCGGGTCACCTTCCGTCTGCTTGAGTTCCTCCTTGACTTCTTGTCGGGTCATCCGCAGCGACCGCTCCACTCGCCACCATTGAATGGCGTAGTCAAGGGCAGCCAACAATAGCAAAACCGCCACACAGCGCCAAACAGTACTCAGCCCAAGACCGCCGATTGCCTGCACACCGTCGGGAACGCTCATAGTCGCAGTGGCTTGGATGGTTTCCCAACCGGAGCGAATGGTCATGAAACCCACATAGCCCACCATCGCCGCTTTCAGCACCGCCCTCGTCCCATCCCACAAAGTCATCGCCGAGAACATGCGTTTGAAGCCGCTGACGGGGTTGACTTTTTGCCAATCAAAGCGCAGGGGGTGAAAGGTGAACAGGAACTGCGTTTGCAAAGCGCCCACCAAGAAAGCCACGAGCATCAAAGCGCTGATGAAAAGCACCGGCTTCAATAAGGCGTCGCGCGCAAGCGGTGTCCAATCGCCGTTGACCAGTAAAGCGCTCATTGCACCGCTTAACGATTGTAGCCATGATGGAAAGAGCAGCAACCCCAACGCGACGCCGACGAGGACAACAGCGCTTCCTGTCAATTCGGCGCTGCGGGGCACAATGCCCTGTTTTCTAGCCTCTTCTCGCCGTCGCGGTGTCGGTGCTTCCGTTTTGTCCGACCAGAACATCCCTTTTTCACCCCCGTCAGCGCATCGTTGAAAGCAACAAGGGGCAAGTCTGAGCGATGAGAGAAAGCAACTTCTCCGAAAGGAGTGGCAAAGCGGGCAGAGAAGTGCTGATGACCAGCAAGGCGAGGATGACCCGAACAGGCATGCCCCAAAGCAGCACGGAAAGTTGCGGAGCGGCTCGCCCCATCATGCCCAATATGAAGTCCGTCAACAACACGATGCCAAGGGCAGGGAGCACGAAAGGCAACACGCAGAGCAAGCCATTGGCGACAAGGGTGAGCCAAGTCTCGCCCAAGGCGGGACGCAAAGTTTGTGCGTGACCGACAGGCAGCCATTGGTAACTAAGGGCGACGAGCCGAAGAAGCCAATGGTGTCCGTCCAGTTGGAAGAAAAGCACACCCGAAAGCAAAGTGACGGCTCTTGCGACGATAGCGGCTTTCGTGCCCAGTATGGGGTCTACCAACGCAGAAAAGCCAAATCCCACTTGCCAGTCCACCAATTCCGCACTCCATTCCACCAACCAAAGGAAAACTGAAAAAGCAAACCCGATGAGCATCCCAATTGACAATTCCCGCAGGAGCACGAATGTCAAGAGAGCGAAGTTATCCGTCGGCACGGGCGGAACGAAAGCAAGCCCTGTCAACCCTGCCCCAAAGGCGACGGTGGCGCGGGCGAGCGGGGGCACTTGGGGGCTGGACAAGCCGGGCATCAACGCCAGCGCGCCCCCAAACCGCGCACTTGCTAATAGCAATCGCACCCATTCCGTCAAGACCATGCTCCATGCTCCATGCTCCATGCTCTCATCGCACCACCTGCGGGATGAGGGTGAGGATGCGGACGGTAAACTCTGTCGCCAAATTCAAACCTGCCGCTAAAAACAGGAGCACAAGAGCAAAGATGGCTAAGACTTTGGGCACGAAAGTGAGAGTGAACTCCTGAACGCCCGTTGCGGCTTGCAAGATACCGATGACCAAGCCAATCACCAAAGCCGTCAAGAGCAACGGCAACGCCAAAGTCAACCCGACCAGAAAGGTCTGTCGTAACAAATCAACTGCCATCGTTTCCGTCACAGCCATCACCCCTGTTTCCCCGTGTCCTCTGTTTCATCTCCATCACTTCACGCTCAGGGCTAAACCGCGCATGAGCAGGTGCCAGCCGTCGGCTAGAATAAAGAGCAGCAACTTGAGGGGCAAGGAGATGAGCATGGGCGGAACCATCAGCATCCCCATGCCCATTAACACACTGGCGACCACCAAGTCCACCAACAGGAAGGGGATAGCGAGCAGGAAACCAATTTCAAATCCTGTCCGCACTTCACTCAGGATGAAGGCGGGGACGAGGATGTGGACGGGCACCTCTTTTTGAGTGCGGGGATTGGGCAACTTGGCGATGCGGAGGAAAAGGGCGATATCCTTTTCGCGGACTTGACGGAGCATGAACCGCTGGAAGGGCTCGTAGCCGTCGGCGAGGGCTTGTTCCAGTGATTTCTCGTTGCGCAGGAAAGGTTGTAGCCCCTTCTCGTTCGCTTCCTGAAAAGTGGGCGCCATCACAAACAGCGTCAGGAACAACGTGATGCCAATGACGACTGGATTGGGCGGAGTTTGGGGCGTGCCCATCGCGACCCGCAAGAGGGAGAGCACGATGACAATGCGGGTGAAGCAAGTCATCGTCGCCAACAAGAAAGGCGCCAAAGCAATCAGGGTGAGCACCAGCAAAATCTGCACCGACTCACGCATCAGGCTGAGTTGCGATGGAGCGACAGGACCTTGCGACTGGGCGTGGGCAAAGGGGCAAAGGGCGAGAAGGAAAAGCAATGGCAGGAAACGAAAGAGTTTGCAGGAAAGGTTGCGAAGGGCAAGAAAGTTTTCCCGAGAGCGGCATCCTTTGTCGTCAAGTTCCGCATCACCAGTCCCTGATTGCCAATCCCCTTCCGTTAAGTCACTCTCGTCGGGAAGAGCCATCAAGTTAGTGGACCCAGGGGAAGGCGCCAATTCGGCGAGGAGTTGGATGTTTTGCGTCGTGACGGCAAGGAGAAATTTCCGCCCCTGACAAGCAACCAACAGCAAACTTTTGCCGCCTCCAAGGGGCATCGCTTCCAGCACCTGCAAATGGCGCCGCTTGGTGCCCATTAGAGACGGCAAGCGCTTCAGCCACACACCAAGTCCCCAAGCCAACCCGCAAACGAGGGCGCAACTGACGATGACCCGAACAACCAACGCATTGTCCAACATAGCCGCTCACCGTCCTCTTGCGCAGGGCGGACAACTTCCACTTGGTTTTTGCTTCTGCGCTCTACGCTCTTTGCTCTCATGCTCTTTCAAGTTGGCTTAACAAGTTCTGTGATGCGGACGCCCAAGCGCTCCCCTAACACGACCACGACTTCGCCTTTCGCGATGAGTTTTCCGGAGACATAAACTTCCACAGGTTCACCAACGGCTTTGTCCAGTTCCAGCACACTGCCCGGCGTCATTTCCAGCAACTCTTGGACGGTTAACTCCACCCGTCCCAGTTCCACATGGACAGGCAATTCCAAAGAGGCGAGCAATTCCCATGGCACGGCGGTGCCCTCTTGCGGTGTGCCTTGGCTTTCTGTGAGGGACGGGAACGCAACAGGTTGCACTTCAGGACTGCGTTGCTCCATCCTCCTGCTCACCTCGCTGAGCGGGTTTGAAAGGCAAGATTTGGACTGCCCAATGCCCATTGCGGGTTCCCGGGCGGACTTTACACAAAGTCCGCTCGCCCAAAACCAATCGGACGGGTTCGCCCTTAAATCCGTCAAGGACGATGACATCGCCCACCTTGAGGTCTTTCAACTCCCGCACCAGAATGCGCCCGCTGCTCAGGATGACCCGCAAAGGCACGGTAAGGGCGAGGGCTGGGTGTTGCCGCAGCCGTTTTAAGTCAGGAGGGGAATGCCGCTTCATCTGCTGCTCCAATCCTTTGAGCGCATCCGCAAACAGTGCCAACCACAGAAAGCCCGTTTCCTGCCCGACTTGAAAGTCATAGCAGAGGCTGTAAACGGCAACTTTATCGGTCAACATCGCAAGTTGCTCTTCGGAAGCGAGCAAGTTCTGCAACTGGATAGAGTGGCTATTTTCGCCCGTCATGGTGTTGAGGAAGGAACGAACGATGCGCTCGGCAAACCGAAAGAGCAGGTTAACTTCCAGACGGCTGAGGGGGCGCTGGATAGCCACCGAAGGCAAAATGCCTGGACCACCCAAGAGTCGGTCAATGGCAACAAGCGCCAAGTTGATGCTAAGGGCGAGATAAAGGTCACCCCGAAAGCGTCCGAAGGCAGTGACAGGGAACACGAAAGCGGTGCCTTTCCACTGGGATGCTAACTCGGACAAGGGAATAAGTCCTTCGTGGTTAAGGCGAAGTTCCAAAGTCATCCGCAAGGCGGGGATGAGGGCATACCGAAGGGAGTGGACAAATTGGTCTGCCCACTGCCGAAGGAGCGCTCGTTGGCGCGGCGTTAAGGTCAAGGTGGCTTGGAGGTCGTAAGGTTGAACAGCAACGCCGGTCAACAGCCGTGAGCGCCGTTTGGCTGCCTTCCTGTTGCTCGGTTCCCCTTGCTGTAGCAACGCTTGCAGTTCTTCGGGCGTGATCGTTTGCATCCTTTTTGCCCCCTTTCACTGCAGGAGGAAACTGGTGAAGTAGACGGCTCGCACCTCACCGCTTTGCAATATCTGGTTAACGGCTCTCTTAATTCGTTCGCGCAGGTTTCGCTTCCCCTTTGGTGTCAGCAATTCGCGGAAGGAGGAAGACGAAAGTTCCTCCAGCACAACATCCAAAATCTTTGCCCGCTTTTCGTTGAGCTCGGCTTTCGTGGCAGCAGCAACGGGCGGTAGGGGTCTCTCGGTGCCTTGCCCTTCTCCGTGCCCACTTTCGTGACCCAAGGTAACTTTCTCGCCGACTGACTCGGGGGAACCTTTTGCCAAGACTTCCAACTCAATGCCCACTTTCAGATACCGTCCCGGTTCGGTGAGGTTGACAATTTGTTCACCGAGCGGATACAGGAAAGTGATGGGCACGATTTCCACCTTTTGTGGTTTGGGTGGCTCGGTATGGACAACCCGCTTCATCAGCAAAGTGCTTACACCGGCAGCAGCAGCGCCAGCCCCCAATGCTGCTGCGATGACAATGAAGAGAGGCAACCGTCCCTCTCTTCGCATTCCTTGACACCTCCTCATGGTCGGCAGTGATGGCACGGTGTGAACCGCATCTCTAAAGCCGCCCGACGCAAGTAAAACATCACCTGAAAGCGTTTTGGGATGGAGGCAGCGAGCGGACAATCTTTTCGGTGGAACACTTGGTTGCTCAAATCGCCGATGTAAGTGAGTTGGTGGCGCTCAATGACGGCTTGCACATCCGCCTCCAATCGGTCATGGGCGGAAAGAGCGTGCTCCAATGCCATCCGAACCGTCACCGCTAAAATAGCGAACGCAAGGAGCCATGCCAACCAATACCACCAACGATGGGACGAAGTTTTCATGGGGTCTTCACCCCCTTCAAAGGCGGGGAGAAGGGCTCTGCCTTCCTTGCGCTCTCCGACAGGAGCACGATGTCCACGCGACGATTGAGGCGCCGGTTTTCTTCGCTGGTGTTGGGAACCATTGGGCGGTATTCGCCATATCCAACCGCCGACAACCGATGGGGCGGCACACCGCAGGCAATCAAGTAGCGAACGACCGCCGTCGCCCGCGCGACCGAAAGTTCCCAGTTGCTCGGGTAGCGAAGTGTGTGGATGGGCAAGTTGCAAGTGTGCCCTTCCACGCGGATATAGCGGTTGGAGGCTTTCAAGACGGGCGCAATTTCCCGCAGCACTTTCTTCGCTTCCTGAGAGAGTTCGGCACTTCCGACAACGAAGAAGATGCCATCGGTCAAAAGGCTCACCACTAATCCACGCTCTTCGCGGTGGACAAGCACTTTCTGTTCCAAGCCCTTCCGCTCCACATAGCGCTCTAAAGCCTCTTCCTCGTCGTGCATTTCCGGCTTTTTGCCTTCCAGTAAGGAAACGACCAAAGGTTTTTGGCTTTCGGGCGCGCCGAGAAAAAGCAACCCTTTCCCCCCACCGCTTTGGGTGCGGGGCGTTTCGCCACCAGCAAAGAGGGCTTGAAACTCCTCCACCAACGCTTTGAAGCGTTGGATGTCAAGGGTGCTGATGGCGTAGAGCATGATGAACAGCGCCAAAAGGAGCGTAATCATGTCCGCATAAGTGATAAGCCAACGCATCATGCCAGCGGTCTCATGCCCGCCGTGTCCTTCTCCGCCCGCTTGTTGTCGCTTTGCCATTGCCATGAGAGGTCACCTCAAGCCTTCTCCTTATCAAGCGGCGACACGGACAGGTTCCTCTGCCAATTTGGATCGCTCGCTTTCCGGCAAGTAGGCAGCCAGTTTCTCGGCGACAAGGCGTGGGTTCTCCCCCGTTTGGATCGCAAGGAGCCCTTCCAAAGTCAGTTCGTAAAGCAAGCGCCGTTTTTCTCTCTGCATTTTCAACTTCCCCGCCAGCGGCAAGAAGACAAGGTTCGCAAAGCCAACACCGTAAAGGGTCGCCACAAAGGCGACGGCAATGGCTTTCGCCATCTTCTTCGGGTCGTCCGACTGTCCGAGGGCGTGCATCAATCCCAAGACAGCGCCCATAATCCCCATCGTCGGGCAGTAACCCCCGAGGGCCATGACCATTTGCTCCCCCACTTTCTCCCGCTCCTCCCACGCGGCGATCTCACTCTCCAGCACCCTCTTCACCACTTCCGGCTCCGTCCCATCCACGACCAGTTGCAAGCCTTTCTGAAGGAAGGGGTCGTCCATGCTCTTCGCATCTTCTTCCAGCGCCAGCAATCCTTCCCGTCGGGCTTTTTGCGCCAGTTCCACCAATTGACGAGCCCGTTCGGCGAATTTCGGCTCCGGCGCAAAAAGGGCATCCCACAAAAAGCGCGGCAGACGCAAAAGATCGCTCACCGCAAAGGAAACCACTGTCGCACCCAGCGACCCTCCCACAATGAGCACCAAGGCAGGAATGTTCACCAGCGCCGAAAAGTGCGTGCCTTCAAGCATCGCTGTCATTAGCAGTGCCCCAATGCCCAGTATAAGCCCAAGTCCTGTTGCCAGATCCATTCCTCCTCACCTCTCTGTGCTCAGTGCTTAAGCATGCCTTACCGCCTCAAGTTCAACGCTTCCTGCGTCATCTCATCGGCCGCCAAAATCACCCGTGCCGCTGCTTGGAAACTCCGTTGGGCAACCAACACCTCCGTCAACTCTTTGGCTATGTCCACATTGGATTGCTCCAACCCGCCCGCCTGAATTCGCCCCGCACCGCCCTCGCCCGCAGGCATCCATCGTGGTAACCCCGAGTTAGAGGATGCTTTGAACATGTTCTCCCCAACCCGCTCCAATCCTTCTGGGTTCGCAAACACGGCGACCGCCACTTGCGCCAACGGACGGGTGATGCCGTTAGAGAATCCGCCGATGATCACGCCCCTCGCATCCACCGAAATACTTTCCAGCACCCCTGCAGGAAAGCCATCTTGGAACACCGCCGAGACGGTGCTCAAGGCGGAAAGCTGTGTCATCCCCGAAAAGTCCAGAGAAATCTCCTGCGGGGACCCTGCCCCATTCGTCAACGGTAGAAAGAGCTTCCCAGTGCCTTCGACCCATTTCCCCTCTGCCCCAAATGTCACTGTCCCTGTCCCCACCTCCAAGCCTTCAAGCTCTGCCCTCCAGTCCCATTGATTGTTGGCTCTCTTCGTAAATTCCATTCGCACCACATGCTCGCTGCCTAAACTATCGATGACGGTGAAACTCACCTCCTGCGTTGTCCCCACCTTATCCCGAGCATCCAAATTCCCACCAATGCGAACCTTACTCGTTGCACGCGCCTCCATCGCCCCTTGCGGTATCCGAATCGGCTGCATCTCTCCCGTTGTCCTGATTGTGCCGGACTCAATCGCCATCCAGCCAAGCAGCCGTGCCCCCGTTCCGACATGAACCAAATTCCCTTGCGCATCCACTCGGAATGCCCCATCCCGCGTGAACAACACCGTCCCCTCCTTCGCCACCGCAAAAAACCCGTTCCCGATCAGGCTCAGATCCGTTGGCACGCCCGTTGGCGTGACCATCCCTTGTGAGCCCCGTGTGATCACCGCCCCGACCACCACTCCCATCCCCACCTGGATGGGGTTTTGCCCCCCTTGCTCTTCTCCCTTTGGCGCCGTCGCCCCTTGGAGGGTTTGGTAGAAGATGTCAAGGAAGTGAAGCGACTGGCTCTTATAGCCTGGCGTGTTCAAGTTCGCCAGATTGTTTGCCGTTACCGACAGCATAAGCTCGTAAGCCCTCAATGCGGACAATGCCGTCTGCATCACGCCCATCGTTGTTCACCTCCATCCTTCCCTTAGGCTTGGGTGGACAAAAGCGAATGTCCCTTGCTTGCCACTTCCCAAACGGCTGTAAGGGGAATGGCAACGGTTCGTTCGCCCATCTGCACGGTCAAGGTCGGCGAGCCGGAAAGGGCAACGCTCACCACCGTCCCCTGAATCGTCTCGCCGTCCCAGTGCGCTAAGACCTGTCGCCCGACCAAAAGTAAGGCTTGCAATCGCTGCAATGCGTCTGAAACCCGTGCCATCTCCCGAGCCGCTTGCACCGTCACGAATTGCTCCAGCATCGTGCTCATGTCTGTCGTTTGGAAGGGGTCTTGCATTTGCAGGTGCTTCAGAAGCAGTTGCCAGAAATCCTCCGCGGACAAATCCCCGCGGTTGCCAACCGGCTCTGTTGTCCTTCGCCCATCAATCGGAGAAATCGTCCATGCCATCTCGTGGCACCTCCTTCATGCCCAAAGACCGTCGCTCTTGTCCAGAGAAGGGGCGGGAAGGCGCTTTTGGGACGCGCTGGGCAGGCGGCGTCCATCGCCAAAGGATTCGGCGGGGTCCCGTCGTCCGCCTCCCCGCCCATCCGCCACAACCGTCCATTGCGCCAACACAAGACCAAGTTCTGCCAACTGCTGCCGAAGTGTGCCAAGTTGCTGATTCAGTTGCGTCGCCCATTGCTCGTCGTTCACCCGCACCGTCACTTGCACACTGGGTCCCTCTGCCTTGACCGGAAGCGAAACGCTCACTTGCACCGCCTCGCCCGTCTCGGAAACAGGCACTTCCACCGTCATGCGATGGACGACCGAGCCAGAAGAACTGGCCATCGGAGACGGGCGAGGGCTCGGAGAATGGGCCGTCAGAGACAGGGACGCATCGTCACGGTGGTAAGGGGGCAAGACGGAAGGGGGCTTTAGATGAGGGACGGGCGATGTGGTGGAGAATTCCCCCGAAGGCAGGACGGGAGCCGTTTCCCTCGCCGGTGGTTCGGAGAATGCTCGCTCTTTCAGGCTTTCGCCTCTTGCTCCCTGCTCGGTGCGGGAAAAAACGGGTCCCCGATCCTCCCTCCCCAAACGCCTGCCTTGCTCGGTGTCCGCAAGTTCTGCCCTTTCTGTGAGCGGACAGGCCGTGAGAGAGGGTTCCGCGTTCGCCCAGACGCCATCGCTCCCTTTCGTTCCGAGAGCAAAGACTGGCTTTTCGGGACGGGTCAGGGGATTGGATGGAGTCGTTTGCTCTTGACGGAATTGATGCCAGTAAGTGAGAACTTTGCGCACGAACGCTTGCGTTTCAGGGTAAGGGGGGACACCTCCGTAGCGGCGGACAGCATTGGGACCAGCATTGTAGGCAGCAATCGCCAACACGATGTTTCCGCTGAAGCGTTCCAAAAGTTGCCGCAAGTACCGAATGCCGCCGTCAATGTTTTGGGCAGGGTCAAAGGGGTCGGCGACCCCCAAACTTTTCGCCGTTTGCGGCATCAGTTGCATGATCCCCATTGCGCCTTTGGGCGAAACGGCCTTTGGGTCAAAATGGCTCTCCGCTTTTGCGACCGCGAGAGCCAATGCCGGGTCAACCCCATGCTTTTCTGCCGTCTGGACAATGAGTTGTTGCCATGGTGTCCCCACCGGTTGCCAAACCGTTCCTCCCACACAAGGAGGGGACAGGGGAGCAAGGCGCACGGAGCAAGGCGCACGGAGCAAGGAGAGGGAAAAGCCCCCTCCCTCCTCTTTCCTCCCTGCTCCCTGCTCCTCACTCCCTGCTTTCAGTTCCACGCTCCCTGTCAAGAGACCGAGCAATTGACCGTCCAATGTTCGCAAACGCTCCAAAAGATGGGCAAGGAACGAGCCCGCTTTTAACCGTTCGGAAAGCCCGTCCCTGATTGCCAGCCCCAGATCGCCCGTCTCTGCTTGCCAGTCCTTAATTGCTTCCAGCATCCCCTCTCACGCTCCGTTTCCTTTCGTGAGGGCGTAATCTCGCAAGAC
>Ga0209993_10021_pt1 | contig 29060 bp, 22 predicted proteins | sample Antgeofumaro1A2A_FD_188082 | JGI IMG/M metagenome (GOLD analysis project Ga0209993, IMG submission 188082) | Geothermal fumarole subsurface microbial communities from Mt. Erebus, Antarctica - 1A2A (SPAdes) (version 2) | ecosystem: Environmental > Terrestrial > Volcanic > Fumaroles | place...
GGGGACACCTGCCGATATCGCCCGCGCCGTTATGTTGGGGGTAGACATGTTTGACTGCGTGTTGCCGACCCGATTGGGGCGAACAGGGACAGCGTTTACCAGCATAGGCAAAATCAACCTGCGGCATGCCAGATACACGGACGACCCATCGCCCCTTGACCCCAATTGCGATTGCGTGACTTGCCGTCGCTACACCCGCGCCTACTTGCGCCACCTGTTCCGAGCGGGCGAAGCGACGGGACCCCGCCTTCTGACTTGGCACAACCTGCACTTTTACCTTCGGCTGATGGAGCGATTGCGGGAAGCAATAATTAACGGAACGCTGCCCCAACTTGTGGGCGAGATGGCGCGTTTATTTCCCGACTGAAAGATTTTCGGTTTGGCATGTGTAAGCAAGTGCAGAGCCTTGCCCTTCACCTGGTCAGTAGGATTGCCAGAAGACAGAAGGAGAGCCGATGTTTTTACTTATGGGCGCCCCGGCTCCCATTCCACACCCCGGTTGCGGTAAGCGAAGGCAATCTCTCCACTGCTAGCCCCCTCTAAATCTTTAAGCCATTTGGCGTGCCCGTCGCAAAAGTTCCAAAGGCGCCCGTCTAAATGCCTTCGCCCTGCTAGCCAGCGTTGCGGGTAACCGTAGCCGGGGATCATGTAGTAAACGCTGTAGGGATAACCGTTTCGCCCGATTTCCGACATGAAGAAGACTTTGGCAGGAGCAATAATCTGAGCAAGGCTCTTTCCACCAGGGGCATTGGGGTTAGTAGCGCCGGGACTAACCATCGGCCAAGTTGTGGAGAGCCAGTAGTTAGTAGCGTAACTGAAAGGAAAGACGCGAATGCAATCTTCAGGCGTCATGTTAGGGAAAGCGCCCGGCCAGTTATGGGCGAGCAAGATAAGTTCATAAGAGCCGCCCCTGTTGCCGATGCACTTGGAAAAATTGGGGCGCTCGCTATCGCTGGGGCAAATGCCGACTTGAAAGTTACGAAGGTAGGGTTGTCCTGAAAGCATCCAAGGGGGAAGGTGGTTATACCAACCCTCGCACCAAGGAGCCGGAAGGAAACTGTCAGAGCAAGTCACTGCCGGCAACCGCTCGTCGTAATCTTGGGCATATTGCAACACAGCGGTTCCCCAATTTTTCATGTTGTTTAAGCATTGGGTCTGTCTGGCTTTTTCCCGAGCGGTGCTGAACACGGGGAACAAAATCGCCGCCAGAATGGCGATGATCGCGATCACCACCAGCAATTCAATGAGGGTAAAGCCACGAGAGGAAACAAAGGGGCGATGACACAAAACGAACTTTGCAGTGTTGCTGCCACTTCCCTTCATCACGCCGCATCCCTCCTTTTCGGCAAGGAAAAGCCTACCAGAAATTTTTCTCAGGGCACACTTGCGCCCTTTTTCGCTGCGCTATTGTAGTGCAAGAAAAAAGCCGCGTTAATACTTCCCCCACCTCGTCAACCCCTCCTGCTTTTTTGCCAAAATTTTCCGCCAATACTTATGCCAACGCTTCTTTAATCCGACGGGCGGCTTCTTGCAAGGTGTCTTCGGAGGTGGCGAAGGAGAGTCGCAGGTAGCCGGGAGCACCGAAGGCTGAGCCCGCCACTGTCGCTACATGTGCCTTTTCCAACAAGTAGTCGCACAACTCGTAGTCGTCCTTGAAGCCTTTCCGCTCAATGGCTTCTTGAAATTTAGCGAAAGCGTAGAAGGCGCCTTCAGGCGTTCGGCACTTGACCCCATCAATGTTGTTGAGGGCAGTTACAATCAGGTGTCGGCGAAAGTTGTAGAGTTCCAGCATCTTCCTGGGGAAATCGCCGGGCTCTTGAAGGGCTTTGATTGCCGCTACTTGGACGAAAGCGGTGGGGTTTGTCGTGCTTTGGCTTTGGATTTTCGCCATCGCATCGGCGATGGGCTTGGGGGCTGCCGCATAGCCCAATCGCCAACCTGTCATTGCGAAAGTTTTGGACAAAGCATTGACAACGATGGTGCGTTCCTTGATACGCTCGTTGAGGCTGGCGATGCTTACATGCTGCCGCCCATCGTAAACCAAGCACTCGTAGACTTCGTCGGAGATGACGAACAAGTCGTCGTGCTTGAGGACGATTTGGGCGATTTCTTCCAGCAACTCTCGCTCCCACACAGCCCCTGTCGGATTGCAAGGGGAGTTGATGAGGAGTACTCGCGTTCGGTCGGTGATGGCATCCGCAATTTGTTGGGGAGTAGGCTTAAAGCCGTTCTCTTCAGTGGTGAGGATGAGAACGGGTTCGCCGTCGCACACCGAAACCATGTCGGGGTAACTGACCCAGTAAGGAGCAGGGATGAGAACTTGGTCGCCAGGATCAATGAGGGCTTGAAAGGCATTGAAGAGGGCATGTTTCGCCCCGCAGGAAGCGACAATTTGGTCGGGCGTATAGTGAAGCCCGTTATCGCGTTCCAGTTTGTGGCAGATGGCTTTCCGGAGCGGCTCCATGCCTCGTGCATCGGTGTATTTTGTGTAGCCTTCCCGCAGGGCTTGAATTGCCGCTTCTTTGACGAACTCAGGGGTGTCCAAGTCTGGTTCACCGACGGTCAAATCACATATGTCCACTCCTTGGGCTTTCAATGCCCGCGCCTTTGCCGCCGCTGCGATAGTCGGCGATGGTTTAATCCGCTGCACTCTCTGCGCCAATCGCATTCACACCACCTCCGGCTGCTACAACAGTGGGACCTCTCCTCGTATCTCTTTTTGAGTTACAAGGGCAATCGTTCTAGCGCTTTCTTAACTTGTTCGGGGTCGTAGATGGCATCTTCCAATTTGCCTTGCAGGTATTCGTCGTAAGCGCTCAGGTCAAAGTAGCCGTGCCCGCTAAAGTTGAAAGCGATCACTTTCGCTTCCCCTGTCTCCTTGCAGCGCAAGGCTTCGTCAATGACAGCGCGGATGGCGTGGGCGGTTTCGGGGGCGGGAACAATGCCTTCCGTGCGGGCGAAGAGCAGTCCTGCTTCAAAAACTGCCCGCTGCGGATAGGCGACGGCTTCAATAACGCCGGCATCGTAAAGCAAACTGACCAATGGCGCCATCCCATGATAGCGCAAGCCACCCGCGTGAATGCGGGGCGGGATGAAGGTGTGTCCGAGGGTATGCATTTTGAGCAGCGGCGTCATGCCTGCTGTGTCGCCGAAATCGTAGGTGTAAACGCCTTCCGTCAAACTGGGCGCCGCTTTCGGCTCAACGGCGATAATCCGCAAGTTAGGTCGGTCTCCCGCTAACTTGTCAGCGATGAAGGGGAAGGTGAAGCCAGCAAAATTGCTCCCGCCACCAACGCAACCGACAAGGATGTCGGGATAAATGCCGAGTTGCTCAAACTGCTTTTTCGCCTCCAAGCCGACGATAGTCTGGTGCAGGAGCACATGGTTGAGGACGCTCCCCAGCGAATACTTGGTGTCGTCGTGAGTGACAGCATCTTCTACCGCTTCGCTGATGGCGATGCCGAGACTGCCAGGCGAGTCAGGGTCTTTGGCGAGGATTTGGCGTCCCGAGTTGGTGCGGTCAGTGGGGCTGGGAAAAACTTCTGCTCCCCATGTCTCCATCAAAACGCGCCGATACGGCTTTTGCTGGTAACTGACCTTGACCATGTAAACGGTGCACTTCAACCCAAACAGGCAGGTAGCGAACGCCAGGGCACTGCCCCATTGCCCTGCGCCCGTCTCCGTTGTCAATCGCTTAACGCCCGTAATTTTGTTGTAGTAAGCCTGTGCAATGGCGGTGTTGGGCTTGTGGCTTCCGGGCGGTGAAAGGCTTTCGTTCTTGAACCAGATTTGGGCGGGTGTGCCCAGAAACTGCTCCAACCGCTGTGCCCGTTGAAGGGGCGTGGGACGCCAAAGGGCGTAAATTTCCAGCACCGGCTCAGGAATGTCAATCCAGCGCTGCATGGACACTTCCTGCTCAATAAGCGGCTCAGGGAAGATGGGCAAAAGGTCATCCGGTGAGACAGGTTGTTTGGTCACCGGGTGAATGACAGGTGGCAACGGCTTGGGCAAATCGGGCAAGATGTTATACCACTGTCGTGGCAATTCTCGTGGCGACAACACCACTTTCCCTTCCACCTTTGCTCCTCCTTTCCATGTTTGGGCATTGTTGACGCGTGAGATTTTAGTGCGGATGGCAAAGGAGCGGCTATCGTCCCATCATCAATGCCGCCACAAATTGGCGGAATTGGTCAATGTCGGCGCGGGTGGCTAACACACCGATTTCCAAGCGAAAAGTTCGCTGCTCGCCCGGTTGAAGGACGGGAAGTAACCCTCGCTCTCGCATCTCTTTTCGGGTGAACTGAAGAGGCGCGTTGGTGGGTTCTAAGCCGACGACATAAATCCCCTCGCCCACCATCTTCCACTGGACGAAGTAGGGCAGTTCGTTCAAGTTCCACCGAACATAGACTCCAATGCCTTCTCCGTGCATCAGGGCTCGGTTGATGATAGCGGCGCACGTATCGCCATCGCGAGTGCCCACTAACTGGTGGAAGAAGACGTGCTCCCGAAAGTTAGGTTGGGGCGGACTGAAACGGGCATACTCGTCAACGCCCCCTCCCCCATCAGGGTCGCGGGGTTGGACTTGTTTGCTGGGGAGCACTAACTCGGCTGTCTCACTCAACACGGGGAAGCCGATGTTGATGTGATACAGCAAAAGCAGGGGGGTAGTTTGGAACCCCAAGTTGGTCACCGTGTCGTGAACGAAAAGGCGGTTCTCGCCCAGCCGCACAGTAATGCGGCGATGAAGTTCTAACACGGGGGCGAACACTGCCCCTTCCCGCACCTTCCCTTCTACGATGACAAAATAGTCGTCCCCTTCCCAGCAGCCGTCGGTGCGGAGGTGATGGGCGGGGGTGTAAGAGGCGCGCCCGTGAAGTCCATAGTGACCCCCTTCATCCTCAATGGGATGACCGGCGTGCATGAGACCACAAGTGGTCAGCAACCCACCATGAAATCCCCGCAACCATCCGTAGCCTTCTGGCTCGTAAAAGGCTGGGTGAATTTCCATCGTGGGTGACCGCCACGCTAAAGCAATCCCGCGATAGCGAGCCATCCCAATGTCCATTCCGCGACTGGCAAGGACGGTAAAAGTCAAGCCCCCACCCGTCCACACATCCACGCCGATAACGCCGCGTGCAGGACCGTCCAAAAATTCGTAAACCTTCGCTCCGCACAATTGGCTGATATCGCCGACACGCCGGAGCAACTCCTCTCGTGTCCATTGCTGCCCATAAAGGAGCGCCATCCTTCTGCCCCCTTTCCTTCTCCCTTTTGGCTTCCGAAGGTCTCCGCAACTTTACTTCTATCGCCACACGGCGTCTGGACAAAAGGCGACAAATTAAACTTGCTTTGCCCCCTTCGCCGCTGCATCGGTTGAGGCATTGCCCTCACACTAACCCTCTGGCTTTCAGCAAGTTTTCCCCCATTTCGCTGGACGAAGCAACAACGTGACATCATGCGAGGAAAGGGGTTGGGCACAAAAGTTCCCCACTCAGTAGGGCAATTGGGTGACCGATTTGCTGATCATTGCCAAAGCGGCGCAGAACATGCCTACCAAACCCATCCCGCAGTTGTAACCTGCCAAAAGGACGGTGGCATACCGTCGCCAAGTTGTCGGGTCGTCGTAGTTCTTCTCAAAGTAAAACCGCGAGACCAATGCCCCGGCGAAAGTCAGCAATCCTCCGAGAGGCCATCCACCGAGACCTTGCACCAAGCCGTAGAACAGCAACATGGGGAGATTGAAGGGCAAGAGGGAGAAGAGGAGGTAAGCCCCCACAACACCGCCGAAGAAAGCGCCGATGACTTGCGGGCGCAACACTTGTAACTCGCGCTTCCCTAAAGTGGTTGTCCACAACAAAGCGGTTGTGAAGGCTTGCAAAGGCCAAATCCGCTGAGCGAAGGGGTAGACATAGGAGGGGATGGGAGCAAGGCGCCACAAGTATTGCCACACAGCTAAGTTTGCCAGCAAGCCGATGACGACGATAACGATCTCGGTTTTCAGCACGCCAGTGAACTTCGTTCCCGTCAACTCCACTTCCCGAAAACGTTGGGCGCCCCAACCGTAGTCGGCAATAGGGATGGGGGCGAACCAGATGTCCAATCCGCGATAGCCCGTCAACTTGCTGTAGAGGATGGTAAAGCCTTCGCGGACGAAGGGGATACCAAACCACTGCCCTGTCAAGCCACGCATTCGGGCGTCCACATACGAGATGATGGGTGTGTAAATGAGCCCGAAGAAGATGGGGAAGATGATGGGCAACTGAGGCACTAAGAGGCGACAAAGGACGATAATGGAAAGCACCGACAGCAAGTAAATCCCGAACACGGCGGGAACAGGAAAGTCGCCTCGGTGAGGCAGAACAGCGGTCAGAGGAATGCGTTCTGTCGGTTGCCCTAACCCTTGACGGAGTAATTCCCGACGGCGCTGGCTCTCCCGCCAGGTGGTCGCCAACACAGAAGCGAGGCTGACAGCAGCTAATCCTAACCCACGCCCAATCCCCGCACTGAGCCAAAAGTCGTAGGTATTGACCATCTCCACCTTGATGGCGTCATAACCGGGCTTAAAGTTGCGTAGGATGCCCCGTCGGTAAAGCAAGGGGTTGAGCACAGCTGTCAAGAGCGAACCGATAAACCCACCGATTGCCACCCAGAAAGGCACCACAAACCCCCACAAGAATCCGCCTAAGTCCGTGAAGATAGCGACAGGTGTTGCGGGGAGCACTGACTCAGTGTTCAAGGTCAAGTCAATGAAGGGGATGGGGATAAGTTGCAGTGGGCGGGTCATGATAGCGCCCGTAATGGTCGGGATGCCTGCGTAGAAGAAGCCGAACGCCAAGCCAATCATAGCGCCCGTGCTGAAATAGCGCCACCGCCAAGTTTCCTCCTTGCGGGAGATTTCCGCCAGAACGGTTGCTGCCTGAGCACCCACCGGTGCCATCGGGAAGGGCAGCCGCTCGTAGTCCGAGGTGATGCGAAAGAGGATGTAGCCTGCTGTGAATTCCACTGTCCGTCCCAAAACCAGTAGTGCCAGACTGACCGCTATGGGGATGAGCCAGTCGGGATGAAAGAAAGTGCGGTGCAAAATGGCAGGGGAGTCAGCAGGCGGGACAACCCAAGTGGGAATTTTGTCGGCAACGCCTAACCCTTGCGTAACTTGTGAGGTGCGCATGAAGACATTCCAAATGTAGCCCGTGTAAGGATTTGTGCCCAAGATGGCGGTTGCCAAGATGACAAGCAAGTAGATTTCCTGTCGCTTGAGGACGATGAAGGAGCGACGCGCCACTTCCACGAAAAGGATGACCGTCACCCATTGGGCAGCACTGCTCAATTGTCCCGAAATGCCCGCCACCAGTCCCAAGTAAGCCGCTCCAGGAAGCATGACAAAGGCAACGAAGAGGGCACCCAAGATGGTGCGGATGCTAAAGCCTTCTTCAAACTCTTCGGGCGGGGGAACTTCCATCAATCGCCGATATTGCTCCAGTTCCTCCTGAATGCCCGTTATCGCCACGCGTCCTTCCACCTCCATTCATCGGAGTGCGTTGCGCCCTTGCCCCTCATTGTTCACGCGCTGGCAATGCGCTCTTCCCCAATAACGCTCACGGCTTGCAACCCCATGCGGATGTAATGCTCGCGCGTTTCTGGACGCAGCGTGCGCCACAGCAAGAACTGCTTGCGAATCAGGTTCAAGAAGTTACGGGTGACCCGCAGCCAAGACGACTCATCGCCACTCTCGCGGCGGATGGTAATGTGGACGGTGTTGACAAAGACATCTTCGGTCGGATGCGTCTCAATAATGAAGTATTCGCTAACGCCCAAGTCATACGGCGCCAACCAAACCATGCACTCCAGCCGATACCCTTCCCCGTGTTCGGTGCGGAAACTGCTCATCTGCACGCGGTCGGTAGAGAAGTGACCGAGGCTGTAATCGGTGTGGGCTTCCAGATACTCCCGAAGGAACATGATAATGCCGACTGCCTGCGAGGAAGAAACGGTGAAGGGCAAGAGGATGTGCAGGTAATCCCCCTCGGGAGCAGGCAAGCGCCAACGGCGTTCAATGCCCGGCACAGAGACTTGTGACGCTTTCCATGCTGGATACAAAGTGGACGCCAAAACTGTCGCCATCACCACCATCACCGTAAAGACGGCAGCGACCGAAGAATAGTTGAGGTTGAGCCCAGCAATGAGTTGATACTTCACTTGTAACATCGCCACGAACTGTCCCAGCATGTAACCTATGATGGCGCCCAATACGGCGTAGACGGAAGACTCTGCAAGGAACAACGCTCCAATATGTACGGGTGCCAATCCCAACGCTGTGTAGATTCCGATTTCGCGGATGCGCTCATAGACGGAACTGAGCATCGTGTTGAGGACAATGAGGGCGGCGATGAGGATGGGGATGAAGACCGTCTCCACGCCGGAAACGCCCGTCGCCCCGATGGAACTGCACAGGATGACGCGCCCCTTCTCTACCGCGAACAAGTTCAACTCGGTGCGGTCAATGAGGGTTTGCAATTCCTTGGCAACAACTTCCTCACTGCCCATGTTGATAGCGATAGACCGCAAGTTGCCGCCGGCTGCCATCACGAGGTTGAAGGGCAAATAGAGGACAGCGTCAGGGTTCAGGTGGATGTATTCCTCCAATTCCATCGCTGTCTGTTGTCCTGCTTGCTGTTGTTGGCGCTGCCGCTCCTGCATGAGCAAGTAGTCAACGGGGGTGAGAGGTTCGCCATCCAAGTCCACGATGTTCTTCATGACCTCTGAACGGATGATTCCGATGACCGGCAACTCCATACCTAAAACGCTAATCTTCGGCAGGTTCCCCGTTTTTAGCCCTTGCAGGATTTCCCGCTCGCTAATGCCAAACTGCTGAGCCATGCGGGTAGGAATGAGGGCGGCTTTTTCATACTCGTCCTTAAACCAGCGTCCCACAACGGCTTCCTTAATAGGCGTGATTTTGGCTTCGTCAGGATGGAAGCCGACGATGGCGGTAGCGGAGTAAATTTTGTCTCCGTGCATCACATCCACGAAAGATTGCTGCCCCACCATCGCAGAGAAATACCAGGCTCGTGGAGCGATAGGATACTTGTCTCCGAACTCGTCCCGCAGGATACGGGTGGTCGGCTCGCCCAACGGGTTCCATGCTCGGTCGCGAATGAGCACCCCCTCGTAAACAGGCTTCCCCCGCGGGACAGGAACTTTGTTGACGCGGACATAGGGGACGACAGAGGTGAAGGACAAAACGGTGAAAGTGAGGAGGATGAGGGTAACAGCAGTGAGCACGGTTCGGACTTTTCGGCGGCGCATGTTGGAAACGCCTAAGTTGAATGCCGCCGTCGTTGCTGACAATCGCCCCACATCCGCTGTGTGCATGCCCGTTGTCTCAATCTGGATTTGACGCATCTGCGCTTCAAACTTCTGGACGATGATGACCGACACAATCACCGCCAGCGTCAGGATGATGAATGCCAGCACGACAATAAGGGGGTTGACGGTAACGATGGCGAAGGCTGGGTGCACATAGCGCATGATGGTAGTGATGAGGGCGAAGATGACCACTGTCCAGACGATTTGCCACTTCAAATCGGTCGCGTAGATGAACAGACGCTCCGCAAAGTAGGCGAAGGGCAAAAGGAGCGCCAAGTAGAACAGGATGCCCTTAACGACATCCATTGCCGTCTTTTGAACATCAGGGTAGGCTTTTGCTTCGTAACTCCAAGCGGCTCTAGCATTGGTCATGAAGGCGTCGTAACGAGATTCAGCGAGGGCTTTCTCTGCTGCCAGCAGGAACCCGCGCGCCATTCGGTGCATTTGGGTCATGCGCGGGTTTTCAATGCCGTAGCGGCGGAGTTTTTGGATTCGGTATTCGTCCAGCAACCACATGTCTTTGGCAACCTTCAGGGGCGTGAAGTAGACAGCGGGAGTTTCACCCACCAAGAAGCCCTGCCCCAACTCCTCCTCGTTTTTCGCCTGCAAGATGTGCTCTGGGTGTTGGAACAATTCGTCGGGGGTGTTGATAAGGACGAACTGCAAGCCTAACACAGAAGCACCCATAGTGACTTTGATGCGCACATCGGTCGGTGCGAACACCACGGCGCACGGCTCGTAGTAACTAGTCATTGGCTGCGGGATGGGCAAAGAGTAGCCGTAGAAGAAGGGTTCTGCGCCTGTTGTCGTGTCGTAGACATACATCTGCTGCAAGAGGCTGAAACGGCGCTGGTCAACCATGTCAAAGAGCATCATGGAGCGGCAACGGAAGATGGCTAAGCGGCGCTCCTTCTCGTTCAAGTCCATCGCAAAGTCCAGTGGGGTTGCCCCAGCGCCCATGTAGCCCAAATCAGGGGCGCGGGTTATTTCGCCCGTGCTAGGGTCTAAAGTGAAGGCTTCCAACCGAACATTGCCGCCCCGAAAGCGGCTCATCGGGATGCCATAGATTTCGTAGAGGGACTTGACGGTTCGGCTGCCCAATTTCCCCTTACGAGTGATGTCCATCAGGATTGCCCGAACGCCCATGTTGGTTTTGGCATTCAAGGCAGTGTGGCGCAAGGTAACGATGGCGCCTTGAACGGGTTGGTCGGGGATGGCGAGCACGCTCTTGTTGGGGTCAAACTCCAGAACCTCACCTTTCAGCACACAGAAGTTCTGCTCCAAGTCCGTTTTCAAAGTGTCGGTCGGGGCTTTAAGAAAATCATAAAGGGCGCAAGCGATGATTTGCACTTGGGCTTTCAAGTTCGCAAAGTTTACTTTGTCAACGGTGTCAAAAGGCGTGTCCACATAGGGACGAGCATCGTTGACGGTGGCGAAGGCAATTCCCGTTTTTGCCGCAATGGTTGCCATCTCGCTGCCCAACGCCATCCGACCGAGGCAATAAGTTCGCCAACTCTTTCCCTTAATCGGGTTGATAGCGTCCACAAACCGCATTTCAGGTTGGAAGCCGAAAAGCAAGCCAACCCGCTCGGCAGTCTCCCGGCAAAGTTTTCCAATGTCGGAAAATTGCCACTGCCGGTCTTCGTTGTAGTCCCAGAAGTAGCCCTTGTAGAAAATGCCACAGGTTTGGGTTCGGGTGGATAAGTCAATGCTGATGAACGCCAGAAGGGAGGGGGCTTTGCCTTCCTTAATCGCCGCTTCGTTCTCCTTCTCCCGCTGAAGCCACTCATAGATGTAACGGGCTTCCCCCTGCAACCCCAAACAGTGAGCGGAAGTGGCAAGGAAGATGACCGTTCGGTCAGGCGGGTAACGCTTGAGCAAGCGCGCTAACTCCAACAAGGCGGCAATGCTTGTGGCTTGCTCGGCGCCGGGTGCCAGAGTGGGCACGACGCTCATGCTGTCGTAGTAAGCCTGAATGACGACGACCTCATTGCGGCGCTTCGGGTCAACGCCCCACAAGATGCCCTCAATGTTTCGGACAGGGACGCGCTTAAAAGTCATGCGGCACTTGATGACGGCTTCCAACTCCTTATGCTGCTCCAAAAGAGACAGCAACTCCAACGCGTCCTTGCGGGGCATCCAATAACGGGGGATGTCAATAGGGGTTGTCAGGAACTTCAACTCTGCCTCGCCTCGGAAAGTGTCCTCAGGTTCAATGAACACGACAGCTTTGCCCCCAAGAAAAATAGCATTGAGCCAGTCCGTGCTGGAGTTGAACTCCATAAGGGCGATACTCCCTTGCACCTTCTTGCCGTTGAAGGACTCCAACCGCCCAATTCCCGCATAAATGAGATGCCCTTTCAACCCCTCTGGGGGCGTTTGGCTGGTTCGCACCAGGTTTGGCCAGAGGGGATAGAGGCGGTAGCGCTTTCCCAAAGCAGCCACTTCCATATAGGTCAGTGTCTCCTCAACGGGAGTGACGGCATAGAAGGTTTGTTCCCGCACGGCATCTAAACCGAGGGCGAGAAATTGCTGGCGGACATATTCGGCAGCCAAACGCTCGCCTTGGTAGCCAACGACTCGCGAACCGAAGGAAGAGAGAGTTTGGACAGCCTCTCGCAAGCGGCTTTCGTTCACCCCTTCATACAACTCGCGATAAACCTTCACTGATTGCCCTACACCGAACGAGATGAGGCTCAACAAAAGTCCCCACAGCAGCAGAAAATGCCATCCGTTCATTCGCTTCGTGTCCCGCATGGCACAAAGCCTCCTTGCGTGGGGGTCACACTGAGCCACTCTCATTGTAACGCAGACGAGGGGAAAGGGAAAACTGATGAGGGTTTCGTGATTGGGAGCAACGGTAAGAGAGCCGATGGCGTCACAAAATAAAACTGGTGCCGCGGGCGGGATTTGAACCCGCACGGGCTTATCGCCCACTGGCTCCTGAGGCCAGCGCGTCTGCCAAGTTCCGCCACCGCGGCGTTGGCGCTTTTAATTTTGAGGCAGGCAGGAAAGGGCGTCAAGAGAGAAAAGCCGGAGAAGGAGGCGGCTTTCGTGGTCGGGCGCATGACGACCTTAGGTGTTCTCTCTCTCGTGTGGTTGGGACTTTACGGTGGCACTTTGTGGGTCATCTTGAAGAGAACCCAAGACCTACCCTTGACTATTCTTTCCGCAGGCTCTTTGGCGCTTTTGGTAGCGACGATAGGGCTTTTGCTCCGCCAGTTCACCCTCATGGGAAAGCAAGCCCATCACCTCCAAAGCCTCCAGGCCGAATGGCAAGCGACACAGGAATCCCTGCGCCACCTTCTCAGCCAGCGTGACCAGTTGGGACGTCTCGTCCAACTCCTCCATCGGTTCGTCCTCGCCACAAAACCCCAAGAGGTCGTTGTCGCCCTCTTGCAAGAACTGCCTTCCTTCCTCCGATTGAGCCGCATGGAGGTTGCCCTTCTTGAAGGAGCAACCATCCTTTGGATGTGGGAGGCAAGGAACCCCCAAATCCGCATAGAGAACCTTGACAACTTCAACGAAGCCCTCCCTTCATGGCTCTCTTGCCCTCTTTCCAAGACCCTTAGGCAAGAAAACGGCGCTCTCTTGGTGCCCGTCACAACGGATGACCATGTCATTGCCCTCCTCCGCTTAGAGCGTCCTGAGCCCTTCCTAAGCGACGAAATTCGGTTTCTGGAAATTGTCGCCAGCCAAAGCGCCCTTGCCTTAGAAAGAGTGCGGCTCATTTCCTTCTTGGAAAACCTGTCCATCACCGACGCCTTGACAGGGGTTGCCAATCGGCGCCATTTGGAGTGGCGGTTGAGCGAGGAGATAGAACGGGCGCGTCGCTACCGCTACCCTCTTAGCCTACTGATGGTGGACATAGACCACTTCAAGCAAATTAACGACACCTACGGACATCAGGTCGGCGACGCCGTTCTTCAGCAACTTGCTTACCGCCTCCGAAACACGCTTCGGCGCACCGATTTTGTGGCACGCTATGGGGGCGAAGAATTCATCGTTTTGGCGCCTCAGACACCCGTTGACCGAGCCCTCATCTTGGCTGAGCGACTCCGACAGAGGATTGCCTCCGAGCCCATCCTTGTCGCCAGCGACTTGCAACTTCCTGTCACCGTCAGCGTAGGGGTTGCGGTCTTCCCCGACCATGCCCAAAATGAAAGTGAGTTGGTTCGGGCTGCGGACGCTGCCCTTTATCGGGCAAAACAAGCGGGACGCAATTGCGTTCGTGTCTTTGAGCCAAACAAAAGTCAAGGAGGCGACGGAAATGTTTGGACTTAGCCCGCAGGAACTGTTAATCATCGCGGTGATTGTGGTGTTGCTCTTCGGCGCTAAGAAAGTTCCCGAATTCTTTGCCTCTCTGGGCAAAGGCATCAAGGAGTTCAAGAAAGCGATGCACGAAGAAGAGCCACAAGAGCGACCCAAAGCCCCTCAAGAGGTTAAAAACGAGTGAGCCGTAGTCAAAGCAGGGGGCAGGACATCGGTGGGATGGGAAATTGATGCCCGAACGAAAATCATCGCCTTGGTTGGTGACCCTATTGAGCATTCGCTGACCCCCACCATCCAAAATGCCGCCCTGCGCCAGTTGGGCATGAATGTCCGCAACATTGCTTTTCGCGTCCCCAAAGGTTTGCTAAAAGAGGCGCTGCGAGGTTTCAAAGTCATCGGCGTCTTAGGGGTTATGGTTACCATCCCCCACAAAGAAGATGCCTTTCGCCTCGCTGACGAGCGGGACGAATTTGCCCGCTTGATGGGCAGTGCCAATCTCCTTGTGCTTCGGGACGGACACGCCATCGCCTACAGTACGGATGGTTACGCTGCCAGCCGCAGCCTAAAGGAAGCAGGGGTCAATGTCCGAGGGATGACCGTTGCCCTCATAGGCACAGGCGGTGCCGGGCGGGCGCTGGCATTCCAGTTGGTGCTGGATGGGGCGCGTGCGTTAGTGCTTTTCAATCGCACGAAGGAACGAGCATTGCACTTAGCCTGCGAACTTCAACGAAAGTTAGACTTCCGCACGGTTCAGGTTTTGCCTTACGAATCCGAAACCCTGAAGGCGACATTGCAGGAATGTCAGTTGCTCGTCAATGCCACTTCCATCGGGATGCACCCCAACGAACACGAAACACCCGTGCCCGCTGAAGCGCTTCATCGCGACTTGACGGTGTTTGACATTGTCTACAACCCCGTCCAAACCCGCCTGCTACGGGAAGCAAGGCGGAAGGGTTGCAAGGTAATAGACGGAGTGCCCATGCTCGTTTACACCAACGAAAGGGCATTGGCACTTTGCCTAAAGGTGGCAGTCACTTCCGACTTGGTTGCCCTGATGCTTAAAAAGGGCTACGCTGCTTTGCGCCGCGCTCCGAAGCCTCCTCCTTCAACGCCGCATAAATGAACTCATCAAGGTCGCCGTCAAGAACACTCTCCACATCGCTCGTCTCCACATCCGTCCGCAAGTCCTTGACCAGTTTGTAGGGGTGCAGGACATAACTTCGGATTTGACTGCCGAAACTGATTTCGGGCAATTCCCCCCGCAAGCGAGCCAGTTCCTCTTCCCGCTTCCTTCGTTCCAGCTCGTAAAGGCGCGCTTTCAAAATTTGCAGGGCAACTTCCTTGTTGCGGTGTTGACTGCGTTCCGATTGGCAAGTGACGACGATGCCGGTTGGCTTGTGAATAATCCGCACTGCCGTTTCGTTCTTCTGCATGTGTTGCCCACCCGGTCCCGACGAGCGGAAGGTCTCAATTTCCAAGTCTTCCTCGCGGATATCCACCTTGATGTCCTCGCCGATTTCGGGAATGACATCCACCGCTGCGAAAGAAGTGTGGCGAGCGTGGTCGGCGTCAAAGGGCGAAAGGCGCACCAACCGATGAACGCCCCGCTCCGTCTTCAACAAACCGTAAGCGTAATCGCCTTTGATGACGGCGGTGAAACTTTTGATGCCCGCTTCCTTGCCCGGGGTGTAGTCCAAAATCTCAAACTCAAAACCATGCCGTTGTGCCCACCGTTGATACATTCGGGCGAGCATTTCTGCCCAATCCTGTGCGTCCGTGCCACCGGCGCCGGGCGTGATGGATAAGATAGCGTTGCTTTTGTCATGTTCGCCCGAAAGGAGGGCACTGATTTCCACCTCGCGGAAAACTTTTTCTGCCTCCCTCAACTCCCCTTCCAAATCTGGCTCTACGCTTTCGTCGCCCTCTTCCATCGCCAACTCCGCCAGTTCAGCGATGGACTTCAGGCGCTCTTGCAGCGATTCAAAGCGCTCCACTTCGCTTCGCAGACTTCCCAACTCTTTCGTCACTTGAGCCGCTTTCTGCGGGTCTGCCCACAAATCGGGCTGGTTGGCGAACTCTTCCAACTCAGCGATTCGGCGGCGCTTCCCTCCCATGTCAAAGGGCATCACCTAACTCTTGCAGACGCTCCAACAATTCCCGCGCCTTTTCTGCAAGGGTGCTGAGCATCTCTGGGTCACCTCACCATTACAGAGTTGATGCCTTGCTGTGCAACAAAATTTTGTCAAAACCTCCGCTCTAGTGGCTCATCCTTTTACCAACTCTTTGGCGCGTTGGTAAGCGGCAGCGACGGCTGCTATGAGGGCGCCGCGAAAGGCTTGCTGTTCCAAAACTGCCAACGCTGCAATCGTCGTCCCACCTGGCGATGTCACCATGTCCTTCAACTCGCCCGGGTGTTTTCCTGTCTCCAGCAACATTTTCGCCGCTCCTAACAAAGTTTGTGCCGCCAACTTAAGCGCCACCTCTCTGGGCAATCCCAGATTGACCCCCGCATCCGCTAACGCTTCCATGAACACGAAAGCGTAAGCGGGACCACTTCCCGAAAGGGCAGTCACAGCGTCCATCAACTTTTCGGGCACATCCACAACCAACCCGACAGCCCGAAAAATGGCATGAGCGATTTGCTGATGGGTTTCGGTAGCGTGCGTTCCCAATGCGATAGCGGTAGCACCTTCCAGAACTTGAGCGGGTGTGTTGGGCATCACCCGCACCACCGGCGTCCCTTCAGGGAGTTTGGCTTCCAACCGAGCAATGGGCACCCCCGCTGCGATGGAGATGACACAGTGCCGCTGTGGGTTAACGGCAGGGGCAATATCTGTCAATACCTCATCCATCACTTGCGGCTTGACACACAAAAGCACGATATCGCTTTGTTGGACGGCGGTTTTGTTGTCCGTCGTTGTCTGAACACCCAGTTGCTTTGCGGCTTGCAAGCGAGTTTCTTCTACATCGGTTGCTACAATCTGCTCTGACCGCATCGCTCCACTTTGAAGCAACCCGCGCATCAACGCACTCCCCATCGCCCCCGCCCCGATGACCGCCAATACCTTGCCTTGCAACACTTCACTCATTGCAACTCCCTCGCTTCCTTTTCGGATTGACAGCCGCTGTGTAAGTTTGTCGCAAGGGCGCAAGCCACATAATGCACCCCTGCATGAAGGTGCACATAGCCTTTCGCCTCGGTCCTCCCTATCCGTTACCTCCACCCGCCACAACTCGCTTTCCATCCCTTCATCTTGCTTTTCACCCCTCAAGCCTTGCCCGCCGTAATGTCTGTCATGGGCAGTTTTTCCGCCGTCCGCCTTCACCACACCATGTTGGGGCTATGACAGCACGATGGGCTCAATGTCCAGATACTCGCAAGCGGCAATCAGTTCACCGACCCAATCGCCCAAGATAGCGTGGATGTGGTTGCAGGAAAAGTTTTTGGCGATGACTTCCATCGGGCAATCAAAGCGAGCGAAGGCGTGCGGCCACTCCCAAGTGGTCATGCGCGCCAACTCTTCGTCTTTCTCCTGCCCGAACCGGACGAAACTTCCCGTGAAGATGTGCATCCGATAGCGCCCCTTGTAGCGGGTGATGCGTCCAAAAGTCACTTTGTCAACAGGATCGGAAAAGAAAGCAACGGAAGCACCCCCGCACGGGAAGTAAAGTTTAGGCGCTGGACGCAAGTGCACTTCCTTCCAGTTGATCCGAAAATCGTCGCTATACTTTGCCAACCACGGAGCGTGCTGTCCTGAGTTTACAAGGTCGTAGACATCCAAACCGACATGGTAATGGCGCAAGTCGGCAAAAAGAACGGGTGTGCCTGAAAGGTGATGCATCAGTTGCATTGTCAAGGCACCGTTGCTATCACATTCGGTTGCCGTAATGATGACTCGCTTGGGATTTTCCTCCCAATCAGTGATGTCGTTAAGCAACGCTTCTGCTAAATCCATCGTGATGCCCTTCTCCCATTCGGTGAAGTCCAATTGCCCCGTGATGCCACAGAAGTCAAGCCCTTCCTCTTTGCACAAGTCTTTGATAGCGAGGTAAAGGCGGATTTGTCGCGCTAAAGTCCCGTCAAGTCCCGGCGACAAGTAAGGCGGATCCCACTCAATAGCGCCCGCATGCTCCTCTAACCATTTCAGTCCCGCTTCCACTCGCTCGTCACTGACCTTCTCCATCCGATATGCCAGAGTTAGTTGGCTGACATGGTGGACATGGATGCCGAATTGCCACATCCACTGGCTTTGGTCAATGTGCCCTGTATACATGCCCATTGACGGACCGTCAAATTCGCCGTAGCGGAGCCCGCACAGGCGCTTGGCGGCTTCATAGCCTTTCTGGCGCTTGTCAGGATTGTTTCGGCGCAGAAACTCGCGGACGGTTTCCTGTACTTTCGGGTCGTCAATGTCGCCCAACGCCCGCCCGAAAGGACGACCGATTTCGTCAAGGGCACCCGCTGAAGCAAAGAAAGCCACCCAGCCAGGATAGCCGGGGTTGATGTTGCCCAAGAGCAAAATGGGCGCATCAAATTGCTGGGCGCATTGGACGGTGAAGTCGGGGAACGACCATACGCAGAAGTTGAAAATGACTGCATCACATTTTGTCTCACGCATTCGCCCGCCTTGCTTCTTTGCCGTTTCCCAATTCCAAACAACCACATCGTCAGCAACCACTTCGTGCCCCTCACTTTTGAGCCACTCCACCAATCGTCGTTGAAACCGCAAGCAATCTTCCCACAGAAATTCCGCCACTCGCTTCCGTCCATCTGTGAAAGTCACAACACCAACGCGCATCACTACCCACCTCCAATTACAAGTTGTTGTCCATGCCACGACAATTTTGGCACGAATACGATTGCTTTCACCCTCCCTCTCCCTTCCGACATGTCACAATCCGATAGGGAAATGAACAGAAGGACGAGGGATGCGGCTGCGGTTCGGACCCATTCAATCAGTGCTCGCCCAACAACTTTGAGCCAGCAAAAGGCAGCATTTACCCTTACGGGACACGGAAGCACCGACGACAGCCATTATCTCCCAGAAGGCAACTACCCGACCACGCGACACCTTGGTTGCTCCAACTTTGTTTTCTGCGACGGGCACATCAAGGCGTTGCCACCCGACCATGTGCCCAGCCCAAGTTTACCGCTACTATCCGCGAGCATGCCATCAAGGGGCAATCAATTGCGTCAAAATCTTTTGCCGAGGTGATGGAGATGCGCTGGTGGTGCACCCTGTTAGGAGGGATGCTCATGGTAGCCTTTGGATTGACGCTGAGCACTTTGCCGTCGGGTGAAGCGACTGCAAAAGAGCAACAAGTGAAGCGGCTGATGTTCGTGAACTTGTCAATGGGCTTCCGCCACGACACAACTGCTACGGCTGCCGAAGCCATCGTCCGAATGGGTTGGCGCTCTCAACCGCGCTTCTTGACAACGGTGACCGAAGACGTCGGTCTGCTCGTTCCCGAAATTCTGCAACGCTATGACGCCATCATGTTCTACACGACCGGCGAGTTGCCCATGACCGAAGAGCAAAAACAAGCCTTCCTTGACTTCATCCGCAACGGGAAAGGCTTCATTGGGGTTCACAGCACAACGGACACCTTCTACAAGTGGGCGGAGTTTGGGGAACTCATTGGTGGTTACTTTGCCGGTCACCCTTGGCACCAGCAAGTCCGAATTATCGTGGAGGACAAAGAGCACCCTGCCACCAAGCATTTAGGTGATGTCTGGGAAGTGAAGGACGAGATTTATACCTTCCGCAACTGGTCGCGGGAGAAGGTTCGGGTACTCCTTAGCCTTGATCCCTCTTCCGTTGACATCACGAAGGGCAAACGCCCCGACCACGATTATGCCCTCGCATGGTGCCGTTACTACGGCAAGGGACGTGTGTTTTACACGGCATTGGGACACGAGGAGTATCTGTGGCGGGATGAAAAGTTCCTGCAACATCTGTTGGGTGGCATCTTGTGGGCAATGGGCGTGTTGCCCGGTGACGCAACGCCGCGACCGAAGCCTCAACGGTGACAGCAAACACAATGCGGCTTGACAAATTTTTGCAACTTACCGGATTGGTTAAGCGTCGCACTTTGGCGAAAGCCTTATGCGGGGCAGGGCGAATTTTCGTCAACGGGAAAGTAGCGAAGCCAGCAATGGAAGTAAAAGTGGGCGACATCATTGAAGGCACGGTCAGTTGGGAGCAATGGCGTGTCCGAGTCCTGCAAATCCCCAAAGGCTCCGTCCCCGCCCAACGCCGCTCTGAGTTCGTGGAAGTTCTGGAGCGACGGCGAGTTGAGTGGGAGGTGTTCTGAAAGCCGATACCAAATCCGCATCCGCAATTTTGCCGGCAAAAAGCCAAAAACTGGCGGGATTTTAAGGCTTTACAAATCTATTTCCCCCCCCGCTAAAACGATAGCGGCGTTGAGGTCAAAGTAATAGCATGTCAAGGGAGGGACCGAGAATGCGTTCTTTGTTGGGCGGAATGACAATCGCTCTCTTAGCAGGTGTGTCATTCTTTTTCCGTTCAAATCCGCATCGCTCTCTCGCACCAATTCCCTTTGACCCTAATTTGAGCCTGTCAGTGGTTGTGGAAGGTGATTTTACAAGTTTTTGGCATGGACAGGCTCATTTAGTCCTTACGCCGACGGTCACAGCGTATAGACCTGACGAAGATTTCCAGATTTTAGAGATAGAACTTGAACCTGACGAATGGGCTGAGCGACTGGTTCAGAGTTTTGACCCTGCCCAGTTACCGCAAGGCTGGATTTATTTCGCCCCTGTCTCTGAACTTACGATGAAAGTGACAGTCAGTGACCAACAGGCTCGCTTGCTAAAATTGGTGGTCAAAACATGGGACGGGCAGACCGTGGGGGAAATCCCTGCCTCTCCTGACCGTAGGACAATTTCTGGCAAGGTGGTCTACAGCCCTGATATTGACCTCTTTGTTTTAGAGATCTGGGGGCAGGGCTCTCAAGAGAAACTTTTAGCAAGAGGAGTCCCAAGAACTCCTAGAGCGATGGACGGATTCTTTTATGACACCTCCTTTGGCTTTCGCCCTCATCCGGATAATCCCAGAAGCACCGAAGGGGTATTAGCAGAAGCGAAGGTTCCTTTAACCTCAACACACACCTTGCGAGTCACTTACCAAGATAATGATTCGCCTGATGCAAAGCCTGAACCACCAAGGGGCGAATTTGGTGATTTACAAACAAAAGAACTTGTTAAAGACACAATCAAAGAAGACCACATACCACCCAATGTAATAAAAGAAGGGAAATTGTTAAAAGAAATTGCAAACTTTCGGAATGAGTTTAAAAGTAATGAAAAGGCACTTGCCCATGCAATTATACCTCCATTTAGTCAAGAAATAGAAGCAATATGGCAATTTTCTACTAAAGGGAGGGGTTGTGCATGGATTGTTATTCCGTATTACGATGTCCCTGAGCGTAAATTGAAAGTGGAATTAGAATTAGGGGGAAAAATACAAGGTGCCGCTCCCCCTCCCAAAGAAACCTCAGAGGTTGCCATTCAATGGGTTTTTCAGATAAAACTTACCGAAGAGGAGAAGCGTAAATTGCAGATTGGAGACCCTATTGCGATTGGCGATATATGGGGTATTGAGGTTATGAGCCCGCCCATTTTCCCTATTGTTACGGCAAAAAGCATTCTTCAAAATCTCACGGTTAGAGTGGACAGGGATAAGATTTGCGTGCCGGCAGTGGGAGGCTCGGTTTCCCTTGAAATGAAAGAAGCCCTTCCTCATGTAGGTTACTACACAGACCCGAGAACAGGTAAAAGAGAACGAATTCCCCCTCCCTACAACCCGCCTGCTCCCGACAGCGTCTCTTTAGACCAGAACGGTGTTGGCTCAGTTCAAGTCCCCAAGGGTTTCCGCTACCTATTTAAGAACCCAACACTAAAGACCTTCCCAGCCATCTATGAAATCACTCCTTCTGAACAAACCAAAGATGTCCCACCAACCACAAATGTAACTTTTGATGATAAGTTAACTAACTTGGCGATGTTAAAAGTTTATGTTTACACCCAACCCTCAGGACAGGAATGGGCTACCAAAGTAGAATTGTATAAACTTCCAGGAGAAACTTTAGTGCTTACTTCTGATATTTCAGAAGTTGTAGAAAATGGCAATAAATATTATGTTGCTTCCTTTGAGAATGTGCCCTTGGGCAAACAACCAGATGGAACTTATCGGGCAATTTACAGAGTGAAGGCTCATCTTCTTATAAGCATTCCCCACACTCCTTATGATAGCGGTCCTGTGACATTTAATCCTGGATGCGAGAAAAAGATGACAGCAACCATTCAACCGAAAGTAGGTGAAGGTCCTGGAGCAGATGGAGGATAGAAGTCAATTTTCGCTATACTGCCCGGATTTGTGCCCATGCTAATTCCACGCCTTGTGAGCGAAGTAGGTTTTGGAACTCGTGCAAAAGCGGTTCTTGTTCACGAACTTGGTGGGGTGAAACTTTTCGCTCCAGACAGAAGGCGGCTAAAGTGCCTGCTGCTTCGCCGATGTTCCACTCTACAGGGTGCAGCCGAAAGCAACCGTTCGTGATGTGGGTCGTTCCGATGTTTTTGCAAGCGGGCAACAAGTTGCGCATCCGAACAGGCAATAGGGCTCCCAGCGGGATTTGGAATGGGTAGGCGCTGATGTCAATGTAGTTGTCGCCCCCGGTGGAGGGATGAAGGTCAATGCGGTAGCAACCCACCCCGACACTATCATCAAACCACTCGGCGCTCTCTTTGCCTAACATTTTTCGGGCCTCCACGCCGACATGCCATTCCGTGACCGTGAAGACGGCTTTGATGCGACGGCTCTCTCGGATGTAGGGGTATTTCGCCAAACCGTCTTCCGTGCCGGTGATGTCGGGGCGCAAGAACAGGCCGGGGTAACCGACACCGCCGTCTGGGCGTGGCGCTTCCGTTTGCATCCAGTAGAGCAAACTTAGCGACAATTGCTTTGCTTCCCATAGCGCTCGTCGGACTTCCGCTTCGCCCACCAATTCAGGCAAGACAGGGCGCAGCCAATAATCGTTTTGCGGCCAGTTGACAATCGTGACTTCAAAGGGCATTGCATCGGGCGGATAATGCTCTTTGCAGACGATGCGGCGATACCGCCACAAATCGCCCTCGCCTTCTTCTGGAAACAACACGCGCCTGCGGGGCTCCAGCGTGATGGGGTGTGGGTGTGTCCAATCCAGCAACTTGCCTGTCCATGCAGGCGTAAGTTGTGGCACATAATCGCGCCAAAACTCATACTGCTCTGGCTTGTCAATGACATGATTGCCGTTTGGGTCGTAACTCATGGCGAAAACCCAGGTGATGGCTTGCATGTTTGTTGGTTGCGGCTCGCTTTTCGCGTGCGGTTCGCCCGTTTCCGCCTGACTTTCCGCTCCCGTCACATATTCGGTTCCTGTCAATGGTAGCAAATCGCCCAAATCGGTAGCGTCCAGAAAGTAATCGGCGATGATGATTTCCTCGTCGCCTGTTTCCAAGTTGCGCACGGTGACAGACCTAATCGCATCACCGCCCACATCAGCGGCAACGGGCTTGCGCTTCAGCAAGATGAGTAAGTCCCCTCGGGTTTGCGGGTAAGCCAGCATCAGTTGCAATGCTGTCAAGGCAACTTTTGGTTCGCAACACAATCGCGAGACATAGCCTTTTCCGGGGTTCAGGTAAGGGTCGTTCCGTGAAGAGGGGAGCAAGGGGTAATGGTCGCGGTAGGTTTGGCGGATGAGGTTGCGGAGTTGACGGTAGCGGCGGGGGCAACCGAACTGTTCAATCCAAGGGTGTTCGTCGGGTGGAACTGCTTGAGCGGTTAACTGTCCTCCTAACCACTCCGTCTCTTCGGTCAAGATGACCTTTCGTCCCAATGCTGTTGCTGCCAACGCCGCCGCACAGCCACCCAACCCACCGCCGATGACGGCAATTTCACACCGCCATACACCCATTGCCGACACCTCCTACCTGTCTCTCTTCTTTACAAGGTCTTTCGCAGTTGCAGCCACTCGTCCACGCCCAAAATGGCTTTGAGTTCCTCAAAACCGATCATGCGGTCGCACAAGGACAGGGTAGTTCCCGTTTCCAATAACGCATGGGTCAATTCCATGATCGCTTTTGCCGTCACCAACAAGGTGTCAATGGGATAGACGACGATTTTGTAGCCCATTTGCTCCAACTCGCTTGCTGTCAAGATAGGCGTTTTCCCACCCGTCAGCATGTTGACGAATTTGGGGTAAGGCACTCGCTCGGCGATTGCTTCCAACTCGGCGACGGACATGGGGGCTTCAATAAAGACGACATCAGCGCCGGCATCGCCATACAAATTCGCCCGATAGATGGCTTCTTCCAACCCAAGCACTTCTCGCGCGTCGGTGCGGGCGATGATGACAAAATTGGGATCAGAACGCGCTTTCAGAGCGGCTTTCAATTTCAGCACCATCTCTTTGGCGGGGATAACCTGCTTGCCTTCAAAGTGCCCGCACCGTTTTGGCACCACTTGGTCTTCCAGGAGGATGCCCGATGCGCCCGCACTTTCAAATTCCACGACCGTTCGCACGACATTGTGGACATCGCCATGACCGGTGTCGCCGTCAGCGATGAGGGGCACTGTCAAGCGGCGCGCCATTCGCCGCACTGCGTCCGCCATCTCGCTGAGGGTCAGGAAGTTCAGGTCAGGTAAACCCAACAAACTGGCAGACGTTCCGAAGCCGCCAATGAATACCGTTTCAAAGCCCGCCCGCTCCACCAGTAAGGCGGTGAAGACATCGTGAGCGCCCAAACTGCGGATGATACCGGGCTTCGCTAACAGTTCCCGCAATCGTGCCCTCTTTTGCTGCGGAGAGATTTTCGCCAACATGTTCCCTCACGCTCCGAAACAAAAGTTCCCCTGCAGCGTTCTTCGCTCCCTGCCGCACAATTGTGCGACAGAGGGGGAAGAGCGTGGCATAATTGAAGTGCCTTCGAGGGGGTGCCGGGGTGGCGGAATTGGCAGACGCGCCAGACTTAAAATCTGGTGGGCCACAAGCCCGTGCGGGTTCAAGTCCCGCCCCCGGCACCAATGGGGCAGCAACCGCTTCCTCCCTTACCGCTTCCCTCAAATTTGCCTTCAGGATTTTTCCCGCTTTGGGGTGCGCCAGGTGTTCTCGTTGGGGTCCCATGCGTGAACTTCTTGCACCACCAATCGTTTCTCGCCTCGGACTTCCTGTTCCACCAATCGCATCTCACCGTTCATCCCCATCATGCGGGCAGGGGCTTTCTTGCCGAGAACTTGGGGCGGCTCCGTTGCGGCGCAAGGAGTTCCGAAGCGGGGTTGAGCAAAGGGCAAATGGGTAGTTCCCCGCGCCAAGATGTGCTCATGATTGGCACAGTCGCCTTCGTAAGGGATGCCGTGATTCCAAGGAACCCACGAGCGAGCGTTGCAGTAATGGCAGACGAACGCCCGCCGCCAACGCTCTTTGCTGCAGTTAGGATAGGAGCGGTGCAAAATATGCCCGTGAAAGAACGCCACATCGCCTGGCTCTAAAATCACGGGCACCCATTCATATTTTCGGGCGACTTTGCTGAGGGTGTTGATTTCGTCATTCAAGTGGCTGACATTTTCGGCAACTTCCAAATCGGCGAAAGCACCGTCGGCATGCACAAATCCCTGCTCGGGGTTCGGTGGGGGGTAAATCGGCTCTACATGGGAACCAACCGCCATCCAGAGGCAACCATTCTCTTCATCAGCAGGGTCAAGGGCTAACCATGCCCCAATGAGGGTGTCAGGGTAAGTCGTGATGTAGTAAGCGTCCTGATGCCACCCTTGCCCCCCTTTCCCCGGCGGGTTGTAAAAGAGCATGGTTTGCAGCGCCAACACATCGGGACCGATAAGGGCTTCCACCACATCCAAGATGCGCGGGTGCAAGAGGAAGCGCTCCGAAACTGGGTCTACTCGGTGAAGCATATGGATGCGCGTAAAACGGTTGAGAAGTTGTTCCTCTGTCGCGTTGGGCGGGGGCGGTTCAATGCCGGGGACTTGCACTCGCCCGTAAAACAAATCCATCGCGTGGCGCTTGAGTTCCTCCACTTCCTCTAACGGCACCAAGTGGCGAACGATGAGGAAGCCATCGCGCCAATAGGCGCAGTATTCGTCCACGCTGACACGATATCGGTCAGCCCGTTGCGGGGCAATCACCCGATACGCCATCTCTTCCCCCCTCCTTTTCCAAAGGCAGCGTCACCTTTATGATGCCAATTTCGGAAGAAGGCGTCAAGAAAAGGGAGCCGAAGAAGCCATTGACATATCCGCTCGCACTCCTTAAACTGTAAATGTCGGTCGTTCGCCGCAAAAGATTGGCGGGCGATGGGAAAAATGGCTGGCGCCGAATCGGGCTTGCGTCCTTGCCGGCGCAAGTAACCGAGAGGCGCCGGTCAAAAAGCGAAAAGGAGGACGCAAGCCGTGCCGGTCGGTCGTGTCAAGTGGTTCAATGACCAAAAGGGCTATGGCTTCATTGAGCAAGAAGACGGCGAAGATGTCTTCGTGCACTACACCGCTATCCAAGGGCGAGGCTACCGCACCCTTAAAGAAGGGCAAATTGTCCAGTTTGATGTGGAACAAACGCCCAAAGGGTTGCGGGCAGCCAATGTCCGTGTCGTTGGAGAAGAGCCGGGACGCAAACTGACCTTTTGAAAAAAAACGCTGCATCTTTGGTGCCAGGAAGGTTTCCGCACGAAAACGAAAAACGGAGTGGTTTTCAATGGTGCGAAAGGGATGGTTGGTCTTCTTTTTCCTGCCAATGCTGCTAACAGGTTGCGTGGATGTGGAACTGCAAGTGGGAAGTCGGGGGAAGGTCACCCAAACTTTCACGGTAACAGTCTCTCAGCGAGCTGCCGATGTGCTGAAAGCCGCCATTGAAAATTACCTCGGACGCCACTGGCGTATCATGGTGGAACGAAAAGGCGAGATGAACATCGTTCGGGCGTGGCGTTCCTACTCGGCTCGCCCTGAGGGGAAGCCGATGCCCGGCGTCGTCGTTCAATTCCGCCGAACCAACCATTGGTTTCGTGCCACTTACGAGTTGCTCATCCGCTACAATCCCGCCGATTTGCTTCAAACAAAGGATGAACAAACTCTCGCTGCTAACCGCAAAGTGACGATGCGCATCGCCATGCCCGGTCGCATTCTCCCAGAGCAATCAACGGTGGGAAGGGTGGATGGGAGCGAAGCAGAGGTCACGATAGACCCTTTGAACCGCTTGGAAATTCGGGTGGTGGCGATGGGAGTTCTCTGGTGGCGCATTGGGTTGCTGCTGTTGATTTTGGCAATATTGGTGTGGCTCCTCGCTCCCTATCTCCCACGCCTTGCGGAGCGCTTCCAACGCCGAACGGTTCGGGTAGTGCAACGGTAGGTGGCAGCGATGAAAGCGGCAATTATCGGCTGTGGTGGACAAGGACGACAACATGCTCTCGCTTACACTCAACTTCCCGACATCCAAGTAGTAGCGTGCTGCGATATCGTGCCTGAAAAGGCAAAAGCATTGGCGCAAGAAATTGGCGCAACTGCCTTCACGGATTACACCAAAATGCTTTCCACCGTTCATCCTGACTTGGTTTCTGTCTGCACTCTGGAAGGACAACACGCAGCCCCCGCCATTGCCGCATTGCAGCATAGGGCTCATGTGTTGTGCGAAAAAATGTTAGCAGCCACCTTGGATGAAGCGCGAGCGATGGTCCAGACCGCAAGACAAACCCAACGCTTACTGGCAACTCAATTCAATTACCGCCACATCCCCTCTGTGAAATGGTTGAAGGAGTTGCTGGAAGCGGGCACTTTAGGGGAACCTTTGTTGGTTGTGTTGCACACCCATGCTTATTGCCACCATCACGGCATTGACCTTCTTCGCTTTTTGTTCGGCGAAATTGTGGCGGTTCAAGCCACGATTCGGGGTGACCGAACGGAAGTCCCGTATCGGGGTTGGGAGACGGGGATTAGCGACGAGTTACTTTACATTCCTTCTCGGGCTTTTGGGGGCATCCTTCATTTTGAGCACAAGTTGGTAGGCGTGCTGGCGAGCAGCATCCATCACCGCTTAGACGATTTCATGCTGGAACTCCATTTGCTCACCTCTCGCGGGCGTCTTGTTCTTCGGCGGATGCGACGGGAAAACATTTGCGGGGAATTGGACACGAACTTGCTGCTGAGTGAATTGCCTCCCTTCCCTCCGCCGATGCCTTTTGATGCCACCTTTGCCTTGAGCGTTCACCATTTCGTCCGAGCAGTTCAAGGCAAGCCCGCTGTCCTTGCCACCGGCGAAGACGGCTTACGGGCGATGGAAGTGGAATGGGCACTGCGACAAGCAAGCCAGAGGGGAGAAACCATCCAATTGCCACCGACAATCTTCGTGTGAATGGTGAGCGTTTATGCCCCTTCTTGACAGTCATGCCCATTTGAACCACGAGCAATTTGCTGCCGATTGGCAAGATGCCCTTCGCCGCGCCAAGTCGGTTGGCATTGTGGCGGTCATCAACATCGGTTACGATATTCCCTCCAGCGAGCGCGCCGTCCAACAATGTGCGCAAGTGCCCGCCGATGGGGCACGAATGTTTGCCAGTGTTGCCGTCCACCCGCACGATGCCAAAAGTTGGAACGAAGAAGCAGCCGAGCGATTGCGGCAATTGACCCGCTCACCCTATGTGGTTGCCATTGGGGAAATTGGCTTGGACTTTCACTACGACTTCTCGCCTCGTGAAGACCAACGACTCGCTTTCCTTGAGCAACTAGAACTGGCATGGCAATTAAACTTGCCTGTCATTTTGCACATTCGCGAAGCCCATTCAGAAGCGTTAGAGATGGTGCGTCATTTTGGGAAACCCCTTCAGGGGGTGGCGCATTGCTTTACTGGCACATGGGCAGAAGCGCAAGCGTGGATGGCGTTAGGGTTTTTCATCGGCATCGCAGGCATCGTTACCTTTCCCCGCAAAGCCGAGAACGTGAAAGAAGTCGCCTCCAAAGTGCCGTTAGAGCGCCTGTTGGTAGAAACCGATGCCCCCTACCTCGCCCCTATGCCCCATCGCGGCATAAGAAACGAGCCTTCTTATTTGCCTTACATCGCTGCTGCCATCGCTCAATTGCGGGGAATGGAGGTAGACCGCCTTGCCGAAGCAACTTACCGCAACGCGATAACTCTCTTCCGCCTCCCTTCGCCCCTCTAGTCCGCCTTTCCAGGCAACTTACTCCTCTTCCTCTCCCTCCCATCGCCCCCATAGAACCATCAAGCGCCCCCGCATCTTTGTCATGACCGGCAACGGGAACACTTCCTTGATCCCCCACTGCCCCATCACTTCCTTCGTCCATGACCTCATCATCTTCCTCAATTTCCCCCAATCCCCCTTCAACGAAGGGTTCGCCTGAACCCAT
>Ga0209993_10022_pt1 | contig 28046 bp, 28 predicted proteins | sample Antgeofumaro1A2A_FD_188082 | JGI IMG/M metagenome (GOLD analysis project Ga0209993, IMG submission 188082) | Geothermal fumarole subsurface microbial communities from Mt. Erebus, Antarctica - 1A2A (SPAdes) (version 2) | ecosystem: Environmental > Terrestrial > Volcanic > Fumaroles | place...
TTTCCGATAAACCCGCTCCTCATAACGATTGTCCCGCTTCCGCAACACCCGCACCAACTTTCGTCGTTGGTCAACGAACCAAATTTCGGCGACACCGATGTGGCGGTAATCGGCTTCCATAGCGATGAGGTCGGAAGGTCGGTCGCCTTGCGAGAGGATTTCCACAACCAAATCGGGGGCTTCGTAAATGCCTTCCTCTCGGACGATGGGGGCTCGTTCCTTCCGCACGAAGAGAACATCAGGGAGGCGACCGCGATGGGAAGTGATACGAACCGGCGTCCGAGAACCACGAATGATGCCCAACCCTTTTTCACCCACATAAAAGCGAAGGAGGGAAAGCAGCCAGCCGCCGATATCCTCGTGGGGGTCTTTAGCAGCCATGCGTTTCACCACCATCCCGTCCACTAATTCCACATCCTCGTCTTCGCCGAACAACTTCACGAACTCTTCAAAAGTCAACGGACGAGATGGGAGCAGCACCGTTCGCTCATCTTTAGTTTCGGTCAAGACAGGGAGAAAACGCGCCATTGCGGTCACCATCCTTCATGCGCCGCCGCGCATCCGTTTGGCGGCATCCAGCACGGCTTCCAAGATGCGTGGGTAAACGCCACAGCGGCAAATGTTGCCTGAAAGAGCGGTTCGGACTTGTTCGGGTGTGGGGACTTTGGTTTGGTTGAGCAAACCGACCGCTGCCATGATGAAGCCGGGGGTGCAAAAGCCACACTGCATGGCATCGTGCTCCACGAAGGCTTCCTGAACGGGGTGAAGTTTGCCGTCCTTTGCAAGCCCCTCTATGGTCACGATATCATGCCCTTCCGCTTCCACTGCCAACATCATGCAGGAGTAAACGGGTTTGCCGTCTATCAGGACAGTGCACGCCCCACACTCGCCTCGGTCGCACACTTTTTTCGCACCGGTCAAGTTAAGATGGTTTCGCAAAGCATCCAGCAAGGTCACGCGTGGCTCCAATTGCAACTTGTAAACCTTGCCGTTTACCCGCAAAGTCACAGGAACGGTTTTGGCTTTGGGGACGCGAACGATTTTTGCGGGGACGGCTTCCGCTTCCCCCTCAGGTTTACAGCCAGTGAGCAATTCCGTCAGTGCGGCACCTGCCCCTGTGACCTTGAGGAACTCGCGCCGCGAAACGCCCTTTTCTTTTCGTCCCTCTGCTGCCATCCTTCCCACTCCTTTCCCTTTGCTGTGGGTGGTGCTTTGATTGTAGCACCATCTCCGCTTTGATGTTGCAAAGTTTTTTGCGAGAGAAGAACTCATCTGCCGAAAAGGGGGATGAGGATGGGCAAGGTGTTGGTGCTCTACGACAGTGCGACAGGCAACACGCGCAAGATGGCGGAATTGGTAGCGAAGGGCGCAAAGAAAGTGCCAGGGACGGAAGTGCGCCTTAAACCTGTGGACGAAGCCAGTCCTGAAGACATCCTTTGGTGCGACGGGTTAGCAGTAGGGTCGCCGACTAACATGGGTGTCCTTTCGTGGAAGATGAAGCATTTTTGGGACGAAACGGTTGCTGACCTGTGGGGCAAGGTGGATGGGAAAATTGCCTGCGCTTTCTCCTCGTCGGGCGGATGGGGTGGCGGCGCCGAGTTAGCGTGTCTTTCGCTGCTCCTCGTCCTGATGAACTTCGGCTTCCTTGTGTTCGGAGTTACGGATTATGTGGGCAAGCAGTTCACCCTCCACTATGGGGCTGTCCTCGCTGGAGAACCGAAAAGTGAAGCCGAGAAAGCCGCTTGCGAGCGACTGGGGGAACGGCTGGCGCAATGGGTGGCTGTCTTCATTGACGGGCGTAAAGACTTGCATCCCGTCCTCACTCGGAAAGAAGATGACGAAGAATAAGTCCGCTCGGTACGAGCAAAAACGCAGGTGAACAAAGCCAATGGCAAAAGAGCCGGCAAAGGCAACGCGAGAGCGGCCTTGTGAGATAGGGGTGCCTTGGGCTATTTTGGCTTTCACCCTCTCCGCAGGGGGAATGGGATTGGTCTGGGTCAGCCTAACCTTGCCTTTAGTGCCTGCTGCTTTTTACGGTTCCCTCGCCCTTGCCGGTATCTTCACCCTTGCCTTCTTCTTCCTTTCACTAATGCACGCAATGCAAAGGGATGGAGATGCTGTGTGTTGGGAAGCCTTGCACCATGCCCGCATAAGTTGGCAGCAAGCCATTGGGGAGCGCGATGACCAGCGGGCGCGGCTGTTTTACGAGCGGGGGCAGAGCGCTGTTGAGATGGCGTATCGGTGCGAGCCTAATTCGGCATCGCTGCGGCAAGCCTTGACACAATTGAAGGCAGAAGAAACTGCCCATTGGCGGACGGAAATGGCGCGAAGTTTGGGAGTTTTGCTTGCCCTTGACCCCTTCTCTGTCCCTTCAGTTCGGAACGCCATTTGGGTGCAAAGCCTGTGGCAGGTTTGGGCGATCCTGGCAGGGGGGCTTGCGGCGGGGCTGGCTTGGCAAATCATCAATGCGGTGCCTTTGCGCACCCTCATCTACGCTGCCAGTGGCGGGATGCTGGGTGCCAGTCTTTATAACCTCCGAACCCTCGCCGACCATGTGGCAGTCCAGCGCGACTATAGTTCTCGCTTTTGGGTAGACTACTTGACACGACCGATGGTCGGGGCTGTACTGGGTGTTGTCGTCTACGCCTTCGCTATAGGCTTGGCGTGGACTTTGACCCTTCAAAGCCCCGTTGGTTCCCAAATGCCCAAAGTGGTGTTTGCGTTGGGCTTTTTGAGTGGCTATGCGCTTCGCTCTGTGTTGGAGTGGCTCAACGGGATTGCTAAGACGGTGTTCCGCTCGGCTCCCCCCTCCGCTCAAGGGAGGGAAGGGACGGAAGAGTTGCCGTGAGGGCAAAATCCTTTGGGGCATCAACAGGCTGAAGGGGAAAAGTCATGGCGGACAAGTTGGCTCGGATAACCACTCCCGAAAAAGTGTCAACTTGTTACCGATGGACACTGATCGCCGATATCTGTCTTGCTCTCGGGTTGTGGGTGGGTGCTTTCGGTTGGGTTGTGTGGACTGCCGAAGACATCGGGATTGGTTACGATGAGCCCATTTACAGCGGCTATGCCTTCCGCTACTTAGCGTGGTGGCGCTTCCTCGTTGACAGTTGGGCAGTGGGGCGTTTCTTTGAGCCTTTCCGCCCTGAAGTGATTGACCTTTACTGGCACGCAAAGGACATGCACCCCCCTATCCCGAAGCTGCTGGCGGCGCTGGGCTATTGGTTCATAGCGCCCCTTTTAGGCAGTGACTTGGCGGGGATGCGGTCGGGGACAGCCTTCCTTTTCGGCGCGATGATAGCGGCGATTTACTGGTTCGGGCGCGATGCTTTCTCGCGGGCGGGGGCATTGTTTGCTACTTTCGCCGTTGCTTTCATGCCTCGCTTATTTGCCGATTCTCACTTCCTGACGATGGACATGCCTGTAACTGCTACGAACGTCATTGGCACCTTGCTCCTTTTGCGAGCACTAGAACGCCCTTCCCTTGGGCGAATAGTGGCAGCGTGCCTTGGCGTCGGCGCTGCCATCGCTTCTAAAGCTAACGGCTTCCTCATCCTCCCTGCTGCCTTTCTCTTTTCCTTGACAGTAGTGAAGGGGAGCGATGCCTTGGGGAACGCAAATCGTTCGGGAACCGAAAAGGCGAAGGAACCAAAGGGCAGGTGGGCAAATTGGGCAAGGGTATGGCACTCCTTGTCTCCGCTCTTTCGGCAATTGACCGTGCTTGCGGTCATAGGTTTGGGCGCTATTGCCTTTCTGTTCGGGACTTGGTTGTGGCTTTGGGTTGACCCACTTCCTCGTTTCCGCGAATACTTCACCTTCCACGCCAGACACTTCGCCGTTCACACTTTTTACTTGGGACGCCTTTGGGAGATGGCGCCGTGGCATTACCCGTTAGTGATGAGTCTTGTGACCGTGCCGACGCTCACTTTGACGATGGCGCTTGTTGGGGCGGGATGGACGATGTTGCGGTGGCACAATGCGCCGTCGCTGGCAAAATTGGCGCTCCTCAGTTACTTCGTTCACATCGCTCCTTTCCTGCTGCCCACCACGCCGAAATATAACGGCATTCGGTTGTTTGAGCCAGCCTTCCCCTTTCTTGGCATTTTAGCGGGCTACACTTTCGGGAAGTTAGCAAAGTGGTTGGAAGTTTGGTTGCGAGAGAAAGCCGCACAGCGGATTTCGTCACCGAAGTTGGTGACGCTCGCTTTAGGCCTCCTTTTGTTGGCACCTGCCGCTTACAGCACCTTTGCCAGCCATCCCTTTGGGCTTTCCTACTACAACGCTCTGGTGGGGGGCGTTCGGGGAGCAGCTTTCCGATGGGGTTTTGAAGTGACTTATTGGGGTGTCAACTTGCTGAACATCATCCCCTTCCTCAACCGCCAGCCCGACGGCACTCGGGTGCTCTTTTTGCCCGGTTGGGCGCTCTACCCGACAGTGGACTTCTACCGCAATGCGGGCGTCATCCGAAAAGGCATCATCACAATGGGTAACCCGAAAGACTTGGACAACGCTGACTTCCTTGTGTTCCAAGCCAGTCAGACAGAACTTAAGTTGCTTCAGCAGGAAGACCCAAAGTTAGGCAATCTTTTGTGGACGCTGTGGCGCAAAGCGACCCCTTCTTTTGCTGCAAGTTACGACGGCGTAGTCATTGTGGGCGTTTATGACCGAGCTACTGTGCAAGAAACCTTCAAGCGATTGTCCTTGCCCCATCCGTGACCGTCCTGACATCCTTTCCCCCAACGATGCCGCAAACTTGCCTTTGCTTGCCATTTGAACTCTCGGAACCCAAAGGGGGAACGACGATGGCAACCGTTTTGGTGACAGGGTGCGCTGGATTTATCGGCTCGCACACGACGGAGCGTCTGCTCAAGCGGGGCGATGTGGTCATCGGGGTAGACAATTTTGACCCGCTGTTTTACGGGCGCGAAATCAAAGAGCGAAACCTTCAATGGGCGCGGGAACAACGAAACTTTATTTTCGTGGAAGCCGACATCTGCGACCAAGAGGCAATGAAAGCGCTCTTTGAGGGCTATCGCCCGCAAAGGGTGGTGCATCTTGCTGCCTTAGCAGGGGTCGTCCCTTCCTTAGAGCGCCCGATTGACTACGACCGAGTGAATGTGCTGGGGACAGTGATTTTGCTGGAGTTATCACGCCGCTACGGAGTGGAAATGTTCGTGTTTGCTTCTTCCTCGTCCGTTTACGGGGCGGACACGAAAGCGCCCTTCAAGGAAGATGAGCCTGCTGTTCGTCCCATCTCCCCTTACGGGGCAACAAAGCGCATGGGCGAAATCATCGCCTACACCTTTCACCACTTGCACGGGCTTCCCATCACTTGCTTGCGCTTTTTCACCGTTTACGGACCGCGCCAACGCCCCGACCTTGCCATCCACAAATTCGCCCGCTGCATTGTCAAGGGAGAGCCCATGCCCATTTACGGCGACGGGACAAGCCAACGCGACTACACCTACATTGACGATATCGTGGACGGCATTGAAGCGGCATTGGACAAACCGATGGGCTACGAAATCGTCAACCTCGGGTGCGGCGAGCCTGTGATGCTGTTGCGGATAGTGGAATTGTTAGAGCAAGCGTTGGGCAAAAGAGCGAAATGGCAATTCCTGCCCATGCCCAAGACTGACCCACCCCTCACCCATGCGGACATCACGAAAGCCCAACGGCTTTTAGGCTATCAACCGAAAGTCCGCATTGAGGAAGGCATCCAACGCTTCTTGGAGTGGTTCCTACGCTTCTACTCTCCGCTCAGCGAGTGAAATTTTTTGTCGCCAGCGACAACACCGTTTGCATGGCTATTCCCCTCGCTGGCAATGCGGCCGCTATCAAGGGTGAATTTCTCGTGGCAAGGTGATGGAGGGGTAAACCCTATGCGCCTCTACAGAGCAAGCAAGCGAAGCGCTTGCTAACGGCATCAAACTGGTGATCGTCGTTGTCCAACAGGACGGTGAACATCGCCATGTGGCGTTGGTTTGGAGCAGGCGTTTTCTTGGGAGTCATCCTTCCCGCTGCCTTAGGGCTTGCCTTTTTCCGATGGTGGCAGGGCACCGATCGCATTGCCTTCGGAGTGAAAGTGCAAGGAATTGCCATTGGGGGACTATCTCGGCAACAGGCAAAACAAGTGCTTCGTTCCCATTTTCACGCTGCCCTGTGGGCGAACATTTCTGTGCCTCTTCTCTGTCGTGGGAAGATTGTGCACCGTATACGGATAGCCGAACTGGGACTTCGTCCGGATTTGGACAAGGTGGTGGATGAAGCAGGTCAAATCGGGCGTTGCGCTTCCCTTTTGGAAAGCCTTCGCCAGTTCCTCTTGGCTCAACAGGGTGGCGTGCATTTACCGATGAGATGGCGATGGGAAGAAGACGCCGTTCGTTCCTTGCTCCATCGGTTGGCGGGCTCACTCAATCGCCCACCAGAACGGGCATGGGTAGAGTGGCGGGATGGTGCCATCCACCTCGTTCCCTCTAAAGAAGGCGTTCAGGTTGACATAGATGCTACCTTGCGAGTGTGGCGGCACCAGTTCCATCAGGGCAAATGGGAGCGGTTGGAAATCCTTTTGCGCCCTTGGCATCCTGAAGTAACGACGGAGGATGTAGCGATGCTTGATGGGGTCGTGGGGCGCGCTATTACTTCCTTCCGCACTTCTGAGAGAAACCGTGCTCACAACATTCGCTTAGCCGCCTCTCGCCTTGACCATGTCCTTATCCGTCCTGGGGAAGTCCTTTCCTTCAATGCCCTTGTCGGACCGCGCACCTCAAGGCGGGGTTTCCGAGTTGCCCGTGTGCTGGTTCGGGGGGAATTCACGGAAGATTTTGGTGGCGGTGTTTGTCAAGTGGCTGGCACCCTTTACCTTGCCGGACTAAGGGCTGGAATGGAGGTGGTGGAGCGCCACCGCCATAGCCGCCCCGTTGCCTACTTGCCACCCGGTTTGGACGCCACCGTCAATTTCGGTTCGTTAGACTTGAAGTTGCGCAATCCCTTCCCAACCCCTTTGTATCTGCGCATTTTTGTCAAGGGGGGAAGATTGACGGTGCTGATTTTAGGCAAACGGCAATCTGGCAGGAGTTACCGCATTGTCCGCGAAGTGACACGCATTGGCAGTTTCACCGAAAAAGTGACCTATGACCCTTCCTTGCCTAAAGGTGTCCGCAAAATTGACGACAAAGGCTCGCCGGGCTATCGGGTGCGCGTGTGGCGGTGGCAAGTGGACAACGGCGTGGTCACAAAGCGCGAACTTATCAGTGTTGACACTTATTCCCCGCAATCCCGACGAAGAAGGGAAGGGCTTGCTCTCCCTCCAACTTCAACTGCCCCGCTTGAAACAGCAACCCATCCTTCCGATAGTCCGACGCCTGTTTTCCCTGCGGGGAACGATACTTCACCTTGACATTCATCCATCCGATGGGGTAAACGCTCTTATCACCTCCCATCGGATGGCTGGTTTTCTTTTGGGCTCATCAGAGCAAGTTTTCCAGCCCAAAGGTAACCCCTGCGGGCAACGAAAGCACCTTCTCTATAGCGAGCAACACGCCAGGGACGAAAGCCTCACGGCTCAGGGAGTCGTGGCGGATAGTCAACACCTGTCCTGCCATGCCAAAGATAACCTCTTGGTGCGCTACAAGTCCTGGCAGGCGAACGCTGTGGATTCGCACGCCGTTCAAATCGCCCCCCAATACACCTTCCAACATCACTTCTGGCTGCTTGACCTTCGGCTCTGGGAAGGGTTTGCCGTGCGCTTTCAAGATGAGTTCCGCTGTCCTCAGTGCCGTTCCTGACGGCGCATCCACTTTCCCGTCATGGTGCATCTCAATGATTTCCACCCGGTCAAAGTAGCGGGCTGCTTCCATGGCGAATTTCATCATCAGGACTGCACCGATGGCGAAGTTGGGCGCGATGACGACGGGCACTTTTTTCTGTTTCGCCAAACGGTCAACGACTTTCACCTTCTCCGCCATCCAACCCGTCGTGCCGACGACGGGAGCAACACCACATTGGAGCACTGTGCGCACATTGTCCACCACGACTGACGGGTGGGTAAAATCAACAGCGACTTGGGCTTGGCTCTCCTTCAAGGCATTTTCCAAATCATTGCGGACAACAACCCCGACGGGGTGACTTCCTATCACCTCACCGATGTCTTTGCCCACTTCGCGCACATCAATGGCAGCGACCAATTGCATGCGGGGATGTCCGAGCACTCCTTTGACAACTTCCCTCCCCATGCGACCGCACGCCCCGACGACGGCAACTCGGATAGGTTCACCTTTTCGCGACATAACCATAACCCCCTTCCCTGGCGAAAAAGTTACACTCGTCGGATTCCCTTCAGTTGCTCCTCAATCAACACCTCGTTGGCGCGCTTTCCATGCTTTTTGCGAATTTGCAGCGCCCATGCCTTGAATTCGTCTAATGTGACAGCCCGCTGCCCTTCCCGCTGCGATAAGTAAGCCGCTCCCACAATGGCTTGAGATTCGGCTCCAATGTTGTGGTCACAAAGGGGCTTCGCGTTAGTGAGCACGCACCGAACCATGTTGATGATTTCGCCGTAGAAACTGGACGGCCAGAAAGTCCAAGTCGGTCCCGTTGCTTCCACGCGACGACGATTGCCAAATGCGTCGGTGATTTCCACGAAAAGGCGACCTTCCTCCCACACGGGACCCAAACTCCCCATTGTGCCCATGATCCCGGTGGACGGCGAATCGGCATGGCTCCAAGAACCTTCCACATGGGCGGTTGTCCATGCCTTTGTCTCAGGATGCTCGTAGCGGATAAGAATGTGTCCGTCGTCTTCCACCCGAAACTCCCGATGGCGATTGTCAATGATGCGGTGTTTCATCCGTTGGGCAACGCCGATAGGGGCAGCGGCTTTGACCGTTGTGGGCTTTTTGTCAAACCCCGACAAATACCACGAAGCGGTCACTGCATGGATGCCATTGTCCAACAATGACCCTCCCCCTGACCGCCACTCGTCCCAAAACACGAGCCGATTTTCCGGACCGGCGTGGGAAGTGTTGAGATACATCGCCACCACTTCGCCAATAGCCCCCGCATCAATCAATTTGCGCGCCGTGTAGTAGAAGGGGTCAAAGAGCCAGTTCTCGTTGTGCTGATAGAAGCGCCCTGTTTCCTCCACGACCTCGCAGACATCTACGCATTCCAACCAAGTGCGCGCCATCGGTTTTTCGCACATGACATGGCACCCCGCTTTCAGAGCGGCAATGGCGACAGGGGCGTGGAAGTCGGGCGAAGTGCAGATTTCCACCAAGTCAGGCTTTTCTTTCCGCAGCATCTCGTTGTAGTCGGTGTAAAGGCGGATTTGCTTGACATCTTCTCGCAACTGATGGGCACGGGCGCTGTCGCCTTCCTCCTCGGCGCGTTTGGCGCGGTTTTCATACAACTCGCTAAGCCGTTGCATTGCCCGTTGTAATGCTGTTTGGCTGACATCACACAATGCCACAATTTGCCCTTCGGGGATTTCCAGATAAGCAGGCAAATGCGCCCCCACGAAAATCCCACCTGTCCCAACAACTCCAACCCGCACACGCTCCATCGCATCGCAACCTCCTTCCATCTTAAGAAACGGTCACAGGGCGTCGCATTAAATGATGAGCCGTTTGAAGGCGCGGGGCAACGAAGGCGAAGGGAACAGATGGGGGTGCAACAAATGAGCCAAAATTTCCACACCCGTCACCAAACGCGGTCCGGGACAGGTGAAGTAATCGCCGTCGGCGACGAAAACACGCCCCGAACGAACTGCGGGTAGGTCTTGCCAATGCGGCAATTTCATTAAAACTTCTGCATCCTGCAAGGTCTGCTCTATGCGGAAACCGCATGGTGCCAATACGATGACTTCGGGCTGCCATGCCAAGACTTCTTCCCAACGGAGTCGGCGAGAAGGTTGCCCCGCTCTGCCCAAGCCTTCTACGCCCCCCGCAATTTCCACCATTTGGGGAACCCAATGACCGCAACAGTAAGGGGGCACGACCCACTCGGCAACCCACACACGGGGGCGATAAGCGACGGTCGCCATCGTCTCTCGCACTGCTTCTATTCGCTCCTGAAGTTGTGCCCTCAGGCGCTCTCCCCGCTCCCGCACTCCCAAAGCCTCCGCAATTCGCACAATGTCGTCCAAAATGTCGTCCAGAGTGGAAGGGTTAAGCCACACCACTTGCGCATGGGGAACTACTTCCAACGCAAAGGCAACTTCTGGATTGGAAGCCGCACAAACATCGCACACTCCTTGGGCGAAAATAAGGTCGGGCTGCAAGGCTTTCAACTTTTCTGTGTCCACCCGATACAAACTTTTGCCTTCCGCTAGATAGCGGCTCACTGTTTCATCAATCTCGGCGCTGCTCAGGGAAGTGGTGTCCAGCGCAGAAGTTACTACGACGGGCTTTTCCTTCGCTTCCAGAGGGTAATCGCACTTGTCCGTCACCCCTACTAACTTGTCGGAAGCCCCCAATGCAAACACTATCTCCGTCGCACTGGGCAGAAAGGAGACAACGCGCATAAGCCATTCCCTCGCTCTCGGATACCTCACAAACTGGCACCGCAGTGCGGACAATAGCGCCAGTTGGCGCGGACACGGCGCTCGCAATGGGGGCAGCGCTTCCGCAAGGTTGCCCCACAGTAAGGACATGCGACAAAATCGGGCTGAACGGCGCGTCCACATTCGGGACAGAACAGCCCGAAGGAAACCCGCATCGCTTCGCCCAGCGACTCCCAGAGTTGCTCAAAGGGCGGGATGGCGAAGCGGAAGGTAAACCAAGCGCCGCCTGCCCGCACTCGCTCCGCACATTCACGGCACAAAATTTGCCCTTGTCGCATCTCTTGACAATTTTCACAAACACCCCGACCGCAACTTTGGCAGACACCTACGGCTTCCATCTCGTGGTGCTCATAACAGCGCATCCTGCATCACCCAATTTCAATGATGCCACCACCCAAGCAAAGTTGGGAGGGGGAAGGCTTTGCAACAGGGCTTTGGTGCGTAAAACTGTTAGCAACGGGAAGACGCCTAAAGGAGGTTGGCGAACATGCGGTTAGGTGTGTCCACTTACTCTTACTGGCATTTTCGCGGCGAACCTTACCCGATTGAGCGAGTGATGGAGCATGCAGCAGAGTTAGGCTTGGCGGGTGTGGAGATTTTACATCGGCAGATGGCAAGCGAGGAGCCGAGTTACCTGCGGCGGCTTAAGCGGATGGCTTTCTCGTTGGGGCTTGACCTTTACGGGTTGGCAATCCATCAGGACTTTGTGCAACCGAACGCCGAAGAGCGCCAGCGGCACATTGACCACACCCGCCATTGCTTGCAACTCGCCCACGAATTGGGCATCCCAAGTATCCGCATCAATTCGGGACGATGGAAAACGGTCGCCAGTTTTGACGAACTAATGCAACGGGGCGGCATTGAGCCGCCGTTGGAAGGCTATACGGAGAGCGATGCTTTCGGTTGGGTCATTGGCGCCATTGAAGCCTGTTTGCCCGACGCAGAGCGCTACGGCATCGTGCTGGCATTGGAAAACCATTGGGGCTTGACAGCAACGGCGGAGGGAACTTTGCGCATCGTTACTGCTATCAACTCCGAGTGGCTGCGAGTTTGCCTTGACATCGGCAACTTGCTCCGTTACGAAAGCGGGCAAGTGATCTGGGAACCCAATTACGATGGCATGGCGAAATTGGCACCTTACGCCATCTTGGTGCACGCCAAAACCTACATCGGCGGCGGCGCATGGTATACGCTGAACATTGACTACCAGCGTGTGGCAGAGATTTTGCGAGGCGTCCACTATCGCGGCTACCTATCGTTGGAATACGAAGGCAAGGAAGACCCCTCTACCGGCGTTCCGAAAAGCATTACCTTGCTGAGGGACGCCTTTGGAACTGTTTAAGGAGTGTGCCCAAGTGAGCCTTGACTTTTATCTGCCTGAAAACCCGCACTACACGATTTTTGACAGCCTTCGCGATTCGGTGCGATTTGCCTTGCACTGTTTGGAGCGGTGTGGTGACCACTGGCGGGCGAAAAGCAGTTTCGTGGATGTGGGCGGCAACCCTCAAACTTGGCACGATTTGGGAACGCTGGAAGGTCCCGGTTGGGCAGCCAACGCTGTGGGCGGGGCGTGGGAACTTTACCGCTTTGGGAAGTTTGTCGGCGACGAAATAGTCATGGAAATTGCCTTAGGGCTGGTGCGCCATGTCCTTGAATGTGGCTTCTTGCGGGACGATGGCTTCATCTTTCCTTATCGCGAGACGACCACCAACCGGTTCGTGCTCAACTTCAAGCACACGGGCGAGTGGTTTTGCCCTGGTAGCATCGCTCGCATCGGCTACCAAATGCTTCGTTTCGCCGACGAAGTTTCGGACGAACGGTTAAGCCGTTTGCTGATAGAGCGCGCTTTGTGGTGCGGCACTTGGTTAGCACAACATGTGCCCCGCTTGCCTAACGGTTGGTTTCCCCGCCGCCTGACTCCCGATGGTGAACTCTATCCCTTCACTGCCGAAGCAACAACGCCTGATCCTGTCTTTGACTGCTCAGGCGACGCCATTCAAATGCTGCAACTGTGGGTGGAATTGGGGCGGCGAGGGCTTATCGGCACTTTGGGCACTATCGCCGATGTCGTGCGGGTGTTTGTAAGTTCGGGGGGATTTTTCGGAAGTGTTAACCACGACACTTACGACCGTCACGAAAATGTCGCCTATGCATTGGCGTTTCGCACCTTGCTGAGGGCTTCGGAATTGCTGGAAATGCCTGAAGTGCGCGCTTTCGCTTACAAGGTGTGCCTGCGAGGGCTGGACAAGTTCAAAATGACTGAAGACCGAAACGGTGTGGCAACGAAGGGGCTCCTGTTCATAGAGGACAGTTGGAACACCGCATATTTGTGGGAGAATGCGGAAGCGGCGTCTGCTTATTTGGATGCGTTCGCCGACACGGGCGACGAGCAATTTCTGCGGGACGCTTTGACCATCCTGCGGGCGAGCGCCAAACACCACTACGGCGACAAAGGTTTTTTGACCGAAGGGGTTGATTGGGACAATGTGGTGGGCTGCCAACATCACATCAACGGTGCGACATTCGGCGCTATCCGCTACACGAAGCCGCTGCTCAACAACCTGCACATTGCCGAACCGACCCTTGACTATTTGCAATTGCGGGCACCACAACACTCCCAACCGGACGGACGAACGGCTTTTTACGACTATGAGGGCAACTTGCTGGTCACATTGCCGCCGGCAATTTAGGGGCGCTGCAGATAGTTTCTCACGGAACTAAGAGTGCCTTAACGATTTCGGGGGATTGCCCCCGTGCCAATCGCCAAAAAATTTCCACACCTTGCTCCAAGGGGAATTCGTGCACCCACGAACTCACTTCCACTTTGCCCGTTGCAACCAGTTGCAGTGCGGTGGCGAAATCGGCGTCAGTGTAAGCGTTGCTCCCGCGAAGGACTTTCTCCCCGTAGATGATGTTCATGCCCGGAATCGTTGTCTCATCTTCGTGCAGCCCGACCCAAACGACCACACCCATCGGATGAACGGTTTCCACAGCGAGTTTGCGAGTGATGGAGCGACCAACCGCATCCAATGCCAAATCAAATCCCGCACCCTTCGTCAAATCGTGGGCTTTCGCCAACACATCCTCCACTTGCGGGTTAATGGTCACATCGGCAAATCGTTGGGCAACGGCAAGCCGCTGGGGAGCAACTTCAACGATGGCAACGAAAGTCTCTCCCAACGCTCGCGCCACTTGGGCACACACCAAGCCGATGGGACCGGCTCCGAACACGATGACTTTCTCAGGCAACACCCATTGGGCTAACCGAACAGCATGGACGGCATTGGCAACCGGCTCCACCAGAGCCCCTTCCCGTGTATCCACGCCGTTAGGAAGCGGGTAGCAATTTTCGGCAGGGACGGTGACAAACTCGGCGAAAGCGCCGGGGCGGTTCATGCTAAGCAGTTGGCGTCGTTCACACAGGTTGGGGCGTCCTTGACGACAATATCGGCATTTCCAACACGCTATGATGGGGTTGACAGCCACTTTTTGCCCCACCTTCAAGTTCCTCACGCCATCGCCCAGTGCGACGACAGTGCCAGCAAACTCGTGCCCCATGATGAGGGGAGGTTGGCGACGAGGATGACGCTGGACAACGCATTCTAACTCCGAGCCACAAATGCCCACATGCCCCACGCGAAGGAGCACTTCGCCCGGCGCTGGGTGCGGCTCTGGCACTTCTACCAAATCCAACCGCTCCCAATCGGCATAAAGAATGGCTCTCACGCCCTATCACCTCCGCTGCGATTGTAGCGCGCCAAAATCAATGCTTGGTTGCTCGCAATTCATTGTTTGGATGGGGCTCTCGTGAGGGATTTACGAGCGCTTGAAAAGACGCTGGAGATAGCATGGGGGTGAGAGGCGATGAACCAAGTGGTACGGGAAGTGACTTTGCCGACGGGACAAGTCCTTCGCATCGTGCGGGGTGATATCACCGAAGAGCGAGTGGATGCCATTGTCAATGCGGCAAATTCGCACCTCAAGCACGGTGGGGGTGTGGCGGGGGCGATTGTGCGGAAGGGAGGCGAGAGCATTCAGCGCGAGAGTGACGAATGGGTGCGGCAACACGGTCCGGTGCCGACAGGGCAAGTAGCGGTCACTGGGGCAGGGAATTTGCCCGCAAAAGCCGTCATCCACGCTGTCGGACCTGTTTGGGGTGAGCATCCGCAAAAGGAAGCAGACAAGTTGCTGAAAGGCGCTGTCTGGAACAGTTTGCAAGCAGCACATGAGCGAGGATTCACCAGTCTTGCCATGCCTGCTATCAGTGCAGGCATCTTCGGATTTCCCAAAGACCGCTGCGCCAACATCCTGTTGGACACCGCTCGCGAATTCTGCCAACAGCATCCCGACAGCCCACTGCGCGACATCCGTTTCGTGCTCTTTGACGAGCCTACCTTAAAAGCCTTCGTGTCGGCTTTTGACACTCGCTACGGTTGTCAAGGGGAAAAGTTGGGATGAGCGGGAGGGGACGAACTTCTTTCCGACCAAGCAGTTTGATGCCTGCTTACTTAAGCCCCCTTCCGCCCGAACGAAGACATGAGGGATAGGGTTGCCCCGTTCATCCACAATGCCTACCGATGCCACCAGTATTAGGAGCCCAAAAACGCCATTGGCGCCACACGGTTGTTCCCCCTTGTTGGTGCGTTACCGATCCTGCCATCCTTCAGCATGTAAAGGCAAGAGCCTTTCAAGGGCTCACTTGGATGCCCTTCCGCAACGGTTCCAGGAATTGAGGAGGGGCGACCAGTTGGGGTGGCAGTTGTTCGCGACCAAGGGTCAAGCGAGCGATAGGTTCGCCAGTGAGCAGGTAGACGACCTCCGCGCCTGCTTCCTTTGCGATGAGCCAACCTGCCGCAATGTCCCAAACGCGATTGTCCGTCAGCACACCGCCGATGAAGGAACCTTTGGCGACGAAGGTAAAGCAAGCGACGGCAGTGCCCAGACTGCGGACTTTGCACGGCAAGTGGACTTTCATGCGTTTGATGCTCAAAGTGCTCAAACCAAGCAAATCGTCGTGCCGGATTTGGTTGTCTTGGCGGGCGAAAATTCGGCTGCCATTCAACCATGCCCCTTTGCCCTGTTGTGCAATATACAGTTCGCCGAAGGCGGGATAGAAGACGACACCAAGCACCGGCACACCGTCCGCCACTAACCCGACGGAGACCGCCCAAATGGGCACGCCCGCCACGAAGTTGGCAGTTCCGTCAATAGGGTCAACGACCCATGCGACATTTGCCCTAACGCTTTGCTCCACCTCCTCGCCAAGAACTTCCGTGCCGGGGAAGTGCTTCGCTAACTCCGACCGAAGGAAACTTTCCACTCGTTTGTCTGCTTCCGTGACGAAAGACCTATCCGGCTTCTCCGAAGGGACAACACGCCCGTAGTAAGACAGCGCCAACTCCCCTGCCCGTCTCACCATCTCGGCAAGCACTTCCAATTCTGTCAAGCCTCATGCACCTCCGTTTGAAGAGAGAATCGGGCAGCCTCTTGACGGCGCAGGACAAGGATGGCGGCAGGCAAATCACCGTGAAGCACCTCATACCGTTGTGCTTCTTTCAACCCCACCGATGGCGCTAAGACTTCCAACCACTCTGGATGGTGGGTGATGACGACAAGGCGTCCGTTTTCGTCCAAAACTTGGTCGGCAACTTCCACAAGGAGGCGATGGGCTTGTCGGGCTTTTGTTAGCGAGCCACTCCGAATTCCAAAGGGTGGGTTAGTAAGGAGGCATTGCACGCTTTCTTTCGGGAACAAGTGTGGTAACTCCGCCGCATCCATCACCCGCCATTCAATCGTGTCAGCGACCAATGCCCTTTCGGCATTTTGTTGCGCTCCAGCAATGTGTTTGGGGGAAATGTCGGAGCCAAAGAGGCGAGCGGAAAGGCGCCAATCGGCTTGGGTATCCCACTCAAACAGAAGGTCGTCAAGGTTCAAGCCGGCGAAGCGAGGGAGGGTTCGGAAAGCGAAGTTGTCCTTACGGAAAAAGCCAGCGGGCACCTGGCGGGCAAGGAGTGCCGCTTCAATGACAAGGGTGCCCCCGCCGCACATGGGGTCAACCAGTTGCTCGTGGGGTTGCCACTCCGACGCCAACACCATCGCCGCCGCCAACACCGCATTGAGGGCAGCAGGATGGTCGTAAATGCGATAGGCTCGTCGGTGCATCGCTTCCTCGCCCACAAAGTCAATGCCGACCACACACTTTTCCCCTGTTACATCCACCCGCAAAAAGACATCGGGATGGGCTAACCGCACCTTTTGGCGGTGTCCCGTTCGTTCCAGAATGCCGTCTATGACGGCTTGTCCACTCACCCGCTCTATGTCGGGCGATTGATACTGGTGCCGCCCGTTACGGGTGGAGCGGACGCAAAAGGTGGCGTGCGGTGGCAGCCACTCTGTCCAGTCCACGCTCCTGACCAGTTCGTAGATGTCCTGCAACCCTTCTTGGGTGCGTCGCACTTCCCCCTCCGCCAAAACCAGCAACCCTCGGTAGATGGTGCGGGCTTGGTAACAAAGGCGGGCCAAAGTCAAGGGGTCGTCCACATAGCCCCAAACCCACCCATCCAACCCGAAAAGGCGGGGACGGGCTTCTATGCCCAGCGCCTTCAGTTCCCGCACCACGATGTCCTCTATGCCGCGTGCCGTTGTGAACAGCACTTTATGGAGCATTGACTGCACCACCTTCTAAGTTGCTGCCCTGACACCAATGGAGAGACGCCTCGGTAAAATTTTAGGGTGCCCGCACAACGCTGAAGAGAAAAGAGGTGGTTCGTGCTGAGCGCTTTGGTTTCGCTGTTCGCCTTCCTTTTCGGGGCTACTGTGGGCAGTTTCGTCAATGTGTGCATTTACCGGCTGCCGCGCCGCCTTTCTCTTGTGCAGCCGCCATCCCACTGCCCCCATTGCGGGATGACCTTGACAGTTATTGACCTTGTGCCATTGCTCAGTTACCTGTGGCTGGGGGGAAAGTGTCGGCATTGCAAAACGCCCATTAGCCCTCGCTATTTCCTTGTGGAACTTTTGACCGCTCTTTTGTTTATGGCGACGGTGCACCGATACCCGCTTGGCATGGAGGCAGTGTTGGTAGCGGCGTCGTTGGCGGCGTTAGTCGTCATCGCTTTCGTGGACTGGGAGTTCTTTCTTGTCCCCGACGAAGCCGTATGGGCGTTGGCGATTTTCGGGATAGTGCGCCAAGTCATAACAAACAGTTGGCTTGGATTGGGGCTTGCGTTGGGGGGCGCTGCTGTGGCAAGCGTCCTCATTTGGCTGGTCGGGATTTTGGGGCGGCTAATTTTCCGCAAGGAAGCGATGGGGTTCGGCGATGTCAAGATTTATGCGGCTATCGGCACACATCTTGGCTTGACACCCTTGCTCATTCCTTTTTTTGTCTTCAGTGTGGTCATTGGAGCGGTCATGGGCGTTGTCATCGCTTTGTGGCATCGTCGCCCGATAACGGGCTACATGCCTTTCGGACCGTCGTTGGCGATGGCAGCAGCGATTTTGTTCCTTGCACCACCCAGCGTGCCCGAATTCGTGTTACGGCTTTACGGCGTCGGGCGATAACTCTTTGGAGGCGATTAGCGAATGGAGGTTATGTTGGACCGAAAAGCCGTGTTCCGCTACGGCTACCACTGGGTCGGCGAAGAGGAGGAAGCCGCTGAGCAAATTGAGTTCGCGCGCCGATTGCTCTACTTGCCTGTTGGCTCTAAGGTTTTGATGCCTTTCTGCGGTCCGGGTTGGTACGCCCACGAACTGGCGATGTGGGGATTTCAAGTGGTGGGCATGGAGGTTGTAGCCCAATTCCTTGTGGAAGCCCGAGAACGAGCGAACCGGTTAGGCTTGATGGCTTCTTTCTTAATGGCAGACCCGTTGCATTTGCCCTTCCACCCGCATACTTTTGACGGGGCAATGATCATCGGAAATCGGTTTGGGTTGACGGGCGAGGAAGTGACGGACAGAGCTTTGCTTCATAAGATGGCGGAACTGTTGAAACCGAAGGGGCGCTTGGTGATGCTGCTGCCTCATCGGGATGGGATGTTGCACACTTTAAAGGAGCGGGACTGGGAGATGCTGCCTGACAACTCCCGCATTCTCATCCTGCGTCAGTGGGATGCGATGAAGGGACAAATGTGGGAGGAGTGGCGAGATGTGGACAGCCGTCCCGAACCGCGCCTTTTCGTGGTCATCTACCGCGTCTACACCGCAACGGAGTTGGAGTGCTTGCTGCGAGAATGCGGCTTTCGGTTGATAAATGTGTTTGGGAACTTTCTCGGTGCCGCCCTCACTCACGAGAGCCGTTGGATGTTGGTGCAAGCCATCCGCGATTGAAGGAAGTCTCAAAGCAGCAGCGCTAAAATTGGAGCGTGGCTGCTGGGAGAAAGCGAAAGAAAGGGGTTGATGGCGATGAAGTTGGGAGTGCAAGAAGGGTTGTTGCCGGGGGCGTCGCTGGAAGAGAAACTGGAAAAGGCAGCAGTGTTCGGTTACGAAGGAGTGGAGTTGTGGGGCAGCGAGTGGTTGTTGCAAAATCTTCCGCGAGTTCGTCGCGCAGCAGAACAAGCGGGCATAAAAGTCAGCACTATTTGTGCGGGCTATCGCGGCTCCGTGTTAGACCCCGACCCCAGTGTTCGGCGGCAAGCCGTTGAGGACATCAAAGCCCGCTTGACAGCCGCTGCCGAGTTGGGCGCTGTGGGGCTCATCTTCGTCCCCATCTTCGGTGGTCCCCGCCTCCCTGACTTGTCGCCTTACAAAACGGCAGTGGAACTGGAGATGGACTTGCTGTTGGTGGTGCTGGAAGAGTTGGGCAAGCACGCTGAGCAGGTGAAAGCAGTGTTGTTGCTGGAGCCTCTTAACCGCTACGAAACTCATTTCCTGCGACAAGTGGAGCAAGCCGTGGAGATTTGCGAGAAGTTGGGTAACCCTTACATCGGCGTCATGGCGGACTTTTTCCACATGAACATGGAGGAAGCCTCCATCCCCGATGCCATCCGCAAGGGGGGCAAATGGCTCCAGCATGTCCACCTGGCGGATAGCAACCGCCTTTTGCCCGGTTGGGGTCATACCGATTTCCGAAGCGGCTTTGCAGCGTTAAAGGAAATTGGCTTTGACGGGTTCATGGTTTTGGAATGCGGGCTACCTGGTGACCCCAACGAGACACTCCCGAAAGCAGCCCAGTATTTGCGAGAGTGCCTGGCGTAACCTTGACAGCGGTGCAAAGGGCGGATAGCATTTTAAGACGGCACCGCTCTGCTAACGACGCTCACTTTGATGCACCGCGGTAATCCACACCGACATGGTGAGACCGATGCCTGGCAAACAGCAACCGAGCGGCAATTGCTTGGACATGAAAAGCGAGAGGGATGGAAACGGGGAAGGAGAAGTCTGCCTCGCTCGGCGCAGCCATTCAGGTGGTAACGGGGCAGCGAAGCCGACGAAGGCTTTACGCCTTCCCTCCGATGAACCGCCCGGGAAGGTCAACTCCCGCAAAGCATGGTATCGGTGCCAGTTGGGACGGGCTTTTTGGACAATGGGACGGGTGCAAGAAGCATTGGAGCATTTTGCGAAAGCCTGTGAGTTGATGCCCCACGAACCCCTCTATCGCTTGGAATTGGCAGAAGCCTACTTAGCCTTGAACCGTTACGAGGATGCCATTGAGCAATTGGAGCAAACTGTCCAATGGGCGCCTTTTGACGACTACTACTATGTCCGCTTGGCAGCGGCTTACTTGTTGGTGGGACGGTGGACGGACGCCATTCAAGCGATGGAACGAGCCGTCAAGTTGAACCCTCGCAATGCTTCCTACCACTGCCTGCTGGGTGCGCTGTATTGGGTGGTGGGGGAGAAGGAACGGGCAGCCTTTCACTTGCGCTTCCGTTGGCAGTTGGACCAATACGACCTCAGTTTCCTGCGCCGGTTCCAGAAGTTGTGCGGGAAGGCGTTAAAGCTGCCGCAACTGCATTGACCCCTTTGCGTGACTGCCGTCGTATCGGACAACCTTTGCCCTTGCCATACTTCCTTTGGTCGCCATCCCTTGACGGAGATGGAGGTGCGTCCTTATGCGAATTGGCATCTTGGGTGGAACAGGGCGAATGGGGCGCGGGTTAGCGCGGGCGTGGGCACGACACGCTCACGAACTCTTTCTGGGCAGCCGCGACCCGTCGCGAGCACAGCAAGTGGCAGCCCAAATTGCCAGTGAAACGAAAGGGGGCGTTTATGGTGTGGACTTGTCCATCGCCGCTCGGGAAGGGGAACTTGTCGTCCTGTCGTTGCCTTACCGCGTTTGTGCCGATTGGCTTACCCGCCTTCAGGCAGAATTGCGGGGCAAAATCATCGTGGACATCACCAACCCCTTCGGAGCAGTGCCAGAAGGACAAACTTCGGGTGTGGAAGAAAACGCCAAAGCCTTGGGAGTGCCCGCCCGCTGGGTTGTGGCTTTCAAAACCAACTTCTGGACGACTTTGGACGCCCCCGTGAACAAGGACGGAGTTGTCCGCGATTGCTTCTACTGCGGTGACGACGCCGATGCCAAGCAAACCGTCGCAGAACTCATCCGACAAGTCGGCTATCGTCCTGTTGACTGCGGACCTCTAAAAGCCGCTCGGGTGTTGGATTTGATGGTGCCGCTGATGATTGACTTAGACCGCCGCTTCGGAGCGAAAGCCCAATGCTCGTGGAAGTTGTTGGATTGAGCCTATTTCCCGTCCGTCTCTTCCCACAATACCCGAAAGCCCACGAAAGGTGCATCGGTGAGCCACCATTGGCTTTTGGGAACTTGGGGGTCGGAGGCTTGCCAATCGGGGGAGGGCAATTCGCGGGCGCCTGGATGCACTTTGTCGGCAGGGTCTTTAAAGGAGCCACCCCGCACAACAGGCTTCCCATCTACCCCTTGACACCATTCCGCCACATTGCCCAGCATGTCGTAGATGCCCCAAGGGTTGGGTTGCTTCTTGGCGACGGGTTGGGTTGTGTTGTTGGCGTTTTCAGCGAACCACGCCAATCGGTCTAACAGCCCTTTGTCCTTGAAGGGAGCGGCTTCCCACACTCCCCCGGCGCGGCAGGCATACTCCCACTCCACTTCGGTGGGCAGTCGGAATTTGCGCTTTGTCTTGTAGGAAAGCCAACGGCAGTATTGCTCGGCTGCGTGGTAAGTGATGCCGATGGCGGGATAGCCGTGATGTCCCCATCCTCGGTCGGGCGCCCCGTAAGGGCGGCTGGGACGGCTGTAAGCATCCGCAGGGTCTTCCTTGTCTTCCGTCAAGTCAAGTCGGTAAAGGAACACATCGTATTCGTCCCAAGTGACCTCTGTGCGCCCAATCCAGAAGCCCTTAACCAGCACCTTCCGCTTTTGCCCGCCTTTCGTTGGGTCGGCGAACTCAAACTCGCCCTCCGGCACCCACACCATCTCAAACTTGACGGTCGTGTTCGGAAGTTGCTGAACCATGAGTTTGGGCTTCGGCTCTTGTGCCCCTACCCTACTCGCCCACGATGCCCCGCCGATAAACCCGAACGCCAATGCCCCCAAAAGCGAGACGAAAAACGCCCAAGAAAGGAAACTTGCGCCAAACTTGTGGCGGTGACGGGCGATGAAAGTTGGTGACAAACGCATCGGCTTCACCCTCCTCCTTGCTTGCTGGACAATTTGGGCAATTGCTGTTGGGCAGAAAGCCCAACCCTTTCGCGGCAGTGTCGCCCCGTGCGAGCGGCGGTCGCCGAAATTGCGGCGCTTTGAGTATCGGCAAATTCACATGGGTGTTGCCGCTCGCATCGTTGTTTACGCCCCCAACGAAGACATTGCCAAATGGGCATGCTCGCGCGCCTTTCTGCGCATCGCCGAGTTGGAGGACCTCATGAGCGATTACCGCCCTCACAGCGAATTGATGCGCTTGTGTGCTGAAGGGCACCTTGCTCCACTGCGCGTCAGCAACGACCTCTTCTTCGTCCTTCAACGGGCATTGGAACTTTCCGAGCGCTCCAACGGCGCTTTTGACATCACCGTCGGTCCCTTCGTGGCGTTGTGGCGTAAAGCTCGCCAGACAAAGCAATTGCCCAGCGAAGAAGAGTTGCAACGAGCGCACCAATTGGTCGGTTGGCGAAAAATCCGCCTTGACCCGATCAACCGCACAGTGCAGTTAGCCGTTCCCGGCATGCGGCTTGATTTGGGCGGCATCGCCAAAGGCTACGCTGCCGATTGTGCTTTGAAGGTGCTCCGAAAGTTTGGGCTCACCCGCGCCCTCGTGGAGTTGGGGGGCGATATCGTTTTGGGTGACCCACCACCAAACCGCAAAGGTTGGCGCATCGGACTCTTGAACGAAAGCGGCAAACTGGAAAAAGTGTTGGAACTTGCCAACTGCTCTGTATCCACTTCAGGCAGCACCGAACAGTTCGTGGAAATTATGGGACGCCGTTACGCCCACATCATTGACCCCCGCACCGGCTTGGGCTTGACGAAATTGGTACTCGTGACGGTCATTGCCCGTGACGGAATCACTTCGGACGGTTTGGCGACGGCATTGTGCGTGTTGGGCGAGCGAGAGGGGCGCCAACTTGCCGAAACCTACGGCGCCATTGCCTTCTTTCGCGAACGCCACCTTTAACTTTTGCCCTTTTCCCTGCACCCTAAATCAACTTCGTCTTTCCGGGAATGGCAACGGGGTCAATGGGGATGGGCACGAAATCGTTGGCAGCGATGAGTTTCTCCACTCGCTCAAAGTAGTTCAGTTGCGAGTTGAGCACTTGCTCCCAAGTGACCTCTTGCCCCGTGTAAGCCGCCATGCGCCCCATGATGGCTGTCAAGGTGCTTTTTGTCACCTGCACCCCTTCGTTGATGGGCTTGCCATTGCGGATGCTTTGGATAAGGTGGAGGTGCTCCTGCACATACGGGTTAGGGTTCGGACCTTGATAGCGCCACTCTTTTCCGTCGCGCGTTCGCAGCCACCCGCTGGGAGAAGCGACGCCGTTGGTTCCCACAATAAATTCCGTTACTCGGCTTGCGCAATCGTCTATCTGTCGGCACATGCTTAACACCTTCACGCCGTTCGGATACTCAAACTCAATGGCGAAGTGGTCGTAGATGTTTCCGAACTCGGGAGCGGTGCGGGCTTGCCGACCGCCAACTCCCACTGCCTTGACAGGATGTGTTCCGAGCACCCAGTTGATGACATCCAAATTGTGGATGTGTTGCTCTACGATGTGGTCACCTGAAAGCCAAGTGAAGTAATACCAGTTGCGAATTTGCCATTCTGTCTCGCTCCACTCAGGGCGCGGTCGGACGACCCACAAGCCCCCTTGGTTCCAGTAGCAATAGCTGGCGATAATTTCCCCGATTGCCCCATCATGAAGCCGTTGGATGGTCTCGCGGTAACTGAACTGGTGGCGTCGCTGCGTTCCCGCCACCACTGCCAAGCCCTTCTTCTCTGCCAATCGCGAATACTCCAGCATGATGCGTGCCCCTGTAGGACAGACGGCAACAGGTTTTTCCATAAAGACATGCTTGCCCGCTTCAATGGCAGCGCGAAAGTGAGCGGGACGGAAAGCGGGTGGCTCCGCCAAAATTACGATGTCAACTTCAGTGCTGATGACGCCTTTAAAGTTCTGGAACCCCGTGAAGCAGCGGTCAGGGGGCACATTGCAGCGGTCGCCCAAACGCTCCTTCAATTGCCGCAGGCAACCTTCCAAACGGTCGCGGAACAAATCCCCCAATGCGTAAATTTCCACCGACGGGTCGGCAGTGGCAGCATCAAGGGCGGCACCTGTCCCGCGACCACCACAGCCAATTACACCGACCCGAATTCGCTCCCTCCCTTGAGCGTGAGCGAAAGGAATGGTCATGCCTGCGACCGTTGTCGCAAAGGCTACTTTGAGAAAATTGCGGCGCGTTTGCCCCTCCGATTGGGGCGTTTGTCTTTCCTTGCGTTCCTTCTCGCCCTGCATCCAGCGTCCACCTCCGTTGGCGATTTTTTCGCTCTCATTGTAACCAGACGCAGTGGGGAAGGCAAGGTCAGGATTACTCAGAAGGCAGGCAAATCCCTACGAACGAAGGTGCCGACCCCCATCCAACGGGATGATGGCGCCGGTCAGGTAATCGCAAGTCAGGCAAAAGAGCACCGCTTGGGCAACCTCTTGTGGCGTGCCTAACCGTTGCAGAAGCGTTTTGGCGCTCATCTCTTGCCGCCATTGCTCACCAAACTCGTCCGAAGGCAAGACGGTGCCCAACGCCACGCAGTTCACCCGCACTTTCGGTGCCAACGCTTTCGCCAAGCCCAATGTCAACGCAATGACGCCCGCTTTGGAAACGCAGTAGGGCAAGAACGCCGTCCAAGGCTTTAAAGCGGCCGTGTCACTAATGTTGACAATCACCCCTCCTTCCCCTTCCCGCAACAAATCGGCGGCATAACGGCAGCAAAGGAAGACGCTCGTCAAGTTGGCATCCATAAAAGTGCGCCAAGTGGCAGCATCCAATTGCTCCAACGGGGTGCGGGCGAAAATAGCGGCGCTGTTGACCAGAATGTCCAACCGACCGAAAGTGGTTTTAACTTGCTGCATCATGGCTAAAACTTGCTCTTCGTCCGTCAAGTCGGCGCGAAAAGGCGAGGCATGAACGCCCATGCTTTGCAAGGTTGCCACCGTCTCCATTGCTTCCTGCTCCGATGAGCGGTAATGGACGGCGACATGGCAACCTTGTTCGCCCAACGCCAAAGCAATCGCCCGCCCCAATCGTTTGGCGGCTCCCGTCACTAACGCCACTTTCCCTTTCAACTCCATCGTCCATCACCGCCTGTTAAGGGTAGCATGGAGAGGGGAGCACGGAAAATTCGCGCCTTACGCCCCTCTACAAGTTTGTGCTGTCGGTGCAACGCTTGCGCTGCCGAAGGTCGGGCAGCAAAATAATTCGCCAGCAAAGGCACCGTTTCGGTTATCCACTTGTTGTAACCTGAGGCAGGAGGGAGTGAAGATGAGCGTGACGGCAATTTGGTTGCGCCAGCGGGCGTTAGTGGAGCGCCTTGTGGTTTTGGCAATCGCTAACCTATTGCTGATTGCGTGCGCTCAAGTTCGCATCCCGCTTCCTTTCACGCCCGTGCCTATCACAGGGCAAACTTTTGGCGTGCTGCTGGCAGGTGCATGGCTGGGAAGCCGCTATGGTGCTGCCGTTGTCGCTGCCTACCTCGCCGAAGGGTTAGCGGGATTGCCGGTTTTTGCGGGCTTTAAGGGTGGCTTGACGCCCTTGCTGGGTCCGACAGGCGGATACCTTGTTGGCTTCCTTTTTGCTGCCTTTCTTGTCGGTTGGCTGTTGGAGAAAGGTTGGCACCAAACTTGGTGGCAAGTTAGTTTTGCCTTCCTACTCGGCAATGCTGTCATCTATGCTTTCGGGTTGCCTTGGCTGGCATGGTTTGTCGGTTGGGAGCGCGTGGTTTGGTTGGGGTTGCTTCCTTTCCTGCCCGGGGATGCACTGAAACTCGCCTTGGCAACCGCCTTGACAATTCGCTTACAAGTCCGCTGAGGGTCAAAATTGGGTGCGACGGAAAAGTTCGTAGAGCACGACTGCCGTCGCTACGGCGACATTCAACGATTGGGCTTTCCCTGCCATCGGGATGGTTACGAGCAAGTCAGCGCGTTGCCTTGCTTCAAGCGAAATTCCGCGGGCTTCGTTGCCCACGACGATAGCCACTCGCTGGGAAAAATCAGCGGTGAAGACATTTATGCCCCCTTTTGGCACAGTTGCCACAAGTTGAAATTTGTTCTCTCGCAACCACTCCGCTGCTTCGGTAACGGATGCCGTCGGCAAAACGGGCAAGTGCAGGATGCTTCCAGCGCTGGCTCGGACGGCTTTTGGGGAGTAAGGGTCGGCGGTGCCTTTCGTGTAAAGCACGGCTACCGCTCCCACTGCATCGGCAACGCGAATAATCGCGCCCACATTGCTGGGGTCTTGCACCCCCTCCAAGACCACCACTGTCGCTGTAGGAGGCACTTTCATTTGCCCCAATCGCTCCCGTGAAGGTTGGCGAAGGGCTGCCAGAACGCCCTGCGGGGTTTCGGAAGGGGCAAGTTCGTCCATCAAGGCAGGTGCCATGAGAACGACGGACACCCGTGCCCTTTGGGCGCTTTCAAGGATTTGTTTCCCCCGTTCTGTCTCCGCAAATTCAGACGTCAGCGCTACCAAAAGCACTGACCCCGCTGCCTCTTCCAACACTTCCGCCACGAAAGTGGCGCCTTCCAACAAGAAAGCCCCGTGTTTTCGGCGGGTGTGCGGTTCTGTCAAGGCTTTCAGGAACTTGTAGACTTCATTTTGGCGGCTGGTGATAAAGCGCATGGGAGTTCGCTGCCCGCTACAAGGCACCAGCGGCTTTGAGCCGTGCTATTGCTCGCTCCTTTGCCCGCCGTGCCCGCTCGCGGTCAATGGTGGGGTCTTGAAAATTGCGGAGCCGCTCTAAAGCCCGTTGCAAAGCGCGTCGGGCGCGCTCTACATCAATCTCGCGGTCTAACTCGGCAATGTCGCACAAGATGACCGCGCGGTTGTCGGCGACTTCCATAAATCCCCCCGTTGTTGCCACCCGCACCTCTTCCCCGTCGGCTAACTTTAAGGTGATGACGCCGGTGCGAAGGGCAGCGACCAACGGGGCGTGAAGGGCCATCACGCCCAAACTGCCTTCCCATGCCGGCACCGTCAAAGAGACCACTTGGTCGGACGAGAAGAGAAGGCGCTCAGGTGTGACGATTTCTGCGCTAAAAGTCCGCGCCATTTCCTATCACCGTGCCTAAAGTTTGGCACTTCCCTACTCTTCCCGCACATACAGGAACAACTCGCCCGCATGAAGCACATGGAAATGCTGGTCTCGGGCGTTGTGGTAGAGCCAGTCGGCGAACCGAGCGAAGTTCTCGCTGTTGTGTGGGAACATGTCCCAGTGGGTCGGGATGACTAACTTCACGCCAGTGTTCACCGCCAATTGGGCAGCCTCCCAGAAAGTCAAGTTGCCGATGATGTGGCGCTTCTCGCGGTAATAGTCACGCCCGTTGATGGGAAGGAAAGCAATATGAGGTGCAAAGGCGCGAATGCGCTCCTCCATGCCGTCGTAAAGGATGGTATCGCCCGCATGGTAAATCCGAACGCCGTTCAGCGTGATGCAATAGCCCAAGTAGGAGGGGAACTTCGGTTTTCCATCCACTTCATCAAAACCGTAGTGGGCAGATGGGATGGCGTAAAACTGGAAAGCCCCGAACTCAAAACGCTGTTCAACGGGCGGGTGGATAATTCGGTGTTCGTCCACCCCACACTCTCGCAAAACTTGATGGCAGTTTAGCGGCGCCACGAATTTCGCGTGTGGCGATGCCTTTGCAATCCCGCGCACTGTCGTTGGGTCAAGATGGTCAATGTGAATGTGGGTGTGGAAGACGAAATCGGCATGGGTGATTTCGTCGGGGCGAATAAGGATAGGCACTGCCCGTCGCCCTTCCCCGCTCAGGTAGGGGTCAATGTAGACGATGACGCCACCACCCTTCA
>Ga0209993_10023_pt1 | contig 27615 bp, 21 predicted proteins | sample Antgeofumaro1A2A_FD_188082 | JGI IMG/M metagenome (GOLD analysis project Ga0209993, IMG submission 188082) | Geothermal fumarole subsurface microbial communities from Mt. Erebus, Antarctica - 1A2A (SPAdes) (version 2) | ecosystem: Environmental > Terrestrial > Volcanic > Fumaroles | place...
TGGGAGGGCGTTCCTTTTTATTTGCGGACGGGCAAGCGGCTTCCAAAACGGGTGACGGAAGTGCATATCCAATTCCGACCTGTGCCTTACTTGCTCTTTCCGCCCGAAACGGCAGGGCAACTCAAGCCCAACCTTTTGACTTTGCGCCTTCAACCCGATGAGGGTATTCTCCTGCGGATTGAGACGAAGGTCATCGGGATGGGCATGCACGTTCGCTCCACGCCCCTTGACTTTTACTACGCTGAGCTGGGGACGCCCATCCCTGACGCCTACGAGCGGTTGCTATTGGATGCGATGCGGGGTGACCAAACCTTGTTCATGCGGGCGGACGAAGTGGAAGCGGCATGGCGCATCGTCACGCCCATCCTGCGACATTGGCAAACTGCCCCGCCACCAACATTCCCCAACTACGCCGCTTTCACTTGGGGACCAAAGGAAGCGGACGAACTTTTGGCTAAAGATAGGCGGCAATGGCTGTCATAACTGCGGGCGAAAATTTTTGTGGGCAGCCTTCACACCCTTGCTGCGCTGTTGCATGATAGAGGTGCAAGCCCTTGCACACCCTCACGGAGAGGAGGACGACGGGAATGGCAGAAGGGAAGCACCGCAGCAAGCAATTGACGGAAGGGTTGTGGCGCGCCCCGCACCGCGCCATGTTACGGGCAATTGGTTTTACCGACGAAGATTTGCAACGCCCCCTCATCGGCATCGCCAACACTTGGGCGGAAATCAACACCTGCAACTACCACCTCCGAGAACTGGCAGAACATGTCAAGCGCGGCATCCGCGATGCAGGTGGCACGCCAGTGGAATTCAATACCGTCGCCGCCAACGATGCGATGGGGATGGGGCACGAAGGGATGAAGGCTTCATTGGTGAGCCGAGAGGTTATCGCCGACTCCATTGAGTTGATGGCGGTCGCCTACCAGTTTGACGGGTTGGTCACCATCGGCGGCTGCGATAAAACGCAACCAGGTTGCGCAATGGCGATGGCGCGGCTCAACATCCCCAGCATCTACCTTTACGGTGGCAGCATCCCGCCTGGCAATTGGCAAGGCAAGAGTGTGACCATTCAGGATGTTTTTGAAGCCATCGGCGCCGTGACGAAGGGCATGATGACACCAGAGCAGTTGCGGGAATTGGAGTGCGTGGCGTGTCCCACCTACGGCGCTTGTGGCGGCATGTATACCGCTAACACGATGGCGTCGGCGTTGGAAGCCTTGGGGTTGACACTGCCCAATTGTGCGGCGCCGCTGGCAAATAACCGGCGCCGCGCCCAAATCGCTTACGAAACGGGACGCGCCATCGTGGACATCGTCGCACGCGGTGTCCGACCAAGAGACATCCTGAGAAAGGAAGCCTTTGAGAACGCCATTGCCGTCGTAGCAGCAATGGGTGGCTCCACGAACGCCCTTTTGCACCTGATTGCCATTGCTTACGAAGCCGGCGTGGAATTAACGCTGGACGATTTTGAACGCATCAGCGAGCGCACCCCCTACCTTGCTGATTTGAAGCCATCGGGGCGGTATGTGATGGCGGATGTTGACCGAATTGGCGGTGTGCCTGTCATCATGAAGGCATTGTTGGAGGCGGGCTTACTTCACGGTGATTGCGTGACCGTAACCGGTGAAACGATTGCCGAGCGGTTGAAAGATGTCCGCTTCCCCGAAGACCAGGAGGTGGTGCGCCCCATCACGAACCCGTTGCAACCGACAGGCGGTTTCGTCATCATGCGCGGCAACCTTGCCCCCGAGGGAGCGGTGCTGAAAATCACGGGAGCGACCAAACGCTCCCATCGCGGACCAGCGAAAGTGTTTGACTGCGAAGAAGAGGCTTTCAAAGCGGTCACGGAAGGACGCATCCAAGCGGGCGATGTGGTCGTCATCCGCTACGAGGGTCCGAAAGGCGGTCCGGGTATGCGGGAGATGTTGTTCATCACCGCCGCTTTAGTGGGGCAGGGGTTGAAAGACCATGTGGCGTTGCTCACGGACGGGCGCTTCTCTGGTGCCACACACGGGTTGATGATCGGGCATGTTGCCCCTGAAGCCGCTGTGGGCGGTCCCATCGCTCTTGTCAAGGATGGCGACATCATCGCCATTGAGGTAGACAAGCGCACCATCACGCTGGAAGTGGACGAAGCAGAGTTGGCGCGCCGCAAGCAAGGGTGGACGCTCCCACCGCCCAAGTATCGGCACGGCATCTTCGCTAAATACGCCAAACTGGTCACTTCCGCCGCAAAAGGCGCTGTGTGCTTGGCGTGAACGAGAGCGTCGGGGAGAGGTGTTTGCAATGCGACGGTTAAAAGGAGCGCTTTTGGCAGGGTTAGTGGTGATAGGGGTTCTGGCGACAAAAGCCCCGTCACAACCGCTCCTCTTTCGCCAAGCCCTTTTGGAAGCGGAGCGGGCGACGCTTCCGAAAGGGGCACTTATTCGCCGCCACCCGAACGCCAGCGGCGGGGCATTCGTGGAAGCGAGAAGGCCCGTCACTTTGCGCTTTTCCCTTCCTGCCCCTGAGCCGATGCGCGTTCGCGTTATCCCCCTCTTTTGGCGCAACAGCCTTCGGACACCCCCACGCTTTTTCCTGTATCCGCTCCCAACCCTTTTCGGTCCCGATGCGGTGGTCGCTTTGGGCGATCGCTTCTACTTCACTGCCCCCGCCAGCGGTCGGATTGGCATCGTGGACGCTAACAAGGGCAAGTTGATGGGCGCGATAGAGTTGGGTGGCAGTTACTTAACTGACCTTGTGGCGGACGAAAAACGCCACCGCTTGCTCGCCGTTGATGCGTGGCGCGGGCTCATCTTTGAAATTGACCCCAAAACGCACCAAGCCACCGTTGTTGCCTCCGTCCCGAAAGTTTGGTCGCTTTCCGTGCAGGAGAACCGCTTGGTGGCAGTTTGCCTGTTGAGACCGCCGGGAAAAGGAGGGAAAGGTTTCTACACCTTGCCGGCAATCGGCAAAACCGAGGGGCTTGACATTGACTTTGTTCTTCAGCCTGAGCCTGTTGTCTTTCGCTTGAGCGATTTTGCTCCGTTGCCTGCCGACCGGCTTGACTATCCTTTCGGTCCCCGCACGACGGCGGAGTTTGGTCCTCGTGACCAAGTGGGATGGAAGCGATTTAGCCTTACCCGCGATGGCGTTTCGGTCACCGTCCGAACGGAGAAGGGAGACGAAAAGCGCCTCATCCCCCTCCCTGCACCACCGACTGCCATTGCCATCACAGGCAACCGATTGTTGGTGGGCACGACGAAAGGCACGGTGGTGCTCCTTGACGCCCCGAGCGAAACAGCGGTCGCCACTTTGCAACTCAGCGACCAGCCCATTGATGTCGCAGCGGCTCGCGGGAAAGGCTACGCCACCGACCCGACCCAAAACCGCCTCGTCGTCATTGATGTGGGCAAAGGGGAAATTGTCAAGAGCGTGTCGGTGCCCGAAGAGCCAGTGGCGTTGGAAGTTTACGAACCTCGTTGGTGGACGCAAGACGAAGCACCTCGCCCGCTGCTGTTCGTGGCGTGCCGAAAAGGGAAGAAAGTGACGGTTGTGGATTTGGAATTGGAGCAGGTGACCCGCACCCTGTCCCTTCCCGTCCCACCTTTGTCCTTGCGCCTCCTTTTGCCCCCCGACCCTTCGTGGTGGCCGCTCATTCCATCTGACCGACTCGCCATTGAGTTGACGCCGCGTCTTGCCGTGCTTTTGGCTCCTGTAACGAAAGAGGGTGAGCCCGCCGACAAGGCGCTTCTTCCCCTTCCTCGTTCCACGGCTGTCGTGAAGTTGCCCGACGGGACAGAAATCAGCGTGGCAGCGGACAACAACCATACCCTCCGCTGGGCACTTCGGCGTGAGGGGAAGACGGTGGCAGAGCGATGGATTGACACTTCGCCTGTGACGGACACGCAAGGCGCTGCGCCTGTGGTGGATTGTGGAGCGGTGCAAATCGCTGACCAACCTTTTCAGCGAGGCATCTGGATGACTCCCGACCAGCATCTTTTCCTCGTCGCTGACACGGACGAGTTCTGGCAATGGAACGCTCCCATTTTGACTTTGCGAAAGGGGCGAAACGAAATTTCCGTCAATTTGCAAAAGTTCGTCCAGTTGGATGCGCTGCGGGTGGAACCAGTGCCCTCGTTGGACCTTCGTATTGTTGGCGAGCCAAGCGTCCCTGTGCCTGAGAAGTTTCGCGCCGTCTTTTATGCGGATGAGCCCATTCGCTTCCTCGTTGCCCTTCGCCGCTCCCCAACCTTTGCCCTTCGCCCTTTGCCCGTTCGCTTGGTAGTGCGCATCCGAAACTACATGGGCGAAGAAGTTTGGGTGCGCGCTTTTGAGTTACGGGTGGCTGACCGACAGGAAGTCGCCTTGCAACCGGTTTTGCGCGACACAGGCATCTTCCAATTGACCGTGAGGGCAGAAACGCCGGAAGGGGTTGCTTGGCGCCGTTTCTACTTCCTTCGGCTGCCCAAGTTGGAGCGTCCCCGCTTGCTGGCGAAACGAGCGCAATTGGAGCGGGCACGAGCGCAGCTTCAGAGATACCCGAACTTGTTCCATCGCTACTTCGCATGGCTTCGCGAACAACTTTCCGCCGACCCACATTTCATCCCCGTCTCGCTGCAGAAGAGCGAGTTCACGGCGGTTTTGCCTCCAGAACAGCAAAAACTGAGCGAACGGGGTGGTTGGCGGCGCTACGATTTTGCGTGGCGGCTTATTGCCTTGCAATTTGCAGCAATGATGCTCCCTGAGCCAGAGAAGCAGGAGTTGCGGCAACGGGTGTTGCAGGTGCTCAAAAGCGGGAAAGCCGACGGCTACTGCCACTTCCACCATCACGGACCTTTCTTCCCTGGCTTTGTGGCAGCCTTCCTTGACTTGGTGGCAGCCGAGATGGGCGAGAGTGTGGAAGAAGTGCAGCGTTTGCGAGAGTTTCTGGCGACCCGTTTGGGTGACATGAATGTTTTTGCCTGGACATTGGCTGCCCTCAACGACCCGCCAACAGAACGGGAGCGCATCCTTTTGTGGCACTTGATGACTTGGACGGTCAACGCCGAGCGTTACTTTACTGTCCATGCGGGCAAGCGGGGTGGGACTTGGTGGCTCAACCAACGGACGGGGTGCCATTGCCCCTTCGGCGCTTATGCCTTTGCCTTCTTCTACCTTCGCCACTTCTACGGCGAGGAACGGTTTCACTACCGAGCCTTCGTGCGGGGCTTTTTGACCCATGCCCGCCTCTCACGCCCCCTGAACGATGTGCGGGGTCTTCTCGGTCCGCCCGGACCGCCCGGCGAGCCGCAACGCTGGCTCACTTTCGCCCTCTCCCGTCACCCCTTGACGGAAGCCATTTACGGGTGGCGGGATTTGCTCAAGCGCCTTGACAATCCTGAAGCCATGAACCGCGAAGAGTGGGCAAAGACGATGACCTTCCCGACCGGTCAAGCCCACAATGCGCCTGTGCCTTTCGTTTTGCCGTTGGGGTTGGCGTTGGGTTGGTATGACCCCGATGCCCCACAAGTTTCGCTGGATGAATTGCCCCCGACCCTTTTCTTTGACGGCGAAGGGGAAGTGGTGATGCGCTCCGATTACGGGCGCGAAGCGACGGAAGTTTTCTTTGCCTGCGGCATCCGCGACCATGTGTATCGGCACCAACCCACTAACTTGATGGTTTGGAAAGCGGGGGAGCCGTTGCTGGGAACGGCGTCCTTGCACGGCGACCACGGTTGTCCGACGCTCCAAATCTCGCGGGGGAACAGTTGGGGCAATGTGGTCGTCATTGAGCCCTCCGATTGGCAAACCCGCCTTAAGCACAATCTCTTCCACCCGCGCGGGGAAGAGAACGCCCTCATTAACCGCTTCAGCGACGCCACCTTCCGCTACCTCGTGCGGGAGCAGCGGTTGACAGGGTATGTGCCTGCCGAAGGTGGTTACGGCGGGGGCTTGAACCTGCACGGGCACACCCAGACTTTCCTGCACCGCGAAGGGCACATCATCGCCTTCACCACCCATCCCGACTTTGACTATGTGGCGGGCGACGCCACTCTTTCGTGGTTGCCCGAACAAGCGGAGTTGGTGTTGCGACAGGTGGTGTTCGTTCGCCCCGATTTGCTTGTTGTCTACGACCGTGTTCGGTTGGGCGAGAAAGCCGAGCGGGCTTATTGGCTGGCGGCAACTGGCTTGGAATTGCGCACCAATGGCAACCGCTTCTCCGTCCAAAGCGGACGCGCTTTCCTGAACGGATTCGTCGCCTCCCCGAAAAACCCGTCCTTGCTCGCTGTTGACCCCACGACATCGCCCAAGTATTCGCCGATGTTTGACAAGCAAGCCCTCTCGCTGAAGGTGCTGGAAATTCACCCAAGCGAGCAAGACAAGGGGCAGGGAACGCAAGGCAAGTTGGTAGAGTTTTTGGTGGTGATGCGGGTTGGGTTGGACATTTTGCCTCCCTTGTCGGTGACCCCTCAAGTGACGGCGGAGCGAATGGCAGTGACGGTGCAGGCAAATGGGCGCACGGTGAAAGTGGCGTTCAACCGAAGCGATGTCTGTGGGGGCGAATTAGTTCTCTTAAAGGGCGCCCAAACGGTGCGCTACCTCTTGACAGAACGTATCAACGACACCTACGAACTTTGGCGCCACGATCCCCGCTTTAAGCGATGGCAGGAAGCGCGCTTTGACTTCCTTAACATCCGTTGACGGTCTCGCTGCCCCTGCGTGCTACAATGCCTTCAAGGTGAGCGGCGATGGCTGCATGGGTGGCAGATGGCTTGACAGCCTTTCGGTTGGCGTTGGCAGGTTACCTTGCGTGGCTCGGCTTCATCCACACAGAATCCGCCGAGACCTTGACATTGTTCGTTTACGCCCTCCTGCTGGGTTGGACAGCGGACATCTTGGATGGCTGGTTCGCTCGCAAAGCCTCAATGCCTACCCGCTTGGGGCAATGGGACTTCCCGCTGGACATGACAATGGTCTTAGGCAGCCTCATCGGCTTGACGGCTGCTGGCTTCATTCCTGTCAAGGGGACAGTCCTTTACCTTTCCGTCGCCACTTTGTTGGTTGGCTGGTTCCCGACGAAGGGGATGGCGATGGCAGTAGCATCTCCTTCCGTTTTTGCGCCCTTCGTGTTGGCGATGGCATATGCGCCGGCTGCCTTCTGGTTCTCCGTCTTGTGGGCGGTGCTGGTTTTGATGCTGGACTGGCGCCGTTTTGAAGGGGTAGTGCTGGACTTCATTGATACTTTCCCCGGCAGCAAATTGAAGCCGTTGGGGACTTGGTGGCGCCAATGGCGCGGGCTTAAAAAAACCCGCAACGCCCACCAAAACCCCCGTGAGTAGGAAGGCGAACAACGATGCCGACGCAACGAGAGCGAATTCGTCGTTGTCTTTCGTCATTGCTTGTTCAATTGCCCTTTTATGGGGCGTTAGCACTTCGGTTGGAGCATCGCGTCCCCTTAACCATTCACTTGGTCACTTGCGATGCGGAAGTGACGAAGGATGAATTGTTCCCGCCTTTTGTGCTTTTGCCTGAAGCGAGGGAATTAGCGGGGCGTGGCGGGACGGATTTTCGTCCCGTATTCCGTCCTTTGGGTGCTCAGCCGCCCCGACACGCAGTGGCGGGAGCATTCCCCTTCGGCATCGCCTTCCTGCCTGGAATACGCCGATGAAGAAGGGTGGGATTAGAAGGGCGGTGGGGGTGGCGAAAGACCGGAAGCGGCTTTCACCACAACGGTGCCAACTATCCGCTCCCCCTCGTTGCCGAGCGTATCCCGAACCCTCAGCCGAAACTCGTAAGTTTTGTCGGTGCTCTCCAAGTTAGCCGGCAGTTCCACTGGGGCACTTTCCACTTTCCCTTGCGCATCGGGCGTGAGGTCTTGCGGCGTAAAGTTTGGCGGTGCCGGGGTGACGAGAAGACGCACCAACGCAACCCCTGATGGGTCTGTCACAGTAGCGCGAACGACAACCCTCCCGCCCACAAATGCTAATTCCAAGCGCGTGCCGGTTTGCGTTGTTCCCACGAGTGTCAAACTGCCTGCCGTCACCGCCGGCGGGTCAGTATCCCTTGGTGGACCGCCGTTCCCACCCCCACAGCCCCACAACCCTAACGCCAGCAATGAAACGGCGATACCAACGAGCCGAGCCACCAGTTTTCACCTTCCTTTTGCACTTTGTCCCGCCTCTCCTGCCCCTCGTCACCGCAACCGAACCAAAGTAGCGCCCTGGGCAAGGCGTCCTTGCTCGTCCATCGCCCGCACTCGGATCAGATAAGTCCCACTTGGGAGCCGCTGTCCTTGTCTCTCCAAGCCGTCCCAAGCAAGTCGGTGTATGCCCGCCCCTCGCGCTTGACCGCTCTCCAATACTCGCACTGTCCGCCCCGTCAAAGTTTGGACGACGATTTCCGTTCGCGCCGGTGCTGTCAACCCGAACTCTACCACAACGGAGCGTCCCCGCACAGCAATTGTCCGCAAGTTTTGCACCCGTAGTGGTTGTCCCTTCAGTTGCTCGGCGACCAGATAAACCGTTCGCGTCTCGCCTGCTGCCACCCGGAGGCGGTAAGGCTTTGCCCGCAGCGACCAGACTATGTTGGTAACGGGGTCTACGAGGCTCAATGACCACTCGCGCCCTAAAGCAACCAAGTTATCGCCCACCACGCTCACTTCCTCCTCCCGCTCGGTCCCTGTCAAGACCAAAGTCCAAATGACTTTCTGGCTGACAGGCTTGACCGAAGCGCCGAGGAGTTCACCGTCCTTGCCGACCAAAGCGATGCGGGGGGTGGCGGTCGGGTGGGGCGGGAGAGGCAATTCCGTTACCGCCCTGTCGTCACTCAATCCCAGAACGAGCGACGCTGCCTCCCCACCCCATTGCACCCTCAGGCTGACCAAGCGCCACGGAGACGACTTGGCAGGTTTGATTTCCTGGCGAGACCCGAAGGGCACAGGCAGTTCCAAAGTGCAGGGTTGAAAGGCAAACACCCAATAAGCCTCCCACGCCTTGATTTCGCCCTCCAGTGCGGGGCTGTCAATGACGGAGCGGTCGTAAACGAGCCGATAAGTTTGGGCGGATGCATCCCAACGCCACAAGAAGGGTACGACGATATCAGTGGATTGGGCGAGGGGGTGCGTGACCGCCCCGACACTCACTTGCACCGCACTCAACCGCCAAGGGAAGTTGACAGCAATGGGGAAACTGACCAAGTTCCAGCCTGCTTGCAAAGAAATTCGCACCCGGTCAGTGTCCACCAAGCGTCCCCCCCTCGGTCGGAAGTTCAGGGTTTGGCGCGGCTTGATGAAGAAACCGGTGCCGACAGCGATATCCGTGACGGGTCGGTCGGGGCTGACAGAAACCCAAGTGCGACGGCTGGGGTCGTAGGCAACAATGCGCTCTTGGAGGGCTTTGGGGTCAACACCCAGCAGGTCGCTAAGGGAAGGCGGCGTTTGACCGGCGGGCACAATGGGCGGCAGGAAGGGAATGCCAAAGCCCCGCACGTGCTCAGCAGGCACTCCGTCCAACTTCGGCAGCACTTGCACCCGATAAGTTTGCTGCCAATCGGATGGCAACCGTAGCCCCCCAGCCGTCACCCAGAAGGTGCGGCTCCCCGGCGTTGAGAAGGCAAGGGTGAAGGTGACCTCCCCGTTGGCATCTGTCTGCCTCGTCTCCGTTTGCACTATAAGCCCTTGCTGCACCGTTAAGGTCACCCGTTGGCTTGGCACCGGATTGTCGTAGGTGTCGGTCACGCGAACGCGCAACACCAATTCGTCGTCCACAACTTTGACCAAAGGTGTCGTGATGGCATTGCGCAACTGGCTTTCCAAATCGGCGTCCACAAACGCAAGGCGCATCGGTATTGAGGGCAGCACAACAACCGTAAAGGAGTGCGGAGCAACCTCGGGAGCATCTCGGACGGAAACAGCAATGGACATTTCGCCCGCCTTCGTGCCTGCTGGCAAAGAAATTTGAACAGAGCCATTGACCGCTCCGTCGGCATCGGCAAGTTGCCCTGCCGCAAGGTCGCGGTCCTTCCCATCCGTCACCAACCACACTTGAGGACTTCCCTCCACTGGGATAAGGGCAACTTGGAAAGAGATGGGGGCGTCAGGACGGGCGATAGGGTTACCAGCAGCATCCCGCAAAGTTGCCCGAAGGACGACATTGCTATTGACAGTAACTTGCACTTTCCCCTCCGCATCCGGTGGGGGCGTGGTAGTCACTTCCAACCGAGTGGGAGCACCCAAGGTGACGGTCAGGGAGCGAGAAGCCGTTAAGGTTGTGCGGAGAACTTCGGCTTGGACGGTCAAGGTGCCCGCACGCCCTGTCAAGAGGATGGTAGCGGAGGCTTGCCCATTTTCGCCCGTCACCTTCGTCACCGCCCCAGCCCCTTCCACAGTGCCGATGTCAAGGGGGGCGACAGAGAAACGGACTTGCAAGTCCTTCGCCGGATTGCCAGCGCTATCCGTCACCGTTGCTGTCGCCAAAACCCGCTGTTGCGGAGCGGGAACTTCTGTTGCGCTTAAAGTCAGCGACAACCGTGCCGGTGGACCAGCGATGACGGTCACGGGCAAGGTGTGGGAAAGTTCACTGGTCAAAGTGCTTTCGCTGGCGGGAATTTTAGCGATGACATCGTAGTTCCCAAGCAAAGCACGACGGGCATCTGCCACAAGCCAAACAGTCAACTGGCTTTGCCCCACCAAAGTGCCAGCGGCAGGCGCAACCCCGAAGGCGAAACCGTCACTGCTTCGCTTGAGGAGCGCCCAGCCTCGGTCAGGGGCGTCATCCACCATTCCGCTCACCTTGTCGTGCAGTTGAGCGCGCACCCAAAGGCGAGACGGCTCGCCGATATCCGCCAAGCGAATGCCCAAGTCCACGATCCGCTCCCCGATGTTAAGGTAAGCAAGGGAGCGCCGTGCCGTTCCTACTATGAGCGCTTGCTCTGTATCCGTCAAGCGAATTTGGGCATCCGCTACTTGGTCGCCGTTGGTGTCCAAGTCAATGGTCAACACCATATCCGCCAAAGCCGTCAAGAGGCGACCAGCGATCTCGGCTCGGAGGAAGAGCACTCCGTCCCGCTCTTGTGCCCAAAGGCGACCAAGGTTTAAAGGCACAACAGGCAGCGAGGGAACTTCGCTGAAGACAACTTCGTTGGCATCAGCGATGAAAAGCAACCAATCGCCCAAACTGGGCGAAGTGATTTGGGCAGATGAAATGAGGGACGAAGGGGCAAAGAAGCGGGCTTGGGAGGCAGGCACGAGCGGCAAGCCTCCATCAAACTGGAAGGACACGACAGACTGGCGAACCTGTCCCAAGTTGCGGAGTGTGCCCAGCACGATTCCGATTTCGCCCGCCTTCAATGCCTTATCCCCTGTCAAGCGGTCTGCCCCAAAATTGCTAAGAGTTGCGGCGGGCGTGATTTCCCGAACCCGAAGGATGTAAGAACCACGCTGCCGATTTGATGGAGCCCCTTCTTCTGCCATCACCTGCAAGTAAACATCGCCACCTGTTCCCTTGACTATCGCGACAGGGTCACGCCCGATGTAGTTGGGAGCGTTAATGAAGACTTGGTCCTGCGGCAGTGGTTGCCCATCGGCATCTGTCACCCGCAACCCAGCATCTAACATAGAGCCCCTCTGCCATGCCTGCACCTCCACTCGGAAAACTTTGCCTTTTGGCAGGTTGGCAACGAACCAATCTTGGTCATTAGGCGCCAAATAAGCCCGCCGAGAGGTGAAGTCAGAGGGGTCATCTATGCGCTTCGCCATTGCCGGGGTGTCGTTGTTCTCGTAGGGGTCAAAGGGCGAAACAATGTTAGTTGTGACGGCGTTGGTGGTGAAAAGAGCGGCGTTGTCGGCAATAATTTGCGCCTCCAAAATAGCATCCCCTTCCTGTCCAGCCGTTGCCTGAAAGCGGAAGGTGACCGTCTCACCAACCGCCAAGCGAGAACGCTCCCAGCGGACTCGGCGATTGACCGCATCGTAAGTGCCGCCGTCCAACGGGACAATGTTACTTAAGATGGGCGGAATGTTGGGCACAGTCGCCACCAAGTTGGAAGCATCTGCCGTGCCAGAGTTGATGACACGCAGAGTGTAAAGGAGCGTATCGCCGATGGTAACTTCCGTTGCTGAAACTTCCAACGCGGAACCTAAGAAGTGGGGGAAACCGACGGGCGGTGGTGATGGGATTCGCCTCAAGGCTTCAAAGGCGTCAATGCGCCCGCTCCCATAGTCGTTGTCTTTGCCGGGTGGACCAAGGTCAACTGCCGTTTGCTCCAACGCCCGCTTGAGGAAGTCCACATCCACTTGGTCAATGACGCGGTTTTTGATGGCGAGGGAGAGCATCAGCGCCACTGTCCCCGCCACATGCGGGCACGCCATTGAGGTACCGTCCCAGTGCTCATAACCGCCGTCTGGCACTGACGAAAGAATGTCCACGCCCGGAGCGGAGACATCAGGCTTGACGATGTCCCCAATGCCTTCCCAGAACACCGGACCGCGACTGGAGAAGTCAGCAATTTGGTCGTCACTATCCGTTGCCCCAACCCCAAACGCCATCGGGTAATCGCCGGGCGATCCGGTCGTGCGGGGATTAGGACCTTCGTTGCCAATGCTGAAGGCGGGGAAGATACGAGCCGCAATCCATGCGTTGAGGATGTCACGCCATTCGGCGATCATGTTGGGTGAGTTACTTCCGATCGTTCTCCACGAATTGTTGACCACATCAGCACCGTCGTCAGTGTTGGGGTCACCATCAGGGTCCATCACCCACTGCATTGCTGCCGTGACAGACTCAAAAGTGCCGCCAGAGCCACCCAACGCCCGGGCGACAATCAGAGTCGCTCGGGGAGCAACACCAATATGGACACCACTGGCATTGCCACCAGCAATGGTACCTGCAACATGGGTGCCATGCCCAATATCATCATAGGGAGTAGGCTGCCCATTCAAAGCATCAAACCATCCGTTGACGGGTCGCAACTTTCCTTGCAGGTCGGGATGGTTAGGGTCAATGCCGGTGTCAATAACGCCGACGACCACTCCCTCCCCTTGCACTTGGAAAGTCTGCCACGCTTCGGGTACGCGGATTTTCCGTAAGCCCCAAGTGTAGTTTTGCTGCACGACAATGCGGGTTGAGGGGATGGGACGCGGGGCAGGGATGGGGAAGGAGGGGCGAATGGCGGCGACGGCAGGATGTTGCGACAAAGCATCAAAAACTCGCTCCGTCCCTTCCACAGCGATGGCGTTAATAATCCAAAAACGCCGATAACGGCGCACTTCCCCTTGCTTTCGCCAGTCTTCAAGAAGCGGGAGCAACTCTCGCTGACTTCGTTCCGCTGTTTGCATCAACAAGCGCTTGACAGCCGCTCGGTTTCCAAAAACGGTCTCCAAATTGGCTTTCGCTTTGAGGACGACGATGCGAGTTTCGTAACGAGGGGCTTGGGGAAGTGCTAGCCGCCAGCCAACCAATACCCCAACCAGCACCAATCCACCCAACACCAATACCGATTTGCGATGGCGCATCTCCTTTGGCACCTCCTGCCCAAAAATTTTTCGCCGCCACCGACGACCGATTGCCACCTTTGTTTTAGCACTTGATCATCGCCGTGTTAAGGGCATTCAATGTTTACCCGAGAGCAGAAGGAAGGCTATCAGGAGCAATAGCCCGCTGGCGAACCAGCGCTCGTGGTGCTCGCTCAATCGGGGAAGCAATCGCTCCCAACCGTGAAACGCCAATTGAACAGCAACAACCAACAACACGACGGTAAGCAAACTGCTAACGATGGCGATGGTGAAAGCGGTCGCCCAGCCGAGTTGCACGGCTGCTGCAAAGAAGATGGGCAACAAACCTTCGCAAGGCGAAAGGGTTAATGCCACGAACAACCCTGCGACCGTTACCGTTTGTCCCGCATGGCGGCAATGCTCGCATTCGGGATGGTGGATGTGGCGGTGCCCGTAAAGGTGAGGGGCAAACAGGAAAACCGCTGCTAGCCCCAACAAGGTGACCCCAGCAATTTTTGTGGCGTGCTCGTGAAAGGTGTGGACAATCCCTTTGCCCAACAGCGCCATCAAAACGCCCAAGCCGACAGTCACCGATGCGTGGGCGAAAGCGACCAAAAGGGTGAATCGGAAAAGTTGCCCTTTCGTCCAACGGCGCAGCCGTGCGGCTGCCAAGAAAGGAAGCCAGTGGTTGGGCAAAAGGGAATGCAAAGTTGCCGTGACAACGCCAGCAAGCAAAAAGCCCCAAAAATTCGTCTCGTTCATTTCAAGCGCCCCCGATGCCTTTCTCTACCAATTCGGCGATTTGCTCTACCGTCAATTCTGCCAAACTGTCAACGACAACATCTGCTCCCGCTTCCGCCAATGCCCTGCGAGGATTTGTCGTGGTGACTGCCACGCACTTCATTCCACCTCGCTTGGCGGCGATAACACCGGCGATGGCATCTTCAAACACCACACACCGCTCTGGCGGCACATCCAACCGTCGGGCAGCGGTCAGGAAAACTTCTGGGTCAGGCTTACCCCTCGCGACATCTTCGGCACCAACAAAAGTGTCAAATAACTCACCCACGCTTAATTGCTCCATTGCGAAAGCGATGTTGACGCGCGGGGTGGAAGACGCCAACGCCAGTTTGAAGCCCAATTTTTTCAAGCCGTGCAGCAACTCCATTGCGCCGGGGAGCGGTTTCAAGCGTCCTTGTGCCACTTCCCGATACAACGCTTCCTTCCGCTCGCCCCACTGGGCAATTTGCTCGTCCGTTGCGTTGGGCATCAGTTGCTTGATGATGGCATCGTTGCGCTGCCCGAAAGTTTGGCGGAAGAATTCGGGCGTCATGGTAAAGCCCACTTCCTCTCCTAACCGTACCCAACTTTCGTAATGGAACAGGGACGAGTCCACCAACACTCCGTCCAAGTCAAAAAGCGCCGCCTTGTCCATTGCCTTTTCACCTCCGTAACCTGCCTGTGGCGGAAACTTCTGGAAGGCTCGCAAGCGTTATAAGGTTACGGCAAGCAAACTGCGTGGAGGTGACAGGGGAATGCGACGGCTCGGCTGGCTGGTAATTTTAGCGTTGAGTGGGGCGACACTGTTGTTCCCCCAAGCCAATCGGCGGCAACCGAAGGAGTTGCTGGTGTTTGCAGGTGCTGCCAACATGCCCCCTTTGACAGAGGCTGGACGACTTTACGAGAAGCGCTACGGGGTCAAAGTGCGGCTGACGTTCGGTGGCTCAGGCGTTGTTTTGTCCCAGATGAAGTTAGCCAAAAAGGGCGATATCTATGTCCCCGGCAGCGACGACTTCATGGAGAAAGCCATTAAGGAAGGTGTGGTTGACCCCAAATCGGTGCGAGTCATTTGTTGGCTCGTGCCCGTCATCAATGTGAAAAAGGGCAACCCAAAGGGCATCAAGTCGCTTCACGACCTTGCGAAACCCGGCATCCGCGTCGCCATCGGTGCTCCTGGCTCCGTTTGTTTGGGGGATGTGGCGGTGGAAGTTTTGCAAAAGGCGGGGCTTTGGGAAAAGGTTCGCCCCAACATCGTCATGCAAGCGAAAGACTGTGCCGATTTGGCAGCACAAATCAAACTAGGCACGGTGGACGCCATCATTGGTTGGGATGTGTTCGCCTACTGGTATCCCGATGCCCCCATGGACAACATCCCTATCCCGCCCGAAGTTTTGCGGGTTCGGCATATTCCGGCAGGCGTAACCGTATTCGCTCGCGATAAAAAGGAAGCCCAACGCTTTGTCAACTTCCTCGCTTCTGTGGAAGGCAAAAAGTGCTATGCCCAGTGTGGCTATTGCATCCATCCGCCCGCTATGGCGAGCGGAAAAGGAGGGAATCAGCGATGAGCCGGCGTGCTTTTACCCTCATTGAGTTGTTGGTGGTTATCGCCATCGTCGCTATATTGGCAGCCATCCTGTTCCCTGTGTTCAGCCGCGCCCGTTCCAAAGCAAGACAGGCAAGTTGCCTGTCTAACCTTCGGAACATAGCGTTGGCGATTGCCTGCTACCGTAACGATTACGATGAAGTGAATGTCCGCTACCGCTTCTGTCCTGATTGGCAAGACCCCCTTTGCGCTGGGTTGCCCGACGCTACCTACTACACAGGTCCCAACGAAATATGGTGGGGACCATACGACAATCGCGTTCCACCCGACCAACCACCAGGAGTGGGATTTGACCCTCAACGATATCTGTTGCGCCCATATGTGCGCAACGAGCAAATCTTCAAATGCCCTGAAGAGCCAAACTGGCAAATAGGCTATGCCATGACCTATGTGACGGGGTCACCGATGGGGCTGCCCGATGGGGCTGTCACCAACGCTGTAGCAATGATTGTTTGGGACCATCGGCGCACCCCTGGCTGTGCCGACACCCGAAAACGCCCCGTCCGCCCACCCGTTCCGCCTTTTTACCCTTTTGAGGGCGTGACAGGCGCCACGACCCATTACCCTGACCGACATGTGGACGGGTTCAATATCGCCTTCTACGATGGGCACGCCAAATGGATGCGCCCCAGTTTGCTGAAAGGGCGAATGTTTTACGCCAACGAAGGCTACTACCAGCAATACTGGGTGCCTCTCTACGGCAACGAGCCGTGAACGAAGCTACGAAGGAGAGGAGGTCTATGCAAAAAGGCTTCCTATAAGGCGAACGAACATGACGGTGCGAACGGAACCGTTGAGCAATCGGTTATTTTGGCTTTGGTGCGTTGGTTCGCTGACCGTTTATGTGGGGGCAATTTTGCTGGTGGCGTTGGCATGCATCATTTACGCCGGGATGGGCAACATCGCTGCCGCCATCCTGTCTGAAGAGTTGCGTTTTTCTGCGAAACTGTCCATTACGACGGCGACGATAAGCACTGCCCTCAGTTTGCTTATCGGCATCCCTTCGGCTTATGCTTTGGCTCAATATCGCGGTCGGTTCAAGACGCTCATAGACACTCTCCTTGACCTTCCTATTGTGCTTCCGCCTGTTGCCGTCGGCGTTGCGCTCCTTGTCTTTTTCACGCAATTTCCCACAACGAATGCTTCGGTTGATAAATGGCTTCAAGCAATCGGAAAGCCGGTGGTGTTTGAAGTGCCTGCTATTGTTATTGCTCAATTTGCGGTTGTGTCGGGTTACGCTTTGCGGGTGCTGAAGGCGGCTTTTGAGAGCCAAAACCCTCGCCTTCGGGAAGTTGCCCGAACTTTGGGTTTGACTCGCTGGCAGACTTTCGTTTGGGTGGAGTTGCCTCAATCAGCCCCCAGCCTTTTGGCTGCTACCGTGCTCTTGTGGGCGCGGGCGATGGGGGAATTCGGGGCGACTGTTGTGTTAGCCGGCGCCACACAAGGCAAAACGGATGTGTTGCCCGTTGCCATCTATCTGGCGCTCAACCGAGCGGAAGTGGACAAAGCCTTAGTAGCGGCTGCCGTGCTGGTCATCGTCGCTATCGCCGCCTTGTTCCTCTTCCGCCAAATCACCCACTAACTTGTAGCCGAACGGGGCACAAGCCCGACCCCATTCAAATGATGCCTCGTCGGACGATTTCTTCGGCGATTTGAACGGCGTTGAGGGCAGCTCCTTTGCGCAAATTGTCGGCGACCACCCAAAGCCACAAACCGTTCGGGTTGAAGGGGTCATTGCGGATGCGCCCCACATACACCGGGTCATTGCCCGCTGCATCCAACGGGGTTGGGTAGGTGCGGTAAGGAGTGCCATCGGGCAGCTCAATTGGTTCGTCCATCACCACGATGCCTTTGGCATTCCGTAAAATCTCACGGGCTTCGTCAGCGGACAAGGGGCGCTCTAACTCCACATAGATGGCTTCCGCATGTCCCACGAACACTGGCACCCGAACGCAAGTGACTGTGACAGGCAACTCGGGCTCGTGGAGAATCTTACGGGTCTCCCGCACCATCTTCCACTCCTCGTTGGTATAGCCGGCTTCTTCAAAACGCCAATTCGCACCGGCAAGGACATTGAAAGCGATTTGGCGCGGGTGCACTTTGAACTCGCCGGGGTCTTGTCTGTGCAGGATGCGATGGGCTTGAATTTCCAGTTCTTCCACCCCTGCGCTCCCTGCCCCGGAGACGGCCTGGTAGGTGCTGGCGATAACGCGCCGAACGCGGGCAGCGGAGTGGAGCGGCTTCAGCGCTACGACCATCTGAATGGTGGAGCAGTTAGGGTTGGCGACATAGCGTTGGGGCAATTCACCCACACCCGGCAACTCCACTGTCCCGTTGCCCCGCAGCACTTCCAAATCCTCAGGGTTGACCTCAGGCACGACCAAAGGCACTTTTTCCACCAACCGAAAATCGGAGCCATTGTCAATGACGATGGCGCCTTGCTCTATGGCGGCGCGGGCGAATTGGCGAGCGGCACCTTTCTCGCCCTCCGTGCCCGCGAAGAAAGCGAAAGTCGCTCCTTTGAATGCTTCAGGCGTTGCCTCTTGCACTGGCACTGTTTTGCCATCAATGACGACCTCACGGGCGGTGCGCGCTAACACCAACGGCTCCTCGCTGAACGAGAGCGACGATTTCCACAGGCACTTGACCATCTCGCGACCGACAGCACCAATTCCGACGACAACAACTCGCAAAGCCCTCACCTCCGCTTTAGCGGCATCAATAATAGCATCCACCAGCCGTTCGTTCCACATGGCTTCCCCACTCACAACCGCACATACGGGCGAATTCGCTCCAACTTTTTGGGACCAATGCCTTTCACATCCAGCAACTGCTCTATGCTCTTGAAGCCACCAATTCGCCGGCGGTATTCCACGATGCGCTTCGCCAACACCGGTCCGATGCCTGGCAGGCGAATGAGATCCGCTTCGGTGGCTGTGTTGAGGTGCACGATGGGAATGGGCTCTTTCGCTTTCGCTGACGGCGATGGACGGGGTTGAGGGAGCGAGGGCGAAAGGGCAAGGGCAGAGGGGGCGGTTGTCACGGTTCTTTTGCTGGGCACGAAGATTTCCTGTCCGTCATCCAAAAAGGCGGCGAGGTTGAGGTCATCTAACTTGGCATCTGAGCGCGGCTGGGCTTTCTTAACAGCATCTTCCACGCGACTTCCGAAGGGCAAAGAATAAACGCCGGGGCGCTGAACGGCACCCTTGACATGAACTTTCAAAGTGGGTGGTGGAACTTTTTTGACGGGCGGCGTTTCCAAAACCAAAGCGGGCGGTTCCAAAAGCCGCTTCCCTGCCAAAACGGCAAGGCTGAGGGCAATGACCACTAAACTTCCGAGCGCTAAATACCGCTCAAAGGGGTGTTCCCACAAAACCACGCTACTTCCCCTCGCCTGCCTGCTTCGCTTCCGCTAAAGTCCGTTCCACAACCATCAGCAACTCATCGGGGTTGAAGGGTTTGACAAGGTAGCCATCAGCGCCCTCCATCCATGAGACCAAAGCACCGGCATCGGAAGCGTAAGCCGTCAAGACCACGATGGGGATGTGAGCGGTCTCTTCAGTGTTTTTAAGCAGCCGAATAATCTCGTAGCCGTCCAGTTCGGGCATGAGGATGTCCAAAATGAGCAAGTCGGGGTTTTCTGCGATGGCTTTGCGAACGGTCTCGGCGCCGTTGCTGGCGGTGATGACTTGATAGCCTCGGGATTCCAGGGTGAAGCGGACAAGTTCTTGGATGGCAGGGTCGTCATCCGCCACCAGAATTTTCGCCTTCGTCAGCGTCATGGCTCTCGCCCCCTTTTGGCTTTATCTCCCGAAGGTATCGTTGCTCCTCCGCTTCCAACTCAGCGAGCAACTCCTCCACTTCCGTCAATTCCCGCTTCGTCCAACGGTCGCGGGGATTGGTCGCTAACTTTTGCTGCAAGACACGCAGACGGCGTTGGCACTCCAGTTTGCGGAGCCGAAGTTGCTGCAGCCGAGTTTTAACCTCTTCCATGCCCCTCACCTCACAACAGCGACTGGGCAACCTTGCTGGGTCGCTTTGATTATGCCACGCTCCGTTTTTGTCCACCATCCTTTACAACTGCCCTTGAGTGTGGCATAACCTTTGCGGCTTGTTAGCGCGCAGAGAGGAGGCGAGCAGAAATGCGGCGGGATGGTCGCTGGGTTGTTTTGGTATGTGGGGCGCGTTGGTGGTTGACCAGTGTGTTGCTCTGTGTGTTGTGTGGCGGAGGATGGGCACAAGCAACTTCCAACGCGCCGATGGTGGTCTTCTTGGAACCTTCAGACGGAACCACTCTCCCCGCTGACATTGACAGTGTTCAAATTCGCTTCCGCCTTATTAGCCCCGACAACACGAACCTGATGCGCTATCAACCCTTTGTGAATGGGCTGCCGGGCAACGAACCCATCCCCATTGACCCTCCAAGCCCACAGGTGGAACTGACCATCCTTTGGCGCGGCATTAAGCAATTTCCTGACGGCGCTCACACCATCACCATCAAGGTCGTGGACGCGAAGGGACGCGAAGGGAGTGGCACCTTGACGCTTTACAAAGGTCGGGACATCGCCAAACCAACAGCGGAGATTTTACAACCCCGCAGTGGGGAAGTGGCTCGGGGCAAGGTACCTATCCTCGTCCGAGTGACCGATGACCGAGGCATTCGGAGCATCACTGTCAATGCCACACAACGGGACACCGCCCAAACCCACACCCTCCACATGGCATTGGGTAATTTCCCTCGCTTGATGGAAGTGCGGGTCATTTGGGACACCACCGCCAAACACCCAGGGACGATGGAAGACCTCTTCCCCGACGGCATTTACCTGCTGCAAGCGCGTGTGCGCGATCAGGAAGGCAACGAAGGTGTTTCCAGTGAAGTTTTGGTGATTGTCCAGAACAAGGTGGCACAGCCTCTTATCTCGCAAGTGACGCCGATGCAACCGGCTCGCGGTGGGGCTTTACCGCCTGTCATCCCGCTCCCCCAAGGGCAAGCGTTTGCCCCCCAAGTTGCCCTAACCCTTCCAGCCCTGCTTGAGCCTTCCGCTACCCATATCCTGCGCCCTGACCTTTCTGCTCAGCCGGTAGAAGGGACACCGCAAATGGCGCTTGCAGCTCAAACCCGTCCCTTCCCCCCTGCCTCTGAGGGGGCACCGATGGCAGTAGGGCGAGAACGCTCAATGACTTGCCCTGCTGCCCCGATGAAAGTGGCGATGGTAACGCCAAGCGGAGGGTCTCGCCTTCCGTTGGCACTCCCTCCTGCCCTGGGGCAAGGTGCCAAGACAGGACAAGAAGTTATTTTGTCTCGCTCCGAAGTTCCCCTTCCGCAAGCCGTTGGGGTTGTGTCCTCTGCTCCCCCTTCCACTTTGCAGATGACCTACGCAGAGTCTACTGGGCAATCGGTAGTGACGGAGCGGCAATGGCAAATGCCCGAAGAAGCCGTCCCGCAAGTTGCCACCATATCTCGCCTTCCTTTGGGCATTCCGATGGGGCAGGAGCGACGAATGGCATGGTTACCGCCAGCCCCCCGTACCCTCCAACGCGCGCCTGAAGTCTCCGAGACGCCTGCCGTTGCCATCCCCCTGCCAGCACCGCGCCTAAAAGCGCCACAGGAACCTGCCCGCGTTGCCCGTCCTTTGCCTGTCCGCATCCAACCTGTCCACAGTTTCCGCTACACCGCCATCGCAGGAGACACCCTTTATAGTTTGGCAGAGCGGTTTGGGTTGACGGTGAAGGAGTTGGCGGCGGCGAATGGACTGCCAGAGAATGCCCCCTTGCGAGTTGGTCAGCGCCTTGTCATCCCTGCCAGACCCGTCAAGGTGTTGGTGGATGGGAAACCCGCCGAATGCGAAGTGCCCGCCTTCGTTCGCGCCGAGAGGACGGTCGGCTCCTTCCGTGCTGTTGTGGAAGCCAGTGGGGGCATAGTGGGGTGGGAGCATGAACTCAAGCGCGCCACCGCTCAAGTGGGCACCTCAAGCATCGCCGCCACCATCGGTCGGAGCGAGTTGGAAGTCAACGGGGAGCGAGTGCCCCTTTCCATTGCACCCTTCCTGCTGCGCAATCGCACTTTCCTGCCTTTGCGAGAATTGGGGAAAGCGTTGGGCAAGACGGTACAGTGGGAAGGTGGCATCTTGAGGTTGGTGAGCCCGCGGAAGTGACGGCTCACATGCGCCGCACGGATTCCAACGCCCGTTGAATAGCGCGAAGGCATTTACTGACAGTGGCTTTGGAAACGCCTCGAAGGCGGGCAATCTCTGCCGGGCGGTAACCTTCTACCAAAAGCAGCAAGACTTCTCGCTGCGTCGGGGTCAAGCGCGCCAGCAATTCCTGCATCAAGCAGCGTGCTGTCAAGATTGCTTCAGGGTCGTCTTTGCCATTTACAGAGCAAGCGAACAAGCATTCGTCCACCCCCAGCCGCTCGCACAGGGCGCACAAACTTTCCACCACAACACCGCTGCGCAGTTTGCTGTCAATGCTTCTTCCGCGCCGCAAAACATCAATGGCGTGGCGGTAACACGCCCGAAAAATATAAGCGTCGGGTTTATCCCGAAGCTGGTGCCATCGCTCTAGCAAAAACAAAGTCATCTCGCTGACCAAGTCTTCCCGCAACTCTCGGTCGGCGGTCAAGCGAGCCGCAATTTCATAAAGGCGCGGGCGCACTCCTTCTACCGATTGCAACGGTGCCGTCATCGGTCCCAACACCTCCTACCGTATAGCGCCCACAAACATTGGCACAGCTGTTCCGACGCCGCTTTGACCTTGCACAAGTTTTTCAGAAGCCAAAATTCGCTCGGGCTGCTGTCGGGAAATCCCCGACCAACCGCTCGGCAAAGGGAACAAAAGTTACGGACGGGCATGAGAGTCAGGGGTGGAGGGTGACCTTAACAGCGCCTCTTCGCCCCGCTTGAAGGGCAGTTTGCACCGCTGCCTTCCACTCCGTCAAGGGAAAACGATGGGTCACCAAGCCTTTCAGGGAAATGCTGCCTTCCTGAAGCCACTGCAAAGTCAGGTCAAAGGTTCGCACCCGCTCACCTTGCCATTCTTCCATGCCGTAAGCGTAAGCACCCACCACCCGAAGTTCTTTGAACCAAAGGCTCGTCCAAGTCACTTTCGGTTCGGAAGGCATGCCCGCGACGATGACCAACCCATCCGCTCGCGCCCAACGAATGGCGTCGTTGAGCGAACTTTGGTTGCCCACGCAGTCAAACACAAGGTCAAACCCACCCAACACACTCGGTTTCCCCAGTTCGGGGCGAAGCAGTTTTGCCCCTGTCAAGTCGCTTAGGTGTCGGTAAAGGTTCTTGTCCGATGCTACCACTTCGTCTGCCCCTAATCGTTTCGCCCAATCCCGTTGATGGGCATACTTGCCGACGGCGACAAGATGGGTGCGGGGCAAAGCGAGTTTCGCTTCTACCACTCGCCACGCTGCAATGGTTAACAGTCCGATGGCACCGCAGCCGATGACCAACACTTTTTGAGCCAGCGGTTCCCACCGCCTCGCTCGCAGGACAGCGTGAAGGGCACAACTGAACGGCTCAACGAGCACGGCTTCTTCATCGCTCAAAGTATCGGGCACGGGGAAAAGTTGCCTCTCGTGAGCGATGAACTCGTCGCTTAAGCCGCCTCCCGTGTCGCGGCAATAGCCCGTTTGCACCCCCGCGCCAATGACACCTTCTGTCAAGCGCTCGCAACAGGCGTAATTCCCCTCCGCACAGCGCGGACATGGCGGATTGATTTCTCGCACGAAGCAACTAAGGGCAGGCTCAATGACCACACGCTCCCCTGCCTTGACTTTCGTCACTTCCTCCCCCGTCTCCACGACGACGCCCACGATTTCATGCCCAAAAGTGAAGGGGACGGAAGTCAAGGGAGAAAGGAACAGGGAAGTTTTGCCAGTGAGGACCGCCAAATCACTCCCACAAATCCCGCACAATTTGGGACGCACCCGAACCCAATGAGGGGAAGGGAGAGGAAGCGGCGGTTGCTCCCGCAAGGTCACCAAACCGAAGGGGCTGGTCAATAGGGCAGGGAAGCGATGTCCTAATGCTTTGACCAAAAGGAACCGCCACACGCTTTTACGAAATTGCACCGCTCTCATCCACCCTCACCCTTCGCTTCAGGAGCAATTGTCAAGGCGTCTAAGGGTTGAGGGGCAACGGGCACAAGGAGAGCAACGGGAGCGCCGATTCCGTAAGGGCAAGGGGCTGGCACATCCACCCGCACCATCAACTCCTCTGCCAGCGCCACCAAGAGTTGCTCTCGTTCGCCCAAGTAAATCGCCTCCTCCACCTGCCCCCGCCACGCCATCGGATGCTCCTCATTTGTCAAGTGGGCTTGGGAGGGGAAGAACTGCAAGGTGGCAGGTGTCCCGTCGGGCAACTCCGTTTCCACTGGCAGCAAAGTTGTCCCCACTTGCAGGAAAACGCCCCGTTCGTTCCGCACAATGGTGCCGACCAACCGATTGAGCCCCACAAATTCGGCGACAAACTGGCACTGCGGGTTGGTGGTCACCTCCTTAAAAGAGCCACTTTGCACCAAGCGCCCGTTCTCCATCACGAAAACGCGGTCACCCATCATCGCCGCATCCCACAGGTCATGGGTGACCATTAGGACGGTTTGGCGAAGGGTTCGGAAAATTTGCCGCAGGCTTCGCCGCACTGTCGGACGCATTTGCGGGTCTAAGGCAGCGAAAGGTTCGTCCAGTAGCAACAATTGCGGCTGCAACATTAAGGCACGCGCTAAAGCCACCCGTTGCCGCTCCCCTCCCGACAACTGGTTAGGTCGGCGGGACAGCAATGAGTGCAATCCCAGCAATCGGCACAAGAAGTTGAACCGCTTCTCCACCTCGGCGTTCGGCAACCTTAAAAGGCGCGGTGCCAACAGAATATTTCCGGAAACTGTCAAGTGCGGGAAGAGAGCGTAATCTTGGGGCACGAAAGCAACGCCCCGCTTTTCCGGCGGAAGAGCAGTAATGTCCCGCCCGCCCAAAAGGATGCGTCCTCGCTCCACCTCCCGCAAACCTGCCATGGCTTCCAACAGCGTGGACTTGCCCGCTCCAGACGGACCAACGACAACTCCGCACTCGCCCGCTTCAAGATGCAAACTCACATCCCGCAGCGTAAATTCACCGGCACGAACAGTCAAACGCTCCACCCAGAGCATTTTCGGTCACCTGTCCCCAATTTTTCCGCTGCCGAGTGTTCCCCGCTCTTCCCTAACGCCCGAAACTTCCTCCCAAGTTCGGGAGCACCTTTGAGGCACAACGATTTCTTGGGTGCAAAACAATTTGGCATGGGTGGCTTGATCGGGTGAACGTTTGTTCACTTGACAGCGAACACGCTGTCTACTACCAATACCCCTTCCCCTATTCGCAACGGCACGGGGCGTTGCGTCAAGTTGAGGGTCAACAAGGTCACCCGCCTACCGGGCAGAGAAACTTGCACCGCCACTGCTTGGTTGTCGCCCCCTTCCAAAGGAATCCACGCCATCGTGAGCGGCTGACCATCCAAGCGAACGCCCCACGCAATCGTCAAATTCGCTCCCCGCCTCCGAACAATCGCTACCAGCACTCGGTCGTTAGTGCCGCCACTGCCTATCCCCGTCGCTGCAATCAAGTCAGTTGACCATCACCCAGTAGGAAACCAACTAACCCGACGGCGCTATTTTCCCAACATTGGATGTTGTGCACGCCCATCCGATGGGGCAAGAGGACCTTGTGGACAGCAGGCAGGAATAACTTTTGGGCAACTCTTTGTCGCTCTTCATCCGTCAACGCTTCCCAAATCAAGTCTGCCCCTTGGGCTATCGGGATAAGCCAAACGGCTTCGTCCAGCGTTTGCGGACCGACTCGCCCGCCGCCAATTTTCGCTTCGCCACGAATGGTGTGCAACGGGTAGGACAAGTAATGGTTGGCGTAGGCGAGTAAAATTTCCTTCGCCTTCTCGGCATAGCGCTGCTCCCCTGTCACTTGGTAAACGATGCCTAAGTCGCGGACAGCGTTGGCGAGACGCTGATGGAGGCTCATGAGCACGCAACCGTCGTAATCGCGTTCGGGGCGCGTTGGGTCGCTGACGAAAACCTTGTTGTCAACGGGACAAATATGCTCCCATTGCCACTTGCCGATTTGTTTGCCTGTGCGCAAGGAAGCGCCGTGTTCTGGACAAGCATAGTAGTGCCACCAGTTTCCCCCGCGCGGAGGGAGTTCAACCGTCTCCTTCAGCCATCCGTCGGCGCGCCGTTTCAGCGCTTCCCATGGGGCTTTCGCTTTCGCCCACTCATGCCGCTGAAGGCGCTCTCTCAGTTCAGCAATGCCTGCGCGGTTGAACAACAAACGCGGATGTTCAGGCAACTCCATCCCCATCGTCACCCCTTTTGCGCCGAATACCCGCTTGACATCAAGCCACCTTCGGAACGGACCAAAAAATTCCGCATCGTTCATCGGGAGTGGGAAGGTCGGACGCCGTACGGGTTGGGCTGCACTTTCAAGGGTGAGTGCAGCAAGCATTAACATGACAAAACCCCTCACGCCTTTCACCCCCTTGTTCGCCATGACAGAAGTGCTAAAAGCGCGATGATGTTGCGAGACGACATCTTGCGTTGCTTGTAAAAGCGGGCTCTTATCACTGCTAACCACACTTCCAACGAAGGCAATTGCACCGCCAAAACTTCGTCTATCTTCGTTCACCACCTGCCCCTCGTTTTGGCGCATCACTCGTTAGGCTCATGTTTTTTGAAGTGGCTATTTAGTTACGACCAAAGTGTGTTCATCTTGGTAAGATGACAACGCGAAGTGGTTTCGTCAAGCGCTCGTAATCCCAAATGGAAGCCATCTCCAAAATCTCTCCGTTGAAGCAGGCTTTGGTCTGTTTCGTTTTTGAGCCGCCCATCTTGGATTATCGGCGAGCGATTTGTTGTGGACGGAGTGGCAAAGGGGTGTTAAATTGTGGCAAACTTTGGCGACGGCGCTGACGAGGTGAACGGCACATGTTCGGTTTCGGGTTAGAGGATTTGGTTCGGCTGCTTACATGGGCGCCCATGTTCATTTTGGCGATTTGCCTCCACGAAGCCGCTCATGCGTGGGCAGCGTGGCGCTTGGGTGACCCTACGCCCGTGGTGCAAGGGCGGCTGACTTTGAACCCGCTCGCCCACTTAGACCCAATGGGCACCATCATGTTCATCCTGTCGGCATTGACGGGTTTCGGGTTTGGTTGGGCGAAGCCTGTTCCCGTCAACCCCCACAACTTTCGGAACCCTAACCGCGATATGGCGTTGGTGGCAGCGGCAGGTCCGGCGTCCAATGTGCTGCAAGCCTTCTTCTGGGCAGCCGTGTTGGCGTTCCTTGTTTCTTTCTTGAGCCTTCTGCCCGCTGCTTTGCAATACGCATTGAAGCCGCTGGCAGAATTTGCTTTCTCCATCTGCACAGCGGGCGTGTTTGTCAACTTGGGTTTGGCGGTTTTCAATCTCATCCCGCTCCCGCCATTGGACGGGAGCCGCATCGTAAGGCTGTTCCTTCCTCATGAGTGGCGTTGGCGGTTGGATTACCTGGAAGGGACAGGTTTGGGCTTCCTTGTGCTCTGCGTGCTTCTGTGGTTAGGCATTCTTCGGTTCATTTGGGTTCCGGCGTTTTTGCTGGGGAAGTGGCTTATTGGATTGGCAATGTGAACCGCTCCTTTACGACCAGAGGTGACGGAGGATGGGAAAAAAGCGTGGACGCATCCTTTCGGGCATGCGACCGACAGGTCGGCTCCATTTGGGGAACTTGGAAGGGGCGCTGCGGCAATGG
>Ga0209993_10024_pt1 | contig 27190 bp, 26 predicted proteins | sample Antgeofumaro1A2A_FD_188082 | JGI IMG/M metagenome (GOLD analysis project Ga0209993, IMG submission 188082) | Geothermal fumarole subsurface microbial communities from Mt. Erebus, Antarctica - 1A2A (SPAdes) (version 2) | ecosystem: Environmental > Terrestrial > Volcanic > Fumaroles | place...
GGGCCACAGCCTGACGCTCTGACCACCTGAGCTACGCCCGCCGTGTGGCGTTTGCAATTATGTCACACCACTACCTGCAGCGCAAGAATATCTCCTCGCAGGTTAGTCAACAAAGGGAAATTATCGGTCATTTTTCCGACCAAAAGCCTTCTCCCTTGATGGGAAATGGCGGTTACTTTCGCTCTCCCATTGCTGCTTTTTCCGCCGGGCAATTTCCTCTTCGCTGCCATGATAGAAGAGTGTGGGCACATGAAGCAAGTTTGGGAGCCAATCAGTTGGGCGCGTCCCTGCCGACGCCATTGGTGCTATTGCCGCCCACAAGTGCGGGGAGCGAGTCGCCAGTCGGAAAGCGCCTCCGCCTCCCATTGAGGGAGCGGTCAAGTAGATACGGGTCTTCGTCAATGCGGTAGCGGCGCTTGACTTCCGCGATGGCTTCCTTCACATCCACTTCGCCAAAATCGCGGTAGCCTGTCTGACCTTTCCCGTGCGGGGCGACAATGATGAAATCGCGCTTGACCGAAAAAGCATGTCCAATCAGACAACCCTTCGCTCCGTGCAAAGCGACGAGCAGCGAATAGGTTCGCTGCGGCTCATAATGGGGCGGCACCAACAGCGTTATCGGTTGAACAGAGCCGTCCAGCGCTCACTGTGGGTCGTGATGAAAGGCTCATCGCGCCGACGGACAATGACAGGCAAACCAAACTCGCCTAGCTCCTCTCTTGATTCCACACCGCTTTTGCTGATGTCCCCGATGACAAAACCTTGACCCAGTGCCCACAAGATGCCTACCTGCCGCACAAAGCGCTGAACCAAGTGCTCCCCAATCAGTTGGGCTGCCAATCGGTAATCAGCGTGAATGGACGGCATCGCGTTGTGGGGAAACCGAAATTGCACCAACACGACGGGAACTTGTTCTTGGAGCGTCGCTAAATCTTCAGGTAGGACGCTCCGTCGGGTGGTGATGATGAGTCCGTCCGTCATCGTCAGGATGCGTGGGTCGCGGGAAAGCATCCCCCGCCACTGCTCCGTCGGGGGCAAGCAAGACAAGAGGCAGGATTTAAGCATCTTCCTCAGGACAGAGGCGAAGGGTGACTTCCACTTTCAGCCACTCATCTTCATCTTGTGGCTCTACAAACAGGACGGGTAGATTGTAAACGGCAGCGCCTGTGATGAGGCGTGTTTGAGGGCGTTGCTCTATGTCGTCCCAAACGGGTTTACGGATGTAGCCGACCCAACGAATTTCCTTCGGCTCCATGATCCTTTGGCGCATTGGCGGTCAAGGCTTCCTCCCGCCTGCGCCCAATCACCTCCTCTCGCTGCACACGTTGCCATGTGTCCCTTGCTTAGGCAAGGCGAAGTTGACAATCTCACACTCCCTGCTCCACCATGTAGGCGATTAAGTCGGCGGTGCGGCAGGAGTAGCCCCATTCGTTGTCATACCATGCCGTTACTTTCACCATACCGCCGGGACCGACGAAGGTGAAGGCGGGGTCTCCGTCCACGATAGCGGAGTGGGGGTCGCCTTTGAAGTCAATGGAGACGCACGGGTCGGTCTCCACACGCAGGATGCCTCCCAAACCACCCTCGCGCCACGGTGTCCTTTCCGCTTCCTTGAACGCCTCAATCAACTCCTCGGTCGTTGGCTTCTTGGTGGTGACCACATTGAGGTCAATGACGGAGACGGTGGACACAGGAACGCGCAAGGCGACCCCGTGCAGTTTGCCCTTCAATTCGGGGATGACCAGATGAATAGCCTTTGCAGCACCAGTCGTTGTTGGGACGATATTCAACGCAGCAGCGCGAGCTCTGCGCAAGTCGCGATGAACCAAGTCCAAAATGCGCTGGTCGTTGGTGTAAGCGTGGACAGTTGTCATCAAGCCATACTCAATGCCGAACTTTTCGTGCAGCACTTTGCACACAGGGGCAAGGCAGTTCGTGGTGCAGGAGGCGTTGGAGACGATGTGGTGCTCTTTCGGTTTGTAAGCGGTGTGGTTGACGCCTAAAACGATGGTGATGTCTTCATTGGTGGCAGGGGCTGTGATGATGACCTTTTTGGCACCCGCTTCCATGTGGGCGCGGGCTTTGTTGGCATCTGTGAAGACGCCGGTGGACTCCACAACGATGTCCACGCTTAAATCCTTCCAAGGCAGTTTGGCGGGGTCTTTCTCGCTAAGCACTTTGATAGCGTGCCCGTTGATGACGAGGGCGTCTCCCTTCACTTCCACCGTGCCTTCAAACCTGCCGTAGTTGCTGTCATAACGGAAAAGGTGGGCGTTCGTTTGGGGGTCTGCCAAGTCGTTGATAGCCACCACTTCTGCCATGCCAGGATGGCGCTCCAATAAGGCTTTCAATACCTGCCGACCAATTCGCCCGAAACCGTTAATCGCCACACGCACTTCCGCCATCCTTCGTCGCCTCCTTACCAGTAGGATTGCTTCACTCTCCCCTTTCCGTTTAACGCACGCAAAAATTTAACACGCCAGCGAACGGAAAGGCAATCGGGTGAAATTCCTGATGTGGGATTGGCGCATTAAGGTTCTTTACCTTGTTTTGGTGGCGTTGTTGGTGACGAATGGTAAGCCCCTGTGGTGGCTTCCTATCGGCTCTTTAGGGCTTTTACTGTTCGCCTTTGCCCCTCGTCCCAGTGCCTCTCCCGTTGATTGGCATGTTTGGCATCCAGTAAGCACTTCCCTATCCGTCACTCCACTGGTATCTCGCCTTTCCCGATGGGTGCGCTACCGAAAGGTCATCGGTGGAGACAGTTTGCTCTTTGTACCGACAGGGCAAGGGACAGCCGTCTTGCTGGTTGACTTGAGCAAAAACGATTTGGAGACCCTTTTGCATTTTGTTTGGCTTCGTGCCCTTCTCGCCCTGGCGTGGGGACGCCCCAAGTCTTGTTTGCTGCGGTTATTGCAAGGACTGCACCGCCAACGGCGTCGAGTGGAGGTCACCTACCTTCTTGGCTTCCTTGCGCCTTCAGGGGTGGAATGGCGGAGTGTCGGATGCTTTGGACTTGCCCGAATGAAGGGCAGGGCAAGGGTGGACATGCGATCAACCTCGGCATATGGGAAAACCTTGTGGCGTTCCCGAGATTGGTGGAGCGACTGGCTTTTCGTAACGGATGGGGCACTTCCCTACCTTGCCCAGTTAATAGAAGCGGTGCAACGGGATGGGACGCCCGAAATCTTCCTACGGCATCTTCCCCGCGAGGACGACTTGACGGTGGGATGGTTCGTGTCAAAATTGATGGCGCTTCCGAAAGACTGGCGATACCACCTGTGACAGGAGGGGAACATCCATGCGTCACCCGGACTTGATGGCAGTGGAGCAAAAGTATTTGCGGGTGGACATTAAGGACTTCCGTGTCGGAGATACCGTGCGGGTCACTTTCCGCCTGCCCAAAGAGGAATTGATGGCGGACGAGCAGCAACAGAAGAAGGAAGGGCGTAAAGGGCGAGAACCCATTGCGACTTTTGAGGGGGTTGTGATTCGCAAACGGGGGGAGGGAACAAGCGCCACTGTCACCTTGCGCAAGATCGCGCACGGGATTGGCACCGAGCGAACTTTCTTCCTTCACTCGCCTGCCATCGTGAAGATTGAAGTGTTGCGGCGCGGGAAAGTGCGGCGGGCTCGCCTTTACTACTTGCGCGGTTTGTCCGTGAAGGAAGCCCGCATTCGCGAAGACCGCAAGCGGGCAATGCAAGACCGCTTGGCTGCAAAAGCCACCGAAAAGAGCACTCCTACCGAAGAACCGAATACCGAAGCGTCTAATTAAGGAGCGCGTCGGAAATGGCTTTCCAGTGGGATTCCGTCTGGGGCTACCTTATCGTGACGGGCGTGCTTTTGGTGCTGTTGCAGTTGCGCTTTGCGCTACAACGGGAGCGGTGGGAGGACGAGCGGCTGCGGCACTTTTTGCTGGAAGCCGTTGAATCGCTCCTAATCGCTTTGGCGCTTGTCTTCTTCCTTATCCGTCCCTTCGTCGTCCATGCCTTTCTCATCCCCTCTCAATCTATGGAACCAACGCTGTTGGTGAACGACAAACTGCTGGTTAACAAATTCCTTTACCGCTTGCGTCCGCCTCACCGACAAGAGATTGTGGTTTTCAAAGCCCCGCCGCTGGCGTTGGAGAAATCGGGTCGTCCCGACCAGACGGACTACATCAAGCGCCTCATCGGCTTGCCGGGCGATTTGGTGCGAGTGGAAAATGGGCGGGCGTGGGTCAACGGGAAGCCGCTGGAAGAACCTTACTTGCGCCTTAACACCCCCTTCGGTTTTCGGCGCGTCTTTCCCGATGACTACCTCAACGAAACTCCGTGGCGTGACACTTTCCGCCACACCATAGAGAACCATTGGGGGAAATTGTGGGTGCGAGTGCCCCAAGGGCATTACTTCGTCTTAGGCGACAACCGCTTCAACAGCCTTGACAGTCGCGAATGGGGGTTTGTCCCCGCCTCCGCCCTCGTTGGCAAATCCCTCTTCCGATTCTGGCCACCGCAACGCATTGGCTTTATCCATTGATGACCAAAGAGAGCAACTTCCGCTCACGCCAAAAGGTCGTGGAAGCCCTCTTTCTACTCTGCCCTACCCTTCACACAGGCGAAGGAAGTAGCGGTGGAGACGGGTATCGTCGGTCAGTTCGGGATGGAAAGTGGCTGCTACGATGTGCCCCTGCTGGACAAGAACGGGCTTTTCATCCAATTCTGCCAGCGCTTCCACCTCAGGACCGACGGCTTCAATGACAGGGGCGCGAATGAAGACACCACGAACAGGCACCTCACCCAAACGAGGCACGAGGATGTTTGCCTCAAAACTGTCCTTCTGCCGCCCGTAGGCGTTGCGGTTGATGACGATGTCCAAAACCCCGATGCGCGGTTGGTCGCTTTCCAGAATAGTTTTCGCCAACAGGATGGCGCCCGCACAGGTGCCAAACACAGGCAGCCCTTCCTCAACCCGCTCCCGCAAGGCATCCAAAAGCCCATAGCGCGTGCCCACAATACCGATCGTCGTGCTTTCTCCGCCGGGAATGATAACGCCGTCAAGTCCCTCCAAATCTTGCGGCAGCCGCACCTTGACAGGCTCTACATTCAACCGCTGGAGCATTGCCATATGTTCTGCGAAATCACCCTGAATAGCGACGACACCGATGCGCATAACGGGTCACCTCGTATCTGCGGGTTTTGAGGCGGAAAGAAGTCCAAATGCCATTTCAAATTGTAGGGCGAGATTGGGGACACCGTCCGAGGTTATTGTCGGTGCAAAACTTCCCAAAGGGCGATAGCGCCGGCAACGGCGGCGTTAAGGGCAGCCACTCGCCCTCCCATTGGAATGCGCCAAATCGCATGTGCCATTGCTTTCAGACTGGCGGAAACCCCTTCCCCCTCCGCCCCTACGATGAGAAATAGCGGACGCATTTTGGTTGCTTGGCGAATGTCATCACCGTCTATGTCCAAAACGGCAAGAAAGCCTCCTTCGTCCAAAAACCGATTAGCGAATTGACGCAAGTTCCCGATGGCGATAGGGATGTGAAAACATGCTCCCGCTGATGCCTTGACGACGGTGGCAGTAATGCCCACGCTCCGAACAGGCGGCAAAATCACCCCACACGCCCCCAATGCTTCTGCGGAGCGAATTAGACTGCCCGCATTGCGGGGGTCTTGAAGATGGTCAAGCCCCAAAATAACCCCGTTGCTCTCTATCGCCCGTTGCAGAAGTTCTCGCAAGGGCGTCAACGGGAATTCGCCAATGTCGGCAGCGATGCCTTGGTGGTCGGGTGAGTGGACAATCTGCTCTAATTGAGCCCGCGAGACCGTTCGGATGGGCACCCCCTCTTCCGCCAACAACCACTGCAATTCCGCATCTAACTTCGCCCCCTCTGCCACATAAGCGACTTTCAGCGCGATGCCCGCTCTTAACGCTTCCCTTACGGGATGTCGCCCGTAAATGACCACTAACGGTCACCTCTACTGCTTCGTCTGAGGGGGGGAATTCGCCATCCCAAAGGATGGCACTGTGAGCGAAAGGAGCATCACTCCAGTTGGAAAGCACCACCAGCAAGTGGGGGAAGTTGCGTCCACGCCACGCCCCCTCGCACAACAATGCCTTTATCCCCCAACATCCATCTCCCTCGCTTCACTTCCCGACGGAGAAGCCAGCGAACAAAAATGGGGACGCGGGCAAAGGTGTAACCGGCGTTGACAACCAGCAAGATGTCTTGCCCGCCTATTCTCCAAAGGGCGTAGTGAACATTGCCATCTCGCCCGACCGCCAACTCAGTGGCATCCTCTTTTGTCAAGAGGGCTTCCAAGCGGCTCACTTCTTTTGCGATTTGGGGCATTGTCGCCCAAAACCGCTGTCCCATCGGCTTGTAGATGAACCAGTAGACCAATCGCCCGCCCGTGACGAGGGTGAGCCAAGTGTGAGTTCTCGCTTCCTCCGCTGTCGGCTCTCGCACGGCATCATCGTAGCCATACATTTGCTGCCAGAAAGCGACGGGCTTGCCTAATGGGCGGCAATCTCGGTTCATCCGCCAGAGGAAATCGGCTAAGCGGGCGAAGGGATTTTCCACCCGCCCGAAGGGGTAGTGGTCTAACGAGCCGAAATCGCTGGCTTGCAGCGAACCGTAACCACCCTTCCCGTCCATCCACGCATACCAGTTCAGTTGGGCAGGGCGGTAGGGGTCGGCTTGCTTAGCGTTTTGGTAAACGGTCAGCAACTCTTCCTCTTTGCGCCCACCTTGTGCCCACCAGTCTTCCGGCTCGTCCAAGAGATACCAAACGGCGATGGCGGGATGGTCTTTCAATGCTGAGATTGTCTTGGCGATGCCGTCAGCAATTTCTTGCGCCGTTTTCCTCCTGAAAGGACGAAGCCAGACAATTGCCAACAGTTTCCGATTCTGCATTTCGTCCAGAAACTGACGAGCGGATTCCCAAGTCTTCGGGTCGGTGGACACCATCGGGATGGCGGCATTGAAGCCATGAGCGGCGATCTCGTCCAACCACCAAGTTTCGGGGTTGTCGTGAAGGCCTTGAGCGAATAGGATGGTGGGCTTACCGTTGATAACCAAAAAGCGTCGCACTCGGTCTATCTGCACCACTGCGCCGACATTTTCGGGAGGGGGCAATTTTGTCAATGCGTCCGTCACTGTTGCCACAGCGTTGCCTTGCTCGTCCACCGCTTCCACTGTGAGCGTATGGGCGCCGGTGGGAACTTTGTCAAGGGAGAAAGGGAGAAACTTCCGCTCGCCCGGAGCAAGGGAGTTTGCGCTGACAGGTGACACCTCAAGGTTGGCGATACGGCAGCGCACCGTTACCGGCTTTGGCAAGTTGCTTTCACACCAAAGGCGGAAGGTCGGCTCTGTTGTGTAGAAGTTAAGTTGAACAATGGCGCGAAAAGGTTGGGAACGGGAAGGCAGAAAGGCACCGTCGCGGTAGAGGGGTGTGTAGTCAGTTGCCGATTCACCGGCTTCCAATTGCGGAGCAGCAACCCACAGAGTGCCCTCTTGGGTGAACGCAATGGAAACGATCAATCGTCCTTGCGCCCAATGCCCGCGCTGGGGTGTTGCCGTGAAAGTGTAGCGCTGCCATTGAGTGCTCACTCGCACAGTTGTGCTTTGGTCATAACCGATACTCAGAGTGACAGGGAAATCCTCCCGCCCCGCTCGCAAGTAAACCGAGAAGGTGTAGGGTGTGCCCGAAGGAAGGGCATAGGCGAAAGATTGCAGCGAAAAGCGAGTCCCTGCTTGTGGGTTGAACAGCCGCAAAGCGCGGGTGCCTTGAATGGGCGAACTTTCCTCTAAAGCAATGCAGCCTCTCCACTCGCGGATGCGCTCAGGAATACCTGTTCCCCACCAATCAGGCACTTCACCGTTTGTGGAAAGCCAAAAGTGGGAGTTGCGCAGCAAGTTGCGAGGCGGCTCCAAAGGCTGAGCCACAATCACACTGCTTGCAAGGCAAACAGCAAGCGTTGCTCCCAGTTTCCCACTCATCCACTTTCACCTTGCTTTTGGGAAGCGAGCGGGCAAAGGAACAGGTGCGTGGGACGATAAAAAGTCAGGCAATTCAGAAGCGAAGGTTGAAGGTCAAAACGATACCGTTGGTCTCTTTCGTGCTGCCTGTGTGATAACGAAGTTGCAATTCCGAACGCGGGTTGATTTGGTAGGCGATACCGACTGTTCCGCCGAGGCGGGTCTTGTAGTCGGTTTGGGCTGCCCGTTTCAACTTCGCATAGACGATCCCGATGCCTGCAATCAAGTCCAACTTCGGGGCGTAATTTTGGCGCTGGTTGAGGAACAGAGCGAAGTGGGAGAACTTGTAGTCCACATTTTCACGTGTCCCAGAGCCTTCAGTGTAGTCCAAACTCACCAACCCCACACCTTGGAAGAGCCGTTCCACGCCGACATACACCCAGAACTTGTCCGTCTGGTCACGGACATCGCCAGCGGTTGGGTAGAGGACTCCCAACCTTACAGACCACTTTTGTTGCGGTTCTTCCGTCACTTGCGCCATTGCAGGCAGCACCATTGCCGCCATCAACGCCACAACTCCAAGCATCCGTCGCCACATGCTCTCAACCTCCTTCAACTGTGTTGGGGACTGATAGTCAGTCCCCGCTCCCTCTCGTTACTGACCCAAAGGGCGGCTTTCCGCAGCCGTCCCACGCACCGCTCCTTGCCCAACACCGCCATCAGGTGGAACAGGCTGGGACCTTCCATGCGCCCTGTGATGGCTGCCCGCGTTGGGTGAATTACCTCGGCAGCCTTCAACCCTTTCTCGGCTGCCAGTTGGCGCACGGTCCTTTCTACCTGCTCCACGCTGAAATCGGTGAGCGCTTCCAATCGGTTAGACAACTCCATCAGCAAATCAGTGATGCCCTCTTTCCTCAACCGCTCCTTTGCTTTTTCGTCATAGGAGTCAGGCTCACGATAAAAGAAGTCCGCCAACCCCACTGCTTCCTGTAAAGTGCGCATTCGCTCCTGCACCAACGGTGTCACTTGCAACAGATAACGCCATTCGTCCTCTGTCGGTGGGTCGTGCAGCCATCCTTGTTCGGCGAAATAAGGCACCAGCAAGCGCGCTAATTCCTCCACAGGTTTCTGGCGGATGTAGTGCCCGTTCATCCAAAGCAGTTTCTCCAAGTCAAAAATTGCTCCCGATGGCTTAACATCGGCGAGGTCAAATTCGGCAATCAATTGCTCGCGGGTTTTGATTTCCTGTTGGTCACTAGGATACCAACCCAACAGTGCCAAGAAGTTCACCATCGCTTCAGGCAAAATGCCCATCTTGCGGTATTCGTTGAGGGAGACGGCACCGTGCCGCTTGCTCAATTTGCTTCGGTCAGTGCCCAAAAGGAGCGGCAAGTGAGCGAATTGGGGTGGCTCGTAACCCAATGCCGCGTAAAGGTGCAATTGGCGGGGCGTGTTGGAGATGTGGTCTTCGCCGCGAATGACATGGGTGATGCCCATGTCGTGGTCATCCACCACGCAGGCGAAGTTGTAAGTCGGAAAACCGTCACTCTTGACAATCACGAAATCGTCCAACTCTCGGTTGGCGAAACGAATTTCGCCGCGAATGATGTCGTGGAACACAATTTCGCCCTCTAAAGGCATGGCGAAGCGGAGAACATATGGACGACCTTCCCGCATCAACCGCTCCCGTTCCTCAGGGCTTAGGTAGCGGCATTTGCGGTCGTATTTGGGTGCCATGCCTTTTGCCAACATGGCTTGGCGGCGGGCCTCCAATTCCTCAGGGGGGCAGAAGCACGGGTAGGCTTTCCCTCTCTCCACCAACCGCCCTGCTTCCCGTTGATAGAGCAACAGCCGTTGCGATTGATAGACAATGGGTTCGTCCCAAGTCAAGCCCAACCACTGTAAGCCTTCAAGGATGTCTTGCTCAAACTCAGGCTTGCTTCGCTCGCGGTCGGTGTCCTCAATGCGCAGAAGGAACTTTCCCCCGTGCTTTCGGGCGAACAACCAGTTAAACAGTGCTGTCCGCGCCGTTCCCACATGCAAGTAGCCCGTCGGCGACGGAGCAATGCGAACCCGAACTTCTCTCATAAACTCTCACCTCGCTGTTGCCCTAAAGCGCATTCTAACTTGCTGATAAACTGTGCCACGCGGTCGCGCCAAGTTTGGAAATGTCATTCAGGATTATCGCGCGGGTAGTCGCCCTCATACCGAAAGCGAATGTGCAGGGTGGAAACAATGGCACGAAATTCATCCTGAAAGGGTTGTGGGAGTTGACGCCGCAACTCTCCCCATCGCGTCTCCTCTGTGACCCAAAACGCCATCGTTGCTCGCCGAGCGGCTTCAAAGAGCCAATTGAAAGCACTGCGCCATCGTTCTTCTGCATGAGCCATATCTTGCGTAGTTAAAGCGTCATGAGCATCCCTTTCACCTTCCTGAATGGCTCTTCGGGCATCTTCAAAGGTGGAAACAGGCATTCCATCGGTCACCTCCTTCAGCCAAAAAGCGTCACCCCATAACACGCGTCCAAACGCCCGAACGGCTCCCGCTAACCCTTTCACCTTCTCCCCTACCCTCACCATGACCACATCCACTTCCCATCCGCCTGCCGCTTGCCATGCCGCATCGTAGTAGCGTTCCCATTCCCTTGGCTCACGGGAGATGACCAAAAGGTCAATGTCGCGGGCAAGGTCGGGAGCATAAACCGCCGAACCAAAAACAATAACAGCAGCAACTTGCCTATCCACCCTTCGCAAAGCGTGGACAATCCCTTCCAGAAAGGTTTCCGTGAGTGGAGGCAAAGGTCGCATCGCCATCTGACATCCCCGCTAAAAGTTTGGAGCAGCAACCGTTTTCTGCAACTTCGTTAATCCCCTTACACCAAAGCAACGAAGGGGGATCGGTCAAGGGTCCTGTTCAGATAACTCGCACAGGGCTTGGATTCGGTAGAAGGCATCGGGAATACGGCGGGCGAGGTGGATTGCCCCTTCGCGGTCAACCCGCGCCATTGCAAGGGCGATGTCGGCTAAAGCGGATGAGCGTTCCTCCAAGTCCTCAATCTTCTCCGCAAGTTGAAGGGCAATTGAAAGGTCAAGTTCCGCTGCGACCGCCACGATGTCTCCGAGCGCCCAATGGCGCCAGTTTAGGTCACGGATTTGCTGTGCCAACTGAGCGGCTCTCGGCACATCCAACCGTGCCATCACTGCTGCAATGCTTCGCAACGCTGAGGCTTGACGGTCTTTGTCTTTGACCTTTTGGGCGAGGGCAATGGCTTGTTCCAAAAGCGCTTCGGCTCTCTTTCGCTCCCGCTCCGTTAGGGCTTGGGCGATGGCGCTTAAGGCGACGGCTTTGCGGTCAGGGAAAGGAATTTTGTTTGCCAACTCTATTGCTCGCTGTTGGTTGAGGCGGCAAAGCACTTCCACCACCTCTTCCAACACCATCGCTTTCTCTTCGGCGTCGTGAATTTTCATCGCTATTTGAGCCGCCTCCTCGGCAAGGTCGGAGGCGGCGGCTTCGTTGGACGAGAGGAAAATGCGAGCAATACTGGCTAACACCATCGCTCGTTCCGCAAGGGAATGAATTCGGCGGGCAAATTGAACGGCGTAGTCCCCATCAAAGTTCACCCATGCCTCTGCAACAGCACTTAGCGCTTTTTCACGGCTCTCGGCGTCCTTAATGCGTTGGGCGAGCCGCTTTGCTTCTTTCAAAAATTGCAGCGCCATTGCCTTCTCCGTCAAGGCTAATCGCTCTACGGCGTCTGTCAAGGCGAGCACTTTCATCGTCTCGCTGGGCAACTCCACGATGAGGCGGTAAGCAAGATCCGCATCCACCGAAACAAAGGCGTTGATGACTGTCAGCAGCACGGAGAGTTGCCATGAAGGGTCGTCAATTTGGCGCAGGAAACGGATGGCATCATCCAGCAGGTCAACAGCGCGGTTTTTGTCAATGGCAGCAAACTTTTCGGCAATTTTGCTCAACGCCAACGCTTTCCAATCAGGAGCATGGATGTCCCGCACTGCCTGCAAGGCTTCTTCCAGCAATTGGGATTTCATCGCCTTCGGCTCCTTCCCCTTTCCGCTACCAAAGGTTGGGCGCATTGGGGACAGACAACACGGCTTCGCGCTCTGGACCGACAGAGACCATTGCGATGGGTGTCCCGACTAACTCTCGCACTCGCTCCACGAACCGCTGAGCATGGGAAGGCAATTGAGACCACGAGCGACAGTGGCTCAATGGTTCGTCCCAACCAGGCAAAGTTTCGTAGACGGGCTCCACTTCCCCCAACACACAAACCTCGGCGGGGAAGGTGGTCAAAGTGTCGCCGCGAAAGCGGTAGGCGACACAAACCTTGACTTCGGGGTAGCCCGACAAAACATCCAACTTTGTCAAGGCTAAAGCGGTGCAACCGTTGACCATGACGGCATAGCGCACCAAAACCGCATCAAACCAACCGCACCGTCGGGGGCGCCCTGTCGTGGCACCATACTCGCGCCCTTTCTCGCGCAGATGGACTGCAAGGCTCCCTTGCAGTTCGGTTGGAAACGGTCCTTCCCCCACGCGAGTGGTGTAGGCTTTTGTGATGCCCAAAACCTCAGTGATTTTCGTGGGAGGAAGTCCACTCCCCGTGCACGCCCCGCCGGCGGTTGTATTGGACGAAGTGACGAAGGGGTAAGTGCCAAAGTCCACATCCAAACCCGTCCCTTGCGCTCCCTCCAGCAGAATGCGTTTCCCCGCATCGGCTTGTTGGTTGAGCCAAGTCACGGTATCGGCGATGTAAGGGCGCAACACTTCCGCATAAGAGAGAATTTCGTCAAGGATGGCGTTAAAGTCAGGACGCTCTTCAGGGGGCAAGGCGTTGAAAAAGGCACGCTTGTGTTCAAAGTTGATTTGTAACTTTTCCCGCAATCGCTCCGGGTGTTGCAAGTCCCCCACTCGCACCCCCACTCGGTCTACCTTGTCCACATAAGTCGGACCGACCCCTCGGCGGGTTGTGCCCAGGCGCAATCGCGAACCCGCCATCTCCCTTGCGGCATCCAAAATGCGGTGGTAAGGCAGTGTCAAGTGAGCGCGGTCACTAATTTTCAGGCGGTCAGGGGAAACATGGATACCCAAAGAGCGTAACTTTTCCATCTCTTCTAACAGCGCTTTTGGGTCAATCACGACGCCGTTGCCCAAAACGCAAACAGTGTGCTCGTGAGTGATGCCGGCGGGAATGAGGTGAAGGGCGAGGGGTTGTCCTCGGTAGATGACGGTGTGTCCTGCGTTCGCCCCGCCTTGGAAGCGCACCACGATATCGGCTTCCTGCGCCAGCATGTCCACCATTGCGCCTTTCCCTTCGTCTCCCCATTGGGCGCCGACGACAACCAAAACGGGCATTGTTCGTGCCCCCTTCATCCGATGGGAATGACCGCAACGATTATAGCAACCTTTCGCCTTCCTTGACGCTGCCATGCCTCGGTGCTATAAGTGTTAAGGGCTTTTCGCACATCGCTGAGGCAAACATCAGGAGAGAGGTGACATGCCCATGACGATGCAATCGGTGGTTGGTCAGAAAAAGCGCGTCCTAGTGGTGGACGACGAGCGCCACATTGTCCGCCTCGTCCAAGTCAACTTGGAGCGGCAAGGCTACGAAGTCCTTACGGCTTACGATGGCGTGGAGTGCTTGGAGAAGGCGAAATCGGAGAAGCCCGACCTCATCGTTCTGGATGTCATGATGCCCCGCATGGACGGCTTTGAAGCCCTCCAGCGCCTCAAGTCCGACCCAGAAACCAGCCACATCCCTGTCATCATGTTGACCGCTCGTGCCCAAGACCGCGATGTCTTGCAAGGCTATCAATACGGCGCCGACCTTTACCTGACTAAGCCTTTCAGCCCTCTGGAACTCATCTCCCTCGTCAGGCGCGTCTTTGAGAGCCAGGAGGAAGAGACGGGCGGCGTTTATCGCTTGTAGCCTTACCTTCCCGCTGCTTCCCAAAAAGGGAACGCTGAAGCCATCAGCGTGCCTTTCCTGACGGATTTCTGCGACGGCGAGGTGTTGACAATGGTGGTGAGAACCTTTTTGGGATTAGATGTGGGGACGCAAAGTGTCAAGGGGCGAGCGATTGACGAGGAGGGCAACCTCCTTGCAGAAGCCACCACCGAATATCCCCTCTACATCCCCCAGCCTGGATGGACGGAACAAGAGCCTTTGGAGATGTGGGAAGCCGTAAAAGAGACCATCCGCAAAGTGGTGAATGCCCTCTGGCAGCGACAGCCTCCTGCTGAGGTAACGGCTGTCTGCGCGACGGGTCAAATGCACACGATGATTTTGTTAGACGAGCAGAAGCGACCGCTGGGGAGGGCGCTTCTTTGGAACGACGGTCGGGCTGCAAAGGATGCGGAAGAAGGAGCAGCACTGCTCAAAAGTAAATTGAGCGAGCGGTTCCTCATTGACATCCTTTGCAACGATTTTCTTGCCAACTGGACGGGCGCGCACCTCTTTTATGTCCGCAACCGTGCCGAAGAATTCGCCAAAGGTATTCGCACTTTTGAGACGGAGCGATGGGCGCAGGCGTGGGAGCGATCGGTGACCTTCCTGACGCCCCGCGATTTTGTCGTCCTGCAATTGACGGGCGAAGTGGCGATGGACATGTGTGGGGGGTCGGAAACCTCTCTGATGGACATCCCGAACAAGCGATGGGCGTTAGATGCTTTCAAAGTTTTGGGGATTGACAAATTGCAGCCGCCACCCTTGTATGAGCCAGGCTCGGTCATCGGCACTGTAACGAAACAGGCAGCGGAAGAAACAGGCTTGAAAGCAGGCATCCCTGTTATCGCCGGTGCTGGCGATTGTCTGGCAGGAGCGCTGGCGGGCGGGGTGCTTAAAGTTGGTCAAGTGCTCTTTACTCTGGGCACCAGTGGGGTCGTCGTCGCTCCCATCGGCGAAAAGCCATTGGTGGACGAGCAACTGAGAACGCAGGTGCACTATTCAACGGTGCCCAACATCCTCATCAACATGGGATGCGTCAACGGGGCAGGCATCGGTTTGCGGATGTTCCGAGATGTGCTGGGCGATGTCTACAAGGTGGCGGCGCAGAAGTTGGGGGTTGACCCTTACGAGTTGCTGACGGAGCGCGCCAAACAAGTCCCTCCCGCAAGTCACGGCATCCTCTTCTCTCCCTACATCACAGGTGACCGCATTGTCAAGGCACCGAAAGGGCGCGGGGCGTGGTATGGATTGACAGCGTTTTTGATGGAAACAGAAAGCGGTGGCGATGCCTGTCTCCTTCGGGCAATCTTGGAAGGTGTGGGCTTTGCCGTGCGAGACGGCTGGGAAATCATCCGAGGGCTGATGCCTCATACTTCCTTTGAGCCCATTCGCATGGTAGGCGGCGGTGCCCGCAGCCTTTTCTGGTGCCAACTGACAGCGGACATTTTCGGGCATCCTGTCTGCACCACGACGGCGGAGGATGCCTCCTACGGAATGGCGTTGCTAGCAGGTGTCGGCGCCGGCGCTTTCAGCCTATGGGAAGCCGCCGAGCGCATCAAGATCGTGCGTGTCTTTGAGCCTAACCCTGTCAACGCTGCCTTTTACGAACGCTTCTACCGCGAAGTCTATCACGGGCACTACGATCGCAGTCAGCGAGAGTTGGATTCTGCCATTGAGCGCGTGCTCAGCAGCCCCGAATATGCGGAAGTGCTGAAAGCACTTCAAGGTTGACAGTTGCCTATTGCGCCAGCAGGTATGCCAGCTTGTACAAGCCTTCGTCAATGGGTTTGGGCTTGGTGATAGCGTCTTCAAGAGGCGTGAGGGCAATTTCGCCTTTGATCTCGCCCACCAACTTGTCCGTTTCCCCTTGCAGCAGGAACTCTACAGCGGCATTTCCCAGCCGGCTTGCCAAGATTCGGTCGCGGGGTGTGGGGGAACCACCTCGTTGGATGTGTCCCAAAACAGTCACTCGGACATCCAACCCTGTCCGTTGGCGCACCTGTTCAGCGATACTGAAAGCGCCGCCTGCCTCGTCACCCTCCGCCACGACTACGATGCTGCTCGTCTTCCCACGCCGTCGCCCTTCCATCAACCGTTGACAAATTGCCTCAATGTCCGTCGGCTTCTCTGGCACCAGAATTTCCTCGCAGCCACCTGCCAGCCCTGCGTAGAGTGCCAAGAAGCCACGATTCCGTCCCATCACTTCCACGAAGAAGATGCGCTCATGGGCGGCGGCAGTGTCTTTGATTTGGTCAATGGCGCGAACGGCGGTTGTGACGGCGGTGTCAAAACCGATGGTGAAGTCGCTTCCGTAAAGGTCGTTGTCAATGGTGGATGCGCAGACCAGAATGGGGATGCCCTGTTCCTGCCAAAGCCGATGAGCGCCGGTGGATGTTCCGTTGCCGCCGATGGCAATTAAACCGTCTATGCCTGCCTTGCGCACTTGCTCCGCTGCTTGGGCTCGCCCTTCTGGCATGAAGAATTCAGGGCAGCGAGAACTTTTCAGGATGGTGCCACCCAAGTGCATGATGCCCGAAACGCTTCGCAAGTCCATCGGGCGAAACTCGCCTTTAAGCAAACCCGCATAGCCTCGCAAGACACCGATGACCTCCAACCCCTTCACAATGGCTGTCCGCACAACCGCCCGAATGCATGCATTCATGCCCGGCGCATCGCCGCCGCTGGTCAGCACACCGATGCGCTTCACGCCCTCACTCCCCCCTCCTTGCCAATTGCTCCCTCGCAAATTGCCACGCGCATTCTGGTCCTTGCGGACCTGAAAGGGCTTTTGCAAGGAATTCTTCGCCTAACGCCACGACCGTGCGGGTGGGCAATCCTTGTTGCTTCAACCGACGCAAAAAAGTCAAGAAGGCTCGCCACCCTGCCAATGTCTTTCGGCGCGTCCGCCCGTAGCCGCGCACCAATTCCCCACTGCGAGCAATCAGAAAGGCGAGGTCGTAATCCTCCCGCAACGCTTCCCGCACGGCAGCCAGCCACTCCCTTATGGCAGCCCATTCTTTCTGAAACCTTCGGGAGTAAGGGCGCAGCGGTTTGAACAACAGCAAGCCACGAAGGAGTAGATGACCGACCAGAGAACTTGTTTCCACCCGCAACCTAAAAGCGGGACGACGCAATTCCTCGGCTTGGGAAGGCAAAGAGGGCAGCCCTTCTTCAACTTCTTCCTGCGCCTCCCTTTTCGGAAAAGGCAGCAGTCCTGTCAACTCGTCCCAATCGGGGCTGAAAAAGTCCACAACCCGATAAACCGTTTGTTCCTCCAAACCGTGTTCCTGCCGGAGCCGAACAAAGCGGTGTCTTGCCGTTTTCATTTGCGCCACGAAAGCAGCATCCTCATAAGCCATCCGAACCGCCAAAATCCGAGCGACCTCTTTGGTGACCAGCAACCCTTTGCCAAGAAGGCGGTCCTGCTCGTAGACAAGGCGAACCTGGTCAAGGTAACGAGCAAAATAGCGAGCATCTTGGTAATGGCAAAGCCAGCGAGCAGCGTGACGAAGGATGAACCCCAACTCCTCATCGTCCGCGCTCAACGCTTCCATCGTGGCAACTAAAGGCTTTGGCAAGGACGGCTCGGGCAAAGCCTCCCACTCGTTGACAGTAGTCTCCTTTGCCATCTGCAACTGCAGAAGCCATTCACGGTAACGGGTTCCGAAATCAAATGCCCGCAAGTTGAAAGCCACAGCGACCCCGTAGTGTTCAATAGCGCGTCGGAAGGCTTCTTTGGGAAAGGGCAAAATGCCTGAAGCAGCGAGCGTCCCGAACAAGATGGCGTTAGCGGCTCGCTCCGACAAGCCCGCCAACGCAGCGGCTTGCACAGCGTCGTAGACAAGGCATTGACGGGAAACTTGGTGCAGGACGGGCACGGCTTGCTCGGCGCTCAAGAAGCCACCTTTAAGCAGCAGTTTTTCCTCCGCCGTCAAGACCCGATGGGTGGAGCCGAGAATAATGCCATCAGGAGCCAAGTAGCCTTCCCGCACCGTCCGCATCAGTTCCAGTAACTCCAGTCCGATAAGCACTTGAACTTGTCCCTTTTCGGGGAAGGGCGAAAACAGCGCCGTTGCTTCTGGCTCAGCGAAGAATTCCAAGTAGTAAGCGGTGGCGCCTTCCCGTTGGGACAATCCGGGCAACCCGACACCGACAGGGAAAAAGCCTGCCAAACGGGCAGCATCAAAAAGCCATTGTGAGAACAATTGTCCCCCTTGCCCTCCAACGGCTGCCACCAAGACAGTAATGGGTGCCTGCACCTTCTCCATATCCTTTCACCAACAGCAATTTTGCCCCACCTTTTAGCCTCAATGGCACAGCCTTACGCTCCTTCCAACGAACATCTCTCAGCCACCAAAATAGCGATAAGTCGCAATGGCTATCAGCAAGTCAATAAAGGTAAAGCCCCTTTGCCAAGAGCGCAGCCCATCAAAAAAACCGCCACCAAAGAAGTTGGTGGCGGTTCCCCTTTTTGAGCCTTTCCTGTCTTAGCCGCATTGGCCGCAGCAGGAAGGCTTCCCTTCACCCTGGCCGCATTGGCCGCAGTCGCAAGAATCGTCACAGCAGCCGCAGCATTTACGACGCTTCTCTTCCATTCTCTATCACCTCCACTCTTTTAAACCACTTCGGCGAAGGTTTCTTGCGCTGAAATTTTCCAATTGGAGCAGTCTGGCTCTCAAGTTTTTTCGTGCCCTATAAAGCAATGTTTCCACCGCTGAAAGGGAACAACCAACCGCATCCGCTATTTGGCGATAAGAGTTCCCCTCCATCCAAAGCAAAAGGGCTTGCCTCTGGCGAGGGGGGAGAGATTGAATTGCTGCCTGCAAAAGGGTCTCTCTTTCAGAAGCCAACGCTTCTGTTTCAGGGTCGCTAATTATCGGCATGTCTAACCCTTCAGCCTTTCCTTCGCCTGTTTCCAATTCCTCCAAAGAGACCCTTTCTTCTTCTCGTTTCCCCTTTCGCTTCAAACTCAGGTTGACCACGATTTGTGTTTTTAACGCCCCTTCAAGAAAACTGCTTGCCCTTCCACTGAAGAGACTGCTTTGGCGATGGCATTTGGGGAAACCTTTGTGGCTTTCGCCAGTTCCCCGATCAACAAGGCAACCACCTCTTGCGATGACGCGCCGTCACAAAGTCTTCCACGCCACGACCAACCCATCACGGATGGGCAGCAAAGTGGCGACCCATTGGGGGTCACTGAAAATCATTTGGGTAGCTTTTCGGATGCCTTCAACGCCATGGCTATGGTCGCTCAGGTCAAAGATGCGCCCGTGAAAAAGCATGTTGTCCAAAAGGAGCAAGCCGCCTGTTGCCACCCGCTCTTTGGCGACGGCGACTGCCTGCGGGTAATCGTGCTTTTCAATGTCCACGAAGATGCAACCGAAGTGCCCTGGCGTGCTGCGGAGCGTTGCTATGGCTTCGCCGACGGTGAACCGCACAAACGGGCTCAAACCCATCCTCGCCAAGTAATCCCGTGCCTTGCGGGAGAGGTCGTCATCCCAGACGACATGGTGGACGAGGCCGCCACCATTGTCCCGCACCGCCATGGCAAACCATGCCGTAGAGTAGCCGTAACCACTGCCCATTTCAAAGACCGTTCGCACCCTTGCCAGCCGGCAAAGCAAATAGCAGCACCTGCCAACGGCGCGGTCAATGATGGGGAAATGGGTTTGGCGGGCAAATTCCTCCATCTCCGATAGCACAGGGTCATTATGGTGGGACAACTGCATCAGGTAGTCTTGCACCCTCTGCCAATCCACCTTTGGCGCCTCCTTTCGCTGAAGGAATGGCTTTACACGCCAATCAGCCATCGGCGCAATTTGAATAGCCACCGCTCCCACCAACGGGGGTTTTGAACCCATTCAATTCGGTAGAAGGACGGACAAAGTTTCGCTGCATGGGCAACCGAGCCGCACAGCCCACACGCAAGGCAAGTTGGCTCTGTCTGAACGATCAAGTCCCTCCTTAAGGGATTGGGCGAAGGACGCACCGAAAGGGATGGGCAATTGTTGTAGTGCAAGCAACTGTGGTCACCTGTGCACACCAATGGGTCAACCCCAAAGCGCGCCTCAGTTACCCGCTGCCCTTGCTGGGCTGCCCGTTCGCGTTCTCGTCGTTCTCGCCGGCTTCGTTCCAACATGCACTCGCCTCGCACAATCAGGAAACGAGGACCTATCTCCGACAGGCACCACGCTTCCTCCAGCAACCGCACCACTTCACCCACATCGTAGGGATTGACGACTTTCACCCATTGCGCCCCCATGCCCCTTAGGGTCGCTTCAATGTCCAAGTTACCGGAATGAGCACCCAACTTAGTGCTGGGGTTGGGTTGATGCCCCGTCATCGCTGTCCAGAAGTTCTCCAAGATGAGCACCACGCAATCTTGCCGATGGTAAAGGGCGTTGCTGATGCTGGTTGTTAGCGCCTGCGCCCAAAAAGTGCCGTCACCGACAATGTAAATCGTGCGCGCTTTTGTCAGGAAGGAAGTTGCCAGACTGGACGCAAGGCATGTGCCCATGCCTGTCACAGGCGACACCAAATCGCGCAGGTAATAGATGCCCATGATGTAACAGCCGATGTCCAACACAACCTCAAAGCGTGCGTCAGGGTGTCGGTCTCGGAAAATCTTCACCGCTGTCAAGACCGCTGGTCGTTCGGGGCAACCTGTGCAGAAATTTGGAAAGCGAGGGACAAGAGGCAGCCCGCTCAATTCGGGCAGTTCAGGTTTGACGAGAGTGGCACCGTTACCGTCGCCCAAGAATTTCGCCAACCCTTCCGTGACGGCATCGGTCGTCAATTCGCCCGTGACGGGCAAATATTCTGCTCGGACGATGCGACCGTTAAAGCCGATTTGTTGAGCGATGGCGCGAATTTCCCGCTCCAAAAGGGCTGGCTCGCCCTCCTCCACGACAAGCACCTCCTCCTTCCCCTCCAGAAAGGCTGCTACTTCGTCTTCCACCAGCGGGAAAAGGGCGTGAAGGGAAAGGAGCGGGACGGCAGGAGCAAAAGGAGAACAGGGAGTAGGGAGCACGGGAGCAGGGAGCGAGGAACTTGAGGCAGGGAGAAGGGAGTTTGAAGGGGGTGATGAGGAATTGTCAAGGGAGCGAGCGCCGACAGCAACAGGCTCAATGGCTCTCACCGCACCCAAACGCATCAATGCCCGAACAGCAAGGTTGAACAAGAGACCGTGAACGATGACGCCCTTCCGCCCCTCGCCGTCATACCGCTCGTTTATTCCGAACTCTCGGATGAAGGCTTTTGCCTTTGGGACCCGCTCGTGCCAACGCTCCCGCTCTTGCTGCTGGGTGAAGGGGGGGATGGGAAAGCGGTCGGGTTCGTTTGCTAATCCCGTCAAAGGTTGCTTCAGGTTGACGGCAGGCGAATGGTTCTCACGAGTGCGCATAAAGCCCTTCATGTTGCCGACGCGAGTTCGCACAAGGAAGAAAACGGGCATCTGGCAACTCTCGGACAGTTCAAAAGCGAGGCGGGTCAGGTGGGCGACATGGTTCAAATCGGCTTTAGGGTCAAGGACGGGAGCACCGAAGTTATAGCCGTAAGGGAGCGTTTTTTGGGTGACAAGGGTGCTGTTGGCGCCGTAATCTTCGCCGACGAAGATAACCACACCCCCTTTGACGCCCGAGGAGCATACATGGGTTAAGGCATCCGCCGCTACATTTGTGCCCACAACCTTCCACGCGACAGCACCCCGCACGGGCGCATGGACGGAAAAGCGAAGCATCGCTGCTGCCGATGCCTCGTTGACATTATTCGCCACGAAGATTCCCATCGGCTTCAAGATGGGTTCTTCGGCATCCAAAAAAGCGTCGGTCAAGTTGGAAACAGGCGCTCCGGGATATCCGCCCACATACGCCACACCGCTCTCCAGCAGTGCCTTCAAAATTGCCAAGCACCCATCCGCCCAGATCACCTCGCCGTCCCCTCTCGTCAACTGGGCTATCTCATGGGCAGGGTAAGTTCGTCCCATGACTTCCACCTCCGTTTTCGGGAACGCCGACAGAAAGCATAGCAGCTCCTCGGCGAAGCGGCAAGAGTGGCAAACTTTTAGGGCGGGTGATAATAGGATGGAGCGTGACTTGAAAACGCTTGTCACTTTTGTTGCCCGCGCTGTTTCGGCTGCCACCCGGAAGGCAGTGGAGTTGGGCGAAGCCGCCACCGAGGTGGTCGCAACGCGAAGAGAAGGCTACCGAGAATGGGACCCGGAAGTCATCCGCATTGACCGAGAGTTGGAGAACACCTATGTGCAAGCCTTACAGGAGACAGGATGGCGCATCACCTTGTTGAGCGAAGAGTTGCAGCGGGTGGAATTGCCCGGCGAAGGGGAACCGCTCTTTGCCGTGTGTGACCCCTTTGACGGGAGCGCTCTGTATCGTCGGCGCATCCGTGCCTTTTGGTTCACGGCCCTTGCCCTTTACGGCGAAGCGGCAAGAGTGGCAAACTTTTAGGGCGGGTGATAATAGGATGGAGCGTGACTTGAAAACGCTTGTCACTTTTGTTGCCCGCGCTGTTTCGGCTGCCACCCGGAAGGCAGTGGAGTTGGGCGAAGCCGCCACCGAGGTGGTCGCAACGCGAAGAGAAGGCTACCGAGAATGGGACCCGGAAGTCATCCGCATTGACCGAGAGTTGGAGAACACCTATGTGCAAGCCTTACAGGAGACAGGATGGCGCATCACCTTGTTGAGCGAAGAGTTGCAGCGGGTGGAATTGCCCGGCGAAGGGGAACCGCTCTTTGCCGTGTGTGACCCCTTTGACGGGAGCGCTCTGTATCGTCGGCGCATCCGTGCCTTTTGGTTCACGGCCCTTGCCCTTTACGATGGTCAAGGCAACCCTCTAACTGCCGCCATCGGAGACCCATTGGCGCGCCGAATAGAGTTTGCCTCCCCCGAAGGCGCATTTGTCGCCCCCCTCGGCAACTTGGAGCACAAGCGTCCCTTGCAGCCAAACCGTGTGACGAACCTGTGTGATGCTTACTTGGCAACTTATCTGATGAAGCCGCACTTCCTCTACCCGACCGTTGAGCAATTCAAGCCACTCTTTTCAGTGGTCAAGTTCGTTTTACCGAACGGTGGACCGTGCGGATTTGCCGATGTAGTGTCGGGACGGTGCGACATCTACTTAGCAGTGCGGCAACCGATGATTGAAGTGTTTGCGGGATTGCCCATCGCTTTGGCGGCAGGTTGCATCGTGACCGATTTCGCCGGCAACCCCGTTCCCTTTGACGCTGACATTAACCGCCGATACGACCTTGTTTGCTGTGCCACACCTGAACTGCACGAGCAAGTGCTGACGCTCCTTATGAGGTGACAAGCCGTGACGGTGGTCAGTGACACTGAAAGGCAACGATGTGCTGACGGGCGAAGATGTGGTGACCGGCTTTAAAAGCCGCGTCAAGGCAATCTTTCAGTGAGGTGGTCAGGATGGACGAGCGCCTTTTGCCCTCCCACTACTTTGACTTGGAGGGCTTTGCCCATCGGGCGTTATTTGATGGCGTTCGGTTCGTTTGGGAAGTCATTCCACGCATCGGCGAGTATTTGCGAAGCATCGTCAAGCCCGACATTCGCGGAACGGTGATGGACGGTGCGGTGGTGCAAGGGCAAGTGTTCATTGACCAGGGCACCGTTGTGGAAATGGGCGCTGTCATTTTTGGTCCCACTTACATCGGCAAAAATTGCGTGGTGCGGGCAGGGGCATATGTGCGGGGCGAAGTGTTGGTGGGCGACAATGCCGTTTTGGGACACGCCAGCGAGTTCAAAAATTGCGTGCTAATGGATGGGGCGCAATGTCCCCACTTCAACTATGTGGGCGACTCGGTGCTGGGCTTAAAAAGTCACTTAGCAGCAGGCGTCATCGTCTCCAACTTGAAAATCACCCGTGACGAAATCGTGGTTCGGTTGGACGGTGCCGAGTATCCGACGGGGTTGAACAAGTTCGGAGCTATTGTGGGCGACGGAGCTGAAATTGGTTGTAATGCCGTCATCAATCCCGGCACCCTCATCGGCAGGGGAGTATTGGCGTATCCGCTGGTGTCCCTTCGCGGCTACTACCCTCAAGCCAGCATTGTCAAGATTCGCCAACAAGTGCAGGTAGTGGAGCGGCAGCGTTGACGCTTTCCCCTTATGCACCAAAATTGAAGCGGAAAGCGGTGTGCCGCTTTCCCAAGCCGAACTGCGAAAGGAGGTGGCAGGGCGGTCTTTCCCCGCCCGTCGGCATGACTGCCTACCAACGCGCTATCGCACAGTTTGAAGCCATTTTTGGCAGTTCCCCTCAAATCGTCACGGTAGCGCCAGGGCGCGTCAACCTCATTGGAGAGCACACGGACTACAACGAAGGCTTCGTCCTACCTATCGCAATAGACCGGCATTTGTGCGTGGCGGCGCGAGGACGACCTGACCAAACGGTGCGCGTTGCGGCAGCGGATTTGAACGACACCGATGAGTTCCCGTTGACAGAAATTGTTCGGGACGAGCGGGTCAGTTGGCGCAACTACCCGCGCGGCGTAGCCTGGGTCATTCAGCAAAATGGCGTCGCGTTGAAAGGGATAGACGCAGTGATTGCCAGCGACATTCCGATAGGGGCAGGGTTGAGTTCCTCTGCCGCCATGGAGGTGGGGTTTGCTTTGACTTTGCTGCACTTTGCCAAAGCGGAGGTGCCATGCCCTACTTTAGCGCAATGGTGTCAGCGTGCCGAACACGAATTTGCCGGTGTCCAATGTGGCATCATGGACCAAATGATTGCCCTGTTGGGCAAAGAACAGCATGCTTTGCTCTTGGACTGCCGAGATTTGAGCCATGAGTTGGTGCCGTTGCCGAAAGGGATTGCTTTCGTGATAGCAGATACCGGTGTGCCACGCACTTTAGCCGCTTCAGAATACAACATCCGCCGCGCCCAGTGCGGAGAAGCCGTCAAAGTGCTGAGCGAATTGCTCGGTCGCCCCCTTCGCAGTCTGCGGGATGTGACTTTGGACGAGTTAGGGCAAGTGTTCAACGAGATGCCTGACCCTCTTCGTCGCCGAGCGCGCCATGTCTTGACAGAAAATAGCCGCGTCTTAGCCTTCCAGCAAGCCATGCGGGAGGGGGCGTTGCGCCGGGCTGGTTCGCTGCTGTTGGCATCTCATGCCTCCCTTCGGGACGACTATGAAGTCAGTTGCCGTGAGTTGGATGCGATGGTGAGTGCCTTGATGAGCGTGGAAGGGGTATTTGGGGCAAGGCTGACTGGAGCGGGTTTCGGTGGGGCTTGTCTGGCGATGGTGCGCGAAGACGCTGTAGAGCGCGTGTTGACGGAAACGCCCCCTCGCTACAAGCAACTTCTGGGCGAAAATTCGCCTGAATCCACCCTCTTTGCTGTCCACCCTTCCGACGGAGCGCAAGTTCGTCCCTTGTGAAAGCGAGCCCTCACAGGTTACAAAGGGGATCACTCCTTGGGTAATTGGCGGGCAGTCCAATCAATCCAAGAACCATCGTAAACCACCACTTTCGGGAGACCAAGCACATGCCGCAGGGTGAACCATAATTGGCTGGCTTCGCGCCCACTGGTGCAGTAGGTGACAACAGGCTTGTTCAAATCAATCCCCAACGCCTTCAAGCGCGCCAGCAATTCGTCTTTGCTCCGCCAAGTCAACACCTTTTCGCCTTTCAAGTTCTCCCGCAAGAATGCGTTGCGAGCGGTGGGAATGTGCCCTTGACCGAACAGTTGGGGCGAACGAGCATCTAACAACTGCGCTCTGCCTTCCCGAACCCATCGCCACACTTGCAACCAGTCAACCCGCAAGTTAGAGTTAACCGCTGCCATAAAGGAAGTTGGCTTAACTTTTGGAAAGTCCCGACTGACAGGACGCCCCTCCGATTGCCACTTCTCCCACCCTCCGTCCAGAACACCTATCCGTTTGTGCCCCAACCACTCCAACACGAAGGCGATAAAGGTGGCGTGGGCGAAGGCATCGTCAGCGCTGGAGTAGATGACAACCGTGTGCTGGTTGTTAATGCCCAACATGCCGAAAATTTCTGCCAACCGCTCTGGCGGGAGCAACCGAGCGGGCACTCCACCGTGCGATACCCGTAGCGTTTCGGTGTTCAGGTAGATGGCGTTGGGGAGGTGCCCTTGCAAGTAAGCGAGAAGGGTAGGACGGGCGTCAATAATCCGCAGGTTGGGATGACGAAGATGTTGCGCCAACCACTCCGTCGTGACCAATTGGGGCTTCTCCAAAAGTGGCTGCGCCATTGCTGAAACAACTGTTACGACAACGAGAGCGAGCAATGTGGCGAAGCGTCGCATCGGTGTCACCTCCAAAGAAAACTGGCATCTTTGCCCTTACGCGGTGCGCTTGACATAGTGCACATAGACTGTTTGCCCGTCAATGGTCTCTGTCTCTTGGGCGAGCAACTCTATGTTCTTGGCGACTTGCGCCCAGCCTTTGAAGTCGTTCACCGAGCCGGGGTCGGTCGCCAACACTCGCAACACTTGCCCTACTTGCAATTCGTTCACCGTTTGGCGTGCCTTAACAACAGGGATCGGGCACTTGGCACCCCGAACATCCAACTCGCGGTCAAAAGGCAAAGCCATCGTGCGTCACCTCCGCTGGCTGTCTGAAACACCGTTGTGCCATTTCTTTTGAACCCAAAGGAAGGGACAGGTTACATCACGGCTTCTTGGGATGACGCACCCATAGCAAAATTCCTGTCGGGGCACCTGTTCGGACGACCGTCGTAAGCCACTTGCCCTTCTGCTGAAGGCTCTCCATCAAATCCCACAACGCGCCTTTAAAGGGCGGACGATGGACAGCGACAATGGCGTTGTCCGTCATTTAGGCATTGGTCATCAAGGTGCCGCCTGTTGCTTCTAACCCAAGAGCCAACCAAAACGCCGAATAGCCATTCGCTGTGCCGCATTCCAACACCCGCTTCCAGTTGGTGGCAATAATGAGCCAACGAAGGAATTCCCCGTCGCTGCAGGGGATGTTGTGATAGCGCTCCCGAAATTGCTCTATCCATGGAAGAAGCGTCCCCAAAATCCACCCATTTAACCGACCCCCTACGATTTGTTGCTGTCCGCCCAAAATTCCCCAAAAATCAAACCGATAGGCTTTAAAAATTGACGAAGATCAATACACAACGCAGGGGGGTACAATTACCACCGACACGCATCCAGTGAGCGCCAAAAAGCATTCGCTTTTGGAGGGGAAAAGGAATGGTGCGAAACCTCTATCGCAACCATTGGCTTTTGGGCGCTCAAAAAGATACCTTGCCTCG